>WBZN01000130.1_pt1 | contig 108510 bp, 117 predicted proteins | sample 5204281 | NCBI WGS metagenome assembly WBZN01 (sample SAMN12344347, study PRJNA552823) | activated sludge metagenome | biome: Activated sludge suspended growth; feature: Nitrification reactor; material: Wastewater; isolation source: activated sludge from nitrification reactor of wastewater... | reverse complement strand
CGATGAATTTTAACGTTGAAAACGACGAAATTCTACTTCACCCAACGGGTGATTTCGAGGAATTATGCAAATATCTGATTTGTCGAAAATTTATTGAAAATCTAAGATTGAACTTTCAGATTACGGTCAGATATGAACAAAGTCAATAACCTCGCCTGGCCTGATCTGGATGATGAAGATATAAAAGCCAGTGTGTATGGCAAGCTCAAGGTGGGTTTGCGCATTATTTCAAATGCGGGCGTGTTGAAATTCGAAGTCTATGATCGAGACTCGCAAAAATCTTTATACGAAGTCTCAACAGTGAACTCGACCCCGAATATCTCGTTAGGTTTTGAAGACAAAGCGGGCAATGCGGTGCAATTGCAATGTGGCGACGAAGTTAAATAGTCTCAGGAAAAACGTCGCGTCTATTTTTCTGACAGACCCGACTGCATCTTTTTTCGCATATGGGCGGTCGGGGCCTTGCGTTTCTTCGCGCGACGGAACTCGGCATCGGCTTCAGCTACGATTTTCTTTTCCTTTGGGCTCAAAAGATGCGGTTTTTTAGAAGGGGCCTTCGCCCCGGCCTGGCCCGAAAGAATCAAAAGAAATCCCAGCAAAAAAAAGTGCCACTTCGTTCGCATTGCCGCTTACTCCAACTCAAGAAGGGTGATGTTCACGTTGCTCCCAACCGGCTCGTATTTTAAAACCTTGAACTTCGTACCGGATTCAAAAATAGCCTCGTGCTCTTGTGGATACTGGGAAATTGAGGCGACATAGTGGGCATGTTTCTTAATCGCCTTGACGATAAAATGCGTTGAGCCCGGAAAGCCCGTACCGAGCGAAGTGCTGGCGAAGGGCTTCCACTCTTTTATTTTTTTATCGGCCTCGTCGTCTCCACGCTCTGCCATGGCTTTGTATTCCGCGAGCTCTTCGGGTGAGAGCTCACCGCCTCTTTCTAAATAGCCATCAAAGGAATTGAGCTTGCGAAGAGCCCGATTCAAGACGGCTTCAAAGGCCTTGAAACGAGGATCGGTGCTATTTTTACGGAGAGCGCCATTGATTTCGTCATAGCCACTGCCCGTAAAATTGCGCAGGGCCGTGGCTTCGGCCTCACTTAAACCACAGGCGGAGCTTCCCGCATTTTGTTTGATCTCCTGCAATCGCTGGCCGTTTTCTGCAGTTAACAATTTGAACAGCAAGATCTCTTTTTCTAAATCACTTAAAGGCTGCATCTCGGGAAGAATGCCCAAAAGACCTTCGTTCATCCGCACAACCTTGTCGTATTTATCAACACTCGCTTGCAGTTCTTTCACTCGATCTGCCCGCGCTTTCACATTCTTTGCGTAATTTCGAGTTTGTTGACTCAAGGTATACAAGGCATATAAAGCATCATTATCGGAAAGATCAGAAATTTGCTTTGGCTCAATTTCATTGGAAGAGAGAACATTGAGTGCTTCTTGCGCGGCTTCGGCGATGGCCTTATCTCCATGAATCAGGTCAACATCTTGAAACTGCCCTGCTGCATCCTTTCTTTCTTTAGCAACGAGCTTCATGTTGTTTTCTTCTAAGACCTGTTGCAGACCCGTTTGAAGCAAAGAGATCTGCTCAGGGGTTAGAGTTCCATTTGAAAAAACAGAATTGACGGCGGCGGAGGTCTTCACGGCCGTGTTAAAGACGGCATCTTGTTTGTCCGCATCGGTGGGAAGTTTATTTAAATTCTCAAGCACTCGCTTCGTATTCTCACGATTAACAATCGCAGTAGCCCGTCGGTTCAGAAACACCTTTTTTTCCTCTGCGGGAGAACTCCGGACGCCCAAGCCGTTCACGCCAAAGGTTCGCAGATAAAGCAATTCGTCCTGCATGATTTGCCGTTGCTCAACATGGGTGTTGAGCTCGACGGCCTGCTTCTGAACTTCAGCCACATTGATGGATAAGCCCGCACCAATCTTACCGCTTTCGCAGGCCACGCAAGGAGCTTCTGCCTCGGTCGTCGTGGCATTGAGCGCTGGATCCGCACAGAAATTCTTACGCGCGTTCTCTTCAAGAGCGGACTGCTCGGGAGTGAGTGCATCGGCCGCAGCGAGGGTGCCATAAACTAAGACATGAATGAATAAAACCCAAAGAATTTTCTGCATAATCTATTTTTCCACATCTTAACAGCGGGTCAAAGAGAATCTCTCTTCTTTGACGCCCGCTGAAAAGATGAAGTTCTATCTCTTTTGGAATTTCAAGACTTTGTCCATTTACGCCTTTTTCGAAGCGGAAAGAATTATTGGCAGTCAAGGCCCACAGAACCAGGAGATTTCTTCTCGTTCAACAGAAGTCGACGGGGCGTGACCGCGTTGGAAGCTCCTTTGCCAGGAGAATTCTCGTCCCTGAGGATGACTCGTTCTCGCATAGACTCAATGTCGCTAGCATCTCTGGACGCTGGAAGAAATTGAAGTTGGCTTAGTCATCGATGGATTAAGCTTCTTCCCTCCTGAGTTGAGGCTGATCTCATCGGCAATAAAGTTGAGTGCAGGCTTGATACCCCCACTGACCTTGCAGCCCAACACAATAGGCGCATGATACTCCATCCAATTGCTCTCCATCGGGAGTCATCGACGTCGCGAATTGAGCGGATCCACCACTCTCGTCATTGGGTGAACAAAAGAGACCAATGAAAGTGGACATGCAGATGAAGTGATCTCCGTATTCATTACAGGGAGTTTTTGAGTAATTGCATTTAACCGTGTCGGCAGTTGCCACTCCACTCAAAAACGATACGGCCATAGCGATAATTAGAATCTTCATTATTTTATCCTTTCGAGATATCCAGTGAGTACTTATGCCAGACCAATGTAGAATAAAATCGAATAATATTTCATGATTGGTTCAATATAGAAACCAATTAGTTAAAACAGCTGAAGGTTGTTGTTGAACACCTGTGGCTTCATCGAACTTGCCGAGGAATAAATCACAACTTGAGTTTGACCGACTTTAAAATCTGATCAAACTGATTATCTAAGCTATCTGCGCCGGTTGACGGGCTTGAAGCTTGAAGTTGAATAAACTTGTGATTCTTTAAAACGATCCAATACCTAGCAATTTGGATGAAAGTTTTCCCGTCGTGAGTTTTGACTAAATATCGCACTTTGGCAAATACCGCATTTTGCCCGGCCACCTTGACCTTTGATGGCCCCTCAAGAAGAGAAAATTTATCCCCCTTCTCCCTTAGAGTTGAAATAATTTTTTGTAGAAGCTGAAAGTCTGTGACATTCAGTGCGGGATCGATCTCATGAAAAATAACCGAAAAGGACACGTTAAGTTTCTCGTAGGGCTCTTGGTATTTTGTAATTGCGACGAGCGGCTTTGGCGGTGATTTATCTTGGTAGGCCGTTATAGTTTTGTCACGAATCACGGCGTGACCAGAATTGTCCCTCACTTCTTGCTGAGTCAAAAAAAACCAATTTGAGGGCTTTGTGATCGAGAGGCCCAATAAGTCATAGGTGTATACATCCCGGAGAGATGCATAACAAAAATTCGTCAAAAAAAAAGTGAAAACTAAAACGAATGCCTTCATCCTGATAACCTAACAAGGCGTCGTTCAAAGTCAAGTTGCCCTATGAAGGATTTGGTCATCCAATTAATTTGTTTTGGAATCCCGTCTCTGGTCTCGGATGGGAAATTGCAGGGCTTTTCGCAGATGTCCGTACACCTCAATCACAACTTATCGGCGGGAAAATAGGGCCTCTCCTTTTTTTCTTTTTTGCCGCAGTAGGCTTTACTTGGATGTGTTGAGGTCACGATGGAAACTTCCGTTGCTTGCTAAGCGAAAAATAGCGCCGGGGAGCACCGGCGCTATTTATTTTTCGTCCTTCAGCTCGCAAAAACTATTTACACAAGGTCGTCACGTAGTGACGAGGAAGGCCGACGGATGTTGTGAGCGTGATGTCTGAATCCACGCTTTTCAAATCGACCGAGATTCCAGGGCAAGACACCTGGCCGAAATTTCCATAATGGGGTTCATTGCAGTCAGAGTGAATCGTGCAAAAATCTTTCCCCTTCACCTGATCTATTTCAGCAGGATCAAGAGAAGCACTGGTGGTCGCATCTTCGCAAACAGTCTGTTGATGAGATGGATTGCAGCCAAGCTCTGCAAAAGCACGTTCTGTTTTCTCAACACAAAGAGATCCCGCGTTTCTTGCGCATTGAACAGTGACCTCTCCAGCTATGGCCTGAACAGAGAATGCCGCGAAAACGAGTAAAGCAGTGATAAATACCTTCATAGAATTCCTTTCAGTTCTTGCTATTAAAGACGGCCTAGGATTATCACCGAAATTAAACCTTGTATAGAGATGATTCACATTTTCCCCAGTGAAATTCCATCGAGAGAAAAGTTCTCATCACCGGAAAACCCCACGGCGCAATGCTTGCAAGTCGAGCTCTTTTAATTTCGTTTCCAACCAAAAGGAGGATTCATGACCCAATATAAAAAAATTGAGACTCTTGCATGAGCTCTCCGCGGAGGAGCTTTCTTTTGCACAAGTTTTTCGCCTGCCTGGCTCTCCTCATCAACACCATGATTGGTGGACTTATGTGGTGGCCTCTGAAAAAGACGGCGGCCATTGGCTTAGAGCCCTTGGGCTGTATTTTTTTGATTTCTGCCACCGGATTTTTATTCAGCTTGATTCTGTCCCCGCGCTCACTGCGGCTGTTCATGGACAGATCTGACCTCTGGATCAATTTTCTGCTTTCGGGCTTCGCCATCGTCCTTCTCAATTGGGGCTTGATTTTAGGAGATGCCGTTCGCGTCACTCTGTTTTTCTTTTTAAATCCGATTTGGACCGTTTCGCTGTGTTTCATCTTTCGCAGAAAAAGCTTCCGTCTGATCAATATTTTGACCCTGGTGCTTGCCATGCTCGGAGCGATATTGATGTTGCAGCTGAATGGCTCTGCCACAACTCTGCCGCAGAACACGGCCGAGTGGTTAGGACTTGCGGCCGGGTTCACTTTTACTTTGGATGGACTAAGAATATCTCAACAAAGAAAAATTTCTGCGGCGACCCGCGCTTTGGCTATGTTCGCAGGAACGGCGGTTGTCTCGGGGGTTTTGTTCTTTTCACTTAGTCGAACTGTCCCTTGGAATTCATTTTATAAATTAGATACTTTCGGCGTCTTGCTCATTTTAACCATGGCGGCAGGAGTATTCATCGCGAACTTGGCCCTTCAGTTTGGCGCCTCGAGACTCAGTCCCGGCCTCGCTTCAACGCTGGAATTATCTGAAATATTTTTCACCGGCATATCGGTCGCTTTTCTTACGGATGCGAATCTTTCTTGGGTTCTTCTCTTGGGGGGAGTTTTCATACTGGTGGCTGCGACAACGATTTTCTTTTGTGATTTCCGTTCGCGCCTAAAATTCTAATGTCTTTGAGAGAGGCACCCGGTGCAAGACCGGGTGTTTAGTTATTCTTGTGTGCTGGGGATTACGGACGGGTGGCGTTTGATTTTGGCGCAGAATCTTTCTTAGCGGTGAAATGTGCTCCGAAATCCTCGAGAGCCATCGCGAGACGAGGCGGCATCATATTTTTCACCATCTCGAAAGTAGTTCCCATGAGGCTCTCTTCTTTGATCCCAGGTTTCATTTTTTCAAAGGTTTCACCCATCATCTCCGCTTCGCCCGTGGTGAAGAGCTGTTGCGCAGCCGAGAAGATTTCGCCTTCTTCTTCTTCGATGTGGTGATTAAGAGCGGTTTGCAGTTTCAAGGCTGTCGCTTTCCATTTCGAATCCATCATATCCATGATCTGCAGGCTTCTCAAAAGCGTCTCGGCTTCAAGATGTTCTTTGTAACCATGCATAGCGAGAGCTTTGGAAGCGTCCAGCATGCGCATGGAGTTGTAAAGCACGGCTTCTTCAGCGCGTGAATGCGGAACGAGCTCGTCGCGAATTTTTGCGATGAGCGCGTGGCGCTGTTCGTTGCTGTCGGAAGAAAGCGAAACGAGATCGTTGAGAAGACCTTGAACCGTGCGGTGATCTTTTTTGAGTGCGTCGTAGATAAGCATAAATAATCCTTTTGTCTCTGACCCCGGGGGTCTGTTGAATTTCAGACCCGTGGTCTGTCTATTCTCATTAGATTTGCAAAAGGGAGGCCTGGGGAATGAGGGGACTTTTATAGATTTGAATGGGAAAATTGACTCTGGCGGGGTAAAATTACACATGGACAGCGTCGCCATTCCCTCTGCTATCGAAAGAGTTACCAAACAGAGCAGCGCACGGGAGTATCTTTAATAAGCGGGCTCCTCGTATAAATTTAGCCGATTTAACAAAACCTGATGCCCAATCCTTCAGATGGCTTGAACCGCATCCAAGAAATAAAAAAGCCTGCGCTGGGAACGCAGGCTTCTATTTAAATTCTTATTTGAACTCAGTTGAGTTTTGTCAAATAGACCGAAGATGTTCCAAGTCCACCTTCCACACCGTGAACAACGACGTTAATTTCGTATTGCGGGCCTACGGAACCGAGTCGGTAGGTGAAGTACTTGTCACCGGGAATACCGACAAGATTTGCGTCCGTGACGGCTTCACAAAAAATGGGCGCTTCTAAAATAAGAACACCTTGAATCGACCCCGCGAGTTCACTGCCTTTAACGATGCTGTTGCCTTCGAGGGCTTTATTGATGGCCGTGTAGTCTTGAAAGCTGCAAGTTGTCGATACGGGAGCGGCGAAAGCGTAGGTAGAGGAGATGAACAAAGAGGCAAACGTCAGCAAAATTTTCATTTTCTTTCCTTTGTATAGAAGCGAGGGCTCGCTTTTTATGATTTTAGAGCTTGCGGAACTTAACTGAAAAGCCTGCAAATCTCAAGACGGCTGGATTTTTTACATGATTAGCCGAAACGAAGTGGTCCAGCTCTCCTTGCCTTTTCCCCTATAAGTTCATCAAATAGAGAGCATGGTGAACAAACAAGTGGATATCTTGATCGTAGGTGCGGGAATCATTGGAACGGCGGTGGGGGCGGAACTCTCTCGTCGCGGGGCGAAGGTCTGCGTGATTGACAAAGGCAGCGTTGGCAAGGGTTGCTCCTATGGCAATGCGGGTTGGATGACTCCTTGTTTTTCCATGCCTCTGCCCATGCCGGGCCTGCTTTGGAAATCGATGAAGTGGATGCTGGATCCCGCGGGTCCGCTTTATATTAAGCCTTCTTTTTCTTTGGACCTCGCTTCGTGGCTTTTTCAGTTCATGAAGGCGATGAACGAGACGCAAGCTCGGCGTGCGGTTGAAGCCCTGGTGATCTTGTCTCAGAAAAGCCTCGTCGAATACGAAAAGCTCGGGCGCAAATATCCAGAAATTCATTTTCAACAAAAAGGCCTATTGATGGTCAGCCAGACCCCGGCCGGCGTGGCCGCGGCCGTTGAAGAATTGAATTACGTGAAAAACATTGGCGTCCCTGGGCAAAAGTTGAATGCGGAAGAGGCGCAGGCGATGGAACCGGCGTTAAAATCGGTCCTAGGTGGCGTTTATTTCCCGCAGGAAGCAATGGGCGAACCTTACCAAGTGGTGAAAGCCTTGGCCCAAGAAATTCGCTCTCACGGCGGAGAAATCTTAGAAGATTGTGAGCTGCAAGATCTCGTCATCGCCAATGGGCGGATTGAAAAAGTTCTGACTTCTAAAGGAGACATTCGGGCGAAGCAAGTCGTCATCGCGACGGGCAGTTGGTCCAAATCCCTCGCACGTCTTTTGCGTCTGAAGATTCCTATTCTGGGCGGCAAGGGCTACGCGATGATCATGCCCCCGCTAGAGAAGCAGCCTCAGTATCCCATGATGTTCATCGAAAGGAAAATCGCGATCACTCCGCGACAGAATTCCTTACGCATTGCCGGAACTCTCGAACTGGTTGATCAGGATTTTTCGATCACGCAGCAAAGGGTTGAAAGCATCAAAAAAGGCGCGCGCGAATTCCTGCACCTGCCACAAGAGCTGCAGGTGCAGGAACTTTGGGCAGGATTGCGACCCTGCACTCCGGATGGAGTCCCTCTGATCGGGTATCACAAAAATATTACCAATTTGTTTTTATCTGTCGGACACCAAATGCTCGGTCTGCAGAGCGGCGCCGGCACAGGACTTTTAGTCGCTGATTTGATCGAGGGCAAAACACCCTTTGTCGATATGAAAGTTCTTGATGCCAATCGTTTCTAAGACTGAAGCTAAAGGGTGAGCATGAGACGCTCACCCTTCGCGTGAGAATATTTTATCTGAATCCGCCCGAAGCAAAGATGCGTTCACCGGTCAACCATGCCGAGTCCTCGGAAGCGAGGAAGAGAGCCACCTTGGCTATATCTTGCGGTTGACCCATGCGACCCAGCGGCGTCCCCGTTATCATTTGTTTTTCAAACTCGCCGCCGATGATGCCTGCCGTATGGGTTCCTTCGGTTTCGGTTCCGCCGGGAGAAAGGGCATTGACGCGAATATGGCGAGAGGCCAGTTCGCGAGAAAGGCCGACGGTCAAAGTATCGATGGCTCCTTTTGTGGCCGCGTAAATCGACGAGCCCGCAACGGGATTTTCACTGATGACAGAGCTGATGTTGATGACGCTGCCGCCTTGAGGTCCAAAATATTTAAGGGCTTCACGGGTGCTCAGCAATGTTCCCAGAACATTGATGTTAAATTGGCGATGGAACTCTTCTTCCACGACCTCTTCGAGAGGTCCAAATTTAAAGACCCCGGCGTTGTTGACAAGAATATGAAGACCACCAAATGCCTTTTTCGCTTCTGCAAACAGGCGGACCACGTCAGCAGATTTTGCGACGTCCCCATGGATGGCCACGGCCTTGCCGTCTTGCGCGACGATTTCTGCGACCACACGGTCCGCGCCTTCCTTACTGGACGAGTAGTTCACGACGACCGATGCTCCTTCGGCCGCGAAATTTTTAGCAATGCTTGCACCGATTCCTTTAGAGGCTCCGGTAACGACGGCGACTTTGCCGGCTAGTTTTTTCATGATTCATCTCCTGATGATTTGTTAGATACTTAGACAAGTATCTAATAGTATTTTCATCAAGTCAATAACAATTAGATGATTATCTAAGTATCGAAATGTTCAGTGGAAATTCTGTTCCATGCAAAAAATTTAAAGGGGCTGGGGTGGAAATGAGAGCGGATTAGATCTTCGCGAGACGATCTAAATAGGCACGCAAAACATCGCGCTGCACAGAAAGGCGCATAAACTTTCCTTCGCGGACAGTTTCAACCAGGCCCGCGGTTTCAAGTTCTTTGATATGATGGGACAAAGTGGCGGCGCTGACCTCGTGAACCTCTTGCAGCTGACTGCAGGCCATTTGTTCTTTGCAAGCACCGATTTCTTTCAGAATTTGATAGCGGCGGGGCTCGGCAAGAGCACGGGCGATGAGGGCAAATTGCTTATCGGTGAGGCGAACATTTTTAGTCGACGACATGAAGACATATTACACCGCTGAAAGGCTTTTGTCTAGCGATCCCGCTTTGCCATGGATTCTCAACACTTAGACAATCGTCTAAATGTTCTCTCGTCCCCTTGCCTCATTCTTTGCTGGCTAAAATCGCCGTTTCGTGGGAATGGGTGAGCCATGACTTTCAGATTTTTAAATTTTGATTTATCCGGGGCCTTTCTTTTCATGATTTTCTGCTCAGCCTGCACTCATGGGCCAGCGGCGGCTCACTCTAGCCTGAGAGGGATGGACACGTTTGGTTCTCAACGTCTTTCGGCCACTTCCCTGCAAAAAGACTATGGTCCGCAAATAGAAAGTCTCGTTGCCCATCTCGATCGGCAGGAATATGAGGAATTCAAGCGAACTTCTTTGAAAGTCGAAGGGGCGATTAAAGCCAAATTCAATTTCGCCTACGTTAAAATTTCGTTGATTCAGTACTTTGACCCTCAGCCCGGTTCCTACGTGACAGTGGATGTCGTTGAACCAGCTGACGTCGCGAAGCGGATGAGTTTTTTGCCGCAGCCTCAAGGAACTTTTGCAGATCCCGATGGACTTATCGCCCTTTGGGATCAGTATATGCAAAAAGGGGTCGAACTTCTACAAGCAGGAAAATTAGAAATTCCCCAGACCTGTCCCGTCTGGCATTGTCTCTACGGTTTCGAGAATCCTCAGCTCGCCCCTTTTTTCGCTCCCTTCAATTTACTGGTGCCTCTTCACGAAAAAGAGCTTGTGCAAATTCTTCAGCAGGATTCGCGAGCGCAATTTCGCGAAAACGCCGCGATGTTACTGGCTCATCTGAAAAATGGGAAAACGCTTGTTAAAGACATGCTTTCGATCACTCGAGATTCCGTCGGGGGCGTTCGCAACAATGCTACAAGGGTTCTTTGGTCTGTAGCTCAGAATCATCCTGAAATAAAAATCCCCGTCGAACCTTTGCTCGAGGTTCTCAATTTTCCGGACGCCACTGATCGGAACAAAGCTAGCTTTGCGTTGGCCCCCCTGGCCTTGAAAAAAGAAAACCAGAAAGTCATTGTTCAATCTGCAGGCCGCCTTCTCATTGATATGCTTAAACTCAAACAGCCGAATAATCGCGAAGGCGCCTATATGATTCTGATGAATCTCAGCGACGAGAAATTCGGGGAGCAGGATGTGCAAGCCTGGGAGGCTTGGCTGCTGAATCACGGGATGAGACTTAATTAAATTGTTTGCTTCAGCGAAAAATGCCGATGCTCATAGAAAACAAAGTCTTCGCTAGGAATAATCCAAGTCACTGAATCAATTTTCGTTTTCCACGAAGGCGTTGCTTATTCAAGGTCCTGATGATCGAAGCGACCCTATCAGGATCTCGACCCTTCTCAGAAATAGTCATGTGGGGAATAAAGCCTTTGGTCAGTGGAAGGTCCGTTCTGAAAATCCCCAGTCTATATAAGCATTCGCGAATATGGAGTACAGGCTCTGAAGGTTGAACATCAAACCAAAGAAGACGTTTGTTGGGAGAGGGAATAGCAGGGCCAAGATGAACATTAAACGAAGGAATCTGCGCTAAGGTTTTTTCGATAAGCGTAATCTCTTGAAGACTGGGCTCTAGGGCCAATGGTTGAGTGATCGTAATGTGGGCAGAAGATGTCCGCGCCGACAGTGGATCATACTGTTGGCGCAGTTGGTCTGTTCGTGTACGAGGCTCGCCGTGAGGAATAAATACGAAAGTTCCGAATTTATAGTCGTTCATCGCAGCATTCTAGCCTAGAGCCGTCATTCAAAGCAAAGACCCAATTTTAATTTAACTAGGGATTAAAGCGATAGAAAAACTTGGTTTCGCCAATGGAAACAGTTCCTTCTTCTTTCATTGACTCCATGTCACGTTTTCCATTGAAACGGATAGAGAGAGCATTGAAACTTGAATTGGAAGGATTTGCTAAACCATAGACATCTTGATTGCAATCCATGCACCGCGCGCGCTCTAACAGATTGAGATTAAAGGTCGCGACCGTCTGTTGTTCGAAGGAAAGCCCTGAGTTTAATTTGATCTGGAAAAAATCCTCTGATCCGGTTTTATTGATACAAAGAGTTTCTGGTGTCCTGCTCCAAACGTTCTCAGATATTGATACCTGATAACAAGTTGCTGAGAGCGCCGAGAAAGAAACGGTCATTACGAGGAATCCAATTAATAATTTCATAAATATCCTTTTGATTAAGGTTGCTTGTTCATGGCTGGTGAGTATTAAATTATAGTATAATTGTCAATTTGACCTAAGCGCAGTACTGATATTTAATACCAATTACGCCTGGAGTATCGAGAATGAGGCCTGAACAGGAAATCGAAGCTGTCTTTAGTCTGCTTAAGACCCACTTAAAATCAAAAAAACTTTCTTACAGAAAGATCGCTCAACGCCTCAAAATGTCAGAGTCTAATTTGAAGAGAATTTTTTCAACCCGATCCTGCGGACTTCAGCAGATTGCAAAAATATGCGCTGCCGCCGAGATCCCTTTTTTTGATCTTATTAAGACGGCCGCGACAAATGAAGTGCCTATCTATCAGCTGAGCCGAGAGGCCGAAGAATTTTTCGCTCAAAACTTGGATCATTTTATTTTTTTTAGAAACCTTTCGGCCGCATCAGATCCTGATATTTTTATCCGAAACTCTGGTGTCACAAAATTAAAACTGAATTCCTACCTGACATCTCTCGAAAAATTAAAGCTGCTTAAGTCGTCTCGGACGGGAGTGAAGTTAGAGCATTCGGGCTACCTAAACTTTTCAAGTAAATCGCCTTTGTTAAAACGGCTTACTGAAAAATGGGTCCCTTGGTTTTTCCAGCGAGTTGTCCACAATCAGGAACGGAATGGATATACGCTCAAGCTGATGAGCACGGGACTGACTCGAGAACACCGAGCGCAACTCATTGAAGAGCTCGGACAGCTTTTGGAGCGCTACATTCTTTTGGGAGCAACTGATCAAAGTATCGGCTCACGAGATTTTGAGTCCGTTGGGATATGCATCGGGGTTGGGCCTCATCGTATTGGCTTTTTCGAGGAAGATCCTGAAATTTTCCTTCCTGTTGCCAGCTTTAGACGCTAATAATTACAGCAAAGAAAAATCGTCGGGATTTGAAAAGCAGCCTTGCTCTAGAAATTGGTCCCGCTGTTTGATCGGAAATTTTAACTATGAGTTCAACAACGGCGTTCTCGCAAAAAGTCATCGGCCTCATCAAAAAAATTCCTAAAGGGAAGATCGCCACCTACGGACAGATCGCGAAGCTTGCAGGAAAGCCTCAGGGTTCCCGCGGTGTCGCCTGGATTCTGCACTCGTGTTCCGAAAGCCACTCTTTGCCCTGGCATCGGGTTCTCAATTCGAAAGGAAAAATTTCCTTTTCGCCGACGACGGCCGCTTTTCTGCGCCAGAAGCGGCTTCTGCAAAAAGAAGGCGTTCTCTTCGCAGATAGAGGGCAACTTGATTTGAAAAAGTATCAATGGAATAAGAAGATCTCTGCGAAGAAGACCGCGCACGCCCCAGAGATGTTTTCCTAGGTAGCCAGACTAGTCCCAGCCCGCAATCTTGTAGCCCTTATCAATAAGGCATTCGTTGACAATATTTTTCCGCGCCTCGGGATTATCCCCGCCCTTCAAGTACCCGACGCCGCCGCCAACGACTGCACCGGTTGCTACACCACCGCCTATGTTGTGACTTGAAGACATCAGACCGGCCACGCCACCCACCACAGCCCCACCGGCCGCGCCACTCATGGCTGATCTTCTTTTCCGCTCTTCTCGACCAGACTCCAAGTGTTTGTCGGCCTTTATCATACAGGCGTTAATATCTCTGTTCGCCTTCGAAGCGCCCACCTTTTCATATTTCCTATTAGGCATAAGCACGGGCTTTGGGTTTGAAGCGCAGGCCGCTAAAAAAAGTATCGTTAATGCAAGGAGAAGTTTCATGGTAATATCCTTTTCGATGGGTTTTCCCAAAGCAAATTAGGGGCCATATTTCCACCAGCACACGTCTTATAACAGATTTGAATCTGTAAATACTTCTCGATTTTCAAATTCCTAACAGTCTTTTCGGCCTCCGCCTCCTGCGGAGCCGATGCCTTAAGCCTAATGGGAAATACGGTAAATCACACCCGAAGAATCGTCACTGACCAGGAGCGATCCATCATTCATAACTAAAAGTCCGGCGGGACGACCAAATTGCGAACGGCCATCCTTAGAAAGAAATCCTGTCATGAAATCCTCAAAATGATCGGGTTGATTCCCTTTGAAAACAATCCTTGCAACCAAGTAGCCCGAAGGCTTTTTGCGGTTCCAAGAGCCATGAAAAGCAACAAAGGCCGATCCTCGATAGTCCTCGGGAAACATTTTGCCATTGTAAAATTTCAGGGCGAGCGGAGCCGCGTGGGCGGCGTAGGTTAAAGCTGGAGCCTCGGACTTGCGACAGAAATCTTCCTTCGAATCTTTCTCGGGATTGTCGATGAAATTCACGTCCACTTTCTTGTCATTCCAGCAGAAGGGCCAGCCGTAATTTTTGCCAAAAACAAGGTGATTGAACTCTTCGCGAGGAATTTCATCCCCCAACCAGTCACGTCCATGATCCATGCCGTAGAGCTCAGCCGAATTCGGCTGCCAATCAAAGCCGATGGTATCACGCAAACCTTCGGCGAAAGTTTCCATTCCCGAACCATCGAGTTTCATCCGCTGCATAGTCGCCATTTTTTTATTGGGATCAACGCAGGCGTTGCAATTTGCCGCAATGGCGACGTAAAGCAGGTGATCCGGGCCGATCGCAAGCGATCGGTTTTCATGTTGACCAACGCCAGGAAGTTGGTCCACCACCAGCTTGATTTGTTTCTTGTCTTTCAAGCTCACTTTAAAAATTTTTGTCAAAGAGACGAAATAGAGAAAATCCCCCTCAATGGCCATGCCGTGAGGACGTTCGTATCCAGAAACAAAAACTTCCTTCTGATCCATCACGCCATCACCATCTGTGTCTTGCAGCTTCAAAATATCACCACTTTTGGGCCGCGAAACATATAGGGCTCCGGTTGAGTCAGTGGCCATCATGCGGGCATTGTCTATATCCTTTGCAAAAAATTGGATCTTGAATCCCGCAGGGACTTTTAATTTTTTAATATCAGCTTCGGCAAAATGAACTTGTGCCGGTTTCGCCAAATGGCCTTCGATGGTTTGACCCTCGCGGTAGGGTCCTTCGCTTTGTGACAGAGACCAAGAACCTTGAAAAAGGCAAATAGTTGTAAGGATGAGTTTTTTCATAGACTCAAAGTTTTCACAAACTTGAAAACAGGTCAAAGACCCCGACAAAAGACATAAAATCACACCTCTCTCTTTTCTACGTTGTCCCTTCGTAAAAATAAAATGGGTTTATCGGATTTTAGTCGAGGAGATTCCGCCAACTCTATCTCCGTAAATTTTTATTTAGTGACTGGTTAAAGAGGACCCCTTAGCATAACAGGGGCATTACCTTTGGAGGTTGCTCATGTTCATTCGTTTGCTTATTCTCATTCTTAGCTTCGCTCCGCTTAGCTCTTTCGCGGCTGCCAATGAACCTGCCTCCACCGTCACGATTCCCATCAAAGAGTATCTGGATTTAAAAAAGCAAACAGAAAAAGATTCCCTGACGACGCTCGAAGAAGTTCATCTCTCGGGTGAGTACGAGAAACACATTGAAATTGTTTTCAGTGGCGCCTCGGCCGGTAAGCCGGAGCCTATTCCCGTCCTGCAAGAATCTCCGGGCTTGAGTCTTTCCAATTGCTCAGGACAGGCGATGCTGCGCGCGGAGAGCGGCACAATCCAGCTGCTGCCTTTGGCGCCTCGATTCAAATTGCAGTGCCAGGTTTCTGTCAAATCTTGGCAAAGTTTTTCGCTGACTTTACTCAACGCCCTTTTTCTGAAAATGGATATCAAGGGCGCCGATCCCACCATTAGTGCCGACTCAATCAGTCGTCGGCAAATCACTTTTCATCGCGCCGAAGTCAAACGAGTCATGGCAGAAGCACCCACTAACGAAGAGCCTTCCTTCGTTGCCCGTTACCAAATCTCGGTCCTTCCCGAAGAGACCAAGTTTCATTATTTCCTGACCGTGAATAACCCGAATCGCTCCCCGAAAACTTTTGAATTAGCTTGGCCCAATAAAGAAATCGTCAGCGATCTGCAGACGAGCAATACTTACGAAGAGGGTAAGAATGGCCCTATTTTCAAATTGGCCCCGGGCACTTCGCAAATCCGCATCCGAGGCCGCCTGCCACAACCTGAGTTTATGCCTCTTCTGGGTGGAAAGTCCGTTGAGTACCTGATGATCGACAATCATCCCCTGCTCACGGTTGAAATCAAGGGCGGTGCCCGGCGCGTGAACGTCAAAGACGCCGGCATGTCGCCGGCCTTTGCAAGTTCCCGCAGTTATTTGATCGGAAAAAATGATCACTATACTTGGCAAGCCAAGCAACTGGAAGTCTTCCCATCGCTCCCCTATGCCGTCACCTCGGCCGATTACCATTATTATGCGAGTGCCCAAAGCGCACCGCTCGTCGAGGCTTACTTCCAAATCGACAATCAAGGGAGCCCCGAAATCCCCTTCAAGATTCCGGGACACGCGACCTATTTGGAAATCAATGGTGTCCCCCAAGTTTTGACGAAAGATCAGGATTCTCAACTTTTGATCCGGCTGCCAACGGGAACAAATCAAAGCGTTCTCGTTCAGTATCAAACTCAAAATGAGTCGCCTTCGCGCACGTTGGCCTCCGTGGGTGAGGAGCTGGCTCGGCCCCCCAGCTTGATGAGCAACGTGAGTGTTTCTTTGCAGGTACCTGGTCAGCGCAATTATATTTTTGCCAGTGCTTTGGATGATTTTCACGCAGGGGTCACCTGGTTCCAAGTGCTCGTTGGATTTCTTATTTTCTCTCTTTATTTCTTTTTGCTTCGCCGCATGCAATGGCATCCATTGACTCTGTGGACGGCGAGCCTGTGCATGACCGCTTTGGTTCTGATACGCGGACCTTGGGCTTTGTGGGCCTTCGCTCTTGGACTGGCCTGTTTATTGGTTCACTCACGCCGTTGGCTGATGGGCCTTCGCGTGCCGGGATGGCGAGGCTGGGTGCTGATGGCCTTTGGCATTTTAGTCATGGCCGTCGTTGTACCGAACGCGATGAATTTATTTTCGCCATCTTATCGTGTGTCGCAAAGTTTGTCTGAAACCCAGACTGGTTTCGCCCAGAATGCATTTTCTCCGGCCGCGCCGGCAGCCCTGATGAAAGACCGGGCAAGGATGGAAGGCAAGTCCAGTCATAGAGCTTCAGCTGATTCTGCCGCTGCTCCCATGGCTGCTGGAGTGTCAGGCTCTGCCCAGGGCATGGAAGAGGATGAACTTTCTGCGGTGGCGACGGAAGCCCCCGTATCTTCAATGGTTGCGAATGAGGCCGAAGCGGAATCCTATCAGGGCTTGCCTGCTCGTATCCACATGCCGACGGATGGGTATGAACTACACTTTCACTCGGGCATGATTGATCGTGAAGGCCTGGTTCGCCTCCATTTTCTAACGGTGGGCCATTGGGTTCCGATGGGACTGACGTTCTTGCTTTTGACTCTTCTTGGTCTAGCGTGCTGGCGTGAACGTTCCCGTTTACGAGAGTATTTGCGCTGATGATTTTATGGTTTTTTATTCTATTCGCGGCAGCCTGGGGACAAAGTTTGAGCCTTCTCGGCACTCAATCTATTAACGCAGGAATTCCTGCGCAGGCCCCCTTGAAGGCCCCTTCTTGTCCGCAATCGACGGACGAGCGCCCTGGTGCTCCAGTGGATGCAAAGACACGTGAGAATTTTGCAGCGGTGGCGGAAGAGGTAGGAAATGCGACAGGGGTTGAAGAGCCCATGCAAATAGGAATCAATAATCTCAATTTTTGTTTTAGTGAAGAGTCCCGCAAAAAAATTGGAACAGTGGGAATGATCGCAGAGATTCGAAAAAAACTGAACCGTTCTAAGCTTCCGCCCACTCGGAAAGATGATGGCACCCTGGCAACATCAGAGGACTGGCTCAACGTCGATCTTTTGACCAGAACGCTCATCGGCGAAATTTCTTCGACACCAGGATGCGGCCTTTCGTATGTCAGAGCCGTTGGCCGAGTCATTCTCAACCGACGCGACTTTGTTCAAAACGACACAACACAGGAATGGAAAAAATTTGCGACCTCTCAGCAAAAAAATCTTTTCGTCAATATGCTCATGAAAAAAGGCCAGTTCGATGCGCTAAAGCCCACGGATCCCGCGAATCGCTGGTTTGCTTGCCCAGCCACCCACATCAAACAAAGCTACCATTTTCAGAAAAAGGTCTCGACCGGCCAATCTGAATACATGAATTGGTTTAATGCCCAAGACGTTGCGATGGATATAATTTTTCATCAAAAAAAATTTCGCGATGACACTCAAAATGTAAAAGCTCTTTATTACTCTACCGGCGAAGCCGTCGATAAGCTGAGAAGAAACCAGAATTTCAAACTGGTCAACGATGCGGAGGTCAATGGTGAAGTCATTAACAACGTCCGCTGCATCCACCTCTGGGATCCCCCACCTCCGGAAACGAAGAAATCCCAATAGCCTTAACAGCTAACGACTGCGATTTTTTTCTTCAGGCTTATGCTGTTGGGCACCCGATGTTGGCACCGCTTTCGCTTGGTTGTCGCCCATTTTATGATCCGCCACGGTAGCGTCTTCATCAAAAACTTGATCTTGGGAGCTTCCCGTATGCTGACCCGAAGATTTTTCCTGAAGAGATTTTTGACTCGAGTGCTTTGTGTTGGGCATAAGTTTCTCCTGCTTCTGGTTCAATGTTCAGGAACTCCACGCAGGCCGCAAGCGCAATCAACGTCATGTTTTAAAACACAGACTTTCTAGGGATTTCTGAAGTCGAACGATGCAGTTCCGCAGCAATAGCTAGTAAGCGGCTTCAAAAATTTGCGTGGTGAGCGCCGGTAAAATCGGTACGCCGTCGAAAGCGGAATCATAAATAAAATGCGCGTCTACCGAACTCGGCGATAAGAGGAACATGGCGATGTCGGAGATAACTACCCCCGTCAATGAACCATCATAGCGACTATGAACGTGGGGAGCATTCAACAAGAGGTTTTTAAAGTTGATCGAAAGGCGGGGACCCTCGCTCGTGTTCACGATGCTTGCCCCGACCAGAGGTTTCGCAACGGCCGCCGCATCACCGGCATCCAAGAGCTCATCGCCAATTTTCATAGCATCAAGAGCCATATTATCGAAAAAAAGTTTGCGCGCATTCAGATCTGTCGCGCCGGGATCATAAAGAGATTCGCTCTCGACTGAAAACCTGGCCCACGGTCCACCAATTTTGTTTTGCGTGAGATCGGCAGCATGCTGCACGCGAATGCGACCACCGTTGAACGCTGCGCTGGGACTGACGCCCATTCGCGCAAGCCCAATTCCCATCAAAATGGCCCGCGCACTCGAAATTTGTAGATTAGGCGTCACGCCCGAAGGGATATTCACGTAGGTTATCGGCCCTTGAATGAAAACAGATTCCGAAACGTAAAGTCTACAGCCCGCGGCATCCGTCTGCAGTTTCACATTTTTCAAAAGCAGGGTGCCTTTGATGACAACGTCGCCTTTGCAAACGACGGTGTCATTTGAATTGCGAATGTAGGAGGTCTCAGGATTTCCGGCCAAGGCCCAGGAAGACGAACCCGCTGCATTAGGCACGCTTTTCAAGCCACTGATGGAGGAATCCGCCACCGCACCGGCTGTTTGGGCGGCCCCCACGTAGGTTACTTGGCTGTTCTGGCCAGCCGGCACCATGGCTAAAATTTCTGCAGAACTTGGGCTTTGTATTTTTACTTTCGACAGTTCGATCACCGGCTCCTGGCCTGCCAGAGGCGTGATCGAATCGGCCATCGACTTCGGAGAACCGTTCAAGTAGGTGAGGTTCATCATATCCTTGAGGGACATTTCTTGATTCACTCCCAGCATGGTCATCGCATCGGCCCTAGAAATACGGACTTTGGGGATATAAACAGATCCCTTCGAAATCTGTGCGGACTGCCAAGCTCCGTTGGGATCCGTGTTCTTATGATTTCCGTAGGCTTGCTGCATGCTAAAGAATGTCGGTTTACCCGCAGAATAGAGGGGTTTGGGAATAAAGTTCGAAGTTCCGTAACCGAAATCCGTAACCAGACTGGATTGAATATTCGCGTGGCAAAGAAGACAATTCACGCCGCGTACCGCGAGGGTCGGCTTCAGGTAAGCTAAAGAATCTTGAGTGCCACCCATCGGAGGCTGAACGGGTACAACAGGTTTTGTCGGTATGGAAGAACTTTCACTTTCAGCAGTTTGAGCGACGGGATCGAAAGAAACTCTGGCACAGTTACTGAAGGCAAGCTCTAGAACACCCGTAGAAATTAAAAAGATGATGATGGCTTTTTTGCGACCCAACGTATTCTCCGCGTCAGCTTATGCCATCCTTGATTTTTTCTGACTTTGTAGGCAGCCCTGCCTTGTGTCTATTTATTCTATTTTGATGCAGTGATTGGTCAGATGCAAAAAAAAAATACATTTCTCAAGATTTTCTCAAGATGAGACAGAAGGTGACTCGATTCGGGATGGGAATTTCCTTAAACGTGCTCGAGTCCCCAGGAAATCACGTCGACTCCGCTTGAATAATGGAAGATCGGCTCGTTGAGAGTCTGAACGCCTTGCGCTTGCAACAGGGTATTCGTTAAAATTTTAGCCTCGGCTTTTTGCAAAGGCCACGGCTTGTGGTGCACATTGCATCTAAAAAGGTTCCCTCGCGACTTGGTGTAAAAGCAATAGCGCTCTGTCAAAAAATAATCCAGGGTTTTTGGGGCGGCATAATAAATTTCAGGAGAGGCTTGATAGTTCACGCTGAACTCAGACTTATCATTCCATTCCAACCTTCGCGAACTGTAGGTCGTGTCACCGTCCGCACCCACAGAGGTTTCTATTTTCGCGTTTTTATACGGGAGATGAAAAAATCTCCTCGCTAGCGCCACAACCAAAGGATGGGTGGCGTCTAAACTTAAAAACCAGACGCCCGCTTTGCCTTCATATTCAACGTAAAGACGAACGTTCAATTCCAAAAAAGAAGAAACTCCGGGAAGATCGGGAAAAGGCCTTCTCATGACCCCGTTCATACGGAAAGGGACGATCCCGATCCAGGTTACGCCATGAAAATCTTGAAGCACCAGAGGTTTGGGGACGAGGTCCTCTACGCTCGATCTAAAAACAGGAAGATGAACAAATAAAAGATCGTTCCATGATTGACGCCATTTCCAGGGACCCAAGGGAATCCGCCAGGGGCGATGGTCTAATTTATCTAAGGCCGAATGCATATTTACCTCGTAGCGAAAGCGCATCAAGCTCTCTTTGATCTTGCCTTCGCTGATACGTCCTTTTAACCGAAGTAGTCTAATATTTCAAAAACTTATGTCAATCAATGCGAGGAGGTCTTGAGCACTGTTTGCAAAAAAATTCAAATGCGCGCCAGTGAAAGGGAACAGCTATTGCCTTTGCATTTTGGAGAGCTTAACTTACCGAGAAACTCTCGCCAAAGGCATCTATGCTTCATTTATTCGCCCTGCTGTTGATTTTCTCTGTTTCCTGGATGGCTTATGCGAAAGATAGCACCGAGCTTTCGCTCGAACGACAAAAGATTTACTCTCAAACTTCTTTTTATTGCGAGGTGGGGCGAGCACCTTTGCGATCATCGGCAGATGCTTGGGCCCTTGCACCGACGCGCGCCTGCACTTTCAATGGGCCTCTCGACACCAAGGTCAATCGTCTCCGACTTGAGCCCCCATTTTTGAATCCCCGGCTCACTCTCAGTCAGCTGGCTGATTTTTTGACTCAAAACGGCCTGCCGGTCGAACAGCGCAATGGGACTTCGTTTCATTTTCATCTTGCGACGGGAGAAGGAATAACAGCCTCTCTGGTCGATAAGAAAAACATGATAGATCCGCTCCTGCATTTTTCTGGCTATCCTATCGACTGGGGAAACCAATTCGTCAGCCTCTCTGCGAATGATCCAAAAGCTCTTGAGCAGTTTATCGGCTTAACAAATCACCCCCTCAGCCCCCTCTTCTGGAATAATCCCCATTTTGCCGAAGAGGTCCAGGCCTTGCCACGGCTTCAAGGAGCGAGGGCCTACCGCCCCCTTCCGCTTCTGTCGAAATGCGGAAGCGGCGAGTGGAGAAATTTTGGCGGAGCACAGTCCCTTCTTTTAGTCGGCGATATGCATCGAGCGGAAGACACTCTTTTTTTTGAAAGCCTTCTCCAGGCCAAATCCTTTGCGTGGGTGGCCCTAGAAATTTCGCGTGATCGGGATCAAGCCCTCCAACAGTTTCTGAGTGCCACGGATCCGAGCGAGGAGGAAAAATTACTCAAAATAATAACAAACCGAAAGAGCAACGAAAATATTCTTCCATCGCAAGCTGTCTTGAAAACGCTTAAGTCACAGAAAAAACCCGTCATCTTGCTCGACTATCAAGAAAGCTATTTTAATTTTCCCTACACGAACACTTCGTTTCACGGTCTGATCATGGGCGCACGAAATTTGATGTGGGCCGGCCGTTTACCGGCAAGCTGGCAAGGGACTGGGATTCTTTTGGGCGGACTGGATCACTTCACGGCGACGCCCCATGCGGACTTCCAAGATTTCGCCTGGGAACGCTTCCCGGGTCTCGAGATGGGTTTGGTCAACCCTCTTGAAGTCTGCCCTTAATTCGCCTTGAAAAGAAACGTTTATTTATATATCGTTTCGATTATGGAACTATACGAATTAAAGTATTTTTTAGGTGTGGCGAAGTTTGAAAACATCCATCGGGCCTCCGAAAAGCTTAACGTCTCGACGGCTTCCCTGAGCAAAGCTGTCGCACGCCTTGAAGAAGAGCTCGGCGTGAATCTTTTTTTGCGCGAACGCAGGAATATCAAGCTAACACCTCAAGGTCGGGTCTTGCAAAAAAGGGCTGCCGAAATGCTTCATTTTGAAGAGTCCATCCGCTTCGAATTGTCAGGGCACCCGGGAAGTTTACAGATTATCATTGCGGGCTCTGAAATCCTGCTCGCGAAAATGGGAACAGGTCTAGGAATCAGCATCCAAAAGAAATTTCCCACGGCGGTTTTTGACTTTCACTCCACGCGTGAAGAAGAGGCCATCGAAAAAGTGGTGCGCGGCGAAGCTCATCTTGCCCTTGTTTCAGGTGACGTTCCGGCAAAGGCGGGGCTTTCGACGAAAACTCTTATAGAGGCCCATTTTCAAACCTATGCGGGTGTAGGTCACCCTTTATATGCGATGGCTAAATCCAAAAAAACAATTCCCGTGGAAGAAGTTCTGCGACATGCCTTTGCAAGCCCCGACAATCCTTTCTTAGGACGGGTGGGCGCACGACAGTCGCTCGATGGCTGGCGCGACGATCAGTTTCCGCGAAGAATTTCCTATTTCACCTCTAGCCTCAAAACTTTGGAAGAACTCACTGTCAGCGGCAAGGCCCTCGCTTACCTCCCCAGTTATTTCTGCGAAAATCTGCCCCTCGCGCCCCTCAAAATTTCGGGATGCCCCTACTTCTGTACGCAGAAAATCAAACTCATCGCTAAAAACCCTAAGGATACCAGCTGGCTGAATCAGATTTTTTAACAGCTTCCATGACAATTTAATCAACATCGGTCAGGTTCTCCTTAATAAAATTATCTTTTCCTGGGAAGGATTTCCGTTCTCGGGTGTAGAAGAGGATAAAAAGGAGCGAATTTATGAACTTACCTAAAGTAGCCGCATTGTCCCTCACCTTGGTCCTGGCCTTGATTTTGGGCTATTCCGTTGCAAATAGAGTCCATTCTGACAAGCCCGAACTGACGATTAGAACCTACAGTGTTCCCACCAGCCGCGCAGAAGAAGTTAAGAACATTCTGAATCGCATGTTTTCTGAAGATAAGACAGATGGCTATGCCCAGGTTTTCGGAAACGGAACACTTGTCGTGAAAGGCTCTGAATCTTACCAGAACGGCATCTCGCAATTGATGGCGCAAGTCACCGACAAGAAAGCCACTCTGCATACCATTCATTTCGATTATTGGCTCGTGCGCGGAGAAATCGCCGCTCAGTCTAATGCGTATAAAATGGCCCTGCTGGGTCCCGTGCTCGAAAGCATTAACAAAGCGCAGGGCCCACGAAAATTCATGCAGCTCGAGCATATCGCTTTTAACTCCCTCGATCATCGCGAAGTCAGCATCCAAAGCAACTGGGCGCAGATCAAAAATATTTCTAAAGAGGTCGATAATGGCATCGAGATCATGACCGAAATTAAAGCGAACTCCCTCGGTGAACTGAAACTAAATACGCAGGTGAAGCCCGGTGAATTTGTCATTCTCGGCGAAAACGGCACGCAGGCTCATGCCTATTCGGTCAACGATCATCGCAATAATCCCGAAGACGAAATCCACCCGAAGGAAATTTACCATATCATTCGCGCCGACATCCTTCGTTAGGAACAAAGAACTTCATGGCGATCTCGAAGGAAGAACTTGATCATTTTTATATAGAAGTCGAAACTGCGCTCTATAATTTTGCCCTGCGGTGGACCTGGAATCCCTCACTTGCGGAAGAATTAGTGCACGACGCTTTTATCCGCGTGTGGCGTCACCGCGATCAAGTCGAGATGAAAACCCTCAAGGGATTGCTCTATAAAACAGTGCAAAATCTGGCCCTGAATGAGCGCCGAAGAGCGAAATTGCTTGAGACCCTTCCTTTGCTCAGTTGGATGTTCGAAGGCAAAAATTCCAGCCTCGAAGTCGACTTCATTAAAAGAGAAAATCTCTCTCAACTGCAGGCTGCTCTTGAAACTCTTCCCAAGGATCTACGTGAAACATTTTTGATGTGTCAGTTTTCTGATATGAGCCATGATGAAATCGGGGAAGCCCTCGGGATCAAGGCAGGAACCGTCGCTTCTCGAAAAAATCGTGCACTGATATCTCTAAAAAGCATCGTTCAGGCGCCAACCGGCTCAGGAGAATCCCATGGCAGATGACAATTTTAGCAAACTCTATCAACCGCCCGCAGGTAGCCAGGACAAGTTTAAATCGAAACTGTCTCAGGTCATTTTGCAGGATCAGCGCGAGGCCCGAACTCTGAAAATCACGAGCGGGATCTTAGCTCTTTGTCTTTGCTGCGTGACCTTTCTTCCTTCCGTTAAAAATTCGCGATCTCTTCAAGAAGCCACCGCTCTGCTGGATATAGCCTCCCCATCACCAAAGCCAACGACAAAAATATCTGCAAGCAGCTTCGAATACCCGCGGTCCGATCCTGGAATTCGTCTCTATTGGGTCGTGAGATAACTGCGTCTTGAGCCAGGCCTATAAGCACATCCAGCCTTAAGTCATCTTACTTACGATGAGAGAGCTGAGTTTCAACAAACTTCGGATGTTCAAGTTTACGAATGGCACCAATCGATTTACAAAGGAGAGGACAGGAGCTCTCCGGTGCAAATCAGATTATTCGCCGAAAATTTTTTTGCTAAATTCTCCAAAGATGATACAACGACTTTGGCGGCTTCACTTGCTTTCTATACGGCTTTGTCGCTTGCTCCCTTGCTTATTCTTTTTGTGACGATCTCTTCTCAGCTCAATGATCATTTGCAAAACAATTTCGTCACAGAAGCTCAGGGCCTTGTCGGGCCCGACGCAGCGAAGACCATAGAAATGATCGTCGATAATGCCAAGAATCGACCCGACCTCACTTCTTTCGCAAACATCATGGGCATTCTGACCCTGCTTATTTCAGCGAGCCTGATTTTTGGCCAATTGCGCATGACTCTGAATCGTATATTCGATGCCGAACCGAAAAGTCCCAAGGACGAAAGCTTTTTGCAAATGTGCTGGCGCTATGTCCATGAACGTTTCTTTCACGTTGGCCTGGCTTTGAGTTTTATTTTTATCCTGATCGTCTCGTTACTTGTTTCTTCGATGGTTTCTATGATGGTCCATCAAAGTCACCAGGCCTTTCTGATTGTCGCGGCCAATATTTTATTGAATATTTTCTTGTACATTCTTTTATTCACCTTGCTATTCCGCTATATGCCCGATCAGCATCTGCCTTGGAAAAGAGCGGTCCAAGGCGGGACATTGACATCTATCTTGTTTGTCGTTGGCAAGGAGTTGATTGGTCTTTACCTAGGAAATAGCGCTTTGGGCTCGTCTTACGGGGCGGCCGGTTCAGTGATCGTGCTGCTTGTTTGGGTTTATTATTCGGCCCTGATTACATTCGTCGGAGCTCAGGTCAGCTGGCTCTTGCATCGTGTTTAAAGTTATGAAGGATACAAAATGAAGTTCAAGTGGACGAAAAAGAAAAAGATTTGGCTCGGTAGCTTGGTAGGAGCTTTCGTCGTCCTCGCCCTTTTCATTCATGTTGTGCTGCCGCCTTTTTTGCTCAAAGAGGTCAACAGCCACATGAAAACTTTTTCTCCGGTCTATGCCATTCACGTGGGGAGCCTCGATATCAGCATTTTGCGGATGGCCTATCGGTTCAACGATATGGAGGCCAAATTCAAAAAAGATGGAAGTACTTTTTTTCATATTGATAGCGTCGACGTCTCGATTGCCTGGCGCGAGCTTTTTCATGGCCGCGTCCTCACCGACGTCGTGGCGAACGGGGGATGGTTTTTCCTGACCAAAAATCTGATTGAAGGATCAAAGACGCCTGAAGCAAAGCCCAAAGAAGATGCCAAACATGTTGCTAAGAAACTCTTTCCGGTGCGGGTGGCCCGCATCGAATTACATGAATCCACTTTCGAGTTTGCGGATCTTATCGGTCAGCCGGAAGTGAAACGCTGGCGCGTGTCTGGTCTTGAAGGCAAAATTCTCAATATCAACCCAACGCCGAACAACCCTTTTACTTTTTTTAACCTCAAAGGAAATATGCTCGACTCCGCCGTTCTTAAGCTCGCCGGCAAAGCGAAGAGTCTGGAAGAGCCCCTGGCCTGGAAAGTCGATGCCGAGATCCACGATTTTGATTTGGTTGCCGCCAATCCCCTGCTGCTGAAGCTTGTCCCCCTGACTTTCACCGCGGGACGCCTGGATGCCTTCAGCGAAATCCGTTCGCAGCATGGAAATCTGCAAGGTTATGTAAAACCCTTTTTCAAAAAGGTCCATGTCCTGAGCGCCAAGGAGCACTACCACGGATTCAAACACTTTGCGATCGAGATCGCGACGGCCCTCGCCAATGTGGTTTTGCGCGATTCGCAAGATAAAGTGGTGGCCGCGAAAATTCCCTTTCACCGCGAAGGGGATTCTCTCAAAATTGATAAAAAAGACGCCCTGGCGACGGCGGTCAAAAATGGATTTAAAGAGCCTCTTTCGCCGACGATTGAGGACAATTTAAGCTTGCAGTGATTATTAATAAGATCTCGTTAAGAAAGGATCCTGAAATGAAGACATCTTCAAAAATTTTAAGCCTGGCTTTGGCTTCCATGCTCGCGGCCTGTGCCCATACCAAATCCAAAGAGGAACTTGCCAAACATCCCGAAGAGGCTCCCCCCAAAACAGCCGTTGAAAAACCTGTCGAGTCGTCCATCGAAGCCAAGCAAGTCGCGGCTGAAGAAGAGGCCTCCTACGTCACTGAATTCACTTTTTCAAAGGGTAAAAATACGCTGACAGCGGATGCACAGGCGCGCCTCACAAAAATTCTTGCAGAGGCCCGCAAGCACGGGGAAATCGAAGATATTAAGGTGATCACCTGGGCCGATGCAGAATATCCGTCTGTCCATGCCCACGCCCTTTCGAAAAAACAAGTGAATCTAGCCACTCGTCGCAACGACGAGGTGAAGCGCTTCTTCAAAAAAATGGACAAGGGCATTACCGTGAGCACTTACAATATGGCTGAACGTCCCCGCATGCTCTCCGATTTTTTGGGAACACCCAATGCGCGCGTGAAGAAATCGCTCGAAGTCGCAGGAATTCCAAATAGTGATACCAGCGTCAAGAGTCCCGCAAAAGCTTCGAAATCCATTGTGATGGTCATCCTCAAAGACTAAGGTGCCTTGGTTTTAAAATCCGGGTGTCACATAAGCAGAGCCCCGCCCAAAACGGGGCCTTCACAAGAGATCAATACTTCAACGTGCCCGAATAGCAGTATTCTTTTTCAAATTGGCGATGATCTCCGTGGAAGACTCCCATTCCCAAAATCAAAGCCATCTTACGGCTGCGAACGTCCGCGACGTAACGAGGTTTCACCCGACGCAAGCGCAGTTCTAAAATTTTCAGCAATTTCTGCTGAGTCGTCATCAGGGGATTTTTTTTCACCGCGGCCTGATATTCGGGAATTTCTTGAGAATCAAGCCCACCGTTTTGCACGACAAAATCGAACATCACCAGATAGCTGCGAAGATCGTTCAAGCCTAAGGTAGACTGGAGTTTTCGCGCTTTTGCGTGAATCACTTGAGCCGAGCGAATTTGAATGGATACATAGGACGAGCTTGTCGCGAGGGCGTTCAGCTCCCGCTCCCAGTCTTTTTTAAAGGCCGTTCCGTTATAGAGATTTTGCACAGCCCATTGCACACTGGCGGACTCCCTTGAGAGTGCAAAAAGTTGCACGGCCGGAGCCCAATCGATATCCAATGAAGAGCTATCCGGGAGGACCTCTTCCTTCAGACTCTGAAGACGAACGCTGGCACCATAAGTTTGCAGCATTTCTGAAAGGCTCTGAAAGTGAGTTGCCGAGAAAAAAGACTGCATTTGATTATAGTGTTGCGTGCGCATCTCAATGAGAAGCGGCTGCAGAGAGCCCGTTCCGAGATTTTGATTCAACAGCCCTAAGCTTAAACCTTGTCCGTCAAAATTATTCGTGAGGTTCGACCAACCGGTGAGGCCTTCGAAACTTCCTGTGATATTCAAAGCCAATTGAAAGGCGGATCGATCTAAAGAAGACAATTGCTCTGACCAAACCACCTGACTGAAATTCAACTTCGAACAGATTTTCAAAATGCTGTCCGGATGCGAGGGCGGCGTCACTGGAGGGTTTGTGGGGTTCGTCGGCGATGTGGACTGCGCAGAGGGATCTATTGCTGCGGGCGCAATGGCTGTGAATTGCCTCCCGCAACCTTCAAGAAGAAAAATGGAAAAAGAAAAAAGAAAAAACTTTTGAAGGATAGATCTCATTTTATTCTTATCGGCTTCTCCCCTGCCAAACTAAGGGATATGCAGGGACTGCAGCATGGATTGGCAAGGATCTGGACCTTCAGCAGAGCAGCCGGGTCTCACTTGTTCCAGGGTTAGCTGCAACTCAATCCATCACCTGCACAAATTAAGGATTCAATGCCGCCTGCAAGGACGTTAAAATGCGATCAATACTTATGCGCAGTCTTGCCGAAGTGGACGAGGACAGGGGTGAGAGAATCGAGACCGGAAAGCCTGGACTGCTCCATTCCGGCAAAACTCTCACCAATTTTCCAGCCTCTAGTTCCGCTTTGCACAGATAGTGTGGAATCAGGGCAACTCCGCCATGAGCCAGAGCGGTTTTCAAAAGGCTACTCATTTGATTGCTGGAAATTCTCGCCTTCATGGGGATTTGGACTGTATTCTTGGACGAGCGTAGTGTCCACCGGCTGTAGGCTTGATCACTGTAGGTGAGGCAAGCGTGATCTGCGAGATCTCGCGGTTGCCTGATTTTTTCTTTTCCCTTTAAATAGGTTGGAGAGGCCACTAGAACCAGAACGACTTCGCCGGCCCGCCTGATTTTAAAGCTGCTCTCGCGGGGCCGGCCAATTCTCACCGCAATGTCAAAACCATCTTTAACTAAATCAATCAACTCATCCGTGTAGTGAAGTTCAAAACTTAAAGTTGGATGACTGGCCGTCAGTTCGGCCATGGCCGCCGCAATCACGTGGGATCCTAAATCCTCAGGCGCGGTCACGCGCACTAAACCCGAGAGGATGCTATCACCCCCGTAAAGGGACTTGAGGGCGTCCTCCAGCGTCTGAACAGGTCCCAGGCAAGTTTCGTAGAAAGCTCTTCCGGCCGAGGTCAAAGAAAGGCTGCGGGTCGTTCGCAGAATCAGTTTGGTCCCTGTCTCGTTCTCTAGACGTGAAACAGATTTGCTCACCGTTGACTTGGGCAGCTTGAGAAGGGCTGCCGCTTTAGAAAAGCTGCCATTTTGGATCACCTTCACGAAAATTCGAATAAGATCTAAATCCAACGCCCACCTCCATTGTTTCTACATAGAAACATTATTATTCAATTCATGCGTCTAATCAACAATCAGAAAGTCTGGGATACTTGAAAAATCAGGTCAGCGTTGACCCAAACATAAACCAGGAGTTTCAAAATGAAAAAAGATCTTATTTTAGTTGTCGGGGCCTCAGGAACAGTTGGAACAGAGGTTGTTCGTCTTTTAAAGGCCGAGGGCCATCCGGTTCGTTCAACCACGAGCCAAAAGCCAAAAGACTCTGCCAGCGTCCAAGTGAACTTGGCGACGGGCGAAGGTCTGCAGAAGGCCTTCGAAGGTGTCGATAAAGCCTTTTTCCTTTCGCCTCCGGGCTACACGGATCAATACCAAATGCTTTCTCCCTTGATTCAAGAAGCGAAAAGACGCGGCCTTAAAAAAGTCGTTCTCATGACGGCCATGGGAGCTAACGCTTCTGAGGCCACTCCGTTCAGAAAAGCTGAAATTGAATTGGAAAAATCAGGCTTGATTTACAATATCGTTCGACCGAATTGGTTTTTACAGAACTTCAGTACTTTCTGGGTTCAGGGCATTCGCGAACAAGGGAAAATTCTTTTGCCTGCAGGCCAAGCCAAAACAAGTTTCATCGATGCAAAAGATGTTTCGGCCGTGATCGCAAAACTTCTTTTAACGAATCAATTCGACAATAAGGCCTTCGATATCACTGGCCCGCAGGCCGTCGATCATGATGAGGTCGCTCAAGAAATTTCAAGCGTCACGGGAAAGAAAGTCATCTATCAAGAAATTCCCGCCACCGAATTGAAAAAAGGACTTCTGAGCGCGGGGCTCCCAGAGGATTATTCCGACTTTCTGTTGATGATCATGGGCTTCTTGAAAGAGGGCTATAATGCCGCCGTCACTACAGCGGTGAAAGACATTCTTGGACGAGGACCCCGAACTCTGCATCAATATGCTCAAGACACAAAGGGGGCTTGGCTTTAGAGGCAAACAAATGGCTTGGTTATAAAGGAGGCGGCCCGGGGAAAAAAGCCTCTGCCGCTCCTTTTTTATCTCGTTTTTTTTCTCGTCTCGCGGCTATTTCGTGCTGACACACCCTTGGCGACTGGTCAATTTTTTGCTCCTCATTTATCAGAGGTTCAATGAAAGATCTAGTTCGCGTCACTAAAGAAGGGCTGTATTGCGAAGCGGGCGATTTTTATATCGATCCGTGGAAGCCTGTCCCTAAGGCCGTCATCACCCATGCCCACTCCGATCATGCCCGCATGGGCTCGGGCGTTTATTATTCAAGCCAACGGACCCTGCCCTTTCTTCAGCACAGATTGGGCGCACACCATTCTTTTATCGGTAAGAATTTCGGTGAAAAATTTCGATTGGGACAAACAGAGGTCAGCTTCCATTCTGCAGGACATATCTTGGGATCCGCACAGGTTCGAATCGAACAGGGGAGTGAGGTGTGGGTTCTTTCTGGAGACTACAAGCGAGGTTCTGATCTGTCTTGCGATCCCTTCGAGGTGGTCCCTTGCGATGTTTTTGTCTCTGAGGCCACCTTTGCCTTGCCTATTTACAAATGGGAGCCGGGTGCGATCACCGCTGAAAAAATATTCACTTGGTGGCAATCGGATTTAGAAAGGCCTTCTTTGCTTTTTTGTTACGCCCTCGGGAAGGCCCAGCGAGTGTTGGCCGAGCTAAACGCCTTCACAGATAAAACAGTTTACTTACATGGCGCAGTTGAAAACTTAACGCAAATTTACCGCGATGAGGGTCTTGCCCTTTTGCCAACGAAACCTGTTTTAGAAATGGATAAGTCCTATTCCTTTAAAGGAGATTTGATTTTAGCGCCGCCATCGGCTCATCGCTCGGCCTGGATGAAAAGATTCAAGGATCCGCAAACGGCCTTTGCTTCAGGCTGGATGCAGGTGCGGGGGTCACGGCGCCGCAAGGGTTATGAAAAAGGATTCGTACTTTCAGATCATGCTGACTGGAGTGAACTTCTACTGACCATCGAACAAACCCATGCAAAAACCGTTTTTCTCACCCACGGTAAAACGGACGTGCTTGAACGCTACCTCACCGAAAAGGGAATTCAGGTCCGTCTTTTCGAAACGGAGTACGACGATGCCGAAGAGGCTTCTTCATGAAAGCCTTCACCCAACTTTTTGATGAGCTTGACTCCACAACCTCCACTCTAGAAAAAATTGCGGCGCTCAAAAAATATTTTCAGTCGGCGCCACCTGCAGATGCCATGTGGGCCGTGTTGATTCTAACCTCACGCATTTCCAAAAAAACCATCACCTCACGAGGCCTGCGCGAAATTTTTCTTCAAGCCACACGTTATCCCGATTGGCTTTTCGAAGAATGTTACAGCCACGTGGGCGATACCGCCGAGACTTTAAGCTTGCTGTTGCAATCGCTCGACCTCTCACGTCCTCCTGGAAAAATCTCGGAGCTCGAAGAAAAATCTTTAGCTGAATGGATCGAAATTGCTATTCCCGAAGTGGCTCGCCTCAAGGATCTCCAGCTTCAGGCGCAAATTCTGATGAGCTACTGGTCACAACTATCACCGCTTGAAATTTTTATTTTAAATAAATTAATGACGGGCGGGTTTCGTGTGGGCGTGAGTGAGAAACTTGTAGTGCGCGCCCTCTCTGAGGTGTTTGAAATTCCTTCCGATCAAATCTCACATCGCCTGACCGGGGCGACATCACCGGGAGCAGAGGAATTTAAAAAATTGATTTCCAAAGAAAAAACGGAAGTTCTTTCGAATCAAGCCTATCCCTTTTGTCTCGCCCATGCCTGGAATGAAAGAAGCGAAAAAACTTGGAATCCCGAAGACTGGGTCATCGAGTGGAAGTACGATGGCATCCGCTCTCAGATCATTCGTCGCGAGGGAAGCGTGTGGATCTGGTCCCGCGGAGAGGACGAAATTTCAGCCGCCTTCCCCGACATCGCAGATTCCTTTCTCGACTTACCGGAGGGAACGGTCCTCGATGGGGAAATCGTGATTCTGCGAGATCAGCGCATCCAGCCTTTTCAAGATCTGCAAAAACGTCTTGGGCGCAAAAAAGTTTCGCCCTCTTTACTCAAAAGCCATCCCGCGGCCTTTATTGGCTATGACTGTCTTGAAATTGATCACGTCGACATTCGACAAGAACCCCTTCAGATCCGTAAGGAAAGATTGGCCTCTGTTCTTGCGCCTATGCTCTCAGAAAGAATTCAAATTTCACCACTTCTGAAGGCTGCCAATCTACAAGAGCTTGAAGAATTTCGCGCTCAATCAAGGGATCACGATGCCGAAGGCCTCATGATCAAGGCTTGGCACAGCCCCTATTCGGTCGGCCGCAAAACCGGAGCGTGGTGGAAACATAAGGTCGATCCCCTCACGCTCGACGCCGTTTTGATTTACGCTCAGGCCGGGACGGGCCGAAGGGCCAATCTCTATACGGATTACACTTTTGCGCTTTGGGCAAAGGCAGACGCAAATGAAGAGAAAAAAGATCTTATTCCTTTCGCGAAGGCCTACTCGGGCCTCGATCAAGCCGAGATTGACCAACTGGATCACTGGATCAGACGTCACACCAAAGAGAAATTCGGTCCCGTGCGCAGCCTTGAACCCTTTCACGTTTTTGAAATCGCCTTTGAAGGCATTGGTCCTTCAAGCCGTCACAAATCAGGCCTCGCGGTTCGCTTTCCGCGCATTTTGCGTTGGCGCAAAGATAAAAAAGCTATAGACGCCGATACTCTTGAAACCGCACAAAAATTGATCCAAGCCTCCGAGATGTGCCCATGACAACGCGCACTCCTCCGGAGCTTGATCCCATCTATAAATTTTTTGCAAACCGCTCCTGGAAACCCTTTCCTTTTCAAGAAAAAGTTTGGAAAGCCTATCTGGACGGCCAATCAGGCCTCCTGCATGTTCCAACGGGCTCAGGAAAAACCTTTGCGGCGATCATGGGGCCCTTTGCCGATTTTATGGCTCGGCCCAGGAAAGGATTGAAAGCGATTTACATTACGCCGCTGCGGGCCTTGGCCAGAGATCTTGAGTTGGCATTGCTTGAACCCATTCAGCAGGAAGGCTGGCCTCTCAAAGTTGAATCCAGAACCGGTGATACGAAAGGAACCTTGAAGAAAAAGCAGTTGCAGAACCCGGCGGATATGTTGCTCACTACTCCTGAATCCCTAGCCGTTTTGATTTCTCAACCTCAAGCCGAAGACATTTTGAAATCAATAGAGATTGTCATCCTCGATGAGTGGCACGAGTTGATGGCGAGCAAACGGGGGAGCCTGACTGAACTCAATCTATCTTATTTGCGTTTTTTAAATCCAGAGCTTCGCACCTGGGCCCTTTCTGCATCGATTGGAAACTTACTTGAAGCCGCGCAAACGGCCGTGGGCCCCCGGCAAGATCCCGTCATTATTTCGGGAGGAATTTCGCGCCAACTGGATTTGCAGTGCCTTTTGCCAGATGAGATCGACGGCTTTCCTTGGGCCGGTCATTTGGGATTTGCACTTCGAAATAAATTGATTCACGAGCTCAATGAGGAAGAATCCACTTTGATTTTTACCAATACCCGCTCGCAGGCTGAACGCTGGTACGACACCTTGCTGGAGTTCGCTCCGCAAATGGAAAATCGTTTAGCACTCCATCACAGCTCCCTCGATCGCGACGAAAGAGAGGCCGTGGAAACGGGAGTGAAAGATGGGACTTTGAAGTGGGTCGTTTGCACCTCTTCGCTTGATTTGGGCGTGGACTTTCAACCGGTTGAGCGTGTCGTGCAGATTGGTAGTCCCAAGATGGTCGCGCGCATGATGCAAAGGGCGGGGCGATCAGCCCATCGACCCGGCGGGAAAAGCCGACTTCTTTTTGTGCCCACGAACTCCTGGGAAATTCTTGAGGTGGAGGCTCTGAGAAAATCAATCCGCGAAGGGCTTGTTGAATCTCGGCATCCAATCAAGAAACCCATCGATGTGCTTTTGCAACATATGACAACTTTGGCCTGCGGACCGGGCCTGCGAATTTCTGAGCTCGCCGCATCACTTCAAGAGACCGCTTCTTTTTCTTCGATCACGGGTGAGGAGATCAGTTGGTGTCTCAAATTTCTCACCCGCGGAGGTGAAACATTAAGTGCCTATCCACAATTCCACAAATTGATTTATGACGAAGAGAGTGGCTATTACCGTATGGGAAATAGTCGCCTCGCGAGCTTTCACAGAATGTCGATCGGAACGATCGTTTCAAATCAAATGATCAGTGTCGCTTATACGAACCGGAAAAAAATAGGGTCCGTGCAAGAGGGATTCATCGCCCGTATTAAAAAGGGCGATGTGTTTCAATTGGGAGGCCGCAAGCTTGAACTCGTCCTCATCAAGGACATGACCGCCTACGTCCGCGCGAGTTCTCAGCCAACCAATACCATTCCTTCTTGGAATGGCGGCAAGCTTCCTTTATCAGAAATTTTGAGCGCCTCTTTGCGCGAAACTTTACACGAACGCCATCCCCATTTGAATCAACTGCTGCGTCCCTTGCTAAAAGCACAAGAGCTGCGCTCCGCGCTGCCCACATCCCAAGAACTTCTTATCGAGCAATGGAGTGCCCGTGAAGGTGAGCATCTCTTCGTCTTTCCCTTCGAAGGACGCCTTGTCCACGAGGGCCTCAGCCAACTTTGGGCCCATCGTTTTGCGCAAAAATCTCCGGCGACTTTTTCCTTTGCGATCAACGAGTATGGTTTCAAAATTTTCGGCCCCAAGGAATATAATTTTGCGGACCTTTTTGATCAGACTTTCTTTTCCGACCATAATCTGGGTGACGAACTCGGCGCTTCGCTTCAACTGAGCGAACTGAGCCAACGTCAATTCCGCGAAATCGCCTCTATCGCCGGTCTCGTTTTCAATGGTTATCCCGGATCACCCAAGACCGGTCGGCAAATGCAAGTGAGCTCTTCATTGCTTTATGATGTTTTTAAAAAATATGAACCGCAGAATCTGCTCATCCAGCAAAGTTACGACGAGGTTCTGAAGGGCTCACTCGAAAGTGAACGGATGGTGAAGACTTTGCAGCGGCTCTCAACACTTTCCATTCGCTGGCAAAGGATTAGCTATCCTTCGCCCTTGTCTTTCCCACTTTTTTTCTCGATGGGGAACAATAACGAGCTTTCAAACGAAAGCATCGAGATGAAAATTGCGCGGCTGAAAAAAAGCTGGGAGAAATTGCCATGAAAATTCAATGCGCCAACGAAGAAATCGACTTGCTGCCCGAAAGAGCTTTTTTCTGGGCGAAAGAAAAGTTGTTGGGCTTTTCAGATGTCCATATCGGCAAAGCCGAAAGTTTGCAAGGTTTCGGGATTCCCCTTCCCGCGGGAACCCATCGCGAGGATCTCAAAAAAATCACCGACCTGATTCGAACCACCGGTGCCCAGCAGGTTTTTATTTTAGGGGATTGGATCCACGCTCGCAACAGTTGGACAGCCGACATCCACCAAGATCTTGAAAAATTCTTTTTACAGCACCAGCAGGTTCGATGGAATCTCCTCCTAGGGAATCACGACAGGGGATCGGCGAAAAAATTAGCCCGGCTTCCTTTGATTGTTCTGCCAGATGAGACGCCCCACGGCCCCTTCGTTTTTTCTCACGGCCATACCGCACAGGGCTCGCGCAATAAGTCTCTTTTTTGCATTCAGGGCCATCACCATCCCGTTGTGCAAATACGCGAGGGAGCAATGAAACTGCGCCTTCCCTGTTTTGTGGTGGAAAAAAATCAGATGACTCTTCCTTCTTTCGGAAATCTCACGGGAGGCCATCCCATCCTGCGCCAAAACGGCCGCCGCATTTTCGCCACCACCGGAAAAATCCTCTTCGAAGTCCCATAGGTTCACCAGGTTAACCATGGGTCTCAGCCTCCAGGAGTCATTCTGGCTAGCAGCTTTTGATCACTAGAGTATTTGCACTCAGATCTCAGCGACAAGACAAGCTTGCAAGTCCTTCAAAGCACAACCGATAATAATAATAATAATAGCCGCTGGTTCCTCTTGCAGTTTATGAGGTATGACCCTCCTCATTCTGTACAATTTTTAGACAAGTGTGAAAATTTGAAAGAACGTTTACTTAGGTGTTTAATAAGTTCTTTATTTTTGCTAAAACGCTTCAAAATAAGGAGATAAAAAAATGACAGGCTTTACAAAAATTTTAGTTTTCGCAGCGAGCCTATTTTCGCTGACGGCTCACGCTTTACCAGGTTTAGTTGACCTTAAATGCTCGGCTTCAAATGGGGTTCAACTCAAACTCATTTCGCCCGCGACTTCACAAGCGAATTACGCCGTTGTGAATTCAACTTGGGGTTTTGCAGAGAAAAAATTTATCGCCAACCTGAGCGAAGGTCAAAACGGAACGACCTTAATTCATTTGGAAAGCGCAAATGTTGCTTATGTTATTGCCGCAAACTTAGATCTTTCCTCAACGACCTCACAGCATGTTTCTGGAAATCTCATTCAAATAAATAACTCTTCAATCATCCCGCCCCTTTTCATCTCTAAAATAGACTGTAACTTGCAACTTCAATAATTGAAGTGTTTTGTCAGATCATATAGAACGGATTTTTCCGCTCTATATGATCTGCCCATTTAGACTGAATATGCTTTGGTCATGGGCCACGGCAGCAAATCCCAAAGTTAAGATCAACTTCATAATGGTTTCCTAAAAATAGGTTTGAGCTTCTCTTTGTAAGCTAGCCCTCTCAAGAAATACCTTGAAGACCGTTCGAATAAAATTTATTTTAGCCTATGACATTTATACTGCGTGCTCTTTTTTTATTTTCGGTTTTAGGTTTTTCATGGACCACCTCTAGCCGCCTATTCCTTCCGTCGTGAAATAAGGGATACGCGTATGGAAAACGGCAATTCCGACACCATCCAAATTGTTCCCTACAGCCCACAATGGCGCGAGGCCGCAAATTTAGAAATCGCAGTCTTGAAAAGGACGTTAGCGGGTATTAACACTGAGTTTGAACATATCGGAAGCACGGCCATCCCAGAGCTGTCAGCTAAGCCTATTATTGATTTGATGGTTGGAGTGAGTTCCATTGAAGAGGCAAAGAGGACCATTTCTCCTTTAGAAACCCTTGGCTATAGCTACTGGAGTGATAATCCATCTCTATGAAAAATCTCCTCAAGAAAATCCATGAGGAACTCAAAATCAACAGCACTCACTTGGCGCAATATAAACTGACCCTCTGTGAGGAGCCTTCCTTAGATAATTTGGAAGTTGTCGCAATCGACTTCAAAGGGCGTCCCTTTATTCTAGAAAAGACTGCGGCCGAAGCGTGGCGCAGGATGTGCGAAGCGGCCCGTCAAGAGCAGATCGAACTCGTGCCTTTTTCTGGTTTTCGATCTTACATTTATCAAAAGCAGCTCATTGCCAGGAAATTAGCTCTGGGTCGCCCCCTCGAAGCCATTCTGACCGAGACCGCCATCCCCGGCTACAGCGAGCATCACAGTGGCCATGCCGTTGATATTTGTTCTGACGGGAAATTTGAGCTCAGCGAAAATTTTGAACAAACCGCCGCTTTCAGTTGGCTCGTCAAAAACGCAGCCCGATTTCATTTCAGTTTGAGTTACCCTCGCGACAACAACTCGGGGATCATTTACGAACCCTGGCACTGGAGATTTACATGCCAAAGCATTGTCACCTGATCGAAATCCACGCCCCCGTTGAAAAAGTTCACGGAGCTTTTGTTTCCGTTGAAGGGATCAAGGGATGGTGGACGCAAAATGCCGTTTTGTTTGCCGCTTCCCCCAAAACCTATAGCGTTCGCTTTGGCAGCGAGCATACCAATAAAATGCAGGTTCTGAGCGAGAGTGCCCAAGAAATCCGATGGCAATGTGTTGAAGGACGTGACGAATGGGTCGGAACGACGCTCAACTTTCAATTTGAATCGAAGTCACCGCATCAATCCATTCTCAGATTTCAACATGATGGCTGGAGAAGCGAATCAGATTTTTTTGCCTTCTGCAATACGATCTGGGGTTACTATATGGAGAGCGTGAAGTCCTTTTGCGAATCGGGAAAAGGCACTCCTGCCAAGAAAGTTTAGTTCAAGTTAAATGATGCCTTCACATTTCTTGGGGGTGACATTTTGCGACAGGCCTATTACGCTATCTATCTGAATTTGCAAAATAATATCATTTCAGCAAAGCCTTATCTAAAAAACCTAAACATCACCTCTCTCCGCAACAATTAAAATCTCTAAATAATTCAATGACTTGGGAATGGCTTATGACTTGCTTTGAATATCCTTATCCAAAGGAGAATTATATGAAGCTTTACAAAATATTATTTTTTTGTTTCATCGCAATAGGCGGGCAAGTCCGTGCCGAAACAATGAATCAAGAAAGCACTCATGACCTTACAAAGTGTTTCTCCTCATGGGATAAATTCCACGTAAGAGGACCCGAGAGTTCTTATAATTTTGAGGTTAGACTAGACTATGCTGACGGATCAACGGAATTCACCACCGTCAAAGGTGGTTCATGGTCCAGAGATCCGTTAACAGATGAGCAAATTCTCGAGGCCACTCTGCAGTCTCCAAATTTAAATGGACGCTTCATTTCGGGAGACACCGAGCTCCAAGATGGAGTCATAAGAAGCGCAGCAGATTTTAGCGGCAACACGGCTCAAGTTATTTCACGCAAAGTCGTGTGGAATTACGAAGTCTTCGATGGAAGAAAAGTAAATATCATCGAAAATAGCCAACAACACAGACGATTTGTCTCTGGAATCTGCCATCGTTGGGCGGCACAAGGACAGTAAATCTCAGAAAATATCATCTGAGATAGCCTCGATTTACTAGGGTAGGCCGCTCAATTTAAGCGCCTTGCTTTCAGTAGAAGACTTGGAAAGAAAATCCTTTCCAAGTCCGTAGCTGGCTCAAGTTTCTGCAATCAGGAAGCATCGTGCCTTGCACAAGGGCGCCCGGCCACAGATCCTTTATAAAAAAGCGATGCCAAAATGAAAAATCTTTTCCGTCAAACAAAGCGCCTGACAATTAGGCCCCTTCAACTTGCTGACCACGCCGCTTGGAAGCTCTCCTACACTTCGATGCGGTCTCAACAAAACAAATGGGATCGTCAAAATAAATCTGAAACAGAATTAAGCCTCTCTCAATTCAGAAAAATTCTTGCCAGCCAGAAAAAACTTCGAATCGAAGATAAATTTTATGATCTCGCCGTCTTTGAAAATTCATCAAAACAGTTGATCGGTGCGGTCGCGGTCATGGACGTTCTTCGCGGTATAGGGCAGTCTGCTTACATCGGTTATTTCATTAATAATCCATTTTGGAATCAAGGCTTTGGTAAAGAAGCTTCACTTGCTCTTATTGATATTGCTTTTCGCGATCTCAAACTTCATCGGATTGAGGCCGGAATTGAACCTTCAAATAGAAGATCTATTTTACTTGCTCGTTCGATGGGGCTACGTAAAGAAGGTCTCAAGAAAAGAGCCGTTTATCTTCGAAAGCAATGGATTGATTTAGTTATGTACAGCGCTACCTGCGAAGAATTCGGCTTCAAATGGAAAGGAATTCCGCAAACCCGCCCTAGGTAGACCAAGTATAAATCTACTCAATAAGCCGGCGCTAATAAATCATATCCCAAATTGCTGTAATGAAACTCAGCACCTGGTAAATGATTTGGCTTATAGCCCGAAATAATTTGTAGCTGCTCCGCCCATGACCATCTTTTTGCTGATAGATTTCCTCTGATAAAAAAGGAAACTCGAAATCTCTTGGAATCCCACCTGCATCCGTAGAATTTCTCTAATGGACGGTGACGAAAGCGACGGCCGCCGCCAGCCAACAAATAAAGCGCATGAATTTCACTTAGCGAAGGCGTTCGCGCTTTTTCAAGCGCTCTAGGCGAATTTCGGGCGGGATGGAAATAAAAACGACCTCCGTAAATAAGACGATAATGGGTTCGCCCCAGTAGACTAAGGACCGCGAAAGAACCTAATCTACTTATACGATGGTTCATGGGCTAAGAATAAACCACCGTCCCAGTCTTTTCCACATCCTTATTCACATTCCTCGCCCCCTTGGGCCAAAGCAAAGTCTGGTTTAACATCAGACATCAGACTGCCGATGAAGAAAATCAAACATCTCATCTAGCGCATTGGCCTTTGCATCTCGGAAATCAGAAAACTAGTGTAGTGTCCCTGAAAAAAGATTCTGCATCCACTTAGCCAATCGCGGAACGTAGGTTTCGGCCGCGGTATCGAAAACTTTGCGACCTGGTTTCGTGGCGAAAAGAACCCATGCCGAAATTCCGACGGTCACAGCGATGACCGCTGATTCGCGTGGATTCTCTTGAATATAAGTGCGACCTGATTTTAAGAATTCATTCACTTGCGCAATCGCGCGGTCCAGCGACTGCTGAGCTTCTTTAGGCAGATGTTTCGCTATAACATCCCGAACTGAATTGGACTCGCTTAACTCCTCAGATGGCTCTGTTTGTTGAGCAGATGCACTCAAATGAGGTGTATTCGTGAAACTGGACTGTTGCTGATTGGATGACGGGATCGAGCCATTTTTAAGGCCAGATGTTGGGTTGTTGGGATTCATTTTTTAGCTCCTTGTTGATATTGAGTGAAAGAACACGAGATCTGGAAAGCAATACTCGTTCCAAAGTTTTATTCGGCCGAATTTTTCTTTTCCCCGTCTGGGCAGGAGCTTTGCAAAGCTTTTACGAAAGAGCGAAGCCTTCAAATCATCGGGGATTCCTGCCCCGTTGGATTGGTAAATGCTCGTTTTATTTTAAAAAGGGTCAAAAATGCCACACTCTCAAATTATTCAAAAGAGCCGACTGCAATGGAAGCAAGTCGAAAAGGCTCTCCACTCGAGATTCCATTTTGACGGGCTAAGACCAGGTCAAGAAGAGGTGATTCGCTCGATCCTTGATGGGAAAAACACCTTGGCGATTATGCCGACAGGCTCTGGAAAGTCCCTGTGTTACCAATTGCCCGCCTTACAACTCAGAGGAACGACCATCGTTGTTTCCCCGCTGATTTCTTTAATGAAGGACCAGCACGAAAAAGTTGAAGAGAAAGGGATCGCTGCGGTTGAACTCAATAGTACCATCGGTGCTGCCGAAACACGTGCGGGCATGGATCGGATCTCTAATGCCGAAGCAGAGCTTCTTTATGTCACACCCGAACGTTTCTCGCGATCTGAATTCGTTGAACAGATGCAAAAGATGAACATCAACTTCGTCGTCATTGATGAGGCCCATTGCGTGAGTCAGTGGGGTCATGATTTTAGGCCGGCCTACCTGGGCATCGGCGAGACATTGAGGCACATTGGGCAGCCGCCCCTTCTTGCGCTCACGGCCACTGCGAGCGAAGAAGTGGTCGACGATATTCAGAAACAACTTGGCTTGAAGGAATTGGCCGTTTTTCGCTCAAGTGTCCTGCGCGAAAATTTGAATTTTGAAGCGCAGTACCTCAACACACCTAGCGAAAAGATGCAGGCCGTGCTCGCACTTGTACGTGAGATGCAAGATTCTTCGGGCATCATTTATACGGCGACCGTGCAAGCCGCGAAACAGGTGCATGAGTTCCTGAAAGATCAGGGAGTGGGCAGCATTCTTTATCATGGCAAGTTGAAAGCCCGTGAACGCGAGGCCCATCAAAATGAATTTATGAATCACACGCCGCGTTTGATGATCGCGACCAATGCCTTCGGGATGGGGATCGACAAGGCGGACATCCGCTACGTGATTCATTTTCAGTTCCCAGCAAGTCTCGATGCCTACTATCAAGAAGCGGGGCGGGCAGGCCGCGATGGCGCAAAAGCGCGGTGCATTTTACTCTATCTCAAGCGCGACAAATGCACCCAATCCCTTTTTCTTTCGGGTAAATACCCAAGGGCAGAGGAGGTCGCTCAGGTCTATTCGACCCTTCAAGATTTCGCCCGCAAGAATTTGTCCGCGAACCGTGAAACTCTCGGAAGCCATCTGCCCCCGCATTTCTCTCAAAAAAAAGTCTCTGTCATTCTCTCTCTGCTGAAGCAAACCAAGATCCTCAAAGAAATCAAACGCACCGGCTTCAAGCTACTCAAAGCCGATCTCGTGCCCTCAGCCGTGGACGCGCTTGCACAGGTTTACGCTGCCCGAGCCGAGCGTGACCGCACAAAGTTGAATGACGTCATCATTTATGCACAGACGGCTCTTTGTCGTTGGCAAAATATTTTACGCTACTTCAACGAAGAGAGTGCTCTTGAGACCTGCGGGCATTGTGACAACTGTCTCGTTCCCGGGCGCCAGCATCTGCGTTCCGAGAGTGAAGAGCTTGCCAAGCTTGTGCCCGCATGAAGCCCCGAGCGCATCTGATCGCAAATTTAAAATCGGGCCAAGGAAAGGGAGCTCTTCTCAAAGCGGAGGCCGGGAATATCGCAAACGAATTGGGCTACGAACTCGTTCACTACGACATCAAAGGCCCAGCAGACTTTGAAAAACAAAGCGCCCTCGCCGTCGAAAGGGCTCTGCAAGACGGTGGCCTCGTGATCGCGGCCGGAGGGGATGGAACAATCCGTGGCGTGGCGCAAGCAGCGCACGGCAAAAATGTGCGCTTCGGCGCGATTCCCTGCGGGACTTTTAATTTTTTTGCGCGCAGCCACCACATTCCTGAAGATCCACTCGAAGCCTTTCGCTTAGCTCTGACCGGGACGGCGCAACCCGTTCGTTTGGGAAAAATAAATGGACATGTTTTTTTAATCAATGCGAGCTTAGGCCTTTATTCGAAAGCCATTCGCGAGCGCGAAAGCCGTACCCGGCGTTTTGGTCGCCACCGTGTAGTCGTGATTATTTCAACAGCCTTGAGCCTTTTAAGCCGTCATCTTCTGCTGCAAGTCGATCTTGTCAGTGGCGGCACAATCAAGACCGTGCAAACGCCGATGATTTTCATTGGCAACAATGCGCTCCAACTGCGCGATCTCGCGATGGACGTGGCCCGCTGCATGAAGCAAGACCTTTTAGCGGTGGTCTTGATGAAACCCGTGACCCGCTTCGGAACTTTGCATATTTTATTTCATGGTCTTTTCAAAATATTAGAAAAGGAAGAACGCCTGGAAAGTTTCTGCGTCGATGAGCTCGTCATTCACACTAATAAAAAACGCAACAGGATCGCGCTCGACGGAGAAGTTCTCGATATCCCGTCTCCGTTACGCGTTCAGGCTCTGCCGGAAGGACTTAATTTGGTCCGCCCTCCAAAAACGGGAGAAGCATGAGTCTTTTGCGAATTGCGCATCTATCAGACCCGCACTTTGGGACCATTTTGCCGGGAGTGCGTGAGGGTTTACTCGCCACTTTGAAAAATTTAAAACCTGACCTTATTTTGATCACCGGCGATATTACGCAGAGAGCGCGCCGCTCGCAATTTCGTGACGCAAAGCAATTCACCCACGAGCTGCGTCCTACGCCCATCATCGCCGTTCCGGGGAATCACGATATTCCCTTGTTCAATTTCTGGGTGAGATTTTTCAATCCTTACTGGGGATTCAAGAAACTTTTCAAAGACCAGTTGGAAAAAGACCATCTCTACGGCGACGTGCTTGTCACCGGTCTGAATTCCACGAGCAAATGGCGCCATATACAGGGGGATTTCAACCTGGCTCGCCTGGAAAAAAGATTGAGGGAAAAAACGTCTCAGGCCAAAGTGCATATCGCGGCCTTTCATCATCCAATGGATTGCGCAAAGCCAAAGGACGAAAAAAATCTGCTCCAACAACGTGACGAGGCTCTTGCCCTTTTTGAACAGCATCAAGTTGATATGACGATTGGCGGTCACATCCATGATCCTCTTTTTACGCTTTCTAGTCAGCGCTATCCACAGACAAAGCGCACCATGATTATCGGGGTTGCCGGCACCTGCACTTCGTGGAGAACGCGTCCCGGAGCTCCAAATTCATTCAACTTGATCGAAGTGGACACCACACAAGCCCCGCAAATCATTTGCAGTCGCTATGATCAACAGGCAAATTTAAAGTTTGCTGTCCATAGCACACAGACTTTTATGCGTGGAGCTTCGGGTTGGATGCGAGTATCTGCCCAACCCCTCGGTTGAGCGAAACTACGGTAGGGCTTCCCCCTCGCGGAGTCCACCGGGGAGATGATCGCTCATTCTCCACTCTTCAACGTCTCCTTATGGAAAAGGATAAGAGGAATTACCCACGTCCAATTTGCAGTTCATATGAGCCTGAGTGATCGGCACAACTTTCCAAAGCGAGAAAATAGGATTTGCGGGATCCAAAATAAGATTCGCACTTACACCATTCTCATCGCGCGAAAATTCAATACTTTGCGGTGTGGAGGACGCAAAAGAACTCTTCAGTTCGAGAAACAGACCCGCAGGACGATTTTGAGCCGTGTCGAGATCTGCCTTCGCTACGGGGCTTCCATTGAGGTTAACACTGACCTGTTTGAAAGGACCGCCCACAGATTTGCAGATCTTAGTCATGTTGGAATTTTGTACGATTTGAAACTCCATGAAGTCTGCATACATTTCATGGCCACCCTTCAAATTCGGTGATTCGATCGGACAAAGAAGACGATACTTGACCTCGAGCTTACAGCTTCTCTCGTAACCAAAACCAGATGAAGCAAGCATCAGAGTCAAACCAGAGACTATAAATACACTCTTTATGAAATTCATAAAAACTCCTTAATTTTTTTAAATCCACACCTCTTAAAAAATTAAAACTTCAAAAGAAGCGCAGCTCGTCCACCTGATAGCATATCGCACTTATTTTCTCAATTCTACTCCGGCCTAGAGCATATTAAGTGTGGGCATTTAGAGGTGCCTACAAATTAAGATTGGTTTTTAGCATTACCAAATTCAATTCGCTGAGGGTAGAGTTCCAGTATGAAGAACACTCAAGGAACCAGATACTCCAACGTCCATTTGGACTTTAGATCTCGTTTAGCGACAGAGCTGCGTCAGCGCCGAGAGAAAAATATAAAAATTTCATTGCGCTCGTTCGCTCGTTTTCTGAAGGTCGATCCTTCAACCCTCAAAAAACTGATGGAGGGTGATCGCCCACTTGGTGCAAAGACCATAAGAGATCTCGGTCTACGCCTAGGTCTTTGCGAAGAGGAAATCGGGGAATACCAGGCCGCCCACAGGGTCCGTCGAAAAAACAAGACTTCGCTTGCTCACGATCAGCAACGGGCCAACTACAAAATTTTGGGACCCGAATTTGCGCCTCTGATTTCACGGTGGGAAACCTACGCCTTGATCGAGCTCTTGAGATTACCCGCTTTTAAATTTTCAATTCTTCGTGCAAGCAAGGCACTAGGAGTTTCGGCAAAAGTCATTCGGGTCCTTTTGAATGATCTGGAAAAGTGCGGCTGGATTGAAAAAAAGGCAGATGGTGGTTGGAAGCCCTGTATAGGAGCCACCACCACCGACCCCCTGAATCCTGAAATGAATAATGCGCGCAAAATCCTTATGCAGAAGATTCTCAAGAAGAGTTACGAGGCCTATGCCGAATCTCCTCGAGGGACGACAATTCATTTTGGGAAAACCTTAAGCTTCGATCGAAGTCTTCTCAAAGACGTGATGGCTAAAATCCGAAATTTTTCTGATGATCTCGAACTTCTTTTAAAGAAGGAAGGTCAGGTCAACGACGTGTATCAGTTGCAAATTGGTTTTTACCCCGTCACTACTCTTTTGTCTGAAGAGGAGGATGGATCTGCAAAGGAATAGGCGGCATAGGTTGCGGAGGGCCTCTTAAGGACAGCGAGGCCTTTATTTTCATAAGCCCTCGCAGCCAATCCGTCTATTTAACTAAATCTAAACAAGTATTACTTGTTTTTTCCAACTCAACTTGAGCCGCGATAAATGCGCTCTCGTCAACTTGTCCTGCGTTGAATTCGGCTTCGGTAATTTTTAAAATGTCTTTGCGTAGACCAATGCGAGTTTCACATAGATTTTGACGCAGATCACTTTTTTCAATTTGACAAAGAGCCACTAGGGCCAAGGTTTTGGAAGTGACAGTACCTTTTTCAGCGGCGGCGACTGCCTCATCAAAACTGCTGCATTGGACAGAATTTTTTGCTTTGGCTTGTGTCTGGAAACTTACAGAAACTGTGAGAATGGTGAGAAGAAATAATTTTGTCATTTTTGCATTTCCTTTTAAATACTCAGTTATATGGGCCATTTGAAGGCACTATAACTGAGTATTTTTCGTTATCAATAATTCCTTTAAGAACGGATAATTTCATAAAGGACTCCTTTAAAGATGTTCAAGGTGTTTCTGCGAGCAAGGATGGAGCCATTGGAAAAAGAAGCGCGTCGGGCCTAATTTCGTAGTAAGCTTATTCGTATGTCCAACAAGCTATCGCGGGTGACTAAATTTGGAGATCCCCTGCAATTAGAAAGCTTGCGAAGTAATCTGTCGGGTGCCGCCGCCCAAGCCTTCGATTCCACTCTTTAATAATATTACCCGGGTGATATTGACATTTCTATTTTATCCGGGTAATATTGATTTAGAGGTGATTCCTATGACAAAAACAATTCTTCTCTATACGGCCTTTGAAGGCTCCCAGGTTCTCATTTCTGGACGACTGGACGAAGTTGCACTGAAAGTCCGCCGTCGATTGACGACCCATCCTGCAGCTTCGATTCTCATCTTCAGTGATGTCACTGGAAAGCAGATGGATCTGGATTTGCGCGGGTCTGAATCCGAAATGATGGAGCGGTTACGGGTTTTCATTACAACCGAAGAAAAACAGGGTTCCCTTCCCCAAGGCCCTGGCCGACCGAAGCTCGGTGTTCTTCCTCGCGAAGTTTCTCTTATGCCAAGGCATTGGGAGTGGCTCGCGACCCAATCCGGAGGTGCCTCCGCAACTTTAAGAAGATTGGTTGAAGAGGCTAGTAAAAATCACTCACCAAAAGAGTTGATTAAGATGGCCCAAGAGCGCACCCACGCTTTCATGACGGCTCTGGCGGGCAATCTCTCTCACTATGAAGAAGCCCTCAGGGCGCTCTATGCCAAAGAGAAACAGACTTTTCAAAGCTTGATTCGCCCATGGCCCGAAGACATTAGGACTTACGTAAAAAAACTTGCCAAGCCCGTTTGGGAAGATCAATGAATCGCCCCTATAAATTTTATGAAATTTGATTTTCAAATAATTCGAACCAGGTTAACTTTTTTAAACACTCTAATGAAAGGATTCTTATGAGTAAATATGTTGATGGCTTCATCATTCCCATAAAAAAGAATAAATTAAGGACATATAAAAAAATGGCTGTCATTGGCCGCAAAGTTTGGATGAAGTATGGGGCTCTTGATTATTATGAGTGCGTAGGGACCAAACTTGAGAATGAGTGGGGCGTACCGTTTAAGAAGTTTTGCAAGCTGAAATCGGATGAAACAGTTATTTTCGCTTTTATTGTTTACAAATCCAAGGCTCATCGCAATCAAGTGAACGCCAAAGTTCATAAAGACTCTCTCATGCAGCCCGAGAATTTCAAAGGCGAGATGCCCTTTGATATGAAACGTTTCACCTCGGGGGAATTTAAAGCCATCGTCCATTCTTAAAATACAGCAAATGCCGTGGACCGATACGCAGAGATTTATTATAACTAAAATTTTTTATCATCGAATAAAAGGCCTGCGTCTTCGCGCAGGCCCGAATACAAACGTCTCATTCTAATGCGTCGAACTATCAGTCTCTGCCAGAAATCCCCTCTTTTTTAATTTTAGTATGAATTGTTCATGAGTTAAGGATTTTGCGTCGTTTCACTGTCTATGAATTGCTCATTTGCACATTGTTTAAACAAAAATGCGGTCGCTACGTATGGCAGACTTCATGCAATTAATCTGTGCAGTGGCCTTCGATCTTAACTTAGATTTGGAGAAATGTTGTACGTCTCAAAATGGTACCCAACGGTTTTGATGCTTGTCAGTTGGTCTTTAGCCGCGTGCTCTAACGGCTTTGAGCCAGCACCTGTTATGAGTTCTTCTCTATCCTCCTCTTCGTCTTCTCCTGCGACTGACTGTTCTGCAGGACAATCCTTTTTCGCTGGAATCTGTCAGCCCATTCAACGGAGTTGTTCAGTCGCGAACGGCATAGGCTCACAAACTTTTTCAAATGGTGCTTATGGCACATGCGTGGCAACGAGCTGCAATGCTGGATACAACATCCAGGGTGGCGTTTGTGTCGTGAGCACTTACAACGTGACTCCCTCGGGATCCAATGTGTCTTTTAATCCGAGCACGGCCCAAAATGTGAAGTCTGGGGCTAGCCAGGTCTTTGTGGTCTCTGCCAATTCAGGCTACACGCTTTCAACAACGGTGACTGGCACCTGCCCGATCGGGACTTGGAGCGGAGCGAGTTACACCACCGGTCCGACGAGCGCAAATTGCACGGTTTCTTTTACAGCTTCGGCGAATTCAGTTCCGGTTGTTAATATTTCCAAGATCTCCAACCAAACCACCACGGAAGGGCCAACCCCGGCGAGTCAGGCCACGTTCACCGCATCGGTGACCGGTCCTGGTCCAATCACTTGCCAATGGTATGTCAACAGCGGAAGCGGCTTTGACTCGATCGCTGGAGCGACAAGTTGCTCCAGCTATACGACCGGACTTGGTGCGACCACGTACAGCGGTTATCAGTATGAGCTAAGAGCAACGAACAGCAGCGGATCGACAACATCGAACGCGGCGGCATGGACAGTCAATGCCGGTCCATACTATTTTGCCACGGCGTCGGGCGGCGCAACCAGCGGAGCTTGCACACGAGTGGCCCCATGCACTGTGGCCTATGCGCAAGCCAAGACGCATTCCTTGATGCAGCCGGTGTATTTGTTGGCTGGAACTTATCATCCTGGAGTGATCAAACTCACGTCCGCCGACAATGGCGCGATATGGTCTGGAGACTGGATGACAAATTTAAGTTATCCTTTTCAAACCATTCTAGACGGGCAGAACGCTATTGAAGAAATTTTCTGGATTCAGGGCGGCAGCAACATCACGATCCAGAACATGATGATCGAAAACGCCACGCATATGGGCGTTTGCATTCACGGTGGCAGTCGCTATCAAGATGGTTATCACCCCAACTGTACAGGAAGTGCCGACACCGGCGTGGCCAGCAACAACACGGTCCAAAATACTGAGCTCTATAATTTTCCAACGAATAACACAGAGTATGCGAATGTGGGCTGCATATCACTGGATGGGAACAATCCAAATACCCATATTTTGAACAACTACTGCCACCGCACCGGTGGAATGGGGATCCGCGGTGGGATGGAAAATGCCGACCATAACATGACGGGTTTGATCATCAGCGGTAACGTCATCATCGATACAATGCGGTCCAATTTAGATGGCGCTCCACTGTATTTTACCACATTCATAAGTCACACTGAACTTCCCGTCGCGAATGTCGCAACGATTACAAACAATTTTATACGAGACTACGGCAGCAGTTTAAGTGGGACTCCCGTTGTGACCTGTGTGTATTTTGATTCCGGAAATTCCGGGATGACTTTTAAGAACAACGTCTGTGCGCCTTCCGGCAACATGGCCTCATCGACTACAGTCTTCGCCCTCGAATTGAACTGCGGAAAAAATAATGTGGTTGACGGCAATATTTTTGATCTTGGAACAAATCCTAACATTGGGTTTGTCTTGGGCGGCAATGCGTGCGGAGTTCCGGGTGGGTCCACGGACATGTCCGGGGACTCGGTATCTCACAACATCGTGATTTCTAAATTTAGCGGAGCACGCAGTATAGATAGCGGCAATGGCGGGACCAGTCCTTCCGATATTCGTATCTGCGGAACCACCGTGGGATCGCAGGCCAATGTGATTTTCAATGGGCTGCTTTCCTACAATTACGGCGGTGGCACCGCCGGCTCAAACGCGTGTGGGAAGGCGACGATCACAAATCAAGTCGTTTCAAACCCGAGCTTCAATACATCGGCATCGGAGCCCTACCAGCTTAACAACAGCAGTCCGGCGTTTAATCCGACCGTGGGTTTCACCGGAATACCGTCAAGTTGGGGGCCGATGGTTCAGGGCTTCAAGCTTCCCGCCCCCAGCCCGAACTCCGCTCCCTCGTATCAGTAGACAACCGGTCAGAGGAAGCCCCTGACTTTCATCGTGAATGACTGAGCATCTACATGACCAATGCGACCGGGGAAGTGGCAGGGGAAGTTGCAAGGTTGAGTGTCATAGAAAATGGATATCGCTGTCATAGTTTGTTCTGAGTATACAAGGACGGGTACCCTCCTGTATTTGATGTCTTCCCGCAAGAATGCACGGAAGTGGAGCTAACATATGAAAGTTTCGATATTTATTTTTTTGATATCCTCGGCTGGGAACGCTGCATTTGCTAGCGGCATAACGAAGGTGGGCTGTCGAGCCACCGACCTCCTTGTGGAGTTGGCCTACCCCAAAGGCGAAGTACAAAATATTTTCGGAGATATTAGAAACTTAAGCGTCAACTCCACATTCCCAATTAATGATATCAAAAGGATGGGCGATGTTATCAGCTTTGATGCCGATCCTGACGGAAATGGATTGAAGCAGTTCATTGTTCTGGATTTTTTCGTGCGGCCGGTCCTTGAAATTCGGCTACAAACTGAATCTGGAGTGTCGCAGGTGGTTGAGACTATGAATTGCAGCGTAGCCAATTGATGGAGTGCAGACGATTAAAGGTCATCGTCTGTGGGAGCCCGCTGAATACTGAACGGACGCTCTTGAGCAAACTCGTGACGGATTTTAGGCGACTCATCATAGAACATTTGTGAGTTCAGATATGAAAAAGCTATCGTATCCTGCAAAACCGCAGATCAAGTATTTGAAGACTTCAACCGCACTCTCTTCCCATTTGGCTGGTCGATCTTGACGCGAGCATAGATTCAAAGAGTGCAATGGCTGCCCTCGCGCGGGCTCTTCAAGAAACAAACCAATGGAGTATTGATAGCGATCCACAACCTCTCCAGGGCGAGAATTTATCGAGTAAATGTACAAAATGATCAGTTCATTGGTGACGAAGCCCCTTGATTGGTAAAGTCGCGGATAATTGGTCGGGAAGCCGCTCGCAAACTCTGCGCCTTTTAATGAAGAACGCATGGTTGAAGGAACAAACCTATCCAGTCGCGCCGCTAAGATCACTATATCGCAGCTTCACAGGTCACGTCTCCGCCGTAGCGGCGCCTTCCGTCAGTCATTCTACTTTAGAACGGGCGCTGCATTCGATCCATTCCCCGACTAAAAATTAAGAGATGAGTTTCATTGAATGGTTAAAATGTTATGGGCGAATCGTGTATGGCTCCAAGGCGCATCTAATTGAATTGGCGAAGATAATTAATCTACCCAACGAGACACTTTTGGCAATGGAGGAGATGGGCGACATGGAATGCGAGCAGCTCCTCATCGATAAGATCGAAGGAAAGATCGGTGGCCAAGTCGATTGGCGGGCTAGGTTTGCAGAGGTCTTGGATACGATTCTCCCAGCATTGGACGAACGCGAAAAGACAGCTTTAACAAACATCTCGGCTCCGCTAATGCCTTTGATGGACCCAGGCTCCACGGAACCTGGCGTCTTAGCCAACGAAGACAGTGATGCGGACGCCAGTTCGAATTTCAATAATCCAGTTTTTCTAAATTGATATAGTTCGTTTTTATTTTGGGGGAGTAACCGACTCCTTCAAACGCATCGTTTTCTGGAACATGAAGTAGGCTTGGAATTTTTACCCAAATCCCTGAGTTGGGAAGAGTATAGGAAATTGCGTTACTGAAGTGGAGTGCGCCGCCAGTATTAGCACCGACCATTATAACGTTCGGATGTCTTGAGAGCTTTTCAACAATAGTCTCGCAAGACGACGCGCAGTCAGAATCAATCAGTAAATATATTTTCGAATGATATGGTGATTTTCTTTTCCCAACCCAAATATCGTCGCTCTCTTGAAAATTGAATTTGACAAGATTACTAAAACTTAAATCACCATATTGTTTTTTGACTTGGTCACAATAGTCTTTAACTTGATCCCCGTAGACAATGTAAACTGTTTTACATAAGCCAATTAGAATGATTCCAGAGAGTGCCTGTTTTGTCTTCGAGCTTGGAATATGTTGATCTGCCGTAAATAAGTTCACTGCCAATTCTTCTGCCAAAGTATTCGCACCGCCGTAACTGTTTCGGAGATCGATGACTAGGTTCTTATCCTGGGCTTTTATTAAAGTAATAAAGTCAGTTTCTGCTTCAGTTAAATTTGGATAGAGCCTCTCGCCGGGCATAAAATAAACATATTTTGGTCTATCATAGATCTTTTCAACTTCCAGGGTTTCGCTTAAAGCTACCTGTTGCGGATTTGATGGCAAGAATCGCTTTGTGATGCCTGCGACTTGATACGAAAGATGAATGTCCAGCATGTCTTGATGAAGATCAAAAATCTTCTCAACCAATTCAGTACTTTTCCCATTCAAGTTCTGAGACGCTAACTGGTCAAGGCGTTCAATCAAACCTTTACCAGAGTAATGTTCTTGTCCAACGTAATAATTTTTAAAAAGAATCTTTAAGCAATTAAGATCCTGCTTAATTTGGACAGAGTTAAGATCCTTATTGTCTGTATCAGTATAGGTGAAGTGGAGCAGATCATTTCCAGAAAGCTTTTCCCAAGGGCAACTAAGGTCCTGAGCAATCGCAAAGCTGCAAATATGGAAGATAAAAATCAAAATGAGCGATGTCCATAATTTCATAACTCTGAGTTTACCATGATTAAGCAATTGGCTTCTACTGAATGAATTTTAGACAGGTACTTTATTCAAAGTGGAATACTTGAGGGAAATCATATTACCTTTTACGTTTTTTAATCGGTCATTTGTTTGCGAAAGATTGGGCGTTGCGGATTGGGTGTAATCGCTTGGGCCCAAAACACTCACCGATGTCAGTGGAAGCACCCTGAACAATCGAACCGAATTCTGTACCAGGCTAAAAACGTCGCTGATTAGATATCAATTCGAATATAAAGGCCATCCAGACGTGAGACATTACTTAACTGACCGGTAACGAGCAAGCAGCTAGAATGGTTAGATGGAACCACGAATTCATATTCTAGGCGCATCAGGCAGCGGTACGACTACTTTGGCTTCAGGTATTTCCGCCAGTCTGAAGATCAAAAGTCTCGATGCCGATGATTATTTCTGGGAGCCAACCAATCCCCCGTTTACTATAAAGCGATCTGCCGACGAGCGCATGGTGTTGTTGAACCGAGATCTAGGCTGCCAACCTTCTTGGATACTTTCTGGATCAATCGTAAGTTGGGCTGATGCCGTCAAAGATCGGTTTACACATGTCATTTTCATGTTTTTGCGCCAAGAAATACGCCTTGCTCGCCTGTGTGAACGTGAACGCCAAAGATTTGGTACTAGAATTGATCCAGGTGGAGATATGTATCAACAACACCTCGACTTTATCGACTGGGCAAAAAAATATGAGGATGGTGGCTTGGATGTTCGCTCTAAAAAACTCCATGAAGAATGGCTCAAAGACCTCAATTGTCCCATCATTAGAATTTCTGGAGAGCTTTCGTGTGAGGCGCAGATTCAAAGGGCCATTGCATTCATCAATGCGAGCTGAACAAGGACACTGTCTTCGCAATGACCACTCACTGAAGAACTCGCGGGAAACCTGCGCGAGTTCTTTTTTCGTCTCCGCCTCGACCCCACGGGGAAATTGCAGGGACGAAAATTAGTGAGATCCCGCTAACAAGGGGATGATTTTTTCGATGGTCATATTCTTGCGCGATTTGGCCCAGAGCGCGGAAGGCGCCGCGAAAACCCAATGTTCCCCCTCGGTCGCCCGCTTCAAAAGACTCAGGGATTAGTCTAAACGCCGTAATCGCCGATGCGCGCGCTAAGCATTTGATTGACGAAAAATCGGTATCGACCAACCCTCGTTCAAATAGTTCATTCAACTAAAACGATTTCGTATCGAAAGGCTGTTACGAAACGGGGCTTCAGAACCAACGGACGGAAGCAAAGGTTCTCGACGGCAGCAAGTATTTTATAAATTTCGCAAGAGCCGAGAGCCACGTTCGCTGTCGTATAAATATTTCAAAGCAATGTCCAGACATTTAACCAGCGCTAGTGATTCGTTCCTGGATGTTTTATAAATCAGTTTATGAAAACAATGTTGATTTTTCTGTTGGCGGCTAGCCTCGATTTGTTTGCGGCCTCGGCACACGCTTGGAATCCTGAGGTTTTTAAACTACAACCCTACGATAGTTATCAGGCGTCGGCGCTTGGAATCAAAAGCCTGCACCACGACGTGAGACTCGCGGGAAAAACGGTGTTTGTCCGTTCGACGTGGCTTTTCGATGAAAATCAAGGGTTGGCCGGAATCGAATCAATTCAGTTTCAATCGCTCTATGCCAGCGGTGTGAATATAGACGCGATTGAAGCAAATGGGAGTGCAGTATCTTGGGAATTCAGTAAGGCGGCAAGCAACAATTTAACTGTCCCAATTCATGCAAGCGACAAACTTCATTCGGTTTCCATCCAATATCGGCTTGAGAATTTTGAAATTAATGGCTTGGCCCAACTCATGTCATTTGAGTTCTTCCGAGCAATTCCTCTGGTCATTGGTTCCGATAGAAAAATTGGTTTTGATGCCAGACATTTATCTGTGACCGATTACGGAGAAAAGATCCTGACCTCCGCAACAATCAGTGGTCCATCAAAAACGCTCGTTTTCGGCTCAAATATAGCAAAGTTGCGCGGCGCTCAGACGGAAATCGCGCCGATCGTGGCAGGTCAATTTGCGCTCGGATTTGCCGACGCAGCCATTTTTGACGAAACCAGTTTTCAATCGCGAGGCACGCGCTTCACCGTTTTCGCAAAGCGGGGCCATCGGGGTCTCAACCCTGACTTTGTTGAGCGCATAGTGAGAATCTCTTGGCCAAAGTATCTGGCAAAGTTTCCGCGGCCCACAAGGTGGGTAGTTATGTATGAAGATGACCAACAACCAATTGGCGCCGGCGTCTCTGGCACGAATATTTTCGGTTTTGGATACCAAGAACGAGTTCCAACCAAGTATCAGGAATTTCTTAAGAAAGAGGCCGGCTGGCCAGGCATGAGTGCGTCTCGTGATTACTTCAATTGGATCTACCGCTCATCTCAACGGCCCCTTGACGACTATTGGATTACTTTCATCAATCATGAACTGGGTCATCTTTTCTTCGGTTTTGGTCTTACTTACGAGCGCCACCCCTTCCTTTGGGATTATTGGCAATCACTAGGTTTGGGGTGTTTAGTGGATAATCAAATAACCTTTGAAATGACTGGCCATTGGCCGGCGCTCTTTGAGAACTTTATCAGTCGCTGGCGTGATCGCTTCGTCGATCGCGCCGAGATCGACCAGCGTCTGCAAAAACCCGATACAAGCCGCGATCAAATCAATGGCGTCTCCGTTTTTGCGCGTCATCAGTTCTACGCGCACGCAAAATCTCTCTATTTCTGGCGCCAGGTTCAAAATCATATTGGGCCGAGAGCTTTTGATAAAATGCTGAGAGACTATGTTAGATCTGGCGGTTCGCATGATGGCTATGCCGGCTTCCGGGAAACCTTACTTAAATACGATGCGAATTTGCCGGCGCTTGAGGATGAGCTGATTGTTCGCTGACCGAGTGCCCCGAGCGCCGCTCAATGGCGTATGCCATCTGATCGCGCCAAAAGGATTTCATTTTGAAGCATTGAAAGCCGGTTTTTATCCGAATACAATTTGCGCATGCATTTTACCTTTTCTGAAAATCCTACTGAAATTCGTAGCCGCAAAACCGGGAGGTCTTATGCTTTCGTTTGTGCTAGAGGTGTCCATCTCGGCGAAGCTGCCGTAGCCCAAATTGCTAAGGTTTGCGACGAACCCGAAATTTACGACAATGTTTTTGCCGCCATCTTTAAAGGAAAACGCTATTCGGAAGATAATGCCAGGACGTTTACTAAACTCGTTTCAGAGGGCTGGAATAAGAATCGCTTTGATTGGCTGATCCTAAGCGAAGGGTCGGTGGTCGGAACCGTGGGAATAAAGTCGCTGGATGGTGAAATTGGCTATTGGCAAAGCAACAAGCATCCTGGTGTGATGACCAAAGCCGTGCAAACACTTTGCGCTTTTGCACGGGAGGCAGGGTTCTCGTCTCTTTGGGCATACGTAAAGAAGTCGAACGCCCCTTCGATAAAAGTGCTTGAGGGTGCTGGATTCAAGTTGGACAAAGAGCTGACAGAAAAGCGCGATGACGTTTATGGATATCGGATTACCTTTTAGGCTCCAAACGCTTACTTTTTGAAGCAGCGTTGCTTGTGAATACAGGAAGATCGAGCCATATTTTTGTTTTGGGGGTTTAAGTGCGATTCTTAATGCAGCTCTATTTTTGTTTTCGTTGCCGGCTATTGCTAAAGAGGTGGCCTTCACTTTTGATGATGTTCCGTTTGATTCGACCCTGCACTACGAATCAAATCAAAGGACCGAAGAACTTATTCGGAAATTAAGGAAACTTGGACTTCCTTCAGCCGTTATTTTTGCCAACCCCTGCAAAGGAAAAGATGAAACTTCAACTCTTCAGCAGCTTACTAAATACCGAGATGCGGGCCATTTCATTGGCAATCATACCTGCGAACATCCTCGGTTTGACGATATCGGTTTCGAAGATTTTTCCTCAAATATAAAACGTGCAGATTTTTTACTTACTCCACTTTTTGTCGGACAAAAGTTCTTTAGATTCCCTTATCTCAATGAGGGGTCTGTAGTTGATGCTCGGAATAAAATGCGAGAGTGGTTGAAACAGAACGGCTATCGTAATGGCATGGTATCAGCGGACAACGAAGACCAATTTTTTTCGGCACAGGTCAACCAGGCAAAAAAGCTAGGCAAGAAAATAGATTACATGAAAGTGAAGAAGCTATTCATTTGATCATATTGTTACCTCGTTAGAATGTGACGACAGGCTAGCCGTAAAAACGCTTGGGCGATCCCCTAAGCAAGTAATGCTGCTTCATGAACGGGATGTAACCGTCATGTTTCTTGAGGAGTTGACTGCCGAAATTAAAAAACGCGGTTGGAAAATCATTGATGCTGTCGAGGCTTACCAAGACAAAATGTACCTTGAGCAACCTCAAAACACATTCGCAGGTTACGGAATTGTCTCTCAGCTCGCTTTTGAAAAAACCGGGGGAAAGACGGTCTGCTACGATTTCAAGGCTTTAAAAGCAAAGCTAGACAAGACACTCGGACTATAAAAACTTGTTTTCAATGCCGGACCTAGTCACGAAGGTGCCTCGATCTGTCACGAAACGAGGGCAGGAAGCATTGCCTTCTGGACCTGCAATTTCTTCCGTGATAAATGCTTTGATCTTCGGAGGAAATTCATGAAGCTCATTATGTCTCTTTTTGTTTTTAGTCTTGTTGTTGCTTGTAATGCAAAAGCAGATCAACTGCTCGCACCAGATGCTTTAAAGTATGTTGAGTCAGGCTCTTGCCAAGCAAATAATCTTGAATTTAGCGCATTGAGTTTTTTCCCAACGAAGAGTTCCGACGGAAGTAACTTCAATTTAGTTGTGTATCTCATGGATGACGGTAAAGCAGCAATCTCCTATAGAAATTATGAGAATGTCACTGGTGGATCACAGAATGATCTTGCCAATGAATTTATCCAAACGAGCTGGCAGGCTTCAGGCAAAGGTGTCTTTGTCGAAAAACTGGGTAAGATTTCTTACTTTAAAGGACTGGGCGATGAACCCTATATTTTTTTGGTTATAGACAACACTTATTTTACTAAGTTAAACCGGGAGACTGCATCAGGCGGAAGATCCTCTTCAGATCTAAACAATACTGGTGAATCCTACGAGCAAGTTTGCCGTTAGCACTTTAGTGCCAAAACTCCTTGATATCGAAAATTCCAGCGGCGGGTTTTGCATGGGAAACCCGCGCATGCGCCATCTGCCGATGGCTCACTGGCAAGTAACGCACAGCCTTCTTGTCAGCGAAGTTCAAAGCGCAGAAATTACGATCCCCGCGACGGACCCATCGACGCCACCCAGAGCGCGAGCTTCGGTTGTACGCGCCGGAGGCCAGGAGCATTCCTTTTTAAGTGATCGAAAGCCTTGACAGAGTTGCCATTAGAACTTTAACAATAGCGGTCGAATTAGAGAGCCTTTATCCCCCCGTAGTCTGTTTTCCAAGGAGCAATTCATGCGCTTATATTTTCTGGTGGCCAATACTTTCATTTTCCTAAGTGCACCGGCTTTCGCCGAGCAAGTTTATTGTTCATACACAAATGTCAGAGTCCATGTCAGCGAAACGCTACTATCTTATAACTTTGTCGACGGCAGAAAAGGAACTTTGCCCATCAAAGATCCCCCTAGCTATAGCAATAGAGCTCATTTTATCATTAAGACGGAAGATCCAGGAATAAGCCTGGAATTCGATAATTATTACGGAAATATATTTACGTTTGACGGCATAATGAACCCGGTTAATTGCAAACTCACAAATATTAAATAGCTTTTCCTAACGGCTGACCGTTGGCAGCGCAGCGCTCGACAACGTTAACCGGCCTGAGAAGCAACCAGGTGCGCGAGCTGGCCGTTACTCCCTGCCTTCATCGGCAGTTATTTTCCACTAAAGCCCGCTTCCACCAGAGCGGGTTTTTCATTTTTCCCCGCGCTATCCCTTCGATCCGCTAAAGCTGCAAACGACGCTTGAATTTGTCCCCTAGGGACAAATTTTTCCGATGCCCGGGTAATAGCGCATTTTAATCAGCAGATCGGCTCGGGATACCTCCGAACCTTCCGGCTCTATGCAGCCGTTCCAAAAGGCGCTGAAACTGGCCCAATCCCGCTTTAGGCGATTTCGTCCCCTTCCAGAGGACTCCAGAAGGCCTAGCCCCACCCCTGAGCGCCGGGCCGCAGAACGATTCCGTTGATGACCGCAAACTTGGGCTTCGATAGAGTTGCAGCCATGCATTCAATCCATCGTAAAATAATGACTATTTCTGTTGTAGCCATAATCTGCACGGTTTCGGCGCTGGTGGCGTGGATAAAGACGGTTCCAACCTCAATCGACGAAGCTCGGATGGCAAATTTTCCCTTGGTTCTCGCTTTGAATGCGTACAAACAAAAGACTGGGCACTATCCCAAGATGATCGCGGAAATAAAGGAAGTCATTCGTACATTCGACCCTTTGCCCTTCAAAAAGTATGAGCAAGGAAACAAAGAATGTATTACCACAATGAGCTACTGCGTTGGCTCAGATGGGGAATACGAGATCAACTTTAGCGCTGGAGGTCCCTATACCGTTTGTACGTTTCATTCAAAAGGGGGTCTCGACTTCATCTGTCACGACTAAGCGAACAATGACACTCCTTTGCCGATTTTTTGCCGTGCTGTTTTACCTGTTCGAGCTGTGCAAAGAAAAATCCGAGAATCAATCAGAAAGCCTGGTTCTCCGATCGACCTCAATGGGCATAAGGATCGTGCTATTGAAAGGTAAAATACCGGCCCTCAAGACTTCGCCCATGGTCGAAGAGTCGTGTATTCAGGGACAGCTGTGGCCGTCGTTCGTTGAGACCGCACCAGTTTGCGGCGAACTAACATCTTGAGAGCCGCCTGAACTGAGCTCTTGGAAAGCCCCGTTGCATCAGCGATCTTTAAATGACTGAGTTTAATCGAGCCGCTCGCTCCGCGTGTCTTATTCCATAGATGTAGATAAACGATAAATGCAGAGGGCTTTCTACCGTGTTGAACGAGATCCCGCATCAAGGTATCAAATATATAGGTATCGACCGCTATTTTAGACATTTGTCTGTGTTAATAGTTGGTATAGTAATAGTCAATGTATTATTAGTTGGTATATCAATAAGAGATCGATTTCTTAGGCTATTTGTTTCATTTCAATGGACGACCATCCGAATGCTGGTTAATAATTTTCAAAAAGTGAGGGATACAAAATGATCAAACGAGTAAAGTTCTTAGGGATCCCGGTTGCGAATCAGGAACGGGCTCTTAATTTTTACACAGGCAAACTTGGTTTTTCAGTCCTGACCGATCAGGAATTCAGCGAAAAGCAGCGGTGGATTGAACTAAAGGTTCCTGGCGCCGACACAGGCGTAGCTCTGTTTACACCTGACGGCCAGGAGAGTCGGATTGGAACTTTTATTAACACGGCATTTGAGGTCGATAATCTCGCAAAGACATACAAAGACCTTGCAGAACGCGGGGTTGAGTTCCTGGGTCCAATCAAGAAAGAGGATTGGGGTTCTTTTGCCATCATGAAGGATTCTGAAGGCAATACCATCTGTCTTTCTCAATCCTGAGGTGTCTATGAAGGCTGTTTCTAAGCGCCCAGTCGCCGAAAAATTAGGGATTAAGCCGGGACACCGAATGGCCGTACTGTATTCACCCAAGGGATACACATCGATTCTAGCGAGCTTCCCCTCTGAAGTGAGTCTCACAACGAGGCTTGCGGGGGAACCCTTTGACCTAATTCAGGGTTTTTATCAGGATCAAAAAACCCTCAAAGCGGATCTTCGAAAAATCCGAAAATCAATCCAACCCTTGGGTAAAGTTTGGATCTGCTGGCGAAAAGGAAATGTTACCGACCTCAGTCGTAATATAATTCATCAGCTAGCTGAAACTGCGCGCCTGGACTCAGTGGTAGAGTGCGCGATTGATGAAGAGTGGTCTGCGATGAAGCTTATGCTTCCAAAATTGGAACGAAAGATTTCGAAAGGATCTGCGCCAAACAAATCCGGAAGATCTAAATAGCTATGGTTCTGGGCAGGGCAAAAGGATACGGCTGGCGGTAACAGTTTCGGAAGATGCCCGGCAATCGGGCTGTAGCAAGACTTTGAAATGCACAGAAATACTCTGAAATATACTCTGTGATCGCGCGCCGTCCTCATCGGGGTTTCAAGTACTTGATGCGCTTGTGAATTTTAGAATTGTGGTGATTTACAGGTGGAAGGAATGGCGGATTCGACGTGAACCAAAGGAATTCGTTTGCTTGCGAGTGCGGTGAGACAGAACCAAGACTTCTCGGCTCTCATGAATAGACATTTTCTCGGAGCCTTTGTGATTGACTCGATAGCCAGGCAATCGAATCCGACTGAGATTATAGTCTGGTCAGCAATGCGGGGACTGGTGACTCAGACAGGGAGCCAGTGACGTGATCTAAGGGCATATAGGGGGGTCTATTACCAAAGCGCGAAGAGTTCTAATAACCGACAAGTTCGTGATTTCTCTAAAAATCTCCATGTCGACTGGTGGTCCCAACCTAAACCACGGTTTATATTTGGTTTCGGGATGGTTTCGACTTGGTTTACCTCTAGCCGATTCAGGAAAGGGTGATTTGTTGGCCAGAGGTAGCCATATCCAGAAAAACTAGGATGATGACCCCAAGACCAGATGTCAGCGCGATCTAAGGCGGCCTTAGAGCGTCATGCATTAGTTTCTGTTCAAGCCATCGGCGTTAAGATAAATTGAAAAAATGGTTGCCTCTGATTCAGACAGACTAGAATCGATATTGGCTGGGCTTCCTGTGCTGTTTTCTGCTCTTGAGTTGGAAGCCCTTCAATTCAGTGAGTTGAGACGTTGCGCAGATCGAATGATTGAACAACTTGATTCCCTTCCCATTTGGCTAGTCGATCTAGATAGTTCAAAAGACATTAAGTCTGCGCTAGCAGCAATTTCAGTAGCTCTTCATGAAACCGGTAAATGGTCTATTGAAAATGACCTAAGAATCGGGCTGCTTGGATTTCTCCATATGAAATATAAGTCTGGGAAGATTTCTTTAGTGGGCCTCCTGATCGAGGCGGGCACAGAGGTCGATGGCGCAAATCTAAGCAATCCGAGTTGTGAGGTTTTTTACCAACTGATGAACAGACTCGAGGACGCGAAATCAGACGCTGAAAAGGCGGCAATTTCAATTGCCGCTGAGGAAATTCTCAAACCATTCTCGGATCGACTCCAAGCTTACATCTACGATAATAAATTTTTAAAGGACGTTAAGTTCCTCGCTTGATCATCAGTCACTTGTGATTCGATCAAAGCCAGGATCAAAAGGTGCTAGCTTTTGATTTTCTGCTCGTGGAGCAACTGCGCCGATCATGAAGCCAGCGCATTTCAAGTAAGACCTCACTAAGATATTAGTAAGATCACAAGTGTGACGTCCCGTGATGGCCAGTGACGAATTCCGAACCCGGCTCGATTTTACCAAGCCCCGTAACCCTCGATTTTCAATTTTCTATCTGCGATTTTCGAATTCCGCGAAGCGGAATTTGGCGGAGAGAGCGGGATTTGAACCCGCGATAGACCTTTTGAGTCTATGGGCGTTTAGCAAACGCCTGGTTTCAGCCACTCACCCACCTCTCCGCAGGCTCATTTCGAGCTGATTCCAGTGAAAGTGCCATAGGGAGTGTTTCAAATCAAGGTTTCTAGAATGAACCCCCTGGAAATTTCACGAGAAAACTTGATTTTTGAAATCACAAGTCCTATAACTCGGTCTCTTTTAATAAAGGGTGCCCAGTTAGAAGAGAATTAGACCCAATAGATTTTGACTAAATCATCTAGAGGGGGCATAAAAAGTGGCATTGTTCATGTTCATCCTTATGTGCGGTCGTAGCTCAGCTGGATAGAGTACCTGACTACGAATCAGGTGGTCGCAGGTTCGAATCCTGCCGTCCGCACCAACTTCAAAAGCAGTCCAAAAATTCAAATTTCAAATTTTTTGGTTCTGCCATTTTTGCTCCTCATTTAAGCTTTTTTGGCCAATAATGGGCGCATGAGACTTCTCTTTTTTCTAAAAATAAGTGCGATGCTTTTTGCTTTGGCCGGAGTAATTTATGCGATGCAACACCTGGCCTCACGAGATTTTGTCCAGAAGATGCAATCCCCTGATAATCCGATGTCGGTGCTTCTCGGCAGTGGTGTGAAGACGACACGCTGGTGTCCCCTCTCGCTGAAGGGTCTTCAGCTGTTTTCGTTGGATCCAGCGCGGTCAGCGACGAAAGAGATCTCTTCCCCCGAAGAGCGCACCTCGCTCTGTGAGACGGTGTTTGAGTCTGTGCAAAAAGAAGATCTGGAAGAAAGCTTCCACCCTGTCCTGCAGGCTTTTCCGGCACAAGGTGAAGTCATAACTCTCGAAAGAAACGACAAGGGAGTTTTTCGTTTTTCCGGCATGTCCTTTCGCTCGCAGGATCTCGAGAAGGCCCTAAAACGATACAGCTTTTAATGAAATGATTGACTTCTTTGGGGTGAAAAATTAGTTTTGCTCCAGTGTTCAGAAGTAGCTCAGTCGGTAGAGCAAGCGGCTGTTAACCGCTGGGTCGGGGGTTCGAGTCCCTCCTTCTGAGCCATTTTTCGTTAGTCTTACAAAATATTTGAAATCACTAGGTTTTTAAGATTTTGCAAACCGGCTTTAAAAGTTAACAACTATTCGAACTTTCGACCACTTCACACAATGCTTTGAATTTGCGCTGGAATTTTACTCATTACCATTCTACAGCCCAAATGGATGTACAAGTGCCACTCGAACTTTTAACCACAATAAATTTCTCAGTCCTGTATCCAAAAAATTTGGACACACTTTGTATCCAAATTGATTTGCCAACCTAAAATTATTTTCCGACACTTTATTTATGGAAAAAAGAAGTGATGAGTTCAAAACTTATTTGCAAGAGGAGCTGGTGTTGCGATGCAAACGCAATCCATCATACTCGTTAAGAAGTTTTGCCAAGGCGATGGATCTATCCCCGTCTTTCCTGAGTAAAATATTGAATGGACAAAGAAGGATCACAAATCGAGTCTTTCAAAAAATCGCGACGAATTTGAATTTGGATCCTGCAGAAATAAGTTCATTTGAAGTAGCAAGCGCTGTCATAAGTGAAACTGAAACGCCTTTTCATAATCTTCAATTGGAATATTTCAAAATCATTTCTGATTGGTACCACTACGCCCTCATCGAGCTTACAAACCTTGATGGTTTTAAAAATTCTCCGGAATGGATTGCCGCCAAACTTGGCATCACGGTCAATCAAGCAAAAGCCGCGATAGACCGATTGTTAAAGTTGGAACTCCTGGATCTGAAGAACGGGAAATTGCGTCCAACATCGGGCGGAAATACGACAACGAAAAATGAGTTTACGGATTTGGCGTTCAAGAAGATGCAGGACGACCTCCTGAAGAAGGCGATCACTGCGTTATGGAATGAAGATCTTGCGAAGAGGGATCACACATCCATTTGTATGGCAATGAATCCGGAAGATATTCCCGAAGTTAAAAAACGCCTTACTAAGATGAGGCGCGAGATCTGCAAATTTTTAGAACGTCCTCAAAAGAAAAAACCAACCCAAGTTTATAACCTAAGTCTTTCATTTTTTGCATTAAGTAAGGAGTCTTTATGAAGCAACGCATGCTGTGCCTATTTGGATTTTTAATTTTAACTGCCTGTAATGGGGACGACGGGGGTGGATCACCCGGCGGAGCCGGTGGCCTTTCTCAGAACAACAAAGGTGGAATCTCGGAATGGCAAAGCTCAGCCTTGGGTCAGGAGGGTCATGGTGGTGATGCAATCGTCTGCTTTGATATTCCAGTTGAGCGTGCGTTGTATAAGGTCAATACGAAACCAGAAAATGATTGTCCACCCAATCAACCATGCCCCGGTAGCAACAGCTCAACTTCTCCAGGTCAGCCAGGACAATCTATTGGAATTGTTTGGAGAATGACGGATGAAGGCCGCCGGTCCATTCGATCAGCAAAACCTCTAGAACAGTATCTAGGTGAGAGAGTCGCAAGTAAGAAAACCGTTATCGACCAACTCCAACCAGATGTCCCTGGATGAGGGGTACGAAAGAATTCTTCTTCCTTTTGCAAAACTGCCTGCGCCATTTAATCGGATATCGGAGATGCATCGTAAGCTGGGATGGCTGCATGAAGACGGTATTGCAAGTGAATACGGTCTTATCGACATCAATGACTCAGGATTTGTGAATGAAAATGAAATCGATAAAACTTATTGTAAAGAATTGCAGGCGGTTGTTCGACGTGACAACCAGCTTTGGTATGACAAAGATATCGTCAGTCATTTTGATAATGTGGGAAGAGTGATCATTCAGCTTCATGAAGAACTCTATGCCTGGGGAAAGGCGCAGGATCAAATCAACTGGGAAGTTCCCGGACAACCAGCTCACGAAACTTCCACAAAAACACGCAGACTCATTCTTAAAATTTTAGATCAGAATATTGACTTCAAGCTGGTGAATGAAAATTTAAAGGCCCTTGGATTTTCAACCTTGTATTGGGAAAATATGTTCAATGTCCCTACCTCTGTCGGCTATTACATGGATTCAGAAACTTGTATAAATGAGCAAAGGTTCTTAAAAAACTTTTTGGGAGGTGGAGGCTATGGAACTGATTTTTGGTTGAAGGTCGAAAATCTTGTTTCAACTCGCTACCTAAAATCCAGCGCCAGTTGGCCTATCCTTCAATTGCGCAGTAACTTTCCAGATGCGCTTGCGAATATGATTACGTTGACTATTAACGGAGGATCTTCAGCTACGTTTGCGAGCGAAATCATGCAACTACAACAAGTGTTTGAAAGTCCTGAATCTTGCCAGGGAAGTTTTTAATATTTTTTTTCTGGATCTTTTGCAGCATCTAGTCTTTTAAGTATTTTCATTACCGTTGCGGGCTGCCACCGAGCCCGCCTAGTCTTGGTTGGGACCCCCATCGTGTTTAAGACATCGGCAATCCTCCAATAGCTAAAACCTTGTGATTTAAGATTCTGGATAGCCAGGCAGCGATCTGCTGGAAGTTATACCCTTCGGCGCGGAGCCGTATCATTGCGCTTATGGCGTCGGTCTCGTTCATTTTCTTCCTAAGTTTACCCTCGGCGACCTTTTCCCCAAAAGCTTGTTTCTATAAAATCTTCAAAATTTTTACCAAACAGAAAGTCGGTGTCTTGGTTAGAGTAGAAATGCCTTCGCAGATGAAGAGGCCGTCATCCAGGTGACTGTCTTAAAATGGGACCGTCACATTTACAATGTTAAGACCTCCATAAATTTTTGATTTTCCTAAGCAATCTGAAAGGGGTCTAGATTTTAAAATCGCCATTTCAGACCCCCTTGACATTTTTTTACCCGATCCTAAAATTATATTAGAAACAGCGGGGTATGGCGTAAAGCCGTAGCTTCTTTATCTAATTCGCGGATGGACTGCGTATTAAAGGAGGTACAACGTGAGAATTCCTTCAGGACTTCCACCGAACAGATTTCGGTAAGTCGCAATTCACTTACAAATTTATTTGCCCTCAGTAGGGATTTGGCACTTCGAGCATGAGACACGAATTTTCTGCGAGAGCAATTCTTTAACTATGGCCACAGGAGGGTTTATGAATCAGCAGAACGTGCAATTTGAATTTATGTATGAGTTCCACGCCAAGGATCTTGCACAAATTGAGGCGTTAAAACAATACGCTGATCACGCGGTGAAGGAGATCAAATCCAACTACGGATGGGATACCGATGTGCAGATCAATATCGAGCCAGAGGCGAAGAATAAACACCTTTTTTCAGTTTCGATGAGCGTATTTGGGTTGAGCGAACCGATTGTCGTTCAAAAGGATGGTAAGCATGTGATGGGGATTTTGCGCAAAGTGCGAAAGTCCGTCATGCGGCAAATCCATAGACTGAGCGACAAGAAAGTGAACTCCCGAAGAAAATATTTTTTAAAAGAACAGTGGGCTTCTTAATCGAAAAAGGAGGACGTTATGACTTTAGATGGAGCAAGAATAATCTATTTTCCCAGCCACCTTCTAATGGCGACGGTAGGTTAGGGATTTTGGAGGAGACAATGAAAAATCTAACAACATTAAAGAAAGGATTAAGTAAATCGTATCCCGTTTCCGAACCGTCAAGGGGCTATTCGGAAAATATTCTTACGTCCGCGACTCTGTCTGGAGTTCTCACTCCTTGGGCAAAGAAACTAACCGGCGGTCGCACTTCAAATTACAAGCTCATCAGTCACAGCGGAGTTGAATACTTCATTGTTGCGGGCGATGAATGGCGCGAAGTTTTGTCGACCTACTGTTGGGAGGAAGTCAAAGTCATCGGCCTCCTCAATGTTTCCAACATGATGCTGATACCGCAGAAGATCTATCCTAAAGGACCAACGGGTGAAAATGCGATCGACTCGGCTTCTTGGAAGCGCAGGGAGTTTTTTAAGAAGTTGGTTAGAAGCGTAAACGATTTAGTGGTCATTCCCGCTGCGGTGTATGCCGTTTTGGCCATATAAATTTCAGTTCAAATCAGAGAGGAGGACTATATGCAGATTCAAAATTCAATCAACCCTGTGTCACGCCCTTTTTTACGAAGTGATTCAACGCAGTTCAATCAAAACAGAGAGACGTTTCATGATATTGTTCAGTACAAACTCAATAGCAAATCAGGCTCGCGTCCTCCCAAGATTGCGCTGACGGGAATGCTTGTCCCTTGTGGAAAGACCGTACAAGGCCATAAGTGTAAATTTAAGTTGGAGACGGACTCCAAAGAGTACTTTCTCAGTATGAGTGACGCGATCGCCTTAGTTGCGAAAAGGCTCGAGTGGGAAGAAGTGACTGTAAAGGGCTTTCTTGATCCCGGTGACGCTCTCTTTGAAGTGGAAAAGATCTGCCTCGCGCAACGAAGGGAACCGTTTACTCCGACAACGGGTCCGTTGGATCCATTTTTTGAACTCGATCAATATAAGCGAGCTATTGCTCAGCGGGGAAAGCTTGATCTCGCTGCAGACGACATGTCATCGTCAGGAGGTAGGTAGTTTTCTTAGGATTGGCGACGATGACACCAAACACGCAGATATAAAAGTCGCCCTCTCTCGGGTTAACTCAGATGCAACGAGAATTTTATTTATGCACGATCCGCCTGCGATCTTTCAGATGAAGGAAAAGTTCTTTTTTGCCCTCGCTGGGCACTTACATGGTGGGCAAGTCTTTATACCTGGCATCGGGGCAATCATTACGCCAGGAAGCGCCCCAAAGGATTGGGCCGGTGGCTGGGTAGATTTTGAATTGGGTTCTCTGTTCGTGAGCAAAGGCATTAGAGCGAGCATTATTCCCGTAAAATTCAACGCCCCAACAGAATTTGTGATCTTGGAGCTGCGAAAATGAAAGAATGGGGAGTTTAAATGAGGTATTTATTGAGTCTTATGGTTGTTTTCTTTTTTGATTTTTCTTCTCACGCCAAGCGGCTGGGGCCGAAGCCCGTTAAGCCCGTTTTGAATGCCGGTCTCCGATACGAAGTTGTCGTATGGGCCTTTGAAAACAAAAAAATGAAGCAGAACGGTGGCTACGTCAGAGTCCTGAATGCCCGAAATGACTTACCTATCTGCACAAAGCAAGTCTACGAAACGAAGTATGACAAGATGCTCGAATCAGACATCCAAGATAATTTCATTACAGGTTTAAAAATCGAGGGCCATAACCTTGTCGTCAGCAGCGAGAAATTGGCGCCTCTTCAAATGTCCATTGAGAATTTTTGTGATGAGGTAAAACCTGACCCAATTAAGTCATTTTAGGAAATAAAAAAAACTCGCTGGGTTTCCAAAAAGCTGTCGATCAAGCTAAGGGCTATTGCCGATTTTTTTCCAAACCGGTCGAGTTAAAACGCGGCCGCTTTATCAACAACATCTGGCAGACAAACGCGCAAAATACAAAAATAGCCGTCGCGTAGGGAAGTTTCCCGGCGTCAAAGCCACTGGCCAAGGCCATTCCCCCGAGGGCGGTCCCCATGACGCTTCCGAGGCTGACGGCAGAGCTGTTTAAGGCCACAAGAATCGCTTCGTGGTCCGCCTTGATCTTGATTAAACTGTACTGCTGAGGCGTCACGCTGGCCCAACCCATGGCACCCCAAATCAGAAAGGGCAGCATTCCCCAAAGAGGCACTCCGCGAAGAGGGGGAATGGCCAGGATCGTGAGCAAGAGAACCGCGAGAATCGTCGCCATCACAATTTGCGGTTTGCCGGTGCGATCCAACACGTGTCCGATCCCGATGCTTCCGATCAACCCGCCGATACTCCAAAGAGAGAACGCCGTCTCGGATGAATTCACCGTTCCAGAAAGCACCTGGGTGATATACGCATAAAGACCCAAGCAGCCCGTTGCGGTCAGCAGAGTCACGCCGATCACCGCAAGCACGCGGCAATTCATCAAAAGACGCAGTTGATCTCCTAACGACGGAGGAAGGGTCTCGACTCGAAAGGTCTGCTTGCGGAAGACGAGGCCCGTTAAAACGAAAATAGCCAAAATTAAAATCATGATGACCGTGGCCCGCCAGCCCTTTCGGTCGGCGAGCCATAGCCCCAAGGGCACACCTACGACGGCCCCTGCACTGTTGCAACTCCACATTACGCTCAAGGCCCTGCCGCGAAAGCCGGGATCTACGGCTTGAGTCCCGGCGGCAACGGCGACCGGAAGAAATAAGCCGCCACCTAGTCCGGCGACGAATCGACCTACGATATAAATCATCAGGTCTGGCGAGAAAAGTGTGACCACATTCCCAGCAATGAAAAGAACAAGGGCTATAATCAGAACATGACGAACGGTTTTTTTCGACAGCAAAAAAGCGCAGAGGGGTATCGACAAAATATAAGCCAGACCAAAAATAGCACAGCCCTGAGCGACTGCGACGACACTTGAGTGCAAAGAAGCGGCGATGTTCGGCAATAAACCTGCGAACAGATAATCTTCGCAACCCATCGCGAACATTCCAGCGGCCAAAAAGAAAAGGCGTTTCATAGTGCGCTCGACGAATCGGGAGTGAAAACCAGTTTCGACTCCAAGGCTCTGATTTTTTCGTAATCTAAGAAAATGGATTTGCGATCTCCGGCTAAGGCGATGATGCCAATCGCTGTGAGATAGTCGATCGTTTGGGGAACGCGATCACCATTTTTGACCCATATATATTTATACAGCAATGTCGGTAGTTCGTGCGCACCATCAAGAACTTCGAGATTTGCAGCGATTCCTTGGCAAAGGGCTCTTAAAAAAACGGGAACAACTGTTTTTTTGAAGACAAATTCCTTCGTCTTGACGTCCCCATCAATGTAGATTTCAACTAACTTATCCGCCTGACTGCTGCCCGTTGCTTCACGGGCAAATCCAATAACGGGTCCTCCAATCATTCGAGGGCTAGACTCGATCAAACGTGGACCTTTTTTCGTGAGCATGATTTCGGTGTGAGTGGCGCCCCAGCGGACACCCAGGGCGTCCAAGGCTTTTTGCGTGTAGCTGAACAAATCACCTAAAACTTCTTTTTTGTAGGGAATGAACTCGACATGGTCGTAAACTGTCTGTCGTCCGCCAGAAGATATTTTATTGTATTTGATCAAATGAACTAAATAATGTCGTCCATTGGCACTGACCGTTCCGACCGCATACTCCGTACCGATGGCTTGCTCTTGGATGACGACGCTTTCGCTTTTCTTTCCAGAAAGGACGGAAGCTTCTGTTAAAATTTGATGGAATGGCTTTCTCCAATCTTCGCCCGCGGCCACGTGAAAGACCATTTCGCTGCCCGAAGACATCGGCGGCTTGATGATGAGAGGCGCGTCCTGCAAGCCCTGTTCTTTGATCCACGCTTCCGCTTCTTTTTCCGAAATGGTATGCAGAGTCTGCAGAGCTGGAACTCCAGCTTCTTGCAAAGCTTTTTGCATGAAATATTTATGCGATCGGTGAAGTGTTTTTTTAGGATCATTGGCTAACGAAGGCGTCAAAAGGGCCGTCAGCTGCTCGGCTAAAGGGATGCCCTCCTCGGTCCCTGGAATCACAGCAATGGGATTGTATTTTCTCAGAAGGCTTTCAATTCCCGGCTGGTTTGGAATGACTTCGACGAAGTCAGAGGCCTTCATCTTTGATCCAAATTCGGGCCACTCTGCATTTGTGAGAGTGACTGCAATGGCGGGGATTCCCCGTGCCTGAAAAGTAGGAGCGAGTTCAATTCCGGATGACAGGGGATCGACGATCACAACGGGTCTGTTCATGCGAAGAGCTCCGAGCCTGAATTTTGAAAACCAGAGACATTATGGATTAACATTTCGGCGAAACTTAAGGGCACAACATCCTCGATGTACGAATCAGGCCTTACCAGCACGACTTGGTTTTTATATTGCTTGTTTGCGGTCCAATACCCTTTTGGGCGCTCATTTGGATAAATTTGCATTATCCGCATGAACTCGGGTGGGTGAAAATCGCTCTCGTTTTCGCTAAACACAAGCAATGTGAATTTTGTGCAATCGAGAAGCGAATAAATTCGTGTCTGGTCGCTTCCGTCGTTTACTTCAAAGTCAAAAAGCCTTTGGCCGCACGGTCCTGTTTCGCCGTAACGAATGCCCATTCCTGTGATATGACCGGAACGACGTTGGACGATTTCCACATAGTCTTGCGCATGGGTTCCCTCAGTTGAGAATTTTGTCGCGCGCACAAGCTCGCCCGAAGTTTCAACCACGCTCTTGGCAACGGGTTTGCGTTCGCTTTCATAACTTTGCAAGAGGGCCGTTGAGGCCCCGAACTGGATGACCATATTGAGCTTCCACATTAAGTTGAAGGCGTCGCCTAGGCCGGTATTGAGACCCTGACCGCCATTCACCGAGTGAATGTGGCACGCATCACCCGCAAGAAAAACGCGCTCATTCAGCATAAATTTTTCTGCGACGGATTCTTTGACCGAAAACTGCGAAAACCAGACAATGTCCTTGAAATTGATTTGATGAGGTTGAAGAGCGCGCTTGACCTTGGCGATAGCCTCTTCAAGGTGAAAATCTTTGCTGTCCATTCGCACGTAAAAGCGATCGATTTCCCCCTCTCTCGGAATCCACGCGACATCCGACGTCTCGTTCTGAAAGACGATGATCTCTGGCACCTTCGGGAAGTTTGTCTCAAGGATTCCATCAATGACCGCCCAGACCAGTTGAGGACGGGTGATTTCGAAAGGCACGTGGAAATGTTCGCGGACGAAAGAACGTGAGCCGTCAGTACCAATCAAATACTTCGATTGAATGATTTCCCCATTCGAGAGCGTCGTCTGGCATTTCTCTTCGGCCAGTTGAATGTTTTTGACTTCGGTGTCTCGCTTAACCGACCTCCCAGCCTGGTTGAGCTTTTCGTCCAAGGCTTTCTCAAGAAATGATTGGCCGAGCATCAGAAAGTGCTTGTGAAAACATCCTTCAAGCTCGTCCCACCAGGAGGACTGCCGTGAGATGAATTGACCATTCGACCAGACCGAGCTCGTATTGCAAGGCTTTCCGAGGGGGTAGAGTCCGTCGAATAGACCGACCAGCTCAAGCAATTGCAAACTTCGGGCATTCAGAGCATCGGCGCGACCGACTTCAAGGGGGCCGAGCGATTTATCGACGATAATCGCTTGAAGACCACAGCGATGCGCGAGATAGGCGCACATCAGACCCACGGGGCCTGCGCCGACGATGAGGATATCGGTATCGATCGTTGCCTGAGGACTTTTCATTCGTAAGACCTCAAGGCCGGGTTGTCGTAAGGAGGATTGCTCAAAACATGCACACGTTGCAAATGACGAGGCGATCCCGTGACAAATTTTTCTCGACCGTGAAGCAGGGAAAGGTTGTCGGCAATGACGATGTCTCCGGTTTGCCATTCATGGGCATAAAAGTGGGCTGGACTGTACAAAGCCTCTTTGAGGCTTTGATGCAGCTGCGTTGATTCTTCATGGCCGATACCTGTGAATTGCAGATCTGGCGGATTCACAAAATGACCTTGTTTATCGGAAGGCGGCTCGTTGTAGCGAATCACCGCAAAGCCGCGATGAGGATGCTCGGTGACGATCGGCGAGACTGTTTTGCTTTGGTAAAATTCCATCTTACGCTGGTAAGTGCCAGTGGCCTTTTGCCAAAGGGCTTTGTGCTCGGCCGGTGCGTTTTTCAGCGCCAAAACCGTATTCGAAAATGTTGTTCGTCCACCTTGCCCCGAGAGCGGTGCGCTGACGCAACGGAAAATTTGGTACTCAGGGACTTGGGGGCGATACATTCCATCCCAGTGCATCGGTACGTAGCTATGATCGAAGATGTGATCGCTTGGTTTTTCGTGCTCGACCAGTTCCAGAATTTTGCCGAAAGGCCAGACGCTGATATCTCCCCAAAGTTCACAGTAGCGGGTGAAGTCATCGTTATTTTCAAAAGCTTTAAAACCTCGCAGCAGAACAAGTTGCTGATCTCTGAAAAGTTCGCGCAGGAGCTCCCTATCGAGATCCATGGCGCTCGCATTTTTGTCAGTGGCTTGCAAAATGGCGCCGAAAGGTTCAAGAAAATCCAATTTGTAGCTCATCGTGAAGATCTTTCTGCCACAAGGCTTAGATGGCCTGATAATTTGTAATGGCTCGGTCGTCCCTGTGACGAATAAATCAACTGCGCACCAAGGGCTTCCGCTTCGGCGCGTTTCATTAAAATGTATCCCTCGTCCGTTTCGACGGCCACGCCATGCCAAGGCGTCATCCAGCTTTCGTTGCTGATAAGACGAATGCCCAATTTCTTTGAACTGCAAATTTGTGGATGGATTGATAATCGAATGGCGCCCGGAAAGCGCGCGGCGATTAATTCGCTCCACGCATTGCTTCGGCGAATGACTTCGTAGGCCTTGTTTCGCGATTCTTTTTGCAGAGCAGTGCGGCTCTTCAATTGCCCCTCGTAGACGGAGTCCTCGAACAAAAAGCGGGTGATTCCGCGGTACATTTGTGTGGCTTCTTGTTCATTCAAGGCCGCTGAAGAATCGCCGCCTTTACGAATTTTTTCCTTGAGCTCTTCAAGAGAGACCCCGAATTGGCTCATAAGAGCCTCCCGCATTTGCACGAAATCACCCTGAGCGAAAACATCTTCTAGGTTGAAGGTCGAAATAGAAGTCAGTGCGAGTTCATCGATGATCTGTGAAAGCTCCTGCTGGTAGGCACTCACATCGTCCTCGCGTATCCCAACGACGTCGCTGAAGACCCTGCCGTCCGAGCAAAGAATGATTCGAGCGCCCGGCGCGTGAAACTTTTGAATGCGTTCACAAAGTTGGGCCAGAAATTCGAGAGATCTCCGCTCGGCCATGTCAGGTAGGACTCCGAGAACCTTGGCTTTATTAGGAGACTTCCCCGGGAACGCTGGCAGCACGAACGTGATGGGTCTCGCCTGCTCGAGTGCATCGATGATGGATGGAAGATGTGGTTCAAGGCACGAGGGGCAAGGAGAAACAGAGCAAGTGTGGGAGCTCGCTACGCGGCGGAACGGTATCACTTCATTTAAAATATTTATGGCTCTTTCTCGAACTTGTCCTATTTTGGGCCCGCCTTCGTTGAGTGACCGGGCGTAGGTTTGGCAGGTGGTGGCTGCGCCATCAGTTCTGTTTTTGATTGTGGATTGAGCAGCAAGCATATGTCCTCCGCCTGATTGGCTTCTTATTCTATTTACTCGTTTCCCTTTATTTCGTATAATACGAATATACTTCTATGTTATTAAGGTCATTACCTATGAAATACCGTATGCGTGATCTCGAAAACTTTGCTCTGACTGTCGGTTGCGCCACCATGGGAGAAGCCGCACGCAAACTAACGATTAGCCAGCCGGCTCTCTCCGAATCGATCCAGCGTCTGGAAGCGGACTTGGGTTCTTCCGTGTTCTATCGTTCTCGAGCCGGGATTCAGCTCACACCGACCGGGCGGATCTTTCTTAGAAAAGTCAGTAGCCTTTTATCCTCAGTCCAAAATTTAGAAATCGAAGCCAATGAGCAGAACGTTTTTGCGGGTCAGTCCATTTCTATTGGCTGCCATCTGACCGTGGCGTCTTACTCGCTTCCTGATGCGCTCTTGAAATTGAGAGAGACGGCACCTGATTTTCAAATTGAGCTCAAGCATGATTTTTCGCGTAATATTCAGATGGAAATACAGAAGGGTCGCTTAGATATTGGCATTGTCATCAATCCGGTTCGGGTGCCAGATCTCGTGATCTCAAGACTTGGCTTTGATCTCGTTTCTGTATGGAGCAAGGCGGGAGATTTTTCTTCGGATACCTTGCTCTACAATCCGCATTTACTCCAATCACAAGATATTCTGAAAAGATGGAAGAATCGGCCCCGGAAGACAATTGAAACGGATGGTTTGGAGCTCCTTTGTCGGCTTACCGCGAAAGGATTGGGCTACGGGATTATTCCGACAAAGGCGGTCGATTTGTCGAATGAACCCTTGGTTGCCATCAAATCGTTGCCCAGCTTTAAAGACGAAATCGCACTCGTTTATCGCCCTGAATTTGGTAAGACCCCGGCGGAAAGAGCCCTTATCGAGGCGATCAAGTCCGCTTTCTAAATTTCACCAGCAAGAGCAGTGGCGGCGACCTCTGGCGCCAGCAGGGTGACGCCGTGGTTTTGGCAGTGGGTGGCGTTTGTCACGTGGCTGTCCCCTACTCGGCCCAAGTGGGTTCGAAGCTTAAGACGGGTCACTTTGTTTTCACTCTCCAGCCAAGCGCTAATGGCTACATGATGGCGGATGCTGTGGAGTTCCCCCTCGCACTGTTGTGAGCCGGGTCAGCCAAGCACTTCTACCGACTCAAGATTTTTTTTGAAATAATGATCAAGAGAAAGTCTGCCGGGACCAGCGACGGCGAAAAAAAGACAGGTCATGATTTGGGCGTAATCAGATCTTATTTCATGCAGAACGGCCCAAAAACCGACCTGAGGAAGAACCGGAGGAAGTGGCAAGGGTGAAGTTCCAAGATAAAGAGCGACTTTGGTGGTGAGAATCGCCACGATCATCTGAAAAATAAATGGAACAGAGACGAATCTCGTGAAAAGACCAAAAATCAGCAAAAGTCCGCCGAGGATTTCAAAACCTGCGACAAAGTGGGCTGAAAATTCTGGGAAAGGGATGCCAATTTTAGTAAAGCGCCCGACTCCTTGATTGGTGTACACAAACTTGAGGATTCCTTCCCATAAAAAGACACCTCCGGTCATCAATCGAATTAATAAAATGGCTCCTGGGCCCTCAACAGGACTATTTGTCATCCAATGCCACAGTTTATTCATGCTAGGCTCCTATTCAAAATGTTTAAAAGGCCTCTTTTTGAGGCTTTCAAAGAAAAAGACTCTTTGGCGACATGACTTATTCCATTTATTTGGAATATTTTAGGCTGTGGATAAGTCGACTAGATAGGAAGAACAGGAGAGCCGGATTGGCCGAAAGAAATGAAGTCAAATTTCGAAAACTCATCGTGCCCCTTTTCGAGGCGGCTTTTAGTTTGGCTAGATGGTTGACCCAAAACGATGCCGATGCGGCAGATGTGTTACAGGACGCTTCGTTCAAGGCTTTCCGTTTCATGGATTCGTTAAAAACAGAAAATCCGCGCGCTTGGTTTTTTCAGATTATCCGCAATACTTCTTACACTTTGCTTAAAAATAGAAAACTGTACGTCGAAATGGATTTTGAAAAAGAGGAAGATATCACGCCAAATGCGGAAGACCTTTTGGCAGAAAACGCCAGTGCTCAAACACTTCATGCAGCACTCAATGATTTGGATTTGCCCTACCGTGAGATTTTGATTTTGCGGGAACTTGAAGAGATGAGTTACGAAGACATCGCGGAAACAATCCAGGTTCCTGTCGGGACAGTCATGTCGAGACTCGCGCGAGCAAGGGTTCTCTTAAAAAAGAAATTGATTTTTAGAGGAGGTGATCAATGAAACCGAATGACTCTGAAAAAGGGATCTCTCAGCTTTTAAAGAAGCATCGGGCCGAGTTGACCCACGATATACCCAGCGGTTTAAAAGATAAAATTTTGGATAAGCTTTTTTTAAAATATCAAGAGCATGTGAGTTTCTTTTCTTGGGCCTCTTTCGGCGGCGGGGCCTTGGCGACTTGTTTGGCCCTTGTGATGGCTTTTCAATTAGGAAAAATGTCCTCTAGTGGATTAAACAATCAAGCTCTCACGGAAGAGGTGGTCTCTTCTCATGTCAGGTCTTTGATGACACCTGAGCACTTATCCGACGTTGTTTCCACTGATCAGCATACGGTGAAACCCTGGTTCGAAGGCAAAATTGATTTTGGCCCGAATGTGAAGGACTTTGCTCCGGAAGGGTTCCCACTTGTCGGTGGGAGGTTGGATTACATCGATGGCCGGCCGCTCGCCGCTCTCGTTTACAAATCCAAGCAACACATCATCAACGTCTTCCAGCATCCGGTTTCAAGCTCGGAATCTTCAGAGCCTCGTTTAAGAACGCTCCGGGGGTATCAGATTTTTTCTTGGACAAGAGAAGGGATGACCTACTGGGCAGTCTCTGATGTCAATGCGACTGAGTTACAAAGATTTATTTCTTTGTGGCTCCTGTAAGTATTCAATCATATTAATTTTTCTGTATTTCAAAAAATATATTAAACCATATGGTTGATAATTAAAGGGATTGCTGCTATTAATCAATTAACCGATTGGTTGAATGATTAAAGGAGTAAAAACGAGTGAAAGAAGCAGATCGGCTGGATCGGACATTTCATGCCCTCGCAGACAGAACTCGACGTGCTCTCTTATCGATGATTGCAGAGCGTGAATACACGGTCAGTGAATTGGCTGAGCCTTTTAAAATGTCCCTTGCTGCTATTTCAAAACACCTCAAGGTCTTGGAAGCAGCAGGTTTACTCAAACGGACCATCGATGGACGTGTGCATCGTTGCGAAATCAGTACGGAACCTCTGCACGAGGCTTCTCGAATCGTCAATGCCTATCAAAAGTTTTGGGACAATCAACTGCAATCGCTCGATGAATACTTAAAAAATATAGAAATGGAAAAGGAGAACACATGATTACAGATAATTATAAAAAAATTCATTTTAAGCGGCAATTCCAAGTTCCGGTCTCTACGCTTTTTGCAGCGTAGGCTCAGCCCCAGATTTTTAAAACTTGGTGGAAAGATCTCACGGTTGCTGAAATGGACTTTCGCGTGGGAGGCCGCTACTTGCTTCGTTGGCTTCAGAATCCAGAAGATTATTCTCCTCACTATTGCTAGAGGTGCATCAGCCGGAGGCGGCGGTTATAGCTGGGAAGGGCTTCTGACTTATATTGCGTCGGATTCTCGTATCTTTACTTGGGGCATGTACTGTAATTAGCATTCAGCCCAAAAGCTTCTTTTTTCATTTGTCTGAAAGAAAAGCTAAATAAAAAGCCAAGCCAGAAATTCTTCGAATCGGCTTTTCAAATCTTGCTCTTTCAGAATAGGATGAAGCCACTTGATTTAAAGTTTAGACCGGAGGATTGAAATGAAGTGGGCGAGTGCGTTTGTGTTGTCGTTTTCTATTGGTGCCGCATGCCGTTATTTTGAGATTCCCTGCCCTGCGCCGAACGCCATCCTGGGCGGCTTACTTGTCTTGACCATGACCGTAGGGTACTGCGCCTTGGAGTATTTCCTCGCTCGATAGACGTCTTCTAAGTACTGGAAAAGAAAAGTTATTTCCAATAATGGATAATTAATATATACAACGGATAACCACGGATATATCATTGTCACTATGGATAACAATGAATATCTCGATTTCGATGAAGCCGTTCAGTTCCTCAAAACCACCCCCAGCACTCTCTATAAGTGGCTGCAAGCGGGTAAGCTGCCCGGTCACAAATTGGGTCGGCAGTGGCGTTTCTTAAAAGACGAACTCGAAATTCATGTCTCAGGAAAGGGCACGCGGATCCAAATTCAGAAGGATTTCCTGCATCTCAGCGAGCTACTTTTATCCCGATCAAAAAATACAAAAAACAAGGAGAACAAAATGGAAATGAACATGACGTCCGTTTCAGAAAAATTAATTTGGGATGCTTTTGATCACGGCTCTCAACTGATTCACATTTACCCAACGCAAGGAAAATACGAAATATCCTATCGAACAGATGCAGGGATGCAAAAACTCAGTTCCATCCAAGAGGATTTCTTCAAAGAGTTGGACGAATCCCTGGCCCTGCAATCGACTGCTCTCGATCAGGATGAGAGTTCCCGGCGGCTTTCTTTGCAAAGGGCCGATGGCGATGTTTTGCACGTGAAGTATCAAAGACTAGCAACTGTGATTGGGGATCGCCTGACACTTCGCCTGAGGCAGTCCAATAACTATGTTTTGCCGCTTGAAAAGATTTCGAGTGATCAACAGGTCATCGCTCAATTTAAAAAATGGGTGACTAAAAAGAGCGGGCTCTTTTTAGTTTCTGGAGTGCCTGGATCAGGAAAAACGACGACAGTGTATTCGTTGATCAACGAGTTCAAAAATCAGGGCCAGGTTGTCTTTGCGATTGAAAGTGGCGTGGATTTCATTTTAGAGGGAATCGGGCAAGTCGAAATAAAAGGAAATTCTCAAAATCAATTTGATGAAATTTTTGAAAAAGTCTATCAATCCGATCCTGATGTTATTTGTTTAGGATTGGGATCTTATCTACCAGGAATAGAAGAAAAAGTATTTAAGCGAGCCTACGAAGCCGTTTCAGCGGGGCATATTGTGATCATCCAAATCGAACAGCCCACCTGCAAAGCGGCCCTCGAGAACTTTCAGAAGTTTGTTAAATTTCCGATAGACCATCTGAGCATAGACGTTTCCTGCCAAAAGATTATAGAAGAAAAGGGTAAGGGCAAGGCTCTCTACGAATTTTTGCATCGAGCCCCCTAGCCCTTTCTTGGAGGCTCAATGGAAAAAATAGATGTTCTGGTGATTGGCGCTGGACCGACAGGACTGACCCTGGCTGCGGATCTTCTGCGCCGTGGTCTGCAAGTAAGATTGATTGAGAAGCAGGCGAAGCCCAGCGATAAATCCCGCGCCTTCGGAATTCAGGCGGGGACTTTAGAGGCCCTGGAAAGTACCTTCGGTCCTGAACTCAGTGAACAATTCGTAAGTCTAGGGCGTGCTGCCCGTAGGGCCTTTGTTCACCTAGATGATCAGAAGCCTATTTCTGTCGACCTTTCGCCCATTGAGGGGAAGTACAATTTTGTTTTGATTCTCGAACAAACTCAGACAGAAAGACTTTTGCTGGAGGAATTCGTCAAAAGAGGTGGAGTCGTCGAGTACTGCGAAGAGATTCAAACACTCGAGCAGTTTCCTGATCAGGTCCTCTGCGAAATTTCAGTGAGCGGCAAACAGAGCCAAAAAATCGCGGCCCGATACATTGTCGGTTGCGATGGCGCTCACAGCGTTGTCCGTCATCTTGCGGGAATTGATTTTCGAGGCCAGCAATACCAAGGAAATTTTATTTTAGGCGATGTCAGCGTCGAATGGCCATTCTCCGATGGCGATATCCACACTTTCATTTCTGCGCAAGGGGTGCTTGCCTGTTTTCCTTTTCCGCAAAGTCAAAAATATAGAATGATTTTGATTCCCAAAGCAAAAGACCCCCATTTCGAGACTCCCGAAATCGGATTGGGCGAATTTTCGCGGATCGCAAAAAAGTTGGTCCCCTGCGAGATCAGAATTTCCGAACCCCTCTGGTTGACTCGGTTCAAGGTCCACCACCGCATCGCGCAGACATTTTATCGGGGCCGGGTTTTCTTGGCCGGAGATGCCGCTCATATCCATAGTCCCGCTGGTGGCCAAGGCATGAACACGGGAATTCAGGATGCTTTGAATCTAGCCGAGAAGATCGCGAGCATTCTGCTCAATGAACAGCCGACTTCCCTGTTTGAGGATTATGGCCGGGAAAGAATGGTCGTCGCGAAAAAAATCCTGCGAGGAACCGATCGGATCACACGCCTTGGAATCTTGCCCGAAGGGTTTCTGAGCGGATTTTTGCGCTCCCGTCTGCTTCCCCCTTTGATAAAAAATAAATTTTTTCAACGGAAAATGGTGCGAGCGATGTCTCAAGTAAACATCGCTCGACATGAAATCGAAATGAGATCTAAAAGAGCTCATGACCTCAAGCGTGATTGAAAATTATTGAGAGACATGCCAAGAATATGGAGTCTGTGACCCACACGAAGGAGCAGCCGTGGCTGAAAGCTGCCATATTCGAATCCAAAAACAAAAGATTTTAGCTCGTTGGGAATATCTTTCGCGTCAAAAGCTTCCCGCTGCTGCCGATAAATCCAGAACGGCGATTCTCGATCACCTGCCTGAACTTTTTGATGCTCTTTGCGAAGTCTTAGAGACAAAAATTCTAGAGAAACCTAAAGAAATCAGCAAAATCCATGGCCGCCAGCGCTTCTCCTTCGGTAGCTATACATTGGCTCAAGTTATTGACGAATACGCTCTTCTAAAAGATGTGATTTTTGATGAAATAAGCGCCGAAGGGAAAGCCTCTTTTGAAGAGTTCCGTTTGATTGGTCGATTTTTTGATGCAGCCATGGCGACCGCATCAACAGAATTTGCGACTTTGCGCGAAAATGAAATTAAGAGAACGGCGAAAAATTTAGAGGCGAGTCATTCAGACCTCGAGCGCTTTGTCGCGGTAGCAGCCCATGACTTACGCTCCCCGGCGGCTACGATCGTCAGTTATGCAGAGCTCGCGCTGGCAGAGGCGGGAAACTTAACGGCTCTTCCCGTGAACCCTGTCGATACGATCCGTAAAATCAGTTTGAGAATGATTCAATTGATTGATCAGCTTCTGGTTTACACAAAGATTGGCAACTCCGATGTCGTGAAGAAAAGTTTCTCACTTTTTGCTGCAGCTGAGGCCGCCAAAATGAGCTTAACCAATCAAATTCTAGAGGCGCAGGCAGAAGTTCTCATCGAGAGTCTTCCAGATTATTACGGCGACCAGGTTCTTTTCAGTCAGCTCTTCCAGAATCTGATTGCGAACAGCCTTAAGTTTAAAGCGGCCGAGCGAAAATGCCGCATCCTGATTTCTTATGAGGAAGATCAAAGTTTCCTGCGTCTGCGAATCAAAGATAACGGCATAGGCTTTGATCCGGAAATGAGTCAGGAGATTTTCGAACCCTTTAAAAGGGGCGTGAATCATCAAAACATTAAAGGAAGTGGTCTCGGGCTTGCGACGGTTAAAAAAATTGTCGAACTCCACGGCGGCCGTATCCACGCCATGGGTCGTCTTGATGCAGGTGTCGAGATACATATCGAACTTCCTTTGAGTGGCACCGACAAAAACCCTGAAAGTTAGTGTTCACTCAAAAGGCTCATGCCTTTATTACTGTCAATAAATAGAGTTGACAACTACTACGAATGTAGTAATATATGGCCTATGGGAAATAAAATACCTGAGGTTGGTCCTCTTGAATTAGAAGTATTAGGTCTTTTAAATGCTGCTCATGACCTGGGCGTGAGCGATATTCAAGTCTCTTTGAAGCAAAAAGGACATGATCTCGCTTACACGACGGTGATGACTGTTTTGGTCAGACTGCATAAGAAAAATCTCGTGACCCGGCAAAAAGAAGGTCGCCAGTATCTGTATTCGGCCTCTCAAAAAAAGGAACTTTCCTCTCACAAGATCTTTCAAAGATTTAAAAAGTCCCTTTTTGGGTCCGAAAGACTTAAGCCTATTTTAGGTCTGCTAGAAGTGGACGATGAGCTCAGCAAAGCTGAATTGGAAGAGCTTAAAAAAGCAGTCGAAGCCAAATTGAAAAAGCTAAAGTAAGATTTTTTTGATAACAAATACTACATATGTAGTAATAAAAGGAGGAACGATGAAAGCATTTTTAACAATAGCGATTTTTATTTTCTTGGCGGGGACCGTCGAGGCTAAAACCATTCGCGCAACCGAAATGAGCGCCACGCTGTGGTCTGAGATTTCGCAAGGAACGGCGGGGGATATCACGGTTGAATTCCGTCAAGGGGACGAGCTCCCCGTTTCTGTTACGGCCGATGGGGACTTGATGCAAACAACAAAGCCCGGGGTGAGCTATGTCAGCATCAAGAAAAATTTTTGGCTGCGCCTGCAAGCTTCGGATGTTCAGTTGAGTCTGGATGGGACGAATTACCGGAATATCAAAGATGCTCTTTCTGGTCGCCTCGAGGCGGGTGCCGGAGCCATTCAAAATGGCGGAACAGCCCGTGCGATCGATATCTCATTCAAGGCCTATTTAAAATAAGCGAAAGGGCTGGGCAGACGTGATTTTGCTCAGCTCGCTCAACAGGCTTAAGTGCCTTTAGTCTCGATTTCCACTTGGCTCAAAAGCAAGCGATGGATGGGACATTTGTTCGCAATTTCCAAAAGCTTTTCACGTTGCTCAGCTGAAAGATCGCCTTGAAAAGAAATTGTTCGGGTGATGTGGGTTTTTTCACCCTCCGAATCCACTTTGACCGTCACGTCCGTGGACTTTAAGTCCCACTGCTTGCGATTGGCGTACATTTGGACAGTGATAACGGTGCAAGCACCCAGAGCGGTTTCGAGAATTTCGTGCGGATTCGGTCCCTCATCATTTCCGCCCAATTCAGGTAAGACGCCAGAGACGATAGTGAAATGATTTGTCTTAAAAAGCGCGGCCAGGTTTTCCATTCGACTTCCGGTGACCATTCTATGTCCTTATGCTGAATTTTAGAGTGAACTACTCTTGAAACTGAAAGTTTTCTTCGCGACGACCGAACCACCCTTTGGCGCAGGGAAGGGGATCTCTTTAAGAACTCCTAAAATGCAAGAGTGCAGGGCGGCGTTCTTCATTTGTGAATTGATCACTTTGCTGGAACTCACTGTCCCTCGGGTGTCAATCGTCCACTGAAGGCGAATATTGCCTGAAAGGCTTGAATCCGAAAGCAAAGATTTTTCATAACAGAATTGAAAGCGCGCCAAGAATTTCGTCAAAGCCTTTTCGATAGCCGCTTCGGACAAATCGCCAGGCCCAGAAAGAGAAAGACCACTTCCCTCTTCGAACCCGCCCCCTTTGCCAGATCCGTAAAGTTCATTTAGACTGACCTTTCCTTGAACATCATTCAGTCCCTTACCCTTAGGGTCGGAAATTCCCGCATCGGAAGCGATGGAGCGGGCCGACTTCGTTTTGATATTTGTATCACCGCTGACTTTTGAAAGTTTGTTCAACGTATCAGAATCCTTCGAGCCACCACCGAGAGAAGGAGCGCTCATAAATTCTTTTTTAGCCGTTTTTTCGTATTTCTCTAAATTGCCTTTTCGCGAATTCTTCGATCCAGAAGAAAGAAAGCTCAGCGATTGCGCCAGTTGAACGCTTTGATCCAGTGGTGGCGGAGTTTCCATTTTCTTTGCAACCACGCCTGGAGCGGGCGGAACATTTTTCGCCTTTTGCACAGGGGCCGTTTCTGTTTTCGCAATCTTCGGCGCATGCGGTGCCGGCAATGGCGGTTCCTTTTTGACGATTTTTTTGGGTTTCACAGGAGCTTCTTTTTTAGGAGGCTCTTTTTTCGCTACTTTTTTGGGCGGTTCCTTGACGGGCTCCTTAACCACTTCCTTCACCGGCTCGGGAGGCTTCGGCACGACTACCGGTGGTGGCGGCGGAGGTTTCACTTCGACGATTTCCTTATGCGGAATAATTTTTGGAGTCTTAAGTTCGATCTTCGTCACGACCGCCGGGGGCTTCGGTGGATAGAAGTGATTGTAGGTCATTGAAAGGAACAGAACAAAAAACAACAAGCTGATGACGGACTTAGAAGCCCGCCCGAAGCGCAGGGCTTCGCGCAAAAGCTCTTCTGATTCGTCATCTTCGAGTGGTGGCAGAGCGTCGGGACTGATGACAGAGCGGAAGCGCCACCAGTTGATTCCGTGAATGAAAGCGGACGAGAAAAAATCTGCTCGACTCATAAAATAAGGCAGACCGAGGGGGATCTGGTATTTCCGACCTTTGGTTTTAACAACAAGATCGTGACTGAAAGCCGTGACATTATATCCGCCCTCAGCGCGTTCGTAGGCGAAGATTTTTTCATTGGCCGCAAACGCCGTCAGCTTTTTCCCAACCGGTCGATATTTCAAAAAGAAATAACGAACGCCCTGGTACATAAGAAGCTGTTGCGGAACATAAGGATTCAACGGGGCCGCATCACTCCACTCTTTGTAAGGTGGTTGCAAGGGCGCAAGGGGAACGATGGATAGGGGCATGGACGTTCGCCGGAGACCTTCCATCGGAGGTGGAAGGTCTAAGTTTATTTTATAACGCTCGGGCTCGTCTAAAAAAGCCGCATCTTTCGAACGAGCGAGAAGATCAGGATTAGAGAAGTCCGAAAGAACAATCTTATTTTCTTGCTTAGAAATGGTCCAGCCGTTGGGATGATCCAACAAAAGCGGCTGCCAATCGTTCCAGACGATTTTCTTTTCAAGTCCATCAATCCTCACCGTCAGGAGATAGTCCCGCGATCGGCTGTCCAGGCTATGGGCTTTGAAATTTTCATTTCTCATTGGGGATCCACGACCACGAGTTGCAGATCAACAAAGCCGGCTCCCGCAACAGAAGCGATGACTCTTTTGATTGTTGAATAAGGGGCTCGCTGATCAGCCATGACGACGACAGATGACTCCGTATTGGGCTGAGGTCGCAGTTCGCGCTGCTTCTGCATCAACTGCGCGATGGTGATCGAGCCGGCCGTATTGAGTGTTTCCGATTCAGGAAATTGAAAATTCTTAAGTTTAATGGCCAGGGCCTGATCCACCAAAACGGCGTCAGGGCCGACTTCAATTTTTAGACTCTCTTTCGGTGTCGATTTCGCGGAAACGGCGATCTCTGGCAAGGAAAGTTGAGAGGTGGGTGCCAGATTCGTTAAAGACGCGGAATAGTTCTTCAAAAGAAACACCAAGAGAATCATAAAAATATCAGCCATCGAAGTGATTTGCAAAGACACATCGGTAGGCGCCGTTCTTTTTTTCAAAAAGCTCTTTTTCTTCTTCATTGGTTTCTCCTACCCGCCAGAAATATAAACTTTAGGTAGTGTCTTCTGAGCTGCATTGATGATGTTCACTAACTCTTTATACTGAACCGTGGGCGAAGCCGAGACGCTGAGTTCGGTCAGCGTGGACCAGCGCTCGGTAATGAGAGTCAGGTACTTTTGCAGACCTTCGGCGTCCCAGGGCCCGGTTGCGGTTTTCGCAGGCAAATTGACCACATAGTCTTTTACCAAATCGCCACCTGAAACTTTTAAGAGAATTTCATTGCGTTCGTTTAAATCCAAAGTCATGACGAGTGGAGGCTTTTCAACCAAGGGGGGCGGTGTTATTTTTGAATCACTATTAGCCGAGACACTCACTTCGAGGGAAGTCAGCGTCAAAAAGGAAGCTGTCACCAAGAGATAGGTGATCAGCACAGTGAAACAATCGATAATCGGCGCTAGATTTAATTCAACTTCCGAGCTGCCGCCACCACTATTATCAACCATTACTAAGCTCCACGGCGTCTTTGGATATCAGCGAATGTATCGCCGCCGACTTCAGGTTGGCTCGAAACTTCGTGAGCTCTGAAATAACGTTGTTGCAGAAGATCAAGGGTACGAATGGCTGACTGGTCAACCTGAGTGACAAGCTTGTTCGCGCGGCTGTTCAGGTAAGAAAAGGCCACCATGCAAGGAATCGCGACGCCCAGACCCAACATTGTCGCATTCATCGCGGTCGAGATCCCGTTCGCCAGCAAGGCCGAACGCTGTTGCGCACTCGCCGAGCCAACGGCCTCGAAGGACTGCACTAGACCGATGATTGTTCCTAAGAGTCCGAAGAGGGTCGCGACGTTTGCAATTGTTCCCAAGAAAGCTGTGCGGGCTTGAATTTTCTCTGTTGCCTCGCTCACTGCGATTTGCAGACCATGCTCGATTAATTGTTCGGGCTGATTGGCCCGCATCAAGCCTTCACGCACAACGCGCGCCACGGGCTTTTCGCGCATACGTTCGCAGAGCACGATGGCTTCCGCGATGCGGTCTTTCATAATGAGTGAGCGCACGCGCTCAAAGAACCCATCGAATGCTTTAATTGGATAAGACCATAAAAGCGCAACAGATCTTTCGGCTGCGATAATGAGGCCTATAGTTCCCGCCAGAACGATTGGAAACACGTGAGCGAAATTTTCTAACATGAATTTGAGCATTGCAGACATATTGTCTCCCCCGAAGCTAGACACTTTTTCGGGAGGGACGTCTTTGAAGTGGAGGCTTGTTTTGAAAACTAGACAGAGGTCAAAAAACAAAGCTGACTAAAATCCAGTTTTTTGGATCTCTTCTCGGTAGGAATCTCTGGGTTTCACGAAATCAATGTTCTCGTGGCGGTTCTTCAGGATCAGCAACATAGAAAGATTGCGGGATTGACCGCGGATCTCGAGATTTTTCTGCGAGTCGCTGATTCCAGCAGGCATGCGTGAAGGGGCGGCGGGAGCGTTGGTATTAACGGTGGTTTTTTTTGCTTCGACCGCCCGTGCACGGAAGGTCAAAAGGAAAGTGCTCGAAAAGATGATCACAGCCGTGACAAATTTTAAGACGCTTTTTTGATGTTTAAAGGCCGTGTATTGCATTTGATTCCCTCTCTATTGAAGGAGTTCAAAGAATATGCCTGCTTCAAATTGAGATCGCAAAAAAATCTCATCGGAATCACTTGAGTTTTTTTCCGGTGAACTGGACTCGACTGTCTACAAGAGCTTGTCTGTTGGAAGGTTTGACACTTTTAGCGGGAGTTGTTAGCCTTGTTTCATTCTCCTACAGAAAGCAGGATGGCTTGCCTTTGACGAACGCATTTTGCCTGGCCTTTTTCCTATCTCTCTTTTCGACTTATGCCTGGTCTGCCTCTTCTGAGTTGGAACAGCGCTTTGGTCCCAAGCCCCTCGATGGGGTTTACGTCGAAGCCCTGCAAACATATTCAAATCCTCGCAACAGTCATTTCGGTTTCGACTTTGGCGTGTGGCCCCTCAATCCCTATTATAATGGTTTTAGTTTAGATGCCAACTACACCTATTATTTCAATAAAGATCGAGGCTGGGAAATTTTCAACATGTCTTATCTTTACACGGTCGATACGGGGCTCACGACCGAGCTGGCAGATAGTTATAAGGTCGATCCTAAAACCATTGAGCGGGTGAATTTCATTCTTTCCTCCAATTACCTGCTTACCCTGGCTTACGGTAAGTTCATTTTCTTTCAAGACAACATTCGTTATTTCAGAAGCAATCTGATTATCGGTCCCGCGCTGATCGCGACAAATCAGGGAACTGATTTCGGCGTTTGTTTCGGCTGGGGTTTTGAGACTTTCGTCAATGATCGGATTTCTTGGAAATTAGGTATTCGGGACAACTACGCGATCGGCAACAATCATCCTAATAATTTAGCTTTTACGGTGGGAACCAGTTACGGATTTTAAAAGATGAAAAAATACTTTTTTATCTTTTTGGCAATGGCCATTTTCTTTTCACTTCCAGGTTACAGCAAGAAGTGGACAGGGACCGTCCTCAAGGACTTTGACGATTCAGACTTGTGGACAGAGCTCGTTGCTAAAATGAAAGATGCAAAAATGAATTACGGTGCCGTTGCGGGTTCGCAGCGGATGCTGGATTATTTTTCTGATCTGAAAAGTAAGGAATTCGCTTATCGGAGCATCGTCGAACTGATCGACTTTGGTTACCCCTATAGTTTGCGCAACGTTTTCATGTCGGGCGACCTCGAGCTTTTTGGCAAAGAAAGTTTCAACCAGTCCTACAATCTCTACAAAGCGTCGGTGGATCTCGATAAGAATATGCCTAAGTGGGCAAATAATTATTTCAATCGCGTGGATAAAGAAAATTTTCCTAAATACCTTTTTTATCAGGCGCTCAATGAATTCAATAAGAAAAATCTCGATTCTTCTTTGATTCATTTGGATAAAGCGCTCAACGGCCTCACCGACCCGGCTCAGTTATCCCTCTCAAAAAAAGTCTCGCGAACCATGGCGCGTATTTATTACGAACAAAATCGCTATAAAGAGTCCTTTGATATTTATGAAAACTATCTGCTCAAGCTGAATCCCATTGAGCCCTCAGACTGGGTCGAAGCGGCTTGGAACCTCTATCGTTTAGGCCGGTTCGATGAGGCCCTTGGTTATTTATACAATCTCGAGATTCCCGATCCAGATCAGTCCGTCATGATGGAGAAATACATCATCCGCGCCCTGATATACCGTGAGAAATGTGCAACGGCCTACACCTACCGCCTGGGCGCAAGTTTTGAAAAAGAATTTGGACCCACCATCGAGAAGGTCAAGCTAGGAGAAGGACTGAGCACTCTCCCTTTAATCAAGGGAATCGTAGATAGAAATTCGGATTACCGAAGGGTCGTTAAGACCATTGACGAGCTTCAGAGAGAAAAGAAAGCCATCTCGGCTTTACCGAGCAAGCTAAGGAAAGTGGCTTCTTATCTTTATGATACCGAAATCAAACAGCAAGAAAAAAGCCGACAGGCCTATGAGGATTTAGCCCTGAATGAGGCCGCCCGTCGCTTAGTGATCATGGGTGAAAGTTTGCGCTTTCTTCAGTTCGACGTGATTCGTGAAAAATACAATCCGGATAAAGTCTTCGTCCCTCCGCCACCGGTTGAAAATTTAGTTGAGACTTTGCCCGATAACAAATTTCTTCTCCACTGGCTCCAGTGGGGAGATTACTGGCGCGATGAGCGGGTCCACTACCGCGGGCTTCTTAAAAGTTGGTGTCAATGACACAGCCTCTTCACTTTTTTATTATTTTATCTCTTCTGGTCAGCTTTTCTGCAGGGGCCGCTGATAAAGGTGCCGGTAAGGCTGCGGCAAAAGCGAAGGCCAAGTCAGCGGCGAAAGAACCGGAACAGACTCTGGATGATCCTGCTGAATTCAGAAAAAAGTTAGGGATCATGCTGAGCAAGACAGAAAAGTCGATTAAGCTTTTGCGTGAGCAAATCATTCAAAATCAAAGTGCTCCTTTTTTGCCGGATCTTTTTTTGCAATTGGCCGACCTTCTTTCTGAGAAATCCAATGTTCTTTACTACCAACGCGCAGAAAAGGAAAAGACGGCGGATCTGAAATTAGATACAAAACAGGTTCTCAATCCCATCGTCGCGGCTCAGCAAGAGGCCATTGCCATTTACCAACAGCTCTTGAAGGAGTTTCCCACCTTCCAGAAGCGTGACAAAGTTCTTTACCGTCTGGCCATTGCACAAAAGTCGATCGATGAAGGTCCCGCCTTCATTGCCACCTCTGAAGTGCTTTTACGAGATTTTCCAAAAACCAAAGAATCGATGCAGGTCCGCTTGCTTGTGGGGCAGTTCTACTTTGACCAGCAGGATTTCAAAGCTTCTAGCGCGGCCCTCCTGCCAGCTCAAGACTGCCCTTTTCCTTTTGAGCGAAATGCCGCCCGCTATCGTCTTGGTCTGATCAAAATGAACGATGAAAAGTTCGCGGATGCTTTAGCTTATTTTGAAAAAGTGGCAACGGATGACGAGCTCAATGAAGGCGATAACCCCCTTGAAGTTTCCATCAAAACGCGGACGGTGAACAGTAATATTAAACGTGAGGCGTTGATTGATTCCATTCGCGCCTTCACCGAGATTTTCAAAAAAAATCCAGATCCTGTCGGTTATTACAACCGAATCGCGCCGACGGAAGCGCTCTTCCAGGAAGTGATCGAAAAGCTTGCGTATCGTTACATCTTTTTAAAAAATGAATCTCAGGCGATGTCCCTTCTCCGAGTTTTGAGTGAGCGGGTGGCAGACCCACAAAAAGTGATCAACATCTATCAAGAGGTTCTTCTTTTGTTCCCGCCCATGGAGCGTATCGAGGTTCCTTATCAAGAAATGCAGTACGTCCTGGCGAAGTACAACGATTGGATCACATTTTACGATGTCCCTAAAAAAACGAAGGAAGAATCTTATAAATTCTTTGAAACCCAAATTCGGGAAATGGGCACTAAAAGCCATGATCTGGGAAAATCGGAATTAAGTACGGCCCGGAAAGACATTCTTTTCGAAAGAGCCCGCAACTTTTACCATCTTTACCTCGGTTTTTTCAATAAAGGCCCCGAGGCTGTGAAGATCGCGACGAATCTGGCAGACGTTTATTTTTATCAAAAGAACTTCCTTAAAAGCGGCGAATTGTATTTGCGTGTTTATCAGGGCGAGTTCGGCCCGCCCTCGACCAAAGAGGCTCTTTTGCAGAACGCGATTCTCTGTTTGCAGAAGCCTGCGCCAAGTGATTTCTATGAAATTGTCCGGCAGCGGGGTCTGTTAGTGAAGGCGATTCAAAGCTATATGACTTTGGATAATAAGAAAAAGAATGATCCTAAACTCAATTTCATCCTTGTTAAAAGTGCCTACGAGCAGGGCCTTTACAATACGGCTTTACCAGGCCTGGTCAGTTTTATCGCGAAGTATCCACAGGCTTCGAAGGAAGTTGAATCGGCTACGGACATCGGCTTGGACTATTTCAACATTAGGTCTGACTTCAAGGGCTTGGTGGATTGGTCTCAGAAAGTTTTGGCCATTAATAATCTGCCAGCCAACATCAGAACTCGGCTGGAAAGTGTGAAAGCTAAAGCGCTTTTGAAAAAAGTGGATGAGGAAGTCAAAGGAAAAGCTAATTACGATGCCTTTGCTCAAGGGAAAATTTATTTCGAAACGGCCTTGAGCATGCAAGACGACTCGATGAAGTCGGTTGTCCTTGAGCAAGCCCTGGCTCGTTCTAAAGCAGAAAAAGATATCAATACATTCTTAAGCGCAGCGAAGGCTCTGGCCGCGGCCGAAAAGAAGCCCGACAAAAGAGCGACTATTTTGTTGGGTATGGGTGAGCAGACTTTAGCTATCGGTCGTTTTTATCAAACCTTAGAAATTTGGCAGCAGGTTTTTTCGGATGCCCAGGTTCCTGATCCCATCAAAAAACAAGTGAAAGAAAAAGCTTTGCGACTGGTCATCATGCTCAAAGATTGGTGGCGTATTCAGTCCATGCTTCGAAGCTCTTCCAGTTTGAGCGATACCCTTCGGCAGAGCGCTCAGGGGCAATTGGGACAGTATATGGAATCGGCCATTCAAGATCCGGGGCCGGTGATCTCCTCGGCCTCCTTTGAAGGTCTGTCGGCGGACGATTTGAATTCCTATTTCAAAGGACAATTCAAAGTGGTAGGCGGTATACAGAGCCAAATCACTTCGACGATCCAAAAAAGATGTAGTGCCAAACCAGAGGGAATTCTCTGCCGTTGGAATTTGGCGCGATCGGTTCCCTCGCGAGTAGAAGCCTTTAAGGCCCTTTTGCAAACAGCCCCTGTGACATTGCAATCAGTTGAGCCTGTCGCTCTGAAGTTGAATGCTCTTTTTCAAGAATTCAAAGCTCTCGAAGAGACCGGTGATCCGACTTTAGATATTTTCTGGTCTCTTTATAAAGCTCGAGCTTTTCAAGATTTTGCCCAGTACCTGAAAAAAGTAGGGATCGCAAATAAACAGGTCGCAGAAATCCTCAGCACGAAGGCCTCCGAGAGCATGCAAAATGCCAAAGCGGAATACAGTCAATGCGCAAAAATTATTTTGGCCTCGTCTCTTTTGAGCCCCATTAATAGATTCTGTCTCGCGAACAAAGAGCCGACCCTGCAGCAGGCTTTAACGTGGCGTAAGTTCGTGGTTGATCATGGAACAAAGACGGATCCAAAGTCACCCGCCATCGATGCTTTGCAAAAATTCATTTTTGTTGATCCCAGCAAGGGCGTTTCCTTTTTGGAGTTGACCGAAAATTATTGGCAGACTCGCAATTACCGACACGCCATTGCCATGGCAAGTTACGGGATGAGCACCTTTCCGCAGGCGAAAGAGGATTTTGCGGCCATTCTGGGTTGCAGCTTAGTGGAAATGGGACTGTTCAACGAGGCGGCTTTTCAACTGAAAAATGCGAGCGATTTTAAAAATATGAAATCACAGTGTCTAGCCTCTCTGAAGTCGCGGACGGAATAAGATGAAAAGCTGGGTTCTTGGTCTCCTCATTTTTTGGCAAATTTCTACAAGCTACGCGGCAGAAACACCGTCTGTGGCGACATCCGCTGCGACCCCGCCTGCTTCTGCCTCATTGGGAGCTCCGGCGACGGCAGAGGCTGCCGCAAGCGCGGCGCCAACGGCAAAGCTCGCGAGTCCCTCTCTGTTGGATCAGGGCTTCATAGATAAATATCCGCACTTGAAACAAAATATTTATACCGAACCCCCGTCCAATCTCTATCTGGGATTTTCCCTGGGAGTTTTGGGAATTCTTAAGGATCGAGAATTTTTCTCGGCGAATTTTTTCCAAGTTCACTATTTGACAAGCTCTTTGGATTACGAAGTCCTGAGCATTTCCTACGGAACGACGATCGCTAATCCAAGTTACCTTCAAGCCACGCACTTTGTTTTTCGTAGCGTTCCAAAATACCGTCTGAGCAAACTTTTCAGCATCGGGCCTGTCTTAGGATATGAGTATGTCAGCTTTGCAAAAATCAATGCGGTTCTTTATAATAGTCAGAATAGCCTGCAAACAAAGACGGAGCCCTTTTCTTCTTCAGGGCTTATTTATGGATTAGGTGCGAGTGAAAATTTTGATTGGGATAAGTCCTATAAAATCAAAATAAACCAACTGATTTATCAAGAGACCTATTCGACCGAAAAGGCAGGGCGTGGCTGGAGTTATCTCTACGAACTGCAGAACCTCAGAACGGATGTGACCCCGATTAAAGCCGGGATCCTCATCCTCGTTGAAGTAGGCGTCCTTTTCTAGAGACTGATAGGAACAATTCCGCCGCCACCACCGCCCCCGCCATTGCAGGAATCGACAAGTGTGGTCAGTCCATCAAAACTTCCGGCCATATTGATCGAACCGGTCGAGTTGCTGAGGCCGGTGCAGGAGTAATTTCCGTAAACTTCGACGGTCACCTGTTTGCCTGTTCCGACAGATCCTGGCGAGCAAGGCGTGCCGTTGGTATAAACGACTTTCACATCTTGATTGCTTAAAGTGCAATTCGTACCTGCAAAACTCACGGCCGCTTTCGAATCCCCGGCTTGGTCTGTGGAGTAGGTGACAGACTTGATCGTCGCGGCACTGGCATTCAGGGTACCTGAAGCCGTTGCTGGGTTAACCGATCCGGTGATGCCAATGAGGTTAATGGTGACCCCAAACTTAACAGAAGAAGACATTCCGTAGTTCATCGCAGATTTGATGGTGAAGTTTCCATTGGCGAAATTAGGTTGCACGATGTTGTTTCCGCCCGAATTCGTCGCTAGGTAAGTCACCCCATCAACGCGGGAGTCGCCGACCGCAACACCCGTCGCTGCGCTGACTTGGCCCGCGATGAACACGATCTGCGAACCAATCGCAGGAACGCTGTAAGGCAGATTGACCGATTTAGAAACAGTGTAAACTGTATTACAAGCGTCCTTTACGATCACCGCAACATTGCGATTGGCCACGTAATTCACGTAGGCGTTCGCTAAACTCGAAGAGCAGTCCTGGAAAGCGGAATCAATAATGCCTGAACCAGTGGTGTCAAAGGCGCATTTGTAAGGCGACTGGCCATTGGCGTGGGCGACAACGCCGGCCGCAGAGTAATTATAAAGATTGCGACCTGCTCCCGCCGAAACGGAAATGCCGTTCGCGTCCAAAGAATTGGCCGTGAAAGTGGGGTGCACGCAGGTGACGCTCGCATTATAAAACTTTGAAAGCGTGATCATAGAAGGTGCCGTCGCAATAATCTTAAGAGAGTAATCCCCCTGATTAGGAATCGAGATGGCATTTGAACCCGCATGCAGACTGATTACTTGCGGAGCGGCATTTGCGATGTCGATTTGAGTCAGTTGCAAAGAGTAGCTGATCCCTGGTACCAGAGCCGATGGTGTCAGCACCAAACTGTAAGACTGTCCCGATTTAAGAACCAAAGATGAGCTGGAGTTCGCGTCGTTATAGACCAACAGATTACTGTTATCATAAATTTGCATACTCAACTTAATTTGAGACTGCGTGGCCCCTGAAGAAAGGTTCAGGCTATCGGCGGTCGAGCTGTCCCCGCTTTGCTTAACGCAACCGGCAGTCATTAAAAGGCATGAAAGCATCAGAATTTCGGTGGAACGTAAACTGTTTTTCATAACACGTCCTTATTAGGGAAGTTTTTAAATCTCTTTAAATTTTATTTAAAATCTCCGGCTTGAAAACTCACATTCAATTGAGAATTGAAGCTCTTTTCAGCCGTCATCAAAAAGGCTTTGTCCTGCACCGATGAGCTATTTTGTATGATTGAAATTCTGATCTTATTTTGCGGTCCCGCGAGCGCGACGTTCGCCACCGTCAGGTGATAGCAATTCACATCATTCGAAGGACTTGATTCTGGAGTCAAAGAAGTCACACGTGTGTTGAAATAAAGAATCTGGTGTTTTGAAACTTGAATAGGCAGACCTGATTTCAATTTTGAATAATTATTGACGCCATCCCCGAACGGATCAGAAAGGGCGACGTTTGAATTTCCAGACTGGATGGAAATTGTATTTTTGAAGGACAAGAAGTCAGGGATAAATGAACCGTTGCTGTTGAAGCTTTGAGAATTTCCGTTGAGAAGGAATTTCTCGCAGTCATTTAACCCATCGTTTGCCGTTGAAGAGAATAGAACCTGTCCTGAGCTTGATGTACTGGGATTAAAGCCCGCACAAATCGCGTATAGATCGCGGCCGGTCGCTGAGCAAGTTGCATTGTCGCAAGGGCGACCCTTTGTCCTGAACTCGACTAAATCACTTACGCCGTTGCCATCCGAATCGGCGGCGTTGGGGTTCGAGCCGAACTGATCTTCAATCGCGTCGGGAAGTCCGTCGCCGTCGGAGTCCAGCATAAAGCGGCCATCATCCCACCATACGGCATTTTCATTTTCAACGAAGACATCAGCCAGTTGATTGAGAATGCGGCGTGAAGGGGGGGCAAATTGTTGGTACAAAATCTGTTGTCCGCTTGCGAACTGGATGAAAAGGCCGTTTCCGGCATTGGCCATTTGCTGAAGCAGGGTGACTGCATTGGCGTTCGGGGCCTGCGCGGTGCTGAAATAATAAGCCGTATTGATATTGACGTTGGCGATGGAAGACCCAAAGCCACTGTGATTTTTAAGATCGAGAAGACGACTGATGACAGGCTGAATATCAAGGCCAAACTGCTGAGTATAAAGAGATCCGCTACCTGCCGACTGAACTGTTGGGGTTCCGTCCGAGACGAAGATGATTTGATAAACCGTCGTGATGGGCGGAGTGGTCTGAACCGCGGCTTCGTTTTGCGCATCTGCCGTGATCATCTGCTCGGCCAAATCTAAAGCCGCTTGATAATTTGTAAAGCCACTGTCGACGGGTGAGGGAGCGATATTTGTGCCGGTGCCCACCCAGTCTGCCGTCGCGAGCTGAATGAATGTCGCCGTGTTCGATTCAAAACCATTGAGGCCGGTGGCCTGCGCGGCGGTATCGTTAAAATCGATGAGGCCGAAGGAGGTCAAAGTGTTGGGGTCAGGGCTGAGATTGCTCAGGAAATTAATCATTGTCCCATAACGACGGCTGCCACTTGCATCACTGTTCTGTACGTCGGTGGCGTCGGCTGTCACGCCGGGCTTGTTAGAGGCCGAGTGGTCGACAATAAAGAGGTATTTAAGCTTTTGCAGGGCCGGAGAAGGGGCGCTTGTACAGAAGTGAGCGTCGACGGCTCCGTAGTTGTAAATGCCGACGTCTGCTTTGGTGAGGGGATCGAGTGTTTCTTTTTTGCAGCTCACAGAAAGGGCCAGCATAGAAAGCATGAGAGATGCTCTTGCAATCTTTTGCCAATTCAAATTTATGTCTCGAAATAAGACCCTCATCTTTGACTCCCCAACTTCTATTTAAGAAGCAATCAAAGTGCCAAATTTTGTCCCGGCATTAAGGATTGGAGTTGAGCGGACACCCAAATTCTCAAACTTAAACGTCGAAGAATTAAGTGCTATCTAGTTGTTCATCACTGTTCGGATCTTTTAAAAACAACGGAGTCGTTTTAAGGTAAAACGACTTGCTGATTGAAGAATTTGGCAGGCGCAGTTGCCCAATAGTTGAATTGGAGAGTCTTATTTGAATAACCAGAGGTCAATACGGCATAAGCTGTATAAAGACTGGTTACATTTGTGGTTAGTTTCGTTTCCGTCACGTAAAAGACGAGGAAGTTATCTTGTCCATCATTTAAGATGGGGATGTTGGTGACGCTGAAATTTTTTGATCCATCTTGATTCACTTGCTGTTCGTACTTGTAGGCGAAAAGCTGGTTAGCCCGCGTGGTGGAGCTTTCATCGATTGGAATATTCATTTTGCATTTATCTAAATTACTGACCCCATCCCCCGCCGTACTCAAAAAAGCCTGATTGGCGTTGAGAGGATTCAATCCGCAGCGCATTTCTAAGTAGTCTGGAATTCCGTTTTTATTGTAATCAAAAGTATTTGGACTGAGGCCAATGTAAGTTTTTTCGCAGTCACGTAAGCCGAGACTCGTTAGCGGCGATCCTGTGAGCCGGGCGTCGTTATAGATAATCATGTCATTTGAGGTGCTGCCGGACTGACTTGGCGCACAGTACATGGAGCTGTACTGGGACAAATTAATACCCGCATTGTAAAGAACCAAATCGGCGAAGTTCGCCACCACGGATTCGGGGCTGTTCAAAGAAAATCCGTAAGTAGCGGCCGTTGAAACTTTCAAGGCGTCGGGCATTCCGTCCCGGGCCGTGCTCCATTGAATTTGATTTTTTCCGGCCTTCAAAGAAAAATTAGAAACGAAAATATTTTGAAAAGCATTTCCTGTTTGGGGTTTGTAATTTTTAATCAGAACCTGCATGGTCTGCGGCGGAATGGCCAAGGAGCCCAAATCTAAGTTGGCGAGATTCTCTTTGTTTTGTTGGCAGGCGGCTAAGGCCAGGCTCATGGCGAAAAGGGTTGAATATTTCATGGCCATGAACTCCAGGTTTTATTACTTATTTCAGTCGCGTCCGTCCAGTCATTGAAAAAAAGTGAATTGCTGTTCGTACCGAAAGATTTCAGACCCACTCGATAGACGTAGCTGTCTTTGATCAGGTTGCTTTTCATAGTGATATCCACGCGAACTTTATTATTAGGCCCTACGATGGGAAAATGAGTGACGTTCAATTGATAGCAAGTCTGCAGGGCCGTCGAGCTGACCTGAGTGAGGTTGTAGTTTGCGGGCAGAACATTCAACATGGTATTGAGAGGCGTCGCAACGGGAAGCGAGTACTTAATTTTTTGATAAGTTGTATAACCATCTTGATTCACTTGTGAGACCGCAGGCAGGCTGCCCGCCTGGAAAGGCACATTGTTGATGAACTCGAGCCAATCCGGAATGCTATCCTGATTGGAGTCGGGCACGCCGATGCCAGCTTGATTATTAAGAAGAACTTTTTCACAATCATTTAGGCCATTGGGGTCGGAAGACTTATAAGTGAGAACTCCACCAGGGCTTGTTGTGCTGATGGCGCTGCAAAGGCCTGCTTTGTAATTGACCACGGCATCTCGACAGAGTCCGTTCGCATTTTTAGACTGGCAAGGGGAGGCATTCGTTAATTTATATTTGACGAGATCAGAAACGCCATTGCCGTCAGAAATGGCTTTGAGCGGATTGCTCCCCCAAGCTTTTTCGACGTCATCGGGTAAACCATCCCCATCTGAATCCAAAACGTAATTTCCATTCCACCAGACACCGTTGGTATTCGTAACAAAGATATCGGAAAGAATATATTGAACTTGTTTTGTCGGTGGCTGGAATTGCGCATAGTTGATGTTGGAACCAGACAGGGCATTGTAGGGAAGGCCGTTCCCGGTTTTTGCCATCTGACTGAGCAGCGTCTGGCTGCTCGCATCGATATTGCCCTCGTGATAATAGTAAATAGTGAAGAAATTGACGCTCGCAACGAATTTGTTATTCGTCTGCAGATCCACCATGGATCCCACTTTTCCAAGGATTTCATTGGTGGATTCTTTCGTGATCACAAGATCTCCGGTGACGACGACGTTCCCGCTCGGATCCGTTCCAACACCTTCGATTTTGATGATGGGTGAACCGTCACTCATGAAAATGACGACGTAAGATGAAGGTGTGACCGTCCCAGGTTTTGGGCATGAAGCAGTGGGCGTAGCTGAAGTCGGTAAAGCTGAACAATTTTTTGCGGCCTGAACGTCATTGTTAATAATATTGTAGGCGGCGTTCAAGGCTGAAAGATAACTGGTGCCACCACTGTCGTTGGGATTACCTGCCGGTGCGCCGGCATCTGAAACCACATGGTTGTAAAAACCACTGATGTCGGAGGTAAAACCGATCGAGTTTGTCGGATAGGTGCTTGCGTCCGAGCTGAAGTTGACTAAGGCAAAAAATCGCGTGGGATCAGCCGGATCATTGGGACTGAGAGTGCTTAAATAGTTGAGCAGGGTCCCCGGAGAGGTGGTTTTACCATAACGAGTGAAGCCTTGAGGATCGGTGGCGTATTGAGGGCTTACGACCAATGTTCCTGAGCTGACATCAGGAGCACCTGAGCCATCGGCGGCCATTTTATAGTTTTGCCCGTTGCTTCCAGAGTGATCGAGAATGATTAAAGTTTTCAGATAAAGTTTCTGCTGTTGAGCAATCGGCGTGCAGAAATTAACTCCGACTTGGTTCGTGATGGCCGAGGCCAGGTTGATAGTGGTCAGAGGATCAAGCTTAGGCTTTTTATCACAGGCAGGTAATAGGCCCACGACGGCTATAAAAGGCAGCCATTTCGTCAGCTTGCTCTTGGTCCCAACCTGAGTCATCGATGTCAGCATGAAGTCCCTCTTGCAAGAATAATAAAGCAAAAGGGATGCCTTATCACGAGCTTGCCAAGTCAGGGGTGCCCTTCCTTGCTTTCATCTTCTCAACTTGTGACGTCGAACTTTTGATGTCGTCTTAAAGTTAGTGACTCAGCGAAACTTTCATTTCGCTGATGTTCTCTCAAAGAGACAGTCAATGTGAGGCAGTCAAGTCAAAGGACCCCGAGGATGATCCATTCCTGGATGTGCGTGATGGCTGTCATGAGGAGGAGGATAAGCGTGGCGTGACTCTTGGGGAGGAGGCTCGGGACGAGCTTCTTTTCGTGCATTCATGAACTCAGTGACCAGACTAAGAATGGCTTCCTGCAAGGGATTGACAGAATTTTTCGGAGCCTCTTCGACCAATCGCGGAGTCACCCAGTTGCGTTTTGTAAAAATCACCGCGAAGCTTGTTCCGGCTAAGGCTGCTAAGACGAGGCCCCCCACAAAGGTGGCAGTGAAAGCAATGACTCCGTTGCTATCATATTGAGAAAAAGCGTTGATAGCCGCGATAATAATCCCCGCAGCGAATATCAAAACGGAAACAAAGCCTAAAAGTGTCAACGAAATGATCGAGCGGCTTTTTTCTAAAGCTTTCTCAATCAAGAAAGTTGATGAGTTTTGTTGGAATTTGGAAGTCATATGTTCAAAGAGGAAAGAGACGATAACTAAAATCCACTTCATATTTTTGCCTTTCGTGTAAGTACACAGAAGTTCTATCACAAAAAAGGGGCTATGTTCTGCGAACATGCCCCTTTTAAAGCCTTAAGCCTAAAAAAAATTACTGACGGCTGGGTTTAGTGATCCAGGCGGCCAAGAAACCAACGGCTGCGGCACCCAGAACAGTGTAGAAAGGATACTTCGTGATGAAATCCTCAGACGCGCCAACCGCATCTTGAGTGCGAGTTTTAACGGCGTCATAGTAAGAGCTGATATCTAAATCTTTTGCTCCGGCTTGAATTTTGTCTGATAAAGAGTTGGCTTTATCAGAAGCGCGATCCATCAGATCCTTTGTTTTATCGACGCCTTTATCCAAAGCATCTTTACCTTTGCGGCTTACTTCATTGATTGATTGTTCCATAATATCTCCTATTTTTTGCTTTTATAAAAAAAGACTTTAGTGTTGTTGTTGATCTTTACTTTGTTTTTTTTCTAATGTTTCTTTTGCTTTTTCAGTCGTATTCGCGACGGCTTCCTTGATGGAGCTTGAACAGCGATCAGCCAAATCCGAAAGTTTTTGACTCACTTCTTCTTTCGCGATGCCATATTTTTCTTGGATAATACCTGCAATTGATTTCAGGTCTCCTTTGGATTTTTCTAAGTCATCACCCGTAATGTTACCCCAAGTTTTTTGAATTTCGCCTTTCAGCTGAGTCCATTTTCCTTGTGCCGTGTCTTCATTGATCATTTAAAACCTCCTCAGGATTTAAGTTGGCAAACCAAGGTTCGTAACAAACCGATCCGCCGCATGTATTTTCTCTAAGCATCATCAGTGCCATGTTTATTTTCGATGAGAGAGAAATTAAGCGGTCTCTACCTTTTCCTAACAGGCTGAAGGGAATATATTGCCCCACAGAGAGTTTTTATGCCCCAGAAAAGCTTCAATTAGATCCTGCTGATTGATTTCGCAGGAAGTTCCATGGTATGACATTCAGGAATTAGATCGAAAGAAAGTTTCAGGAACGGCCAACCTCCAGACAACAAGGAATGCTGCATGAATCAGTTTAATGTGTCATCTGAACTGTTAGCCCGCTACATTTTGAATCGTCAAAAAGATCTTATTACCCTTAAGCAAGGCTTATTGGAAAAAGATTTTTCTATTATCGCGCGCAAGGCTCATAATATGAAAGGCAGTGCGGAGAGCTTCGGTTTTCCTGAACTTGGTTTTATCGGCGACGAACTGGAATCGGCTGCCCTGGATGGGAAAGAAAGCGAAGTTCAAGGTCATATCAAGCAAATTGAAGTTTGGCTTGAGCAGCATATCTAACACATAAAAAAGGGTGAGAATTTCTTCTCACCCTTTTTTCTAAGTTTTTATTTCGTCTACTCTATCTCACTGAACATTTTATTGAACTTATTGAACCGTATTGTCTTTAGCTGGAGTGGTTGCAGCTGCGGTTGCTGATGGAGTGATAATGATGTCCACGCGACGGTTCTGGGCCCGGCCCGCTTTAGTCTTGTTAGAAGCGATCGGCTTTTCGAAACCATAACCTTCCGTTTCGATATTCGACTTTTCGACAGCCTCTTCACTCACTAAATAGTGCGCCACCGTTTCGGCCCGCTCTTTCGATATTTTTTCATTGGTGGCCTTTTTGCCGGTGCTGTCGGTATGCCCTTCAACTACAACCTTCTGGGCGGCCACATCTTTGATGATATTTTTAACTTTTCCTAGAGTCGAAAAAGATTGCTTCGACAGGCTGGAGGCGCCTGATTTGAAGTCCAGAGCTTTCAAGCGGATCAACAGGTTGGGACCCTGACGGTAAACATCCGCTTCAGATTTTGAAAACTGCTTGCGTGCATCTTCAAAAGACTGATTGTATTTTTCTTCGTTTGAAAGTTTGTCTTGAAGCTGCGCATTTGCCGCAACGGCGGTATTGAGCTGATCCGATTGCGCCTTGAGAGCGGAGTCTTTGTCTTGAAGAGCCGCCTCTTTGGACTGGGCATCGATAGAAACAGCATTGAGCGCGTTTTGATCGGCTGAAATGGCTAAAGCAACGTCTTCACCCGTCTGTTTTTTATTATCTTTCACAAGCCCTGTGACCGAGACCAACTTGCGGGATTCAGCGAGAGCTTCGTTAGAGGCTGGCAGAATCGCACTCGCGTTGTGACGATCTGTTTCGATTACTCTCTCGGCCGCGGCGAGTTTTTGCTCGGCTAGGGCCAAAGACTTCGGCGCGAACTTAGCCGCTTTGTTCTCTTTAGCACGATCTATATTGGTGTGGGCTTCTCCCAGGTAGGACTTTTTAAGGGCGATCAATTCCAGTTGCAGGAATTCTTTGTTCAGACGATCTCGATCGGCCGTATCGACTTTGCTCGAGCTCTTACTGAATTTTTTCATTTCAGAGCGAAGATCATCATCGGCTGCCTGAAAACCCTTTTTATCGTAGCCCTGCGCACCGGCCAAGAGGGCATCGCTGCGCGCCTTAACGACCTCAGGCATGGCTTCGCGAACCTTGCCGGCCTCATCAATAGCATTGCGTAAGTACGCTCGACCCTGACCAACGCTTTCGAATATTTTTTCTTTAGGCTTGGACTTCGCATTCATGCTGGCCGCATCGGCTGAATAGCTTTCTGCTTTTTTGAAGTTTTCAGGCGAGAGCACATCGACCTGTTCCTCTGAGGCTTGTTTCAAGTCTTTTTGGAAGGAGGCCACCTCGTTGGCCGGATTCGCATCTGCCGCGATGTCAACTTTAGTGGGTTTAGAAGAGCAGCCTAGACCGAGACCCAGGGTCACGGAGAGCGCAAGTAGAGAGCTTTTTATTTTCATGAGAAAATCCTTTCGGTGATATATCTAAAGGATATGGGAAGGCAAATAGAGTGCCACCCAAAATTCCGATCAAATAGACTATAACCTCAAGGAAACATGATTTTAATAAGAGCGGGGCTTTAAATCCGACGATGAGTCAGAATTACATCCCCATTTCCAGGGGCCCACGCTCAATTTCTTGCAATTTACGGTAGAGAGTTTTGCGGTCGATGGAAAGGTCCTTCGCCGTTTTCTCTTTCGCGCCTTGATTCATGTCTAGGACATGTTTGATGTAGAGCTTGACCATTTCATCAATCGTCAAAATTCGATCACCCGTGAATTCGCGGAAATCGAATTTGCTCGAGCCCGCACTTTCGATCGATTCAAAAATCTCGGTGTCGGTCAAATCCTCCGAATGAATGATCGAGCTTGTGCACAGAACTACGGCCCGCTCAACCGTATTTTCGAGCTCTCGCACATTCCCTTTCCAAGAATTAGAAAGCAATTTCTCGAAAGCGCCTTTCGAAAAACCCTTTGCGGGTGAACTGTTGAGCGCGGTGAATTTCTTCAAAAAGAATTCCGCTAAAGGAATGATGTCTTCTTTGCGATCGCGCAAGGGCGGGATCTTGATGGGGATCACGTTCAAACGGAAGAACAGATCCTCGCGGAAGCGTTGATGCGAAACTTCGTTGCGCAAATCTTTGTGAGTCGCTGAAATGATGCGCGCATTGATCGCACGGTATTGATTTTCACCGATACGCTTGATCTTTCTTTCTTGCAGAACGCGCAAAAGCTTCGCCTGCAGGGCCATGCTAAGATCACCAATTTCGCCGAGGAAAAGTGTTCCCTCGCCAGCTTCTTCGAAAAGACCGATTTTTTTATCAGAGGCCCCCGTGAAGGAACCTTTAGCGTGACCGAATAATTCGGATTCCAAAAGATTTTCTGGGATGGCGGAGCAATTGATCGCAACAAAGGGCTGCTTTTTTCGAACCCCCATATTGTGGATGGCTTTCGCAATCACCTCTTTACCCGTACCACTTTCGCCTGTGATGAAGATGTTGGCGTTACTGCCCGAAACGCGTTTGGCTAAATCCAAGGCTTGCTTGAAGCCGGGGCTTTTGCCTATGATTCCCTCTGTATTCCCCTCTTGCGTCTGTAGGACGGCCTTAAGAGTGGAATTTTGTTTTTTGATGTTATTAAGGTGCAGCGCCCGCTCGACAGAAACAAGCAGCTGCGGAAAGTGCAGCGGCTTCACGACGAAATCGTAGGCGCCCGCTTCAACCGCGTCGGCCGCGGTCTCAACACTTTTATGCGCGGTCATTAAAATGATCGGTATATCAATTCCTAAGGCCTTGATGCTTTTCGTCAGTTCAATGCCCGACATTTTCGGAAGCTTGAGATCCGTAATAATGACATCGAAATCGGCCGCTTGTTTCGAAAAGTCGGCAAGGGCTTCTTCGGCATCGTCATAGGTCACGATCTCGTAGTTGCGTGGCCGAAAGAAGGCCATCATCAAATCTTGCATATCTTTATCGTCTTCAATTACTAAAATGCGGGGCTTTGTTCTTGTATTGTTCATAACGAGGATAACTACCACGTTGGGATTAATTCCCCAACTGAAATGTTAATTTGCCCCGTTTTCAAATAAATTTTACCTTCAAATCAACCCTGTTGCTGTTCGCGCTCTGGCACTTCAGTTGCTCTCTGGGAAAATGTGACATTCAACAAATTTACAAGGAGTTTTATATGTTACGCGCAGCCATTGCATTTTTTGTTTTAGCCCTTATCGCGATTCTCTTCGGCGCCACCGGTTTTGCCGGCGTATCCATGGACATTGGCAGAACTTTGCTATTTGTCTTCTTGGTCCTTGCGGCAATCAGCTTCGTGGCCAGCCTCGTTTCTGGTCGAGGCGCCAAGAGACTGCCTTAAGAGGTCTGTCGTAAAAAAGGGCCTCGTTCAAACAACGAGGCCCTTTTTTTATCAATCAATATCTACCAACGGAACTTATTCCTAAAATCGGAGAACAAATGAAAACAATTTTTTTAGCAGCCGTCATCATCACCAGCTCGGCTTTCGCGGGTCTCGTTGCAAAAGCGGATGACAATAAAAGTGAAAACAGAAGCGGGCTTTACGTGGAACCTATGCTGACCTACGAGGGCAGCAGCAAAACTAAAATCGATTGGCCAAGTCCCCTCACCAGTTCAACGGGGAGCCTGACAGGGTTCGGAGTGGGTGCACGCCTTGGATTTCACATTGACGAGGTTTTCTTCGTTGCGGCGGATGCTCGTTATTCGAAGCCAACATTTAAGGACTCCAGTTTGGATACCTCTTCCGATGCAACGGCTTACAACTATGGCGTAGGCGTTGGCGTGCAGGCTCCTGTCTTCGGTCTTCGCGTTTGGGGAGATTACATTGCAGGAGGCGAACTGGATCCTGCGGCCGACAAAGGTTTTGACACGAAATTCACGGGAGGATCAGGTTATCGCGTCGGCGCTGGGCTTCGTTTTGATATCGTGAGCATTAACTTAGAATACCAACATATGAAGTATGACAAGACAGATGTCAGCTACAGCATTGCGGGATTCAACCCAAGCACTTCTCTCAACGACTCTAAACTGCAAAATGATTCTTACATTCTCAGCGTAGCTTTCCCAATTGATCTTTAATAACGTCATCCAATTCCTTTGAAAGGGGACAATATGAAAAATATCTTGATCGTTCTTGCTCTATGCGGAGCTTTCGGAACCGCTCAAGCCGAGCAAACAGCCGGTGAGAAGATGAATGAAACAGGCCACGATGCAGGTCGCGCTGTTAAAAAAGGCGCCCATCGCGCCGAAGAAGCCGTCTGCGCAAAAAGCGATACCAAGTGCTTGGCTGAAAAAGGTAAACACCGTATGCAAGAAGGCACTGAAGCCATCAAGGATGGCGCTAAATCTTCAAAAGACAAAATCGACTAGCACCTCCGTCAGTCCATCTTAGGCTGATTTGTAAATCCCCGTTTCGGCGGGGATTTTTTATTTACCCTTGAGTCCATTTCTAGTCTTAAATCAAGCCGGTCAGTTAGGTCATAGGGCTTGATTTCATTCTGCGCCAGCCCTTCTGGTCCCATTAAGGTAGCGAATAAAAAGACTTTCTTTATATACTGAAATCAATATGAAAAAATTTTTCTTTGATTTCTACAAAGCCGTTCTTTTTACCTTCCTCCTTCTTATTTTTTCTAACTGCCAATTGGCGCCCCCTCAAGCCGACACCAAGGCTTCTGTTCGTGGTGTAGCGTCCTTGCTTTGCGATGTGAAGGATTTCGGCGCGAAAGGGGACGGGAAAACCAAAGACACGGCGGCCATTCAAGCGGCCATCGATCACTGCGCGGGCTCAGAGGGGACGGTTCTGTTGCATGACGGGGTCTTTCTTTCGGGTCAGATCCACATGAAGAACAGAATAGAATTCAAAATTGAACCAACGGCGACGCTCAAGGGGTCCATGGATGATCAAGATTATCCGAATGTGAATCCACCGACGCAAAATACGCAGCTCAGAGATTGCAAAAAAGCTTTCATCTATGCCGAATCGGTCGAAGGTTTGATCATCGATGGGGGAGGAACCATTGATGGCAGCGGCGGAAACCTGCGCTGGACAGGAAAAGAATATACCCGGCCCATCGCGGTTTTCTTGGCTCTTTCCACCAATGTTAAAATTCAGAACGTGACCGTGAAGGATTCGGGCATGTGGGGCGTAGTGATCTTTGAAACGAATAATGTGAAGATCAATGCGTTGACGGTGCACTCTCTTTTCCATCCAAATAGAGACGGGATTGATATCGTGGACTCTCACCACGTTTTGATCGATGGCAGCACCATCTCGGCCGATGATGATGGAATCTGTTTGAAAAGTGGCAGCGCAAAGGGCGTTTTCGACGTGACTGTACGTAATACAAAAATTCTGCATTCGAACGCCAATGGGCTCAAGCTAGGCACAGCAAGTGTGGGATCTTTCAAAAAGATTTTATTTGAAAATATCCAACTCCAGGATGTCGGTGAGGCGGCCATGGCTGTGGAGTCGGTGGACGGGGCGCAAATTGATGATGTTCAATTTCGCAATATTCAATTTCAAAACGTCGGTACGGCATTCTTTGTTTTGCTGGGGCGTCGCTTGCTTTCGTTCAATGTCGGAACGATTCAAAATATTTCCTTCACGAACATAACGGGAACCACCCATTTGAACTGGGGTTCGGTTATTTCAGGGACGCGCGGAATTTTTCAAACCTATGCGATCAAAAATGTTCATTTCACCGATGTGCATATTAAAAATACAGTGGCGACCAGCGGGGTTCCTGGCGAGCCTTCTGAGTACAATGGCCAATATCCTGACCCCAATATTTGGAATGATCTCCCGTCGCACGGAATTTACCTGCGCCATGTCGATGGGGTGAATTTCACCCGAAGCAGCTTTCAGCCCGCGCCCGGAGATCCTCGTCCCGAGATGTTTCAGAGCGACACCAAAAACTTCCTCCGGCAGTAATTTCTCAGCTATTTTCTGTGGACCCTACGCTGAAGGGGACTCTCCGTTTTACAGAAGGTGACTCTAGGCATTAGGACTCTACGATCAGAACCCTTGTCTATCTCAGATATTTTGTTCGAAGAGAGTTGTCGATCTCTGCTAGATCAACCAGTGACTGCTTCCG
>WBZN01000129.1_pt1 | contig 109419 bp, 92 predicted proteins | sample 5204281 | NCBI WGS metagenome assembly WBZN01 (sample SAMN12344347, study PRJNA552823) | activated sludge metagenome | biome: Activated sludge suspended growth; feature: Nitrification reactor; material: Wastewater; isolation source: activated sludge from nitrification reactor of wastewater... | reverse complement strand
TTCGATCCACAGCTTACCAACACCAACGAACAGGTTATGAGTCTCCCCCAAACCCCCTCGTTGAAAACCCAACAACATCAACAACAACAGAAAAAGGAAGTTGACACACTTAACTGAACAGACCCGCTTCGGTGAACTTGAGGAGTTGCTTCTGCCCGATCTCCTTGATCGCATCAATCAGCTTTCTCTCAGGCTCCCATCACTTCGAGAGCAAGGGAAGGACCTTTCCAAGGTCTTTCAACAGGTGTGGGAGCACATGCGCTTCGCCATACCACTTTCCGGATCATCTGCGCTTTTCCAATGGCTCAACAACCTTCCGTTGGATGGCAACTATCGTGACCTTGAGAAGATCGCCATCCTGCTTCATCATGCATTGCACACCAAGCACCCGGATCCGATCAGCTATGCGATCAATGGGTTTAAGGAATTCAGCAGAAATACGGATATATCGGCGCATTCAGCCGGGTTCAACTTTCGACGCGGGGTGAAGTTGACAACGCTGGAGTATGAGTATCGGGTTGCACTCCGGGAATGGGCATTAAGCGATGCGGGCTACGGTTCGAAGAAGAAAGCCCAGGAGGGACTTGGATACCGGGCGCTTGACCAATTGCTAAAAGTAAAGAAGGATTGAAGCTGCGAGCGGGCACTGCCCAGTAGTACGGCAGAACATCTCACGCCCCCTCGATACAAACCTTCCCCATCTTCTTGTAACGCTCCTCGCCCGCGTGCCTCGGACCTTTGCATCGTCAAAACCGAAGTAACGATGAGCACCGAGACCTACCGCTTCAGCACCACCGGCATCACCTGCGGGGGCTGCGCCAACAGCGTCATCACCATCCTCAAGCGATTGCCCGGCGTGGCGGGCGTGCAGGTGGACGTGGCCGGCAAGACCGCCACCGTGCAGGTGCAGCCCGGCGGACCTTCCGTGGAAGCCCTGCAGGAAGCCCTGAAACCCGCCGGCTACGGATTGATCCCTGAAAAGACAATTGCGTGAAGAAGAGTTGAAGAGTGAGAGAGTGCAAGAGTGAGAGAGAAGTCCTCGCACCCTATCACCCTCTCACTCTCGCACCCTATCACCCACACACCCACACACCCTCGCACCCTCTCCCGCCCCCCACATGCCCCTCGAAAAAACCACCATCCTCCTTCCCGTGGAAAACATGGACAGCGAGCACTGCGCGCTGATCGTGGACAAGGCCGTGGGCGCGGTGCCCGGCGTGCAGGAACACCACGTGGAGCTGAACAACCGCCAGGCCGTGTTCTCCAGCACCACGCCGGTGGAAACCGTGCAACACGCCGTGCAGGCCATCCGCGATCACGGCTACGACGTGCCCACGCTCAAGCGCACGTTTCCCGTCACGGGCATGACCTGCGCCAGTTGCGTGGCGAGCGTGGAAAGCATGCTGAAGGCCCAGCCCGGCGTGCTGCAGGCCGCAGTGAACCTCGCCACCAACACGGTGCAGGTCACCTACGTGCCCGGGGTGATCGACGAGCGCCGCATGCAGGCCGCCATCCAAAGCATCGGCTACGACCTGATCATTGCCGACGGGCAGCAGGCCACGGACGACCTGGAGGCCATCCAGCGCAAGCGCATGGCCCAGCTCAAGCGCAAGCTCATCGCCTCGGTGGCCCTCTGCATCCCGCTGGTGGTGATCGGCATGTTCCTGATGCACGAGCCCTGGGCCAACATGGCCATGTGGGCACTGAGCACGCCCGTGGTGCTCGTCTTCGGGCAGCAGTTCTTCGTGGGTGCGTGGAAACAGGCCAAGCACCGCAGCGCCAACATGGACACGCTGGTGGCCCTCAGCACCGGCGTGGCCTACCTCTTCAGCGTGTTCAACATGGCCTGGCCCACGTTCTGGACCAGCCGCGGACTGGAGCCGCACGTGTACTTCGAAGCGGCGGGCGTGATCATCACCTTCATCCTGCTGGGCAAGTTCCTGGAAGAGCGCGCCAAGGCCGGCACCAGCAGCGCCATCAAGAAGCTCATGGGCCTGCGGCCGAACACCGTGCTGCGCGAGGCCGCCGACGGCAGCACGCGCGAGGTGCCCATCGCCGACGTGAACGTGGACGACATCCTGGTGGTGCGGCCCGGCGAAAGCATCGCGGTGGATGGCGAGGTGGTGGGCGGCGAGAGCTACGTGGACGAGAGCATGCTCAGCGGCGAGCCGGTGCCCGTGGCCAAGGCAACGGGCGCGGCGTTGCTCGCGGGCACCATCAACCAGAAGGGCAGTTTGCGCATGCGCGCCAGGAAGGTGGGTGCGGCCACGCTGCTGGCGCAGATCGTGCGCACCGTGCAGGAGGCGCAGGGCAGCAAGGCGCCCGTGCAGCAGCTCGTGGACAAAGTGGCGGCGGTGTTCGTGCCCGTGGTGATGGGCATCGCCCTGCTCAGCGCCGTGGCCTGGTGGATCTTCGGCGGCGAACACGCCTTCACCCAAGGGCTGCTCGCGCTGGTCACCGTGCTGGTGATCGCCTGCCCCTGCGCGCTGGGCCTGGCCACGCCCACGGCCATCATGGCCGGCATGGGCAAGGGCGCCGAGAACGGCATCCTCATCAAGGACGCCGAGAGCCTGGAGCGCGCGCGCAACATCACCGCCGTGGTGCTGGACAAGACCGGCACCATCACCGAAGGCAAGCCCGAAGTGCAGGAAGCCATCGGACTGGACGATCCCGAAGCCGCAGCAGCATTGTACGCCATCGAATCGCGCTCGGAGCATCCGCTGGCGGAGGCGGTGGTGAGGTATTTGAGCCCTCACCCCCGGCCCCTCTCCCGAGGAGAGGGGAGCAATGCTCATGCTGGCCACGAAGCTCCTGTACAGTCGACCCAGTGGGTCGACGCGACAACCGCTGCCACAGCCAACTTCTCCAATTTCGAAAGCCTCACCGGCAAAGGCGCCACCGCCACCATCAACGGCACCACCTGGCGCGTGGGCAACCGCCGCCTGATGGAGGAGAGCGGCATCGCCATCACCGGTGCATGGCGCGAGCATGAGCAGCGCTGGCAGGAACACGCCCACACCGTGATCTGGCTCGCCGACGGCACCACCATCCGCGCGGCCGTGGCCATCGCCGACCGCATCAAGCCCAGCGCCGCAGCGGCCATCGCCCGCCTGAAAGCCGCCGGCATCAAGGTGTACATGCAGACCGGCGACGCGCGCCGCACCGCGCAGGCCGTGGCCAAGGCCGTGGGCATCGACGACTTCCGCAGCGAGGTGTTGCCCAAGGACAAGGGCGCCTTCGTCACCGGCCTGCAGCAGCAAGGCCACGTGGTGGCCATGGTGGGCGACGGCATCAACGACAGCGAGGCCCTCGCCAAGGCCGACGTGGGCATCGCCATGGGCCACGGCAGCGACATCGCCATGGACGTGGCCCGCATGACGCTCATCGGCACCGACCTCAACGCCATCCCGCGCGCCATCACCCTCTCGCGCAAGACCGTGCGCCTCATCCGCCAGAACCTCTTCTGGGCCTTCATCTACAACATCATCGGCATCCCCATCGCCGCCGGGGTGCTCTATCCCTTCAACGGTTTTCTATTGGATCCCATGATCGCGGGAGCCGCCATGGCGCTGAGCAGCGTGAGCGTGGTGAGCAATAGCTTGCGGTTGCGATGGGCAAAATTGGCCCAATGACATCAACCCCGGTCCAACACCATACCCCCATGAGACCCTCCATCCTCCTCCTAGCCACCCTGATCGCCGCCGGTTGCGCGGCACGCATCCCGAATGCGCGCACCGCTGAAGTGCGTATTGCGGGCAATGCTGCAACTGAAGCGGCCATTGAAAACGCCGCATTCGTGAAAGGTGAAGCCACGGCCGACTGGCATGCCGACAACCAGCAAGCCACCATCACCTTCGACAGCACGCGCACCACCGTGGATGCCGTGCTGCGCCGCATCGCCGAGGCCGGCTACGACAACGAGCGCTACCTGGCGCCCGATGCCGCCTATGCCGCGCTGCCCGAGGCCGCGCATTACCCGCGCTCCCTGCAGCAAGCGACCGTGGCCATGGCGGAGATGCATGACCACACGATGCATGCGGAGGCTGACCAAACTCCCGCCATTCAAGCGGATGCCGACCCCTTGGCACCGGTATTTACCGCGTACTTCAACCTCAAGGATGCGCTGGTGGCCGGTGACACGCAGCAGGCCATGAAGAGCGCCAGCGCGCTGGACGGCGCCCTGCACAACGTGGAGATCACCACCTTGCCCGAAGCGCTTCAAGCCGCGTTCAAGAAAGCTTCCACCGACCTGATGCCCGCGCTGCACCCGTTCACCGCCACCAAAGACCTGGCGAAGCAACGCGACCTCTTCGCGCAGCTCACAGCACCGATGGCCGAACTCGCCAAAGTCGCGCCGCAGCCAACGCCCATCTACCTGGACCATTGCCCCATGTACAACGGCGGCGCCGACTGGCTGAGCCGCGACAAGGCGATCAAGAACCCGTACTACGGGAGCAGTATGCTCACTTGCGGCAGCGTGAAGGAGACCATCGGCAAGTAAGCGACCAGTCAACTGCCGAACATGTCCGTGATACGTTCCATCGGATCCTGCCTGGTGGCCCTGCTGTTGCTTGCTGCTGGATCGCACGCACAGTATACCCCGCATCCGGGCCTGGGCACCTCGCGCATCACGGAGCCCTTCACCCCGAAGGTGACGCGTTACGACCTGGTGATCACCGACACCATCGTCAACTACACCGGCAAGGCGCGAAAGGCCTACGCGGTGAACGGGAGCATTCCCATGCCCACGCTCACCTTCACCGAGGGCGATACCGCGCTGATCGTGGTGCACAACGCGATGAAGAAGGAAGAGACCAGCCTGCACTGGCACGGCCTGATCCTTCCGTACCAACTGGACGGCGTGCCCTACCTCACCACCGCGCCCATCAAGGCCGGGGAGACGCAGGTGTACAAGTTCCCGCTTGTGCAGAGCGGCACCTACTGGTACCACTCGCACACCAACGTGCAGGAGCAGAACGGCATGCACGGCGCCTTCATCATCCAAAAGCGAAACGCGCCGCCCATGCCCGAGCACGTGGTGATCCTGAGCGAGTGGACCGACATGAAGCCCATGGAGGTACACCGCCGTCTACATACGGCGAACGACTGGAGCGCGCTGAAGAAACACCGCATCCGGCCGGGCACGGTGCAGAGCTACAGCGATGCGATCAAGGCCGGAGCGCTGGGCGTGAAGCTCACCAACGAGTGGAAGCGCATGAACGCCATGGACGTGAGCGACGTGTACTACGACCGTCTGCTGGCCAATGGCCGTACGGAGGATGAAGCACCGCAGCTGAAGGCGGGCGACCGTGTGCGCATCCGCCTGATCAACGGCGGCGCCAGCAGCTACTTCTGGATCAGCTATGCCGGTGGCAAGATGACCGTGGTGGCCAGCGACGGCGCCGACGTGGAGCCGGTTGAGGTGGACCGCTTCATCATGGGCGTGGCCGAGACCTACGACATCATCGTCACGCTTCCCGCCGACAGCACGGCATACGAACTGTTGGCCACCAGCGAGGACCGCGTGCGCTCCACCTCGGTGTGGCTCGGCTCGGGCATCCGCCAGCTCGCATCGCCCCTGCAACCGTTGAAGTACTTCGAGGGCATGCGCATGATGAACGGCATGATGAAGATGAACGGCGACCTCGACGACATGGGCATGCACATGAGCCTGCAGCAGATGGACATGAACGTGGTGATGTATCCGGAGATCACGGGAGTGCAAGAGAGAAAGGGTGAGAAAGGTGATAAGGGTGAGAAAGGGCATGCGGTGCACGGCGTGCATAGCGGCGATCAATACAACAGCAATGCGCTATCGGAGATCACCACGCTGAACTACGCCATGCTGCGCTCGCCGGCGAGCACCGCGCTGCCGCCGGGTCCGGTGAAGGAGCTGAAGTTCACCCTCACCGGCAACATGGACCGCTACCTCTGGGCCATCGATAACCGCACCGTGAGCGAGACGGACAGGATCCTGATCCGCAAGGGCGAGAACGTGCGGCTGATCCTGTACAACAACAGCATGATGCGCCACCCCATGCACCTGCACGGCCATTTCTTCCGCGTGGTGAACGGCCAGGGCGATCATGCCCCGCTGAAGAACGTGCTGGACATCATGCCGATGGAAACGGACACCATCGAGTTCGCCGCCACCGAGGAGGGCGACTGGTTCTTCCACTGCCACATCCTCTACCACATGATGAGCGGCATGGGCCGCGTGTTCACCAATCCGCCTGCGGAGCCCAACCCCGTGCTGCCCGATGCGCGCAAGGCGTGGCGGCACTTCCTGCGTGAGGACAAAGCTTGGCACCTGATGGCCACGAACGACTTCGCCACCAACGGGCTCGATGGCGAGGCCATGCTGATGAACAAACGCTGGGCCTTGCAGACCGAATGGCGCTTGGGTTACACCGAGATGCACGGGCAGGAGGTGGAGGCGCATTTCGGACGCTACCTCGGCAAGATGCAATGGTGGTTCCCCAACATCGGCCTGGACTGGCGCACGCGCGAAGGCCACAGCGGAAACGACCCGGAGGACAACCTCTTCTCCCAGATCAACACCAAGAACGGTCGGCATGTGGGCCACATCGGCATCCAGTACACCCTGCCCATGCTCTTTGTGCTGGACACCCGAATTGATACCGACGGCAAGCTGCGCGCCCAGCTCATGCGCGAGGACCTGCCGCTCACCCCGCACCTCCGCCTGGACCTGATGGCCAACACCGACCTGGAATACATGGCCGGCCTGCGTTACGTGATCGACAAGTCGTGGGCCGTGCGTACGCACTACGACAGCGACATGGGCTTTGGTGTAGGCGTGGCGGTGACGTATTGAAGGCACATGGGCAATGGGTCGCGGCCTACCTTGATGCCGGTAGCCTGCCCCGCATCCCATCACCGATCACCGGACCTGAACGCCTCCTGCGCTTCGCCAACCACGGCTGCGTGATCCTCTCGACTGTGCTGCTGGCCATCGCCGTATCGCTTTATCCCGGCGGTTCCATCGCCGATGCCAACCGCGTGGGCTTCACCTGGCCGAAGAACTTCGTCAGCAGCTTCTTCCTGGAGAAAGCCCTCAACGGCGCGAACGATACCGGCAGGCCGTGGGGCTGTTGGGCATGCCGGTGGTAGCCTGCAGGCGTACTGCGGAGGGGAGCAGGGTGCGCCCGGGCTGAGGGGCCGGTACCAGGATCCGTGATGCGCAATGATCGCACATGGATGGGCCTGGCAGGAGAAATGGACCAACGCCCGGCATCACCTGCACGGGTCAGGCTGCACGTGACATGGATCGCGGATCCGCGTATCTTTAATCCGTGTTGGCAGGAGGTGTGGTGCGTGGGCTTTCCGATGGGCAAAACCGAACGACCATGAGGAATACGAATACAATTCCCGTATTGATCCTGGCGGCCACCACCACCCCGTGGTGCTCCCAGCTGTCCGCGCAGGAACTCACGTGGGCAAGGCAGTTCGCCAGCCCCGACCAGATGTTCACCCAGGCGCTGGCACTGGATCCCGCCGGTAACGCATACACCACCGGGCTGTTCCATGGGACCATTGACTTCGACCCCGGCCCCAATGCCTTCAACCTCACCTCGGCGGGTGTTGCCGATGTGTTCGTGTGCAAGCTCTCGGCCAATGGCGACTTCCTCTGGGCCGTCCGGTTCGGCGGCACGGAGGACGAGCAGGGCCGCAGCATCACGGTGGATGCTGCCGGCAGTGCGTACATCACGGGCGAGTTCCACGATGTGGTGGATTTCGACCCCGGCCCCGGAGCCTTTCCGCTTTCGGCCAACACCGCAGGTGGTGTGCCGTCCGCCGGATTCGTGTGCAAGCTCATGGCCGACGGCAGTTTCGCGTGGGCCTGTAAGCTGGGGACGTCCGTGAGCAGTCCTGGTGGGGGCAACGCGATCGGCTACGACGTGGCGCTCGACCCTGCGGGCACCACCTTGGCCGTTTCCGGAACGTTCACCGACACGCTGATCACCAGCCCGGGCAACCCCGTGATGCTCATCTGCGCGTCGCCCGTGTACAACGGCTTCGCCATCACGTTCAATGCCACCACCGGCGATGCCATCACAGGCGGAAGCCTCGAAGGGTTCTCCAACAGCGGATGCACCGCCGTGGCCATGGACGGCGCCGGCGGCCTCTACCTCGGCGGCACCTTCAGCAGCATCACCGATTTCGATCCCGGCATCAGCGTGCATGAGGTGAATTCACTCATGGGCATGGACGGCTTCATCCTGAAGTGGACCGGAAATACCCTGGATTGGGTACGCACCCTCCACGGCACCTTCGGCGATGCGGCGGTGAACGATCTCTGCCTGGACACCGGGGGGAACGTCCTCTGCACGGGCCAATTCAACGACGTCTTCGACTTCAGCGGCGTGGCGCTCACCGCCGTGGGGATCGACGCCTATGTGGTGAAGTTCGACAGCGGTGGAGGCCTGCAATGGGTGGCTCAGATGGGGTCTCCCCAAGGGGTGGAGGGAAAGGGCATTGATACGGATGCCGCTGGCAACGTGTACAGCACCGGGTACTACGGGGTGTCGGCCGACATGGATCCCGGCCCCAACACGTTCCTGCTCTCGGTCGGCACGAACGCCGCGGTGCCCTACGTGCAGAAACTCGATCAGAACGGCCAGTTGGACTGGGCCGTGGACCTCGAAGGCCCCACCGGTGCCGTAGGGCGCGGGATCGCCATGCACTCATCGGGCGCCATTTATTCCGTCGGCGATTTCCGCGGCACGATCGACTTCGATCCGCAAGCGGGCAGCTTCCCGCTCACTGCGGAACTGCTGGACAACGGCTACGTGCACAGGATGTGTGAGCAGCACGAACTCTTGGTGGCCGTGGGTTCGTGCGGTCCCTACACCACGCCCGCTGGCAATGTCTATGATGTGACCGGGTTGTATACGGAGAACCTGGTGAGCGCCGCTGGTTGTGATAGCGTGGTCAACTACTCCGTCACCATCACCACGTACGACACCACGGTAACGGCGTCCGGGGACATGCTCACGGCAGCTTTGGCCGGCATGGAGTACGCCTGGTTGGACTGCGACAACGGATTCGCCCAGGTGCCCGGCGCGAACGGGCAGGATTTCGCACCGGCCATTTCGGGCCACTATGCCCTGTCCGTGGGTGTTTCCGGAGGATGCTGGGACACCTCCTACTGTCATACCGTGGTGATCACCGGCCTGGCGGACCTGCCGGGGAGCCAGGGCATCTCGGCCGCACCCGTGCCCACGTCGGGCCCACTGGTGCTGGAGCTGGGCCGCCCCTACGGACAGGCCGTCGTTACCGTGCTGGATGGCGCGGGCCGGTCGGTGCAACGGATCGTGGCGGTCGCCGCGACACGCATCCCCATGACCTTGGAGGTGCCTCCCGGATTGTACATGCTGCGCGTAGCGCTGGACGATGGCCACGTTGAGCGGTTGCGCGTGATGAAAGAGTGAACGGGCAGGTGCTTCACACCGGCAGCGGACGTGCGAACACCGCTGGGCCGGACCGTTGGAGACCGCTGCCTTGGCGGAAAGCCCACCGGTCGGACCCATCACTTCCCGTCGTGGCTGCATCATAATGCGGCCCTGCGCTACGTGATCGACAAGACCTGGGCCGTGCGTACGCACTACGACAGCGACATGGGCTTTGGTGTAGGCGTGGCAGTGACGTATTGAGCGCACCCTGCACCGCCACTGCTATGAAAGCGCCCTGAAGAAGGACTCGAGCTTCCGTTCGTCCAATCTTCCATCGGTCCGCACGCTGCTGCACAGGTCCACGCCGAAGGGCTGCACGGTGTCCACCGCGCGCTGTACGTTGCCCGCGTTCAGGCCGCCAGCGAGGAAGAGCGGGATGTTGATGGCTTCGCGGATGGCTTTGCTCAGTTGCCAATCGTGCGCACGGCCTGTGCCGCCGAGCTCCTTCACCGCCAGGTTCGGGTTGCCGCTGTCCAGCAGGATCGCATCCACGTGTTGGGAAACCTCCACCGCTTCGCGCACGGAGGCCTCGTCCAGCACATGGATCACCTGCACCAGTTCCACGCCGGGCAGCTCGCGCCGCAGAAGGTCGTATTGCCGTTCTTCCAACGCATCCACGATCTGCACGGTGGTGGTGCCCACTCGCCGTTGATGCGCGATGACGGCATCCGCACGGGTCTCGCTCGTGAGCAGGAAGGTGCGGGTGGGCGGTGCCACGGCACGCGCGATGTCGGTGATCAAGGCATCGTCGATCACTCCGGGTCCGCTTGGCATGTGGCCGACCAGTCCCAGGGCATAGGCACCGTGCGCGGTCGCCAGTTGCGCCTCTTTCAAGCTGCTGATGCAGCAGATCTTCACCTTCACCATGCTCATTCGTTCGAGGTTCAATGGCCGATGTTCGGGAAAGGTAGCACGCCCGTTCTTCAACGGGTGTTAAGGACAAGGCGACAAAGGGCAAGGCGGCCTTCTCGCACTGCGCCCCAGCTGCAGGTGCTGGGGGAGGACGTGCTGAGCTGGTGCATGTCAGGGAAAGCAGTAGAAGGGTAGGGGGCGATCGTCGATGGGGTTCTTCGACCGCCCATCCCATTCCTGGCGGTAGTTCCCTTGCCGTGGGTTTCTTCACCTGCGGAGCGGCCGGTCGTGTGCAGTACCTCCCGTCCACCAACGATCAACAAACTCCATGGACGAAGGAAGCACTTCTCTATCGGTTGGCCAGCGACGCTGGCAATGGGCTATCTTGGTCTGTGTGCTCCTCGCGGGGCCGTTGATGTTCATCGCCACGAGGCTGTACCCCGGTGGATCCCTGGCGGACAGCCAGTCCATCGGCTTCGATTGGACTAAAAACTTCTTCAGCAACCTCTTCCTGGAAAAGGCGCTCAACGGTGCGGACAATCCCGGCAGGCCATGGGCACTGGTGGGCATTGCCATCCATTCCCTGGGAGAGGGGTTTTTCTTCCTGTACATGTCCCGCGTGATCGCCCATAAGCATGCCGCGCTGGTGTTGAAAGTCGTGGGCTATGCCAACATCTTGTTCAATTTCCTCATCGCCACGCCACTCCACGACGCTGCCGTCACCATTTCCAGCACCTTGTCGCTGCTCGGGCTCTTCTACATCACCATGTTCGTGCTCAGGTCCCGGCTCCACGTGCTCAAGGCGTGCTGTATCGCTTGCATGCTGGTCTTTTACTACACCCTGTTTCTGTATGGCACCGGTGACTGGGGGCTGCTGGCCGTTATGCAGAAGGTGAGCGCAGGCTGTTCCACCCTCCTGGTGCTGGCACTCACCTTCTTCACGGGGAAGGAGCACTTTGCGTCCCGGGGCGATCGCCCCATCGCTGCACCGGCTCGCATGCCCTGAGACCGTGTTCAGTACCCCGCCGCATGGTCATCACCGCGCGGATCGGCCCCGCCTTCCAACAGGCCGTTGCCATGCACCAAGATCGCATCCACGCGACCTATGGCGTGCTTGAGCTTGAAGACATGACCCATGCCCACCAGTTTTAAACTGTCCTCCGGTTGGATGGCCCCGGCTTCCATGCGCACAGTATCCGGCAGCCACTGATGGTGGAACCGAGGTGCTTCCACCGCCTGTTGCATGCCCATGCCATGGTCCACCACGTTTACGATGGTTTGGAACACCGATGTGGGAATGGTAGATCCCCCAGGGGAGCCCACCACCATGTACAACCGGCCTCCCCGGGTGAGGATCGTGGGGGTCATGGAGGAGAGCATGCGCTTCCCTGGCGCGATGGCATTGGCTTCCCCTCCGATCAGCCCATAGGCATTGGCCAAGCCTGGCGCTGCACTGAAATCGTCCATCTCATTGTTGAGCACAAATCCCGCGCCCCCCACCACCACTCCGGAGCCGTACCAGCCATTCAGTGTGGTGGTGCACGATACGGCGTTGCCTTGGCCGTCCACCACGGAGAAGTGTGTGGTATGGTCGGGTTCCCACACCGGTTCGCCCGCCCGCACTGCAGCGCTTGGGGTGGCCTTCAAGGGCGAGATCAGGGCCATCCGGCCATCGATGTAAGCCGGGTCCAACAAGCCCTTCACCGGTACGTTCACCGCATCGGGGTCACCCAAATAGGCCGCACGGTCGGCGAAGGCCAGGCGTTCCACCTCGATCATCCGGTGCTGAAGCATCGCCCGGTTTCCGGACCAGATCGATGGGGCCGCTGTTTCCATCCCGCGCAGCATCTGCAGCAGCAGGATGCCGCCACTGGAAGGCGGGCCCATGGTGATGACCTCCGCATCGCGGTAGGTCCCCTGCAACGGCTTGCGCCACACCGGCCGGTAGGCCTGCAGGTCCGCCTCGGTGAGGATGCCGCCGCCGCGCCGCATCTCCGCTTCCAGAAGTTGTGCGGTAGGCCCCGTGGTGAAACCAGCTACTCCGCCGTCGCGGATCCGTTCCAGCGTGCGGGCCAGTTCGGGTTGCCGCAGCGTGTCGCCGGCATGCCACCGGGTGCGTGCCGTAAATGCGTTCGGTCGCGTGCTGCAATGCTGGAACAGGGCCAAGGCCGCGTTCAGGTCGCGTGCTTCCATGGGCGTGAGCACGCACCCCTGGGCCGCCAGGTCGATGGCAGGCTGGATCAACTGCGCCATCGGCAGGCGGCCCAAGCTGTCGTGTGCCGCATACAGGCCGGCCACGCTGCCCGGCACGCCCACGGCCAGGTGCCCATGTATGCTCAAACCAGGCACCACTTCGCCTTGGGCCCCCAGGTACATGTTGCTTACGGCCGCCATGGGCGCCGTTTCGCGGAAGTCCAGCGAGCTGCACTGTCCGTCTGCAAGGCGCATCACCATAAAGCCGCCTCCGCCAATATTGCCCGCCCATGGGGATACCACCGCCAGGGCCCAATGCACCGCCACGGCCGCATCCACGGCATTGCCCCCGGCACGCAGTACTTCCACGCCCACCGCCGTCGCCGCCGGGTGCGCGCTCACTACCATGGCCGTGTCTGCAAGCCTGGCCCCTTCAGCCTCGTCATGTCCATCGGCCTCCGCCTGTCGCTGGGTGCAGGAGGGCAGGCCACTGCCTAACATGCCCAAGTACAATGCCAAATGGCCAAAGCATTTTCGCATGGTGCAAGTGTAGGAGCGCAAGGGCCTGATCCTGGTCATGCACACCGCACTCCGCTGCCACAGGTGCTTTCCTCCATGGTCAACCTGCTCTTTTTGGCCTGGCCGTGCTCGCCGGGCCCTATGGTTTCTGCCGCCGTGCGCGGTCCAGCGCCAGGTATTCGCTGCGCCAGCTCATGCGCTGGTTCACCAGCTTGAAGAAGAGCACATCTCCGAGCAGCAAACGCACCAGTTTGGCTGCGCCGTTCTTCTTCCGCTTGGTATTCCATGAGTTCGCCGCTTGGTTGATCCCGAAATTCTTTCTCTTGTCAAAGGAAGGCACCGCGAAGTACTCTTTGGGCAGAACGCGTATGTCTCCGCCCACCACCTGGTCCCGGTTGTTCAATCGGAATTCAGGGAACCGCTTCAGAAAGTGGCGCGTGATCACATCATTGCTGATCACCGCCCCCTCCAGCGCGTCATACAGCCCCAGCCATTCCCCGATGAACGGATGCCCTTTCCGGCAGGCGATCACCCCGGTGGACAGAAAGGAATCAAACTCGAACGAAACCAGGCATTGCTCGCCTAGGAACGGGTCGAGCCGCTTTTTCAACGCCGTATCCACGTCCAGGTAAAAGCCGCCGTGTTCCATCAATGCCTTCAATCGCAAGTAGTCGCTGGCAAAGGCAAATTGTCCTTCAGCATACCGCTTCTGGGCCCACGGGTGGCCGTGTACATCCATGTTCGTTTCATCCCACCGCATGATGCGGTAGTCCGGCATCAGCCGCTGCCATTCATCAATGTTGGCTTGCAATCCGGCAGGCATCTCTTTGCCTCCGACCCACACATAGTGCAGCAATTTGGGTATCACTTGCGCGGCACGACCGTCATTTGTTTGGTTTTCCATGCCTGGGGTCGGGCGCCGTATGCCTGTTGGGCAGCGAAAATTATGGAGCAAATCTAGGACGGCGCGTACATTGGGTGATCTGGGTATACGCTAAAAACCACTCCGGCACTTGGTCGGCCGTGCGGAAGACGGCCATGGGCCGTTGATGCTTGGCGGCCGACGGGCGGTCCAGCAGACCTTCCCGACCGCCACCGTCCAAGCTCCCTACATTCGCACCACGAACTTCCCAGGATCATTGATCGACCTTCCGTTATGCCCCAAGACATCGAGTTCAACAAGAACGAAGACCACAACAAGCTCGCCGTTTCCGACCTGCACAAACGCCTGCGGCACACCTGCCTCGGCGGCGGCGAAAAACGCATCGCCGACCATAAGGCCAAGGGCAAGATGACCGCCCGCGAGCGCATCGACGCCCTGCTCGACCCCAAGAGCCCGCGCATCGAGATCGGTGCCTTCGCGGCCGACGGCATGTACAAGGAACACGGTGGCTGCCCCAGCGCGGGCGTGGTGGTGGTGATCGGCTACGTGAGTAAGCGCCAGTGCATCGTGGTGGCCAACGACGCCACCGTGAAGGCCGGCGCCTGGTTCCCCATGACGGGCAAGAAGAACCTGCGCGCGCAGGAGATCGCCATGGAGAACCGCCTGCCCATCATCTACCTCGTCGATAGCGCCGGCGTGTACCTGCCCATGCAGGACGAGATATTCCCCGACAAGGAGCACTTCGGAAGGATCTTTCGCAACAACGCCGTGATGAGCTCCATGGGCATCACGCAGATCGCCGCCGTGATGGGCAGCTGCGTGGCGGGCGGCGCCTACCTGCCCATCATGAGCGACGAGGCCCTGATCGTGGAGAAGACCGGCAGCATCTTCCTCGCCGGCAGCTACCTGGTGAAAGCCGCCATCGGCGAGGACATCGACAACGAGACCCTCGGCGGCGCCACCACACACAGCGAGATCAGCGGCGTCACCGACTACAAGTGCAAGGACGATGCGGATTGCCTCAAGAAGATCCGGGCCATCATGGACAAACTGGGCAAGCCGAAGGACTCAGGCTTCAGCCGCGAGAAGCCCGCGCCGCCCAAGGCCGATCCGAAGGAGCTCTACGGCATCATCCCCAGCGAGCGCGCCAAGCCCTACGACATGCGCGAGGTGATCGCGCGACTGGTGGACGACAGCGACTTTACCGAATACAAGGAAGGTTTTGGCCAGAGCATCATCACCGCCTACGCCCGCATCGACGGCTGGGCCGTGGGCATCGTGGCCAACCAGCGCAAGGTGGTGAAGAGCAAAAAAGGCGAAATGCAGTTCGGCGGCGTGATCTACAGCGACAGCGCCGACAAGGCCACGCGCTTCATCGCCAACTGCAACCAGAAGAACATCCCGCTGGTCTTTTTGCAGGACGTCACCGGCTTCATGGTGGGCAGCCGCAGCGAGCAAGGCGGCATCATCAAGGACGGCGCGAAAATGGTGAACGCCGTAAGCAACAGCGTGGTACCCAAGTTCACCGTGGTGGTGGGCAACAGCTACGGCGCGGGCAACTACGCCATGTGCGGCAAGGCCTACGACCCGCGCCTGATCGTGGGCTGGCCCAGCGCCAACGTGGCCGTGATGGGCGGCGACCAGGCCGCCAAGGTGCTGCTGCAGATCGAAGTGGCCGCGCTGAAGGGAAGAGGGGAAGAGATCACGAAGGAGAGAGAGGAAAAAATTCTCGGGAAGATCCGAGCGCACTATGAGGAAGCGATGAGCCCCTATTACGCGGCGGCGCGGCTGTGGCTGGATGCGATCATTGACCCGCTGGAGACAAGGACGTGGATCAGCATGGGGATCGAGGCGGCGCAGCAGAGCCCGGCGACGAGGGAGTTCAATATGGGGGTGTTGCAGACGTGAGTTATTAGGGCGTGCCCCCTCGCACCCTTCGGCTCCGCTGTGCTTCGCTCAGGGCCCTCGGGGTCCGGCTTTCCGCTGCAAGTCCTCGTTCGTTCCTCGCTGTGGGCTTTCCGCTACAATCCGTCACGCTGAATGCCATTCATCTATTGGACCTTTCCGCCAATAGGTTCGCCGACATCACACTGCATCGCTTTACATTGGAGTCGAATCACCACCCTGAATGCTGCGCTGTGTATCCGTCCTTTTCGTTCTACTGCTGGCACTGTCGGCCTTCGGCCAGACGCCAACGAGATCGAAGTACAAGCTGGAATTGCTTTCCATGATCCGGTCCGATTCGACCCGTGGTTACAACGATATCCAAGCATCGATCCTCGTAACACCGATCGAGGCTCAGGAATGGCCACCTATCCTGAGCATGCGGATAGGTATCAAGATCAACGATCAGGATAGCGTCTCGTACATCGACATTGGGAAACATGAACCCCAGGTGGTGCGCCTAACGGTTTATGATAGGACGGTCACCGAGAAGAACCAAAAGCTGTACGCCCGGATCCGTTCAAAGTTGGATCTCGTGGAACAAGATGATCTGATGATACTATGGTTCGAGTTCAGAAACGTCAGTGAGGAAGCGATACAGAAGATGTCGGTGACATATGGTCCTTGGGAAAAATTGGATAACAGCAGGCGGGTCGAAGAGACATTCTTCATGGAGTTCAAGGAATAGTGGGCCCTCTGCTGATGTACCGACACATGGCAGGATAGGCACAATATGACCGGTCATCAAGTTGACCGATTGAACCTATCCCCTTTCCAATTCATCGGGTTGTCGCGGATGTATTTCGCAATGCGGTCGTATGCGGCGGTGTCGCGGATGATGGATTTCGTAATAGTTGCGCGGTTGGGCGGGAAAATTCCCACCCCCGTTAACCGCCCGGTGCGTTGCCGTGTTCAATATCGCCGGCGTTCCAATTCGCTGGGTTGTTCCGGATGTATTGGGCGATCCTACCGTGCGATGCCGCGTTACGGATGATGGATTCGTAATACCCCCGTTGCCAGATCGGTGTGCCACGCGCGATCAACCCATCCTTCACGGCCTGCCGCGAAACCGCGGCCTTGAACGTTTGCATGATGTGGCCCAATGAATTTGGGACCATGATGGCAATTGGTTGTCGTCGTTGCGGGGGATCGTTGCCCATTTCCGGCGGCGTCGGTTTCCCGGGATCCGTAGGGGTGGCGAATTCGCCGCCCCTACCATTCCCGACCGACGACGCCGGATCCGTGATCACGATGATCCCATGGATGTGGTCCGGCATCACGACGAATTCATCCAATGCCACCATGGGCATGTGTTCCGGAATGGTATCCCAACATCGTTGCGCCACCATGCCCATTGCATTCGGCGCCATCATCCCGTTGTCCACGTCACCGAACAGGTGCGCACGTTCGTGGGTACATGCCGTCACGAAATACGCACCGGCCTGGGTGTAATCGTATCCTTTCAACCGGATGGATCGCCGGTGGAAACGGTCGGCCATATCACGAATATCGGATAGGGCGGGAATTTTCCCGCCCCCGTTGCCACCCTTCGACAAGCTCAGGGCGGCGAGCTGCGCGGCAACCACCCATCGCGGTACGCCGTGCGCGTACCCGCGGATCTTTACGATGCCACCACCTGGCCCAATGCACCACGCGGAATGCCCGGCGGTTTGGGCGGGTCCGTGGGCGGCGCCCATTCCACGGGATGATCTGCCTCCTGTTCAATCCAGGCCGATCACATTCCCAATGCCCGTGTCGGTCACATCCACCACGGGCGTGCCATGGTAATAGATGCTGCCCACGCCGTTCAGGTAACCGTACAGCAGGTCGTTCACACGCACCTCCATGCTGCCCACGCCGGTCAGCCCTGCCTCGCAGGTATCGGCCACCATGGCTTGCGCATTGATCCGGCCCACGCCGTGCTGGGTGATCTGCAAATGCGTTGTCTGCCCTGCCAAGGTGATGTCGCCCACGCCGTTGTTGATCACTTCCAACTGGCCCAGGTTGTAGAAACCGGACAGGTTCGCGGGGCAAGGTCCATTTTGCGTGAGGCGACTGAGGTACGGCACCTCCACGGTGACCTCAAAGCGGAAGTCATCATCATATTGGCCATCGGCCAAGTACAACACCAGGGTATTGCCCACCACTTGGGTGCGCACCATGGGGAGCACCACCACATCCGCCCGCACCGCCACTTGTTGCATCGGCGCGTAGCGCACCGTGGCGTGGATCGGGCCGTCGACCTGAACATTGGTGAAGGGCGCCACATACCGGTATTCGGTGGAAATGACCCCGGAGCCGTGGATTTCGTCCTTGTGGCAGGCGGAGAGGACCAGGGTGCTCAGGGATAGCAGGGCAATAGTGCGGTTCGGGCGCATGGCGGGTGTTGGTGTTGATGGTGGCCTTATGGCGGGTTTGCCCTTAAGACAACCGGGCCCCGGATTACCCCCATCTCGTGCCCGATAATTTCAACCCGGCCGCGCCAACCGCCGGACTGCAACTGCAGCAGCCCTCCTTCCGTGAACGGCATGCACCCGGGCACGTGCTTCTGCTGTTCCTTTGTATGCGCAACCATGCTTCACTTGCAGCTCCCCACCGACCCGCGCTGGGCCGCCTTGGCCAAGGAGGACTTGCGCACCCTGCTGATCGATCACGCCTGGTGCGAACACAAGGCCGCCAGCAACGCCATGTCCATCATCGTGCGCAACCCAGGGCTCACCGATCTGGTGCAAGAACTCACCCGCATTGCCGAAGAGGAGATGAGCCATTTCGGAATGGTGGTCCAGCGCATCCGCGAACGGGGCTGGGCGTTGGGTCCCGAGCGCAAGGACAGCTACGTGAATGAACTGTTGGATTTCGTGCGCAAGGACGGTAGCCCCGAAGAACGCCTGGTGGACCGCCTGCTGTTTTCCGCCATGATCGAGGCGCGGAGCTGCGAACGGTTCAAAATGCTCAGTGGATCCGCGGAAGACCTTGAATTGCGCGAGTTCTACCGCGATCTGATGGAAAGTGAAGCCGGGCATTATGCCACCTTCATCGGCCTGGCGCGCAAATACGGCGGCCGCCAGGATGTGGATGCCCGGTGGCAGGCTTTCTTGGCTTTTGAGGCAGGCGTGGTGGCCCGGTACGGCACGCGGCCGGAAATGCACGGCTGATCCTTGCGCCAATGACCTCCCCAAAACCGAGCAATGGCTTGTCCAAAGAGGTAACGGCCGAATGCCTCTGCATCGGCGATGAGCTGCTCATCGGCCAGGTGGTCAACACCAACGCGGCATGGATGGGGCAGGAGTTGGGCCTCCATGGCATCCGCACGGTGCTGGGCCGCGCCATTGGCGATGACCAGGACACCATTGTGGATGCCCTGCGCACCGCTTCCACGGACATTGTGCTGATCACCGGGGGGCTGGGGCCCACCAAGGATGACGTGACCAAACGCGCCCTCTGCGAATTCTTCGGAACAACGCTCCTGCACCATCCCGAGGTGGAACAGCGGGTGGTGGGCCTGTTCACCCGCATGGGCCGACGGCCGGACCACGTGAAAGCGGCCGACCGCGCCCAGGCCATGCTGCCTGCGGGTTGTACCGTGCTGCCCAACCACCTGGGCACGGCCAGCGGCATGTGGTTCGAGCAGCAAGGCCGGGTGTTCGTGAGCCTGCCCGGGGTGCCCTACGAAATGCAGGCCATCATGCGCGAAAGTGTGCTGCCACGGCTGCGGGAGCGCTTTCGGCCGCCCAGCATCGTGCACCGCACCATCCGCACCACAGGCATGGGTGAAACCCCGCTGGCCGAACGCCTCGCCGACTGGGAGGATGGCTTGGCCAAGGAAGGGATCCGCCTGGCCTACCTGCCTTCGCCCGGGCAAGTGCGCTTGCGCCTCAGCCGCTATGCAGGGGCGGATGCTGCGGCCGCCAAGGCCAGTGTGGACCGCCAGGCGGAAGCCTTGCATGCCCTGATCCCCGGCTTGATCTTCGGTGAAGGGGCCCAAGAACTAGAGGAAGTGGTGGGCCTCCTCCTGCGCGAACGCGGCCAAACCTTGGCACTGGCCGAAAGCTGCACCGGCGGCTACCTCAGCCATTTGGTCACTTCCGTGCCGGGCAGTTCCGCCTATTACATCGGCGGCGTGGTGAGCTATGCCAATGCGGTGAAAATGGCCGAGCTCGGCATTCCCAGCGACATGCTCGAGCTCAATGGTGCGGTGAGCGGACCCGTGGCCGAGCAGATGGCCATTGGCGTGAGGCAAGCCTTGGGCAGCGACTGGGCCGTGGCCACCACCGGCATCGCCGGGCCGGGCGGGGGAAGCCCCGATAAGCCCGTGGGCACCGTGTGGATCGCCGTGGCCGGCCCCAACGGCACAGTCGCCGAGCGCGGAGTGTTCATGGGCTCCCGTGACCTGGTGATCAAGCGGGCAACAGCTGCGGCCCTCAACATGCTCCGTAAACAATTGGCTTTGGGCCGATAAGGGCCGGTTCGTACGGGTGGGTTTTTTGTACTACCTTCGCCGCCCGAAATCGCACAGCCATGTCACGCATCTGCCAAATCACCGGAAAGCACGTCATCACCGGCAATTCCGTGAGCCACTCCAACCGGAAGACCCGCCGCACCTTCGTGCCCAACCTGCAGGACCGCAAGTTCTTCATTCCGGAAGAGAACCGCACCGTGCAACTGCGCGTGAGCGCGGCCGGCATCCGCACCATCAACAAGGTGGGGATCAGCGAGGCCATCAAACGCGCCAAGGCCAAGGGCTTTTTCAAGGCCTGAACACCCCGGGATCTACCGTGCAAGGCGCTTGGGCTTGGCCCGGGCGCCTTTTTTCGTGTGCATCCCCCCAAGGCGCAAATACCTTTGAAGCCATGCGTGCCAAGAGCCTCCGGGCGTTCCTCCTCACCAGCTTGCTGCTGGCCATCCCGGTGGCCGCAGCCTTGTGGCGCCTGGACAAGTTCGCCCTACACCTGGCCATGAACGAGCTTCATGGCCGTTGGAGCGACTCCCTCTTTCCCCTGATCACCGAACTGGCCAATGGCTGGGTGCCCACCGTGCTGGCCTTGTTGCTGCTTTGGAAGAGCTGGAGGGCCTTCCTGATGATGGGTCTTGCCACCGGCTTGAGCGCCATCCTGGTGCAGCTCCTCAAACACATGGTGTTTGAAGGGCATGATCGTCCTTCCATGTTCATGGACCGCATGCCCGGGCTCCAGGTGGTTGCCGGCCTCGACCTGCACAGCCATTTCAGTTTTCCCAGCGGACATTCCACGGCGGCCTTCAGTATGTGCCTGGCCTTGGCCGTGGTGTTCGCCAAGCAGGTCCCCGCAGTTTGTTTGGCCTTGGCCGCAGGGCTTCTGGCTTTCAGCAGGGTTTACCTTTCCCAGCATTTTGCCGAGGACATCCTGGCCGGGGCTTTCCTGGGCTGCGCCACAGGTGCCTTGGTGTACGCGTTGCTCTACCAGGGGCCATGGCGCCACTACACCGCGTTGGACCGATCGCCCTTGCGGCGTCAGAACCAATAACGTGCGCCGATCGCACCGGTAATGTCGAATTCCGTGCTGGGCACCAGGTCCAGGCCTGGCACCAGCTCCAAGAAGATGTCCACCGGTGCTTTTGCCGGCAAGTAGGCCAAGCCTACGGGGAACCGCACCCCCAGCCCCAGGCGGCCATGGTCTTCCGTGTACCAGTGCCCGTGCCGCCAGTAGCGGTTGTCGTTCCAACTGCGCAGCCGCAGCCCGGGGCCGTAATACAAGGGCATTCTGCCTTTGCCCAGCTTGATCAGGTCCATGTTGTGGAACAGGTAGTCCGCATGGAGGCTGAAGTATGACCCCTCCCGTAAGGACCAGGCCACCGCCCCGGCCACGGCGCGCTCGCCGCTGATCCATCCTTTAAGCGAGATGCCCGTGGGCTCTCCAAGGATGATGCCCGCGCCAAACCCGCTGGATTGGGCGCGGGTGAAGGCGGATGTACCCAGTAGAACGATGAGAACAAGGGTGCGCATTTCGGGCATCAGGGAAACGAACAGCGGATGAGCGGAAATTGTTCGCCGGCTCACCGCGAATTCCGGCGGCAAAGGGCGGGAAACGGTTCCGCCACGCTCATTGGCTGCTGCCCGGAGTGGGCACGATCATCACGTTGAACCGGTTGGCGCGAAGCACATCATCTGAAGTACTGCCCAGAAAGGCCTTGGCCAAGCCCCGGCGTCCGTGGGTGCCCATGATGATCAAGTCCGCTTGCAGGCGCTCCGCTTCAGCCAGGATCGTCTCCACGGTGGGGCCCATGACCATCACGGGCTGTGCATCCACCTGCTTGGCGGCCAGTTCGCTGATGATGCCCTGCATGCGGTGCCGTTCTTCCTTCAGGTCGCCTGCCCGTACATCGCGAATGTATTGCGGCCCGGCCTGGTAGCCCACGAAATCAGGCTCCGGCGCGGCTACGTGCAGCACCCACAGCTTGGCACCGCATGACTTGGCCAGGTCGGTGGCGATCCGCAGCACACGGTCCGTCTCCGCCTTCAGTTCCAAGGCAAGCAGCAAGTTCTTCATGGCAGCACGGGTTGGGCCCCGCCAAGTTAACCAAGAACGGCCATGAAATGAAAATGGCGGCATTGCCGCCATTTTCATTCAGTTCTTGTCCAAGGCCGGTCACACCAGCTCTTCTTCCGGGGCCAGCACCAATCGCTCATAGTGCTGGCGGCGCAGCTTGCCGCTGCTCTGGAAGAACCAGTCGATCAGGCCGTAGTGGTAGCCCCGGCGCAAGCCACTGTGGTGGGTGCCCAGCATTTTCTTCTTGCCGCTGAGCTTTTGCAGCGTACGGGTCAGGAACGCTTCCACCTCTTCGGCCGACAGTTGCGGCTGGTGCTTGGCTGCCCAGCCGGAAACGTGTTCCAGGATTTCTTCCTTGGGCATCAGGCGGCCGGTTTGGTTGATGGCCTCCATCACGGCATTGTCCCACTCGTTCAACGGGCGCACTTTGCGCACACGCTTGGGCGGGCGACCGGGCTTTCCCGGTGCCTTCTCTGCCACGGCCTTGCGTGGCCGCCCGGGCCCGCGCTTCACCGTGCCCTCCACCATTTCGGGGCGTGCGGGATCGGAGGTTCCTGCCGTTGTGCGATGCTGCTTCAGGTCGGCGATCGCGCTCTTGATCAAGTCCAATTGGTACGTCAGGCGCCGGCGTTCATTGCGGTAATGAACCAGTAGTTGATCTATGTTCTTGTCGCTTAATCTTTTGTTGGCCATTGCTGGTCGTGTCTATCAGTTTGGTCGTGCAAAAGTAGGAGCCAGGAATTATTATTCCCAACACGCAAGCCAATAAAGGATAAAGTAAGTTCAATTTATTCTGATCAATTTCCCGTTCGTGGGTTTTTCAAGGGTGCCGATGAAAGTGGATCTAAGTCCAGTTATTTCGACCAATGCTGATATTTCATCTATAAATTCCATTTTACAAGCGATGAGCAGCCCGCCGCTCGTTTGCGGATCGCAGAGAAGCACGAGCTGTTCCATGCCGCCAACACCGTCGATCTTCCCGTTAAGGCTCTTCCAGTTCCGCATGGTCCCGTCCGGATAGCAGCTTTGTTTGGCATAGCCCATGCACTCCGGTATCACAGGTATGTCCGCAAAACGTATCTCCGCGCTGAGCCCGCTACCTGCGCACATTTCAGCGAGGTGGCCCAGCAGGCCGAACCCGGTGATGTCCGTGAGGGCATGCACCCCGGGGTGTGCGCCCAAGGCAGTGCCCACGGAATTCGGCCGGATCATGAGGTCCTTGGCGATGTGGGCATGTTCGGGTGCAAGCACCCCCCGCTTTTGCGCCGTGCTCAGGATGCCCACGCCCAAGGGTTTGGTGAGCAGCAGGGCGTCTCCGGCCTGGGCGGTATCGTTGCGTTTGAGATGGGTGATGGGCACTTCACCCGTGACGGCCAGCCCGAAGAAGGGTTCCTTGGAGTCGATGCTGTGCCCGCCGGCCAAGGGGATGCCGGCATCGTGGCAGGCTTGCCGCCCGCCGTCTACCACCCGGCCCGCCAGTTCGGCCCCGAGCTTCTCCAAGGGCCAGCCAAGAATGGCCACGGCCATCAGGGGCTTGCCTCCCATGGCATACACATCGCTCAGGGCATTGGTGGCGGCGATGCGCCCGAAGTCGAAGGCATCGTCCACGATGGGCAGGAAAAAGTCGGTGGTGCTGATCACCGCGCGGCCGTCGCCCAGGTCATATACCGCGGCATCATCACGGCTCTGGTAGCCGACCAGCAAGCGGGGGTCTGCCAAGGCGCCCATGGAGGTGTGCAGGATCTTTTCCAGGTCGGCGGGCGAGATCTTGCAGCCGCAGCCCGCGCCATGGCTCAGTTGGGTCAATCGCACCACAGGGGCGGGGTCAAGGTTCATGATCGAGGAGCAGTTCGGCCAATTGTTCCGGGGTGCGTGCTTGGGAGGGGATGTGCCGGGTAAGCGCCGGGTCCCGTTCGGCCAGGCCGCGCGCGTAGGTTTTGTCGTAGTAGGCCAAGGTGATCTCTGCAACTTGGTGCAGGTTGCCTTTTTCCAAGGCTTCCAGGGCCGCGGTGGCATGCTGGGGGCCCAAGCGCTTGCGGATCCGTTCCACCGCTGCTGCCAGTTCCGCAGGTGGATAGTGGCCATAGTCCTGCACCAACCGGGCCACGCGCAGGGGGCGGGGCATGTCCACGAACAGGAGCGGGCTGCTGCGCATGCGCGCAAACAGGGGGTCGGGCACTTTCACCTTTCCCACCATGCGGCTTTCGTCCTCCACCCACACGACCCGGGCGGGATCCAAGCGGTGAAGGGTGCCCCACAGGAGGTTTTCGAACTGCTCGGTGGTGGGTTGCGGGCCTTGGCCAATGCCCCCGAAGGAGGAGCCTTTGTGCCGGGCCAGCCCTTCCAGGTCCAACACCTGTTGGCCTTTTGCCTGCAACAGCGCCAGCAGCCCGGTTTTGCCCGTGCCGGTGTAGCCGCCCAGCACCCGCAACTGCCATGGGGTGCTGAAGGAGGCCAGCACGTGGGTGCGGAAGGCCTTGTAGCCGTGTTGCAGCGTGATCACCTGCAGGCCCCCGACTTTCTCCAACAACCAAGCCACGCTGGCGCTGCGCTCCCCGCCCCGCCAGCAATGCACGGCCACCTTGCCCCCAAGGGCCACTGCGTTGGATCGTTCCACCAACGAGGCCAGTTTGGGCCCCGCCAGCCTTATGCCGTGAAGCATGGCCGGGTACCGGCCCTGTTGTTTGTACAGGGTGCCCACCTCGGCGCGCTCTTCGTCGGTGAACAATGGCAGGTTTACTGCTCCGGGCAGGTGGCCACGGGCATGTTCGCCAGGCGAGCGCACGTCGATCACCGGCAAGCCAGCCGCAAGGAAACGCTCGATCGGAAGGGCCGTTGGCACGTTGCGAAGGTAGGCCGCTGCCGTTCGCAGGAAGTGATGGCCGTCAGTGCGGGTTGTTGTAATTGTCCAGCACCTCGTTGCGCGCTGCCCCGGCATCGGCCGCACCGCTCACAATGCGGTCCAGCCAGTGACTGTCGTTCAGCTCGCCGGGCATGTCCGAGGTAAGCAGGGTCCAGCAGGTGGTGCTCCGCTCGGGCTGGTAGAACACGAAACGGCGGTCGTTGTAGCGGCCTGCACGGTAATAATGCCAGATCATGTACGGTACCACCCCGGTTTCGTTGGAGCGGTTCACCACGGTGTTGGGCGCTCCGTAGCGCAGGTAAACATAGCCTTGGTCGCTTTGGTAGCCGCGCATGTTGCGGCACCCGAACTGCCGGTTCACATATTTCACGGCCTGCAGGTACTTTTCCCATGCGGCTTCGGGACTGCCCGGGCTCCGGTTGTACCAAAAGGTGTACATCACCTGCCGCATCACTTCCAAGTTTTTGTTCTTCACCTGGTCGTCGATCATCTTACGCTCCAGTTCATCGGCGATGGGCCGCATGGAGCTCAGGTGCTCCGCCAGGGTGTCCACTTCGGTGAAGGCATCGGTGAAGTTGGGGCCCAGCTCACCGGCCAGCATCCGGGCGGGGTCGTAGCTGATCGGATTGTTCCGCTGGAAGAACTGGGTTCGCCGCTGCACCAGGGAATCCTGGCGGTCGCGCAGTTCAACGGCCAGCAAGTAGTTGCCGCTGGGCAGCTTGCCAATGCCAAATTCCACGCCCAAGGGCACTACCGTGTCGGCCTTGGAGCGCTGTACATGCCTGAAGTTGCCCGCCACCTGGCCGGTCTCATAGTTTTCCACTTGTGTTACGGCCAGGAATTGGCCTTCCTTGCCGAAGCGCTCCTGCGTGCCGTAGGCCTCGCAGTAAGCGGCCAATTTGTCCACCTCCTTGGGAAAGTAGGTGCCCGGATAGGGGTGCATGGGTTGGCCTGCCCGGTCGGGCAAGGTGAACATAATGTCCGATAGTGTGGCATCCCAGCTGCGGGCGGGTATCACCAATGGGGTTTGTACATAGGTCTTGGCTGTATCGGCGAGGTTCGCATCATGAAGTTCAATCGTAATAGCATAACTTCCTGGTTGCAAGAGAAATCGCTCTTGGTAGATAAAGTCTCCCTGTAGGGTATCGGCACGCTCCGGTGAGGCTACTCTGGCTTTCCGGAAGTCGATGATCTTGCCGTCCCGTTCCAAGGTGATCAACGCATCCACTTGGGCTTGCACGAAGCCGCGATCATCCATGGCCCATATCACCGTGCTGCCCAAGATCGAGGTGTTCACGTCCACCAGTTCTCCCTTGCCGGGTTCGTGGAACCGTTTGGTTTCCACCACGGCGTCCAGCCTGCTCTGGGCCGCGAGCATGATCGGCAGCACGAAGGCCGCCAGGACCAGGGATCTTGGGTATGCCATGCCTCAAAGTTAGTGTGCGCCATGGCGTAGCCACGGCCGTTGCACCGATCCCCGGCGCCGTTCCTCGATCCACCATGCCTGTTGCGGCCATCATGCGGGCTACTTTCGCGCCCCTCTACGCCACAGCATGCGCGATCGCCTTTACATCGATGATGCCCGCCAACGGGTGCGTTCAGGCCATCCTTGGGTGTATGACAACCAAGTGCGGCGCGTGGAAGGCCAGCCGCAGCCCGGCGCCATTGTGCAGGTGTTCGATGTGCGCAAGGGGCCCTTGGGCCAAGGCTTCTTCAATCCGCATTCCAAGATCCGGGTGCGCCTGCTGACCAAGCACCTCGATGAGCCGATCAACGCGGCTTTTTTCCGCCGTAAGGTGCAAGCAGCATGGGATCACCGCGTGCGCTTGGGACAGCCCCGGAGCTGCCGCGTGGTGTTCGGCGAAGCCGATGGCCTGCCCGCCTTGGTGGTGGACAAGTTCAACGAGGTGCTGGTGCTGCAAACATTGGCCTTGGGCATGGACCGCTTCAAGGCAGAGATCGTGCAGGCCTTGCACGAAGTGCTGCAACCAAGCGGCATCTACGAACGCAACGACGTGCCCGTGCGCGCCAAGGAAGGTTTGCCCTTGGTGAAGGGCTTCATTGGTGAGCCTTTCGATACCCGCCTGCAGATCCAGGAGAACGGCCTGCTTTTCGCCGTGGACGTGGCACAAGGCCAAAAAACGGGGCATTTCCTGGATCAGCGGCTCAACCATGCCGCCATGGAGCAGGTGGCCCGTGGTGCCCGGGTGCTGGATTGTTTTACCCACACCGGCGGCTTCGCCCTGCATGCCGCCAAATACGGCGCTAGCGAGGTGCTGGGGCTGGACATCAGCGGCGATGCCGTGGAACAGGCCAGGCGCAATGCGGCCTTGAACGGCTTGGGCGGCAATTGCCGCTTTGAGGCGGTGAACGTCTTCGATTTCCTTTCGGCGCCGCAAATTGCCGGAGGGCCGTGGGATGTGGTGGTGCTGGACCCCCCGGCGTTTGCCAAAAGCAAGTCCGCACTGGAGGGTGCCACCCGGGGCTACAAAGAGATCAACCTGCGGGCCATTAAAAGCCTGCCCCCGGGCGGCTTCCTGGTTACCTGTTCCTGTTCGCAGCACATGCTGCCCGACCTCTTCCGCCGCACCATTGCCGATGCCGCCCACGATGCCCACCGCGAACTGCGCGAGATCTACAGCGGCGGCCAGCCCCCGGACCACCCCGTGCACTGGGCCATCCCGGAAACCCACTACCTGAAGTGCCTGGTGCTGCAAGTGCTGTAGCCGCGGACTACTTGCGCTGCTGTTTTTTTCGGCGCACCGGCAGGGACAGCTTGAAGCGTTTTTCCTTGGGCCATTTTTTCTCTTCGCCCAGCAGAAAGCCCCACGGCTTCAGCGGCGTGATCTCATCAAACACCAGTTTCATCATACCGGTGATGGGGATGGCCAACAGCAATCCCATGAAGCCCCAGAGCGTGCCCCAGGCCAGCAACGCGATCATGCTCGCCAGCGGGTTGAGGCTCACGCTGGAACCCACCACCTTGGGCGTGATGAAGTTGTTGTCGATGAATTGCGTGGTGGCGATCACGCCTACCACGCCCAAGGCGTACATCATCGAATCCTTCGTCAACAGCGCGATCAAGAGCGGAACGATGGCTCCCAGCCATGGACCCAGGTAGGGGATCACGTTGAGCAACGCTGCCGTCACGCCCAGCAGCACGGCATATTCAAGCCCCAGCACCAAAAAGCCGATCGAGTCCAGCACCGCCAGGAAAAAGACCACCGTGATCAAGCCCTTGAGCCATTGGCGGCTCAACCCGGCGATGTTCTCCACCAGCCGGAGCACTGTGCCGTCGTGGTCGGGCGCAAGGCGCAGGAAAAATTCGCGGAACCGCCCCTTCATCAGCAGCAGGAAGAAGGTGATGATGGGGATGACCAGGGCAGTGGCAAATGCTGCACCCGTGGCCGAAAAAACGTTTACCGCCACCGAGCCGCTGCTCTTGATCAGCGCCTCCAGTTTGTCCTGCACCCATTCCGATTGCCGTGCCTGGGCCACGTTGAAACGCCCTTCCACGTACGTCTGGCCCAGTTCGATCTTGTGCATCAACGCAGCCTGCAACCCGGGCAGGTCCTTGCCGAAGTGGGCGTACTGGCTGCCCAGGAAGTACAGCAGCCCGAAGAACATGAGGACAAGCAGCACGCAACCGGTGCCTGCCGCCAGCCACAGCGGCCAGCCCCGCCGCTGCAGCCCTTGGCAAAGGGGCAGCAGCAAAAAGCTGAATATGCCTGCGATGAACAACAGCACAAAGAGGTCCCGCCCGTAATGAAGCACGGTTACCGAACCGATCAGCGCCAGCAGCACCAATACGTAATGCAGCAGGGGGTCGCGCACCGGGCCTGTGGGCACGGGCTCATGGGGCAGGGGCGGGGCGTGTTGCATGCCGGGGGCTCAGCGATCGCGCAGGTAGGCTTTCAGGCGGCCCAAGCTAATGCCCACCTCCCCGAGCAACAGGCGCAGGGGAAATTGTTCCGCTTTTGCGGCCAGCATGGGGGCGGCCAGGCTGGCGCCGAAGAGCAAGGCGCGCTTGGCCCATCCTCCTGTGCCGTTTCCCATGGCCCATTGCAAGGCCCCCCCAAGGCCCGCGCCGGAAAGTGTTCCGGCCACGGTTTGGGGCAGGGCACCACGCACCAATGCCACTACCGTTTCGCGGGCCAGCCGGTTGCGTAGCCCAGGGTCCTTCAGCAGCAACCAATGGCTTTGCAGGTGCCCGGCATGTACGTTGGCCACATCCGCCCACCGCTGCTGCTCCGCACGGAATTCCGCCAAATTTCGGAACCGGTCAACTTTCGCCATCGCGCAGCAGGTTGATCACATGCAATTGCACGCTTTCTTGGATCCGGTTGCGGGCGAGGAAAAAAACGAGCAGGAATACCAGCAAGTAGGCACCGCCCACGATGGTCAGCCCCAAGGCCAGGCCGCCCATCACCGTGCCGAGCCATACGGCCAAGGCCAAGCTGGCGAATACCAGGAACAAGGTGATGGCCACGGCACTGATCAATAGCACCAGCAGGTTGCCGGCCACCGCGCCGGTCTTGCCGTAAACATCCAGCTTCACCTGTTCCTGCCGGGCATGGAAGTAGGCCTTGCCGTCATGCAAGGCGGCTTCCAGCAGCTCTCCCAGTGGATGGGAGCCCGTATCCCCGCGGGAGGTACCGTCCGTTCCGGTGGAGTCGGTGCTCATTGAAGTTGGATCATGCGGCGCCTGCCGCGATCGGGGGCTCCATGGAGGGGTCCGCAGCACGTTTGCCCGTGCCGCGCAGGTCCTGTGCCACCCGTTCTTTCAGGTCCGCCCCTTCGGCGGCCATGAAGTCCAAAAAGTCCTTCAGGTCGGCCTTGGTCATGTTGGCGCGTTCCACCACGCTGTTGCGCGCGGCCTTCCACCGTTCATAGCCGTGGTCCAGCAGCTCCTCCAGATCGTCCATGGCACGTTTGCCTTTTTCGCGCAGCAGATCGCGCGTTTCCTTGCCCGAGCGTGGTGCCAACAGCATGCCGATGGCTACACCGGCAGCCAGGCCGGCCAAGATGCCCAAAGCGGTCTTTCCGTTGCTCATCGAGTGCAATTTTCGGGTTGCCGTGGAAAGATAGTGCCAAACACGAAAGCTTCCCTGGTTCGGACATTCCGGCAGGCCGCATGAGGCCATACCGTCCAGAAGCAGCCCTTTAGGGCCATGATCGCCCTTGGCCTTGTACGCGGTAGCCGCCCCGTGCGGCTATTGGGGCTGCATGACGGGCACGGCCGTGAAGCAGCGGTCTTGCAGGGAGTAGCTGTGGCCCTTGGAGATGATGTGGATCCGCATGCCTTCTATGCTGAAGACCTCGCCTTCCTCCACATCGGCCAGGTTGGTGTAGGTGATGTCCCGGCCATCGAAGATCATTACCTGCCCGCTGCCGATGGTCTCCAGGCGGTAGCCGTCGGTGATCACCACGCCCGTATCCTCGCCCAAGCCGATGCCCACGGCTGCCGGATTGGCGGAGATGCACTGCGTAAGGCGGCTGAAGCGGCCCCGGTTCACAAAGTGGGTGTCCACCACCACATCCTGCACAAAGCTCAGGCCCGTGGTCATCTTCACCCCGCCCTTTACCAGCCCGGTGGCGCTTTGGCCCTGGTAGATCATGGTGCTGCTCATGCACATGGCACCGGCGCTGGTGCCTGCGATCACGAAGCCCGGCTCTTCCTGGTAGCGCTTCTTGAGCAGCTGTAAAAAGGCCGTGCCACCGAAAATGGTGGTGAGCCGCAATTGGTTGCCCCCGCTGATCATCACCCCGTCCGCTTTGGCCAGGCGCTGTTCCATTTCCGGGGTTACATCCTTGCGCTCGCGGATGTCCAGCACGTCCAAGTTCTTTACTCCCAGCATGCCGAAGGCTTCCCGGTAGTTGTCCGCCACCTCCGCCGGTATGGAGCTGGCCGTGGTGATCAAGGCGATGCGGGCATTGGGCCCGCCCATTTCGTCCACTACCCGGCGCAGGATGCTGGATTCGATGAACGTGCCCGAGTCCGTGCCGTTCTTCTCCCTGCTGTTGCCTTTGTCCTCGGCGCCGCCAATGGCGATCAACTTCCCTTTGGGTGCTATTTCCATCTTGCTTGCTTTCGCCCCACCCCCGTGTTGCCCGTGGATCCGCGCATCGTTCGCGCGGGGGAAACGGGGCAAAACTACGGGAATGGCACCGCATGGCGCCACCAGGCCGGAATTTGTTCAACAGCCCGCTATTCATACATTGACCGCACATTAGCAATACCCCTCCTCATGCGGATCCTCGAGCTCAAGGCCATGCGCGGCCCCAATCATTGGTCGATCAAGCGGCACCGCCTGGTGGTCATGCGCCTCGATATCGAGGAACTGGAAGAACGCCCCACGGACACCATTCCGGGGTTCTATGAACGCATGAAGGCCCTGATCCCCTCGCTTTACACCCACCGCTGCAGCGAAGAGCACGAAGGCGGCTTTTTCGAGCGCGTGCAGCGCGGCACCTGGATGGGCCATGTGATCGAGCACATCGCCCTGGAGATCCAGACCCTGGCCGACATGGACACCGGTTTCGGGCGCACCCGCAGTACCGGTGCCCACGGCGTGTACAACGTGGTGTTCAGCTACATCGAGGAGGCGGTAGGGCTGTACGCAGCCAAAGCCGCCGTGCGCATTGCCGAGGCCCTGATCGCCGGAACGCCGTACGACCTTGATGCCGATATCCAGCGCATGCGCGAACTGCGCGAGGATACCCGCCTGGGGCCCAGCACCGGTTCCATTGTGGAAGAGGCCGCCCGGCGCGGCATTCCTTGGCTGCGGCTCAACGGCCAAAGCCTCGTGCAGCTCGGCCATGGCGTGCACCAAAAACGCATCCGCGCCACGGTGACCAGCCGCACCAGCAACATCGGGGTGGAGATCGCCTGCGACAAGGAGGAAACCAAGCAACTGTTGGAGAGCTACGAGATCCCTGTGCCCAAGGGCCGTGTGGTGCGTACCGAGGAAGGCCTGGTCGCCGCCCTGGAAAGCGTGGGCTTCCCCTGCGTGATCAAGCCCATTGGCGGCAACCACGGCCGTGGGGCCACCATCGGCATCAAGACCCTCGAAGAGGCCAACGCCGCATTGGCCGTGGCCAAGGAGATCAGCCGTAGCGTGGTGGTGGAGAAGGAGATCAAAGGTCTGGACCACCGCCTGCTGGTGATCGACCACAAGTTTGTCGCCGCTGCAAAGCGCACACCGGCTTGCGTGGTGGGCGATGGTAAACACACCATTGAGCAGTTGGTGGAAGAAGTGAACAAGGACCCCCGGCGCGGCTTCGGCCATGAAAAGGTGCTTACCGCCATCACCATCGACGCCCACACCTTGGAACTGCTCGGCCGCCGCAACCTCACCCCGGCCAGCGTGCCGCAGGCCGGGGAGACCGTGTACCTCAAAGCCACCGCCAACCTCAGCACCGGTGGTACCGCCACCGACGTCACCGAGGTGGTGCATTCCTACAATATTTTCATGGCCGAGCGCATCTCGCGCATCATCGACTTGGACATCTGCGGCATCGACATCATGACCGAGGACATCACCCGGCCGCTCAATGAGTGCGGCGCGGTGCTGGAGGTCAACGCCGCGCCCGGCTTCCGCATGCACCTGGACCCCACCGAGGGCCTAGGCCGCAACGTGGCCGAGCCCGTGGTGGACATGCTCTTCCCGCCGGGCGCGCCCAGCCGGATCCCCATCATTGCCGTTACCGGCACCAATGGCAAGACCACCACCTCGCGCCTCATTGCCCACATCATGCGCAGCCACGGCCACAAGGTGGGCATGACCTGCAGCGACGGCGTGTACATCATGAACCGCCTGCTCATGAAAGGCGATTGCACCGGTCCGGTGAGCGCCCAGTTCGTGCTCAAGGATCCCTTGGTGGACCTGGCCGTACTGGAGACCGCCCGTGGGGGCATGCTGCGCAGCGGCCTCGGCTTTGAGCATTGCGACGTGGGCATTTGCACCAATGTGGCCGCCGACCACCTCGGACTGGGCGACATCAACACCTTGGAAGAGCTGGCCAGTGTGAAAAGCACCGTGCCGCGCAGCGTCCGCCCCGACGGCTACGCCATCCTCAACGCCGATGATGAACTGGTGATGGCCATGCGCAAGCAGTGCCAGGCCAAGATCGCACTCTTCAGCCTCGATGAGAACAACCGCTTGATCCGCCAGCACTGCAAGCTCGGTGGCTTGGCGGCCATCTATGAAAACGGCTTCATCACCATCAGCAAGGGCGAGTGGAAGCTGCGCATCGAAAAGGCCGTGAACGTGCCCCTCACCTATGGAGGCAGGGCCGTGTTCAACATCCAGAACGTGCTGCCCGCCGTGCTGGCCGCCTACGTACAGGGCGTCAAGGTGGAAGAACTGCGTGAGGCCTTGGCCACCTTCGTACCCTCCCCGGCACAAACACCGGGCCGCCTCAACCTCTTCCAATTCAAGAATTTCCAAGTGGTGGTGGATTATGCCCACAACCCCCACGGCTTTGAGGCGTTGGGCCGCTTCCTCGCCAAGGTGCCCGACAGCCCCAAGGTGGGCGTGATCGCCGGGGTAGGCGACCGCCGGGATGAAGACACCGTCAATCTCGGCCGCCTCAGCGCCCGCATGTTCGATGAGATCATCATCCGCCAAGACCGCAACCTGCGCGGCAAGAGCGATGATGAGATCATTGCCCTGATGGTCAAGGGCATCAAGGAAGTGGACCCCAACAAGAAGTTCACGGTCATAAAAAAGGAAGAAGAGGCCATCCGCTACGCCATCAGCACGGCCAAGCCTGGCAGTTTCCTCACCCTATGCAGTGATGTGGTGCCCGATGCCCTGGCCCTGGTGCTCAAGCTCAAGGAAGAAGAAGACAAGGTCACCTTCAGCAAAGACGACATCCCCAACAGGAACAAGGAGCTGGTGGGGTAGGAGTTGTGGCAATGCAGGGCTCTTGTGCCCATGCTTTAGGCAGCTTGGCCAACAGGGCGGACAGGGGTAGTATGAGCGGATGCATGCAGCCTTTATGGACCGGTTCACAACCGGCCATGTCCTGCGGCGGTGCGCCGGGGTTGCTTGGCCCGCGGGCAGAGCGCATCTTGGCCGCTGCTTTTCATTGCACCCGGCAAGAAGTATGAGATGGCTGCGCCCCTGAAGGAAATGTTCAACCGGCCGTTCTTCGAGCAGTTGGCCCGTGAGACGGCAGAGGTAGCGCCCGGTGTGGATCGCACGGTCCTGCTGGCACAGTTGCTGGAAGGCAATGAAGGCCGTGAGCTGAATGCGCGGATGCGCCACGCCAGCACCTGCCTGCGCCACCATTTGCCGGCGGACTTCCGAACGGCCGTGGACTTGCTCAAACAGGTGGTGCCGCGCATGCCCCGGAACTACACGGCGCTGCTCTTTCCGGATCTTGTAGGCTTGTACGGGTTGCAGGATCCCGCTTTCTCCCTTTCGGCCTTGAAGTATTTCACGGCGTTCGGCTCCGCGGAGTTTGCCGTCCGCGAGTTCCTGCGCAAGGATGTGATGGGCACGCTTCAGGTGATGCGGACATGGGCAGAGGACAGGAATGAACACGTGCGCCGCTTGGCCTCCGAAGGCTGCCGGCCCCGGTTACCCTGGTCTTTCCGTTTGGATGCCATCATCCATGATCCAACGCTGACCACCCCCATCCTCGCTCAACTGCGTGCCGATGATTCTCCCTATGTCCGCCGGTCGGTGGCCAACCACCTCAACGATCTCAGCAAGGATCACCCGGAGCATATGCTTGGCCTATTGCGCGATTGGGGCCTGGGGCATCCGCATACCGAATGGATCGCCAAGCACGCCTGCCGCACGTTGATCAAAGCCGGGGATAAGCACGCGCTTGAGCTCTTCGCCTTTGATGCTGCAGCCAAGGTGCACATCCAAGCGTTCGACCTTGTGTCCAGGCAAATTCAACGGGGCGGCACCTTGGAGTTCTCATTCACCGTGGTTTCACAGGCACACGTGCACCAGCAATTGGTGGTCGACTATGCCATCCACTACCGGAAGGCCTCCGGCCGCACTTCACGAAAGGTGTTCAAGCTCAAGGAGGCCAGCCTCGCGCCGGGCGCTTCCTTGTCCATTGCAAAACGCCAGCGCATGGTGGACCTGAGCACGCGCAAGCACTTCGCCGGGGAGCACTTGGTAGAGGTTTTGGTGAACGGAAAGGTGCTTGCACAAGCTGCATTTGTGCTCGCTGCGAACTGAAAAGGGCAGCTGGGCTTTCGCCCGGCTGCCCCGAATGCCACAAGACCGGCCCGCCGGTACAGGTGCTCAGTTCATGCCCACCAGGAAGCGCTTGGCCACGGAACGGCCTTGCACGTGCAGGTCCAACACATACAAACCTATGGGCAGGGCTTCAAGGCCGATCACGCCTTGCGCGCCGATGCGGCCGCTGAGCACCGTGCGGCCCACACTGTTCACGATCCGGTAGTCGGCCGTTGCGGCGGAGTTGAGCGTGATGTTCAACTGCTGGCCGTTGGCCGATGTCGGGTATTGGACCGACACTGCTTCGGCGTGGGCGGCATCCACGCCGGTGGAGACATCCTGTACGGTGCATCCATCGTTAAAGCTGGGGGTAAGGCCTTCGGGGCAGAACATCATGTTGCTCATCCAGAACATGCTGGTGCTGCACGGATGTCCTTGGCCAGCCTGCTCAGGGATGCCTTGCGCGCGGAATTCCAGCGTTACGTTGGTGGTGCCCGGTGCAAGGGTCAGGGCCCGCTGCACCGTGGCATCGAAGATGAATTCATCATTGAGCTGCCCGTTATCCAGCCCCGGCAAGAGGCTCACACTGCCGTTGGCCGGCACCATGTTGGTGATGATCACCTTGTAATCCACGCCGGTCACCGGGCTTGTGGGAAAGGTGAAGGTGTAGTCCGGATCAGGGCCGCAGCCGCCGTAAAAGGGTTGTGTGTACAACAGCATGTCCACCGGTTGGCCCACCGTCCACGGTTGGGCAGTGGCGGTGAGGGTGACAGCGGTGGCACAAAGCAGGGTAGTGGTTCTGATCATGGGATGGCGAATTTTGAACGAGTGTGTGAATTAAGTGCAAGAGCGATGGGGAGCGGCACCCCAATGCCCACGTTCTTGCACGCCCAAGAGCGGTCTATTTGCGCAGCGCCCGCACCAAAAAGATCACGAGCACGGCACCGGCCGTGGCACAGATCAATTGGCCGATCACGCTGGTGGTGGCCAAGCCCAGCAGGCTGAACCCCCAACCGCCCACCAGGCCGCCTGCCAACCCCAGGATGATGTTTACGGCAAGGCCGTAGCCCGCGCCACGCATGATGCGGCCGGCCAACGCGCCTGCTATCCCGCCGATGATCAAGCTCAATAGCAATCCCATGGTGGCTCAGTTGTTGTTCGGGCCGAATAGTACAAATAAGAAAGGTCCCGGCAGCGCGGGACCTTTCCGATGGGTTCCATGCAAGCCTTACTTGGCGGCGGCGGCTGCAGGTTTTTTCGCCTTGGCAGCGGGGGCGGGCTCTTCAGCACCCACGGCCATGCGCTTCTCCTTGATCCGGGCGCTCTTGCCGCGGCGGTCGCGGATGTAGAAGATCCGGGCGCGGTTCACATCGCCGCGCTTGTTCACTTCCACCTTGTCCAAAAAGGGAGAGGCCACCGGGAAGATGCGTTCCACGCCCACCGATCCGCTCATCTTGCGCACAGTGAACGTGGCGGTGCTGCCCGAACCCTTGCGCTGCACTACTACGCCTTGGTATTGCTGGATCCGCTCCTTGTTCCCTTCGCTGATGCGATAGTGAACCGTGATGGTGTCTCCCGCCTTGAAGTCCCCGTGTTCCTTCACAGGGGCCCATTCTTTCTCGAGTTGCTTGATCTTGTCCATGGCGCTCAGCGATTTGCGGCGTTATACCCCGCCGTTTGGGGGCGCAATATTAAACAATCTTCCGCAGCCAACGGCATTTTAACCGGGATCATTTTCATCCAACAGGCGCGGCCGCCTCACTTGGGTGCGCTCCACGCTCTGCTTATGGCGCCATTCCTGTATGCGTGCAGCATGGCCGCTCAACAGTACCTCGGGCACCTTCCAGTCGCCGTACGCCTCCGGCCGGGTATACATCGGCGGTGCTACCAACCCGTCCTGGAAACTGTCCGAGAGTGCGCTGGTTTCATCCCCCAGCACCCCCGGAAGCAGCCGGATCAGGGCGTCGCTCAGCACGGCTGCAGGCAGTTCCCCGCCGCTAAGCACGTAGTTGCCGATGCTTACCTCGCGATCGATCAAATGCTCCCGCACGCGTTCGTCCACACCCTTGTAGTGCCCGCAAAGGATGATCAGGTTCTTCAGCGAACTCATCCGGTTCACCATGGGCTGGTCCAGCAGTTCGCCGTCCGGGCTCATGTAGATGACCTCATCGTAGCGACGCTGGCCTTTCAACCATGCGATCGCCTTGTCGATCGGCCCGATGGTCATCACCATGCCCGCACCGCCGCCAAAGGGGTAGTCGTCCACACGCCGGTGCTTGTCTTCGCTGAACTCCCGCAGGTCATGCACATGTACTTCGGCCAACCCCTTGGCTTGGGCACGCTTCAGGATGCTCTCGTTGAAGTAGCTGTCCAGCAGGCGGGGCAGCGCGGTGAGGATGTCGATGCGCATGGGCCGCGAAAGTACCCTGTGGCGCGGCGTTCCACCGCACTTGGGGCAAGCTCCTTACCTTCGGCATCGTTCTTGCGTACAAGCACCTACCAATCCACCCCCTATGATGATGAGGTCTTTCCTGGTTCCTCTTTCCGCGATCCTTGCCGCCTGCACCTTCACGGCTTCCTCCGTGCAGGCGCAATCCAAACCCTATGAGGACCTGCTGGTGAAATATGTGGACGAGAAGTACGAGGACTGCATCTTGAAGGCCGAGCGTTACACCATGGCGGACAACACGAAAAAGGACGCCTTGCCCTACCTGTACATGAGCATGTGCTTGTTCGAGATGAGCAAGATCCCCAAGTACCAGGAGATGGATGACTTCAAGAACGCCGACCGCGAGGCGCTCAAGTGGGCCGGCAAATACCGCAAGAAGGACAAGGACCTGGAATTTTTCCACGATTACGATGACTATTGGGGTGAACTGAACACCGTGGCCCAGGAAAGCGGCTTGATCGCCTATGAGGCCGGCCCCAAGGAGATGAGCAAGGCCAAGCGCAACTTCGAGTACATGACGCGCTATTACCCGGAGAACCCGGGCCCCTGGCTCATGCTGGCCCTGGCCCAGTACAAGAGCAACTTGATGAAGGATGGCGACCTGAGCATGGCCGAATATAAAAAGGCCTTGGAGGCTTCCGGGGGGGTCAACGCCCTGCCTGAAGACCAGAAAAAGCTCATGAAGAGCGCCCTGATCCACTACGCCGAATACTTGGACGGCAAGGGCGATCCCAGCGGCGCTCGTGCCGCCATTGAGGTAGGCAAGGATGCTTTTATGGACGACCCTGAGTTCAAGGGCGCCTACGACAGTTTCCATTGATCGGCCCAGGCCCGGGAAACACAAAGGCTCCGGCTGCGCATCGCTTCTCCCGGCTGCGCCTCGCATGGGGATCGCAGCATCGCCGCACCCATCCCGTCCGGTACAAAGGCAGAGCCGTGGGTGCAGCGAACCGGCCTGGCCGAACGGCCGATCCAGCGATTGCGTCCACACCTGGAAGTGCCGGGGTATTTTTGGGCCATGAACGGAGTGTTGCGGGGATGGACCGTGGGCGTATTGCTGGCCGGGTGTACTACCGGATCCTTTGCGGGCCGCTTGGAAAAAGCGTTTGCCGCCTTGGGCCAGTATGACTACTTCAAAGCCAAGGAACTGTTCACCAAGGAAACCGGGCGCCAGCCAGCGGCAGCATGGTATGGTTTGAGCGTGATCACCGGGCGGGCGGACAATCCGTTCTTCCACCTGGATTCCAGTTATACCGCCATCAGGCGTTCCATGGAGGCGTACTTGTTGTTGGACGGGCGCGCCAAAGTGCGGTTGGCCAAGCTGGGCGTGGATTCCGCATCGATACATGCCCAATGGGAACATGTGGGGTCATTGGCATGGCAACAAGTGGCGGCCATGAGCCGCGTGGAGGACTATGAGCGCTTCATTGCGGCCTATGCCGGGAGCAGCATGGTGCCCCAGGCCATCGAGCGGCGCAACGAGCTGGCGTTCGCCCAAGCGCGGGAAGCCAATACTGCCGCCGCGTACCGGGCGTTCCTGGACCGGTATCCGGATGCCGGGGAAGCCATGGGTGCACGTTCCCGATTGCAGGAAGCGGTTTTCCGCGAGGCGGTTCCCCAAGGAACCGTAGCCCAATACGAGGCTTTCATCCTCGACCATCCGGAGAGCCCGCATGTGCGCGATGCGCAGGACATGCTGTTTGAATTGGCCACGCCCAACAAAACGGCAGAGGAATATGCCGCCTTCATCCACCGGTACCCGGAAAATCCCAATGTGCCCGATGCCTGGCGCAGCATGTACGCCTCCTACACCAAGGTGCTCAGTGTGCAGCACATCACCCGGTTCCTGAAAGACCATCCGGACTATCCGTTCATCGGTGAACTGATGAACGACTACAAGGTGGCCAGCTTGGTGCTGTATCCGTTCAGGCAGGGCGGACGCTGGGGCTACATCGATAGAGACGGCGTGGAACGGATCAAGGCGGAGTTCGATTTTGCGGAAGCATTCGCTCAAGGCCAGGCCCAGGTGGCCATGGACGGCCGCAACGGGTCGGTGAACAAACTGGGCAACCCCGTCATCCCCTTGGTCTACGATGATGTACTGGACTACCGCGAAGGGCTCGCTACCGTGGAGCTGAACGGCCGGCAAGGCGCCGTGGACCGCAATGGCAAGCTGGTGGTGCCATTGGAATTCGAGGAGGTGGGTGAATTCGAGCACGGGTTGGCTCCCGCATCCCAACAGGGCCGGTTCGGCTACATCGATGGAACGGGCAAGCTGGTGGTGCCCTTCACTTTCCAGGGAGCCATGCGGTTCCACCACGGTTTGGCTGTGGTGGCGCTGGAGGACCAACGCGGAGTTATCAACGCACATGGCGAGCTGGTGGTGCCCTGTGCCTTCGACTGGGTGGAAGGCTACATGTACATGCACCTTTCCCGGGTGCGCAAGGATGGGCACATGGGCATTATTGATCGATTTGGTGCTGAGGTGCTCGCAGTGGAGCATGACCATGTAGGGCCGTTCAAGAACGGCTTGGCACTGGTGATCGACCAAGGAAAATGCGGCTACGTGGACACCAAGGGCCAATGGGTGATCCCCCAGCGCTATGAAGCCAACGCCCTAACGATCGGCATGGGTGATTTCCACAACGGGTCGGCACGCGTATTGAGCGGAGGCAAGTGGGGCATGGTGGATACCTTGGGCAATATCATGATCCAACCCCAGTATGCCAACATTGGGCTGCTGGAAAGCGGGCTTATCCCGGTGAAGCGTAAAAACAAGTGGGGCTATATCAAACCCTCGTTCGCCAATGTGGTGGAAGCCCGCTATGATCAAGCATGGGAATTGCATGAGGGATATGGCCGCGTGGAATCTGCTGGGCGCATCGGCCTGGTGGACAGCTTGGGCAAGGAGGTGGTGCCGCCAACATACTTGGGCTTGTCCGACTGCACAGGTGGGATCCTCATTGCCCGCGGGGAGCAAGGTTCCGGTGTGATCGATCCTGCGGGCAACGTGCTGATACCGCTGCAGTATGACACGGTGAGCCCCGTGGATCAAGGCCTGGTGAAGGTAACGGAAGGAAACCGTTTCGGCTACTTGCGCCTCGCCGATGGCGTGTTCCTCTGGAAGGAGGAAGGTTTCGGAACACCTTCAACGAACTAACGTTACGCTGCCCCTTTCCCGAACCTGCACCACGCCACCGGTGGCCGCTTTCCGGTAGTGCAGGTCCCACACATAAACGCCCATGGGCGCTTCGCGGCCGCCGCAGGTGCCGTCCCATCCATCCCCTGCATTGTTGCTGCTGAACACTTCGAGCCCCCACTGATCGAACACCTTCAAGGTCCACTGGTCGACCGGCTCGGATGCGACAGCCAAGAACAGGTCATTGTGGCCGTCGTTGTTCGGGGTGAACGCATTGGGGATATGCACCATGGGTGCACAGGATCCTTCCATGATACGGATGGTATCCACGGCGTGGATGCATGGGCCTATGATGGTCACGCTGTACGTGCCTGGCTGGTCTACCACCAGGTTCGGCATGCTGGAGCCGTTGTTCCAAGCATAGGTGGCACCGGGTGTGCTGGCGTCCAGCAGGATGGTTTGCCCGAAGCAGATCTCGCCGTCAGGCGCTACACTGAGCTGGTCCTGCACCGGGTTGAACACCAAGCTTACCGTATCCGCCGATAGGCAGCCGTCTTGGGCAAGCAATACCGTGTAGATGCCCGTGGTTGTTGCCAGCAGCGAGCCTTCCGTGCTGCCGTCGTTCCAAACGGCTAGGGCTGTGCCGGCATCCACGGCAAGCAGCAGCGAATCCCCGGCACAGAGCTGCTGGTCGGGCCCGAGGGCCGCTGCAGGTATGGTGCTGAAGTTCACATCGATGCTGCTGGACGCTGTGCAACCGGCCGCATCGACGGTCGCTTGGTAGGTGCCGGCAGCTGTTACGATGAATTGCGGGCCGGTGCTGCCGTTCTGCCAGGTGACCGTGGCCCCGGCCACCGTCACGTTCAGCAGCAGCTGTTCACCGGGGCACAGCAGGGTGTCCGCCCCCAGGCTGAAGGTGGAGAGGTCCAGTACCGCAACGTTGACCGAGGCCGATGCGGTGCACCCTTGCCGGTCCACGGCAACGGTGTACACGCCGGACGTGCCCACCGTGATCGATGAGGCCGTGCTTCCTGTGTTCCAGAGGTAAGTACTGTTGGGCTGGCTGGCGTCGATCGTCCACAGTTCGCCGGAGCAAAGCGTAGTGTCGGCCGGCAGATCAAGCACGGGGGCAGGCAAGGCGAGGATCTCGATGCTGTCCGTAGCGGAACAGGTGTTGGCCCATACCACTACCTGCCACGTTCCGGGAGGCAGCAGCCGTTGTGCTGCCGTGTTGCCATCGTTCCATAGGTAGCTGCCACCGGGCACCGTCACGTCCACGGCCAAGGTTTGCGCAGGGCACAAACCGGTGTCGGCCGGCAGTTGCACCGATGGTACGGGGAGATCGACCACGGTGATGCTGTCGGTGCCGGTGCATCCGCCTGTTGAAAGCTGCAGCCAGTAGGTGCCGCCTTGGGTGATCAAACGTTGTGCCCCGGAAGTGCCGTCATCCCACAGGGGGGCCGGCCCGGTGGTGGAGAGCAGCAGGGTACTGCCGGCGCATAGGCTGGTGTCCGGTCCCAGAACCGCGTTGGGCGTGGGCACTACGGTGAGCACGATGGTATCACTGAGCGCACATCCTGCCACGGTGGTTGTGGCGATATACATGCCCGCGGTGCTGGCCGTGATCACCGAGGAAACAGCTTGGCTGGCACCGCTCCATTGGGTGGAACCGCCAGGCAGCGAAGCATTCAGCAGGAGCGATCCGCCTGAACAGATCGTTGTATCCGGTCCCAAGCTGAGCGGTCCGATGGTGTGGAAGTTCACTTGGAGGGCGTCTGCGGCGGTGCAGCCGTAACTGTTGGTGGCAGCCACGGTGTATGTTCCGGGGCTGTTCACAAGGAAGGAATTGCCCGTGGAGCCATCCTGCCAAGCCAGTGCCAAGCCTGCCGAAGGTGGTTGCAGCAGCAGGGATTCCCCGGGGCAGAGCACCGTGTCATTGCCCAAGTTCACCACAGGCAGCGGCCAGGAGGCCACCAGTATGGTATCGGCAACGCTGCATTGCCCAATGGTGACCTGTACGGCGTAGCTGCCTGCTACGCTGGTCAGTAGTACGGCATTGGTGGAGCCATCGTTCCAGAGGTAGGCGGTGGCACCGGCCGTGGTGGCGTCCAGCAACAATTGGCCGCCCGCGCAGAACCCGGTGTCCTGCCCCAAGTTCACCGCGCCGGGCTGGGCATAGCCGATGTTCACCTGGTCGCTGGCCTGGCACCCGTGTCCGTCCGTCACGGTGACCGACGCGTTGGTGGGGCTGCTTACCACGATGGTAGCGCCCGTGGCCCCGGTGCTCCATTGGTAGGTGCCGGCCGGGCCACCATCCAGCAGGATCGTTTCTCCCGGGCAGAGCACCGTGTCCGGGCCAAGGTCAACCACTGGAGGAGCATAGGCGGTAATGGACACGGCATCGCTGGCACTGCAGCCGTTTACCGTAACCACCACGGACCAATTGCCGGGGCCAACGCTGATGGAGGGGCTTGTTGCCCCGTTGTTCCAGAGATAGGTGGCGTTGCTTGCCGCAGCGTCCAGCAGGATGCTGTTTCCGGGACATATTTGTTGATCGGGACCCAGGGATGCGGGCGGCAGCGGGACCAAGGCTACTTGAATGGTGTCGCTTACCGTGCATCCGTTGAGCACGGTTTCCACCCAATAGGTTCCGCCTGTTGTTACGGTGATGGAATCCGTGGCCGCCCCGGTGTTCCACAAGTAGGTGGCCCCCGGAACCTGCACGCCCAAGCGGGCACTGGATCCGGCGCAGATCGTTCGATCGGGCCCCAGGTCCACGGCTTGCAGGTTAAACAGGGCCAAGGCCACCGTGTCCGTGGCGCTGCATCCGCCAGTGGTGACCTGCACGCTGTAGGTGCCCGGCTGTTGCGTGGTGAGCGTGCCGGACGTGCTGCCCCCATTCCAGAGGTAGGAGGCACCCGTGGTGGTGGCATCAAAGGTGACTGCCGTGCCCGGGCAAACCGTTTGGTCGGCGCCCAGGTTTACTACAGGCAGCGGGTTCACAGTTACTAAAATGCCGTCTTGTGAGACGCAGCCGTTCAGGTCCACCGAAACTTGGTACGTGCCGGTGGCGGTAACAGGCCGAACTGGGGAGGTGCTGCCATTTTCCCAAAGGCAGGTAGCCCCGGGCACCGTGGCGTCCAACACCACGGTTGACCCTGCGCAGATGGTGGTGTCGTTCCCAAGGAATACCGTGGGCATGGGCTTGTATCCGACGAGGATCGAGTCGCGCATGCTGCAATTGTTCCGGGTAACCTCCACCCAATACGTACCGGCCTGGGCCACCACAAAGGAGGATGCCGTGGACCCATTCTGCCAGAGGTAGCTGTAGCCGGGGCTGAATGCGTTGAGCACCAGGGTGCTTCCTGTGCACAATACCGTATCGGGGCCCAGGTCTACCGTGGGCAAGGGGTTGTAGCTGATGTTCACAAAATCCGAACTGGAGCAGTTCTGTGCCGTGACGGTGACGCTGTAGTGGCCCGGACTTGTTACTTGAAAGGTGGATGCCGTGCTGCCGTTCTGCCACACATAGGTTCCGCCGGGTACCGTGGCATCGAGGGTAGTAACATCCCCTGCACAGAGCGTTTGGTTGGGGCCGAGGTCCACCACAGGCAACGGTGTAACCGCTACTTGGACCGTATCACGCAAGGTGACCATGGACGAGATGGAGATGTTGTCGATGCCGAAGTCGTCGCCCACGCCGTTGCCTGAAGTAACGCGCAAGCAGGCATTCACGCTGGTTTGGCCCGGCCCGGCGGTCCAAGTGGTTGTGAAGGTTTGCCAACCGGCATTGTAGGCAGGCATCGTAAAGTCCGGCCATTGGGCAAGCTGTCCGTCCATCATCCACACCAAGCGGGCCGGCAGGTTGTTTGTGAGCGTACGCCCGATAAAGCTCATCGTGTAGGTTTGGCCCGGGCAGCAGGGGATGGTTTGGCACCAGAGGTCGAACTGGCCATTGTTCCAGCTTACCCAACCTGCATTGGCGATCAGGAAATTGCCCGAACCGGTGCCTTGGAACTGGTTGTGGAAGTCGTTTGCGTCGGTTCCCACGGCATAGTAACCTTCATTCTGCACCGACGTGGTGGAATAGATGAACTGGGAGGTGAACCCGGTATTCCCCGAGGAAAAGTTGCCATTGTACACCAGGTTGCCGCTGGGATAGGAAACTTCGCACCAATAGGGGCCTGCAGCCCCAGCACTGATGTTCTGGGTTTGTGCGCCGGTGCTCCAGAGGTAATTGGTATAACCCGGTGGCCCGAGCAAGGTGGCAGTACCGCCTTGGCAGATGGTGGTGTCCGCCCCTAGTTGGATACTGCAGACCGGCTGGGCCCGTGCGCTCCAGCAGAGCAGCACGGCGAACAAGGCGGCAATGGTCGGTTGTTGGCCCAAAACTTGGTGTTGCGTGTTGATCGGCCGGTTGCTTCAAATATCGGGATCCGGCCTGCTGGAGCTCCGATTCCCCGCTGATGGCCGGGTTGCTGTGAATAAACGGTTGATGCCTTGGTAGGCGTGTTCCTCCACGTCTTGGAAATAGTGACGCATCCAACGGAGGGTGCGTTGGCTCCGCACGGTGCTGGATGCATCATGCGCAATGGTGTTGAAACACAGCAGCCCGCCTGGGGCGGTACAGCGGCACAGGGCGTGGATGAAGGGTTCTTCATCCACGCCCGGTGCCAAGTCCAGTTCATGGAACAGATCGACCAGCACCAGGTCATGGCGGGCTTGGTGCCCCTGCATGAAATGGTGTGCGTCGTCCTCAACTAAGTGAAGGTCCCGCAAGTGGTCCGACCGGAAGTGCTCCCGTGCGATCCTCAAGATCTGCGGGTCGCCGTCCACGGCGGTGATCGGGGCCGTGATGCCCAGTTCATTCCGGATGATCCGGGCGGCACTGCCGGCGCCAAAGCCCAGCATCAGGATGCTCCGCAACGGCCTGCTCTTTACCCGCTGCTGCTCCAGGCACTGCTGCCAGATGGCGTGCAGGTTGCCGAAGCTCTGGTTGGCATGGGCACTGTTCACCACCAGACGGCCTTGTTCCCACACCACGGCCAATGGCCCGTATTTGCCCTGTCCCTTCCATTGGGTCACGGGCCACGCATAGCTCAACAGCGATTTCAGCAAGGACATGGCGCAAAGGTCACCGTTCGGCGCATGCTATCTTCGTGCCGTACTCCTCAGTTTTGGGAAATCTGCCGGCCATTACCCGCTACAAGCTGCGCAAGCTGCTGAAGTACGCCTTGGTCACGGCGGTGGTGGGGTCGGTGCTGATGCTCTTCGGCGATCATGCCGGCTGGAAGCTTTTCGGGGCTTGGTTGATGTTGGGCGTTTGGACCGGTGTGCTGGAGGAATTCCTCTTCGGCAGGCGCTTCAGGGCGCTCGCCATTCCCTTGCAGTTCATCGGCAAGGCGTTGGCCGTCAATGTGTTCACGGTAACCTTGATGGCGTTGGCGTGGTTGGCCAGCCACGGGCATGATGTTCCGGTAGCCAGCCGGTTGCATTGGCCGCTGGAAGACGTGGTGGAGGCCATGGGCATCTATCGTTTCGCATTGCAGGTGGTGGTGGTCACCTCGGCTTCCATTCTGGTGGTACAGGTGGAAGAGTTCATGGGCCGCCGCTTCTTTCTGGGTTTCTTGCTGGGTTGGTATGACAAGCCCAGGGTGGGGGAGCGGGTGATGCTGAGCATAGACCTGGTGGGCAGTTCGGCCTTGAATGAGCGCTTGGGCGACATGCTCTACTTCCGCTTCCTCAACACCACGCATTCGCTGATGACGGAGGCCGTATTGCGGCATGATGCGGAGATCCACAAGTATGTGGGGGATGAAGTGATCTTTACATGGACCATGCAAACCGGCACCAGGCACAACAACTGCTTGGACCTCTTCTTCGACATCCAGGAAAGATTGGAGGCCCACCGGCCGGTGATGTTGCGTGAGTTCGGTGCCGTGCCGCAGTTCCGGGGCGGGTTGCACGGCGGGCGGGTGATCACCGCGCAGATCGGCCACATCAAGCGGGCCATCGATTTCAGCGGGGACGTGATGAACACCACCAGCCGCGTACAGTCCGTGGCAAAAAACCAGCATGCCGACCTGATGGTGACCCAGGAATTGCTGGACCGTATGCCGGAAGCAGAACGGCATTATGCATTCGGCCCCCCTGAGCCCATGCGGGTGAAAGGCGGCAAACGGCACTTGCTGGTGCGCACCGTGCGGCGCCGCACGGAAAGCGGCCTTCCGCAGCCCACAGGGCAAGGGCACTTGGTAGGCCCGAATGCCTGATCAGCTCTGCACTGCTCCGCGGGCCTTGGGATCCCCATCTTGCCCGAACAGGATGATCAGTTGCCCCGGCCGCATGACGCCGGGGCCAGCCGTGAAAAGATATTTTTGCGCCCATGGCGTTTCGCTCAATTGCTTCCCTGCTGATCGGAATTGTGCTTTCCTTGGCATGCCACGCACAAGCACGCAACCAGAGGTTTACCGTTTACCTCTCCGGCCAGGTCACCGAACTGTTCAGCGGCGATCCGGTAAAAGGGGCCTTGGTGCGCGTACTGAAGGCCGGCAAGGAAGAGGTGGAGGCCACCACCCGCAGTGACGGGCGCTACAAGTTCGAACTGGAGCGGGGGTGGAAGTATGAGGTATGGTTCAGCCGCAATAACATGGTCACCAAGCATGTGGTGATCGACACCCGGGAGGTGCCTCCTTACCCCGATGTCCCCTTCTATGAAATGGACCTGCAAATGACCTTGTTCGCCTGGATCGCGGATGTGGACCTGAGCTCGTTCCAGGAGCCCATCGGCCTGGCAAGCTATAAAGCCAGCGTGCGCAACATGAGCTGGGATACCCCCTATACCGAACAGATGAGGCCCTTGTTCTCCAAAGTGATGAACGAATACGAGAAAACGCACAACGGCTACTACAAGCAGCGGGACCGGCGCAACCAGGAAGCCTACCGCTAGCTTGCAAAGCCCCGGGAAGCGTTGAACAACTTTACGGCCTCCACCGCCTGCCGCACATCATGCACCCGCAGGATATCGGCGCCGTGCTGCAGGGCCATGGTGTTCAGCACGGTGGTGCCGTTGAGGGCTTCCTCCGGTGTGGTGCCCAGCACTTCGTTGATCATCCGTTTGCGCGACAGGCCGGCCAGCAGCGGCACGCCCAACTGCTTCAGGGCAGGCAAGCCCCGGAGCAAGGTGTAATTGTGCGCCACGGTCTTCCCGAAGCCGAAACCGGGATCGATCACCAGGTCGGCAATGCCTGCGCGTTTTGCCGCATGGAGCCGCTCGGACAGATATTGCACCACTTCAGCCAGCACATCCCGGTAGGCCGGGGCCTGTTGCATGGTGCGTGGTGTTCCCTGCATGTGCATCAGTACGTACGGCACCCCCAAGGTTGCCACGTGTGCAAGCATCTCCGGGTCCATGCTGCCAGAGCTGATGTCATTGACCATTCCGGCACCGGCGGCCACGGCTTCGGATGCCACGTCCGCGCGCCAGGTATCCACGCTCAGCAGCGCCTGCGGGTAGCGGTGATGCAAGGCCTCGATCGCCGGGATCACGCGGCGGCGCTCCTCTGCGGCATCCACCGCTTGCGATCCCGGACGGCTACTGGCGCCGCCCACGTCCACGATGGCCGCCCCTTCCTCCAACATCCGGCCTGCGGCCTCTACCACCCGGGCTACGCTGCCCATGCGGCTCGCGCCCACGAAGGAATCCGGTGTGGTGTTCAGGATGCCCATCACCACCGGGGGGCGCAAGCGCACCAGCCTTCCACGCACGCACCACGCAATATCTTCGCCGCAGTTCTGCATGCCCCAAAGGTGGGGTGCCGGGAACGATATGGAGAAGACGCTTCAACAGTACGATCGTGCGGTGGCCGCGTGCCTGGACCTGTTCGCCCAAAAGGCGCACGACTACGGCACGGCTTGGCGCGTGTTGCGGGTCTCCTCGCTTACCGATCAAGTGTTGATCAAGGCGCAGCGCATCCGTACCCTGCAGCGGGTGGGTGAGAGCAAGGTGGAGGAGGGGATCAGGCCCGAGCTGGTGGGTATCGTGAACTATGCGGCCATGGCCTTGGTGCAGCTCCAGCAAGGGGTGCCGGATTCACCCGACATGGACGCCCAACAGGCCATTGCCAACGTGCAGGAGGCCATCGCCACGGCACGCGGGCTCATGGTGCGTAAAAACCATGACTATGGTGAGGCCTGGCGCAGCATGCGCGTGAGCTCGCTGGTGGACCTGATCCTGGTGAAGTTGCTGCGCATCAAACAGATCGAGGACAACCAAGGGCGCACCTTGGTGAGCGAAGGCATCGATGCCAACTTCCTCGATATCCTCAACTACGCCGTTTTCGCGTTGATCCACCTGGATGAGGGCGGGAACCCTTCATCGTACGGATGAAAACGAATGGATCATGGCCTGGGCCTGGTACCTGAAGATGTCGTACTGGTCCACGGGAGCCCTGTAAGTGAGGATCCAAGTTGTGCCGCCTGCTTGGCACAAGACTTCCAAGGCCTGCATCCGGCCCATGGCCGCGTCATAGGCGTATTCCGTCCAACGGCGATTACCGGTGGCATCACTTCCGGTTTCCAATAGTTCCACCTTTCTGTGCTGCTCCTGCAAGCGTTGCGAGGCAGTACTTGCCGAATGGGCCGTTGTTCGTTGCACCGCCACTTCCACGGCGGAACCCGTTGGAGCTGGCGCAGCTTGTGGATGACGGAAAACCACCACCGTATCCCCGTGGCCCGGAGCATCCGCCTCCCATTCGGTAGGATATTGCATGCTGGCATCGTGGGCACTCCACGCTTTCCACTCCGGTGCGCCGCCTTTCACCACACGCGTTACCACGCGGGCATCCTGGGCCTCCACGGACCCGGCACCAAGCGTTGCGGCAAACATCACGAACAGGGTGGAGCGGGAAAACATGGGTGCCGGGTGCGTGACCTGGATGGTGCAGCACGGGGGCAAGCTAATACAAAGCCCTGCAGCGCTCCACGCCGTTGCCGGGCTGAACATCGGGCCCCTTTGCAACCTTTGTATGAGCACCGGTACCGGCATGTGCCGCCGGGGTTATTTTCGCGGGCACCGTCCCGGGGGCACACCCTTTTTCCAATCCTCGGAGGGGACCATACCACATGCGCATTCTTTTGCTGATCTGCCGGGTACTTGTAGGCGCCACCTTTGTCATCAGCGGGCTGATCAAGGCCAATGACCCATTGGGGTTCAGTTACAAGCTGGAGGAGTACTTTGCCGAGAGTGCCTTAGGGCTGCCCGGGCTGGAACCCTATGCCCTCCCGTTGGCCATGCTCGCCTGTTTGGCGGAGGTGGTGCTGGGGTTTGCCGTGCTGGTCGGTGGCCGGATGAAGCTGGCCACGTGGTCGCTGTTGGCGCTCACGCTCTTTTTCGGGTGGCTCACGGCCTACACGGCCACCTGCGATCCCATGGGCAAGTACGAGGTGCTGGTCAATGGCGTGGCCGAGCAGCGCGATGTGACCTGCGTGACTGATTGCGGCTGTTTCGGTGATGCCATGAAAGGTTCGCTGGGCCGATCGCTCACCCCGTGGGAAAGCTTTGCCAAGGATATGGTGCTGCTCGTGTTTGTGCTGCCCCTCTTCCTGTTCCGAAAGCGGATCAAGTTCAATACCTGGGGTGATGATCTGGTGCTGTTGTCCTTGGCATTGCTGCTGATGGCCTTCTATTGCTGGGTGTTCTCCTGGTGGTTTCCGTTGCTGTTCACCGCTGCGGTGCTTGCGGGCTACCTGCTGATCAAATGGCTCGTGGAAGAGCCCAAGGGCGAGTGGATCACCGCGGTATGGGTGGCCGTGGCCGGCTTGTTGTTCATGTGGTATTCGCTGGCCTACATGCCCCTTCGCGATTACAGGCCCTATGCCGTTGGCAAGAGCATCGTAGCGCAGCGCCTGGAAGCAAAACCACCGGTCAACCGCACCTTCGTAAGCTATCGCAACAAGATCACCGGGGAGGTGAAGGAATTCAACACTGCCGAACCCTACCCGTGGGACGATCCCGATTTCGAGAACGTGCCCAACAGCACCCGGGTGGAAGAGGTGGAGCCCGGCATTGCTTCGCAAGTGCAGGATTTTATCCTGTATAATGTGGACGGGGAGGACTATACCGATACGGTGCTCACGGCAAGTTCACCCGTGTTGCTGGTGGTGGCCAAGACCATTGGCGATACCCGCACGTCTTGCCAACCGGCGATCAACACGCTGGTGAAGGCGGCACAACAGGCCGGCTGGAAGGTGTACGGGCTCACCAGCAGTTCCTACGATGAAACCGAGGATTTCCGCCACGCCAACCAGAACATGTTCGAGTACCTTACATGCGATGAGGTGACCCTGAAGACAGTGGTCCGCAGCAATCCCGGACTGGTACTGCTCCAGCAAGGCACGGTACGCGGAAAATGGGGGTGCAACAATGTACCCGCCTTCCCCAAGGCGGCAAAAGTGTTGCAATAGCCGGCAGGAAGCTTTCCGCCCGTTTCGTGGATAACCCGGCGCCCCCCGCGTGGTGACCGCACGGGCCTGCGGCGATATTTGCGGTCTGTAACCCTGCCGTTCATGAAGGTGAAAACGATCATTGCCGGAAACTGGAAGATGAACACCGGTGCCAAGGAGGCCGGTGAATTGGTGGAAGAATTGCTCGCCAACATCAAAACCGGTGCATACGGTCCGGCCGTGGTGCTGGCTCCTCCGTTCCCGTTCCTTGCCGATACCGTGCAACGGTTGGCCGCAGCAACGAAGGGCCGACAACAGTGGATGGTTGCCGCCCAGAATTGCCACCAAGAGGAACACGGGGCATTTACCGGCGAGGTGAGCGCGCCCATGTTGAAGTCATTGGGTGTTCAGGCCTGCATTGTGGGCCACAGCGAACGACGCCAATATTTCGGGGAAACCGATACGGCCGTGGCCAAGAAGGTATCCGCACTGCTCCGCCATGGGCTGATGCCCATTTATTGTTGCGGCGAACGGCTGGACGAACGCCAAAGCGGGCGGCACCGTGAAGTGGTTGCGCAACAGATCACCACCGCGCTCGGCAACCTCACCCCCGGGGAATTGGCCCGGGTGGTGGTGGCCTATGAGCCGGTGTGGGCCATCGGTACCGGTGTTACCGCCACGCCGCAACAAGCCCGGGAAATGCACGCCTTTATCCGGGCGGAACTCCGGCGTATTGCCCCTGGAGTGGCCGACCAGGTGCCCATACTCTATGGCGGTTCCTGCAAGCCGGACAATGCCGCCGGCCTCTTCGCAGGGGAGGATATCAACGGCGGGTTGATCGGCGGGGCCGCCTTGTCGGCGGATTCCTTTGCCGCCCTGGTGCGTATTGCACAAGAAGCGAAATCCACGGCCTGATGGCATATACCGTTGTGGATTTCCTGGTGGCGCCCGTGGAGCCGTGGCGCGACCTGCTCCTGGTGGAACTGGTGGAACTGGGCTACGAAGGTTTTGAGGAAACCCCCGGCGGGCTGAAAGCCTACATCCCCACGGCCTTGTTCCACCGCGCCGACCTGGACCGCTTGCGGGTGGCGCGCGAACCCCATGCCTCCCTCAGCCACACCGTGGGCAAATTGCCCGAAGTGAATTGGAACGCCCAATGGGAAAGCGGGTTCCAGCCTGTGGAAGTGGACGGGCGCGTTCGGGTGCGCGCGGAGTTCCACGCGCCCGTGGACGGTGTTGAGCACGATATCGTGATCACCCCCAGGATGGCCTTCGGGACCGGCCACCATGCCACCACCCGCATGATGGTGCGCTCCATGTTGCAGTACCCGATCCAGGGCCAACGTGTTTGCGACCTGGGCTGCGGCACCGGCGTGCTGGCCATTCTGGCCGAACGCCTCGGCGCCGCAGAGGTCACTGCCATCGATCACGACCCGGTGGCCGTGGAGAATGCCCGGTACAATGCCCAGGTCAACCATTGTCAGCGCATCACTGTGGAAAAGGGCGGCACCGCACTGCGCGATGCGCCCGGTTATGGAACTATCTTGGCGAACATCGAACGCAATACGCTCATCAATGCCATGCCCGGCATGGCGGAAGCCTTGTTGGCGGGCGGGCACTTGCTGCTCAGCGGATTCCTGCGGGAAGACCTGCCGCAAATGCTCGATGCCATGAGCAACGCAGGGTTGGTGCGGGTGCAACAACTTGAAGACGGGGAATGGGCATTTTTAAGGACGGCCAAACCACAGACCGCACGGCCAGCATGAGGCGATCATTGTTCAAGGCTTTCCTCCTCACTTGTTGCTTCACGACCGTACAGACCGTCCAAGCCCAGGTGCCCGTTTTCTCCAAGGACCAGGCCGCCTTCCAAGAGGAGATCCACAAGTTCCTCACGGATGCCGACAAAAAGGCAGGCGCAGCGTTCATGGAAAGCGTGTTCACCCCCTTCTGGAACAGTGGCTTCTTGGATGCATCGCAGCGGACACGGCTGATCGACCTGGCCAATGTGATGGGCAAGAAGCGCTTCACTGCTATCCCTGATTTCAAGAACATGCTCGGCACGGCCGCTGCATTTCCTGCCAAAGGCCATTCTTCCGGGGAATTCAACGCATGGCTGCAGGGGTTGGAAGCCGCAGGCCGCTCCTCCAAAAAGAACGACCTGGTGGAGATCCTTGAAACAGGCCGGTCGCTCATGGAAGCCGGCATTCTCTACCAAACGGCTGCAACCAATTGGCACGCCGCCAAGGGCAAGTTCACCTTCGCATACGACAGTGTCCCCAAAGTGCACTTCACCACTACGGACCTGGTGTGGTGGTCCCGTACGGACAGTTCCGTGATCGAGGCCACCAGCGGTACTTTCTTCCCCCTGAGCAATACCTGGGAAGGGATCGGCGGAAAGATCACCTGGCGCCGCACCGGGTTGAAACCGGAGGCCACCTATGCCCAATGGGGCCATCGGTATGCCCTCAAGCTAAAGACCACGGAGGTGGTGGTGGACAGCGTGGATTTTACCGATCCCTACTTCGACAAGGTGCTCAAGGGTGCCGTAAAGGATAAGCTCAAGGCCAACGTCACCGAGGATAATGCCTCCTACCCCCGGTTCGAGAGCTACGACCTGCGCAAGCGCATCTCCAACATCGTGCCGGGCATAGACTTCGAGGGCGGCTTCACCATGCAAGGGGCCAAGCTCCAAGGCTATGGCACCAAGGAAGAGCCCGCATCGCTCGGATTCAAGCGTGAGGGAAGGCTGTTCATCCTGGCCAAAGGACTGGTGTTCACCATCGAACCGGAGAAGATCGCCAGCGAGGACGTGGCGTTCACCATGTTCTTGGACAAGGATTCCATCACCCATCCCAGCGTCACCTTGCGCTACATACGCGACAAGCAGCAGCTCACCCTGATCAAACGCGATGAAGGCCTCTCCAAGGGGCCCTTCTATGATACCTACCACCAGCTGGACATGTATTTTGAGGAGTTGCGCTGGAAGCTTGGCGACCCTTTGGTCCAGTTGGGAAATATGCAGGGCACCACCCAGAACAAAACCTCCTTCGAGAGCTTCAATTACTTCGAGAAACGCCGCTATACGGCCATGTTGGGCATCGACAATGTCCATCCGCTGGCACGCGTGCGTGATTTTTCCAAACAGGCCGGTGACGACTTCAGCGTGCAAGACTTTGCCACCTACACCAAGCTGCAGGTGAGCCAGGTGAAACCCATGCTGATCAACCTGGCTAACATGGGCTTCCTCAAGTACGACCTGGAAGAGGAACGGGTGAGCGTACTGCCCCGCTTGCTCCAACACATCCTCTCCAGCGCAGGCAAGGTGGACTACGACGTGCTGCAGTTCAACAGCAACAGCCCGGACGGGGTCAACGGCACCATCAACCTGCTCAACAACGACCTTGCGCTCAATGGCGTGTCGCGCATCCTGCTCAGCGATTCGCAGGATGTGAAGATCTATCCCGCAGACCAGCTGGTCACCGTAAAAAAGGACCGGGACTTCAGCTTCGGCGGGGTGATCAAGGCCGGCAAGCTCACCTTCCACGGAAAGGAATACTACTTCCACTACCAGCCCTTCACCATCGACCTGCTCAATGTGGACAGCGTGGCCTTCGTGGCGGACAGCTTTGAACCCGACGAACAAGGCCGCCGGCGCTTGGTAAAGGTGAAGAACGTGCTGGAGAACGTGGCAGGCACCTTGGAACTGGACGCTTCGTCCAACAAAAGCGGGTTGCAGCAAAAGAAATACCCCGACTATCCCAAATTCAACAGCACCCGGGAGAGTTTTGTCTTCTACGACCGCGCCTCCATACAGAAAGGTGCCTACAAGCGGGACAACTTCTACTACAAGAGCGATCCATTCGTGATCGACAGCTTGGACAACTTCACCAACGACGGCCTGAAGTTCGATGGCACCTTGGTCAGTGCGGGCATCTTCCCGGACATCCGGGAAACCCTGCGCCTGCAGCCCGATTATGCCTTGGGCTTTGTCCGCCCAACGGGCCAGGGCGGGTTGCCGCTCTACGGCAAAAAGGCCAAGTTCTCCGAAACCGTCAAGCTCGATCACAAAGGCCTGCACGGCGAGGGCGATTTCAGTTATCTCACCACCATTGCGCGCAGCAGGGAACTGGTATTTACCCCGGATACCACCTTCGGCGTGGCCGACACCTTGTACAACGGCGCGGCCCAAAGCCCCGCCCTGAGCGTGCCCACCATACAGGCCAGCAACGTGTTCCTCCGCTTTGAGCCGGCCATGGACGTGCTGCTGGCCCGCAACCTGGACAAGCCCATGGTGATGTATGACCGGCAAGCCTTCCTTTACGGCAAAACCGAGCTCAAACCCAATGGCATGACCGGTGCCGGCCTGGTGGATTTCACCAATGCCACCCTCAGTTCCAGGCTTTTCGAGTTCAAAACCATGAACGTCCATGCCGACACCAGCGATTTCCGCCTTACCGAAGGGGATACCACTGCCATCGCTTTCCGGACCGACAACGTGAACGCCACCATCAAACTGGATGAGCGCGTGGGTGAATTTGTCAGCAACGGCAACGAAACCAAGGTGGAATTCCCCTACAACCAGTACATCTGCTACATGGACCGATTCAAGTGGTACATGGACCAAGGCGACATTGAACTGGAAAGCGACCGCACCGCCGCCGCTGGCAGCGAGGACCTGCAACTTTCGGGAAGCAACTTCATCAGTACCCACCCCGACCAGGATTCCCTCCGCTTCATGGCCCCCAAGGCCCGGTATGACCTCAAGAAGCACCTCATTACGGCCAACGAGGTGCAGTACATCCAAGTGGCTGACGCCTTGATCACACCGGACAGTATGCGGGTGCGGATCATGCGCAATGCCAAGATGGACCCGCTGCGAAACGCCACCGTCACCGCCAACTTCGTGAACAAGTACCACACCATCCACGATGCCACGGTGAACATTGCCGCACGTCGGCAGTACAGCGGTTCGGGCACCTATGATTACAAGGACCAGACGGGCAAGGTCTTCCCCATTGAGATGAGGAACATCAATGTGGACACCACCTTCCAGACCTACGCGCTGGGCCGGGTGCCCCAAGAGGCCGGCTTCCAGCTCAGCCCCGCGTTCGATTTCTTCGGCGACGTGAAGCTCGAGGCCTCCATCAAGGAACTCACCTTCACAGGCAATACGCGCATCATGCACGATTGCCCCGGCATTCCCCGCAATTGGATGGCCTTCACCGGACGCATCGACCCGCAGGAGGTGTTCATTCCCGTGAGCGATTCCCTGGTGGACGCCGAAGGACTTGCCGTGGGCGCGGGGATCTACCTCACCAAGGATGACCCCTTCTTCACCTACGGCACCTTCCTGAGCCGCAAGCGCGACAAGGAAGACCGGGACATCATCAGCGCCAAGGGGCTGCTCTATTTCGACAAGGTCCGCTCAGCCTACCTCATCTCCAACAAGGACAAGATCCGCCAGAACAACCTGCCGGGCAATTTGGTGGCCCTTTCCACCACCTCCTGCCTCTTGTCCGCCGATGGCCACATCACACCGGGGGTGCAGCTGGGCCAAGTGGCGGCCGATGGCTACGGCACGCTGGAATACAAAGGCGGGGAAGCGGCCACCACCGCCAAGCTTACCATGATCGTGGATTTCCCCTTCGTGGAAAATGCCCTGGAAAAGCTGGTGGCCGACATTGCCGCCTATCCCGAGCAGAAGCAGGTGGACCTCGCCAAAACCCCCTACGAGCGTTCGCTCCGCGAAATGCTGGGCAAGGAACGCAGCGATAAGCTCATCAGTGAGCTCAGCATCAAGGGCGAGATCAAGCGCTTGCCCGATGAACTGGTCAAATCACTCGTGTTCTGCGACCTGAACCTGGATTGGAATGCCAAGGATGAAGCTTGGCAGAGCAACGGCGACCTGGGCCTGGCCACCGTGTTGAAGAAACCGGTCTACCGCTACATCAAGGGCAAGGTGGAATTTGAGCGCAAGCGCAGCGGGGATGTGATGACCGTGCTCTTGATGCTCGATGCACAGACCTATTGGTTCTTCCAGTACACGCGCAACTACCTGTACGTGTACAGCAGCAACAGCGAGTTCAACACCATGATCAGTGAGATCAAGGACGACAAACGCCAGTTCCCCGGAAAGAAAGGACTGCCCGATTACCAATTCATCCTCACCAACAAACGCAAGGTGGACGACTTCCGCGACCGCTTCGGACTTTGAACATGGAATTCTCCTGGATCTACGGACTTACGGCCATGGCCATCGCATACATCAGCGGCAGCATCCCCACCTCAGTGTGGTGGGGCAAGGCTTTCTACAACACCGATGTGCGCCAGCATGGCAGCCACAACGCCGGGGCAACCAACACCTTCCGTGTGCTGGGGCCGAAGGCCGGGTTGCCTGTGCTGCTGTTGGATGTCCTCAAGGGATTCTTGCCGGTGCGGCTGTTGCCCTTATGGAGCGGGGCCGAGCCGCATTCGGACGCTTGGACCCTTTTGCGCGTGTTGCTCGTATCAGCCGCCGTTTTGGGCCATCTCTATCCTGTATTCGCCGGATTCCGCGGAGGGAAAGGCATTGCCACTTCCTTGGGCGGGGTGTTGGCCATCCACCCGGGTTCCGCGCTGATCTGCATCGCCGTGTTCTTCGTGGTCTTCCTGGTCACACACTTCGTCTCCTTGTCCTCCTTGGTGGCCGCGGTCGCTTTCCCGTTGGCCATCATGCTGGTGTTCCATGAGCCCAGCGTGGTGATGCGGGTGTTCGCCATGGGGCTCTGTCTCATGGTGTTCTATACCCACCGCCAAAATATCGGCCGCTTGATCAAGGGAACCGAGGGCCGTATGAGCTTTACGGGCCGATCCACCTCTTGAAGCAGCATGAACAACCTGATCCGCCTGCCGCGTTACTGCACCGCCTTGTTGCTGGTGCTGGCGGCCTCTCTCCAAGGGCGGGGGCAGGGCGATGACAAGGCGCTGAAGGCCGAAGCCGATGCCTTGTTTGAGCAAGGGGCCTACGCAAAGGCCTATCCGCTGTTCTCACAACTGGTCAGCTTGGCCCCCCAGGACCATGACCTCAATTTCAAGCTAGGCGCCTGCACCATCTATGGCGATCAGGACAAGGCCAAGGCCGTGGGCTATCTGAAGTTTGCCTTGACCGGCCCTTCCACATCCGGCCTTGCCTGGTATTTCCTGGGCAAAGCATACCAGCTCGAGTACCGGTTCCCGGAGGCCGTGGACGCTTACAAGCACTTCCGGGGTACCGGCGACAAAAAATTGCTCTCCCGCTTTCCGGTGGATGCCTTGGAACAACAATGCCGCAACGGCATGCATCTGCTCAGCAACCTGAAGGACATCCAGGTGATGAACAAGGTGGAGGTGGAAGCCTCCGATTTCTTCCGCTTCTATGACCTGGGCGATATCGGCGGCAAGATCGTGGTCACCCCGGAGGAATTGCTTTCGGGCATGGACCGCCGCAGCGGCGAACGGTTCCTCTTGTACCTGCCGGACCGGCACGGCCCCATCTATTTCAGCAGCTATGGCAAAGACGGCAAGTCCGGCAGGGACATCTACCGCACCGAGCTGCTTCCCACGGGCGCATATGCCACCCCGGTGCTGCTCGCCGGATACATTAATACGCCGGGCGACGAGGATTTCCCGGTGATGGCCGCCGATGAACGCACCTTTTTCTTCTGCAGCACGGGCCACAACAGCATGGGCGGCTATGATGTGTTCAAAAGCGCCTACGACCAGGGCATGGACGTGTTCAGCGCTCCGGAAGACATGGATTTCGCCGTCAATACGCCCGCGGATGAGCTGCTGTACATCATCGGGCCCGACGGCAAGGAGGCTTGCTTCGCCAGTAACCGCGATTCCAAACAGAACATGGTGCATGTCTATCGCGTCAGCACCACCCAAACCCCCATCAACGTTACCGTGCTCCAAGGCACCTTCGCATCAAACCTCGATCCAGCGGACAAACGCGCCCGGATCATCGTGGAAGATGAGCTCACCGGGGAGCGCATCACCGAGGTCAACACCGATGCCCAAGGCAACTATACCCTCGTGCTTCCACGCGGGGGCAAGTACAGGCTGCTGGTGGATGCCGGGCCGGAGAAACGCAGCTATTTGGCAGCACTGGATGTGCCTCCCAGTACCGCTCCGCAAGCCTTCCGGCAGGAAATGGCCTTGGTGTACAAGGCCGGCATTGCCGTGGAGCTCAAGAACCATTTTGATCAGCCCTTGGACGGGGACCTGTTGGCCTTGGCCTTGGAGGAGGTGCGGCGCAGGGCCCGCCTGGACGTTACGGCACCGCGTCCAGCAGTGGCATTGGCACAACCGGTTCCCGCCGCAAACGATCCCTTGCAAGATGCGGGATTCGACGGTACCGTGTCCATGGCCCAGGCCGTCAGCATGGCAGAGGCTGAAACACGCCTGGAGCAGGAGCGGGGCGAGCAGCAGCAACGCCTGTCCAAAGGCGCCATGGACATTGCACTGGCCAACTTGGAGACCAGTGAGCAGCAAGCGGAATTGGCGGCCAACCTGGCCCGGCAAGCCCATGCCCAACAGCCTTCCCCTGAACAGGAACAGCTCTTTCGCAGGGCAGCCCAAGCCAAGCTGAACTCCGAGGATGCAAGCCAGCGGGCATGGGCGGCCTATCGCACCAGCACCACCATGGCAGCTGCACGCACGGCCACCCTGCAGCGCGAAACCCAGGCACGTACCTTGCAGACCGCCCTGCAGCGTGCCGTGTCGGCGAACGATGCCGCAGCCACTACGGCAGCATTGAAACAACTGAAGTCGGCCGTGGATGCCCGCAAAGGCCCGGATGGTCGCACGGACGATGCCGAGCTGATGCGCCGCAATGCCACGGAGGCAGAGGCGGAAGCACAAGCCAAGTTGCGCAGGGCCACTTCACAGCGTGAAGAACAGCAATTGCTCGCTGATCGGGTGGCACGCCTGAGCAGCGAAGCGGCACACGCCAGAGGGCGTAAACAACAGGACCTTCAACGCGATCTGGCCGGGCTGCAAGAGCAGGACCAGGCCCTGCGCGAAGAGGTGGACGAAGCCTTCCAAGAAGCACGCGAAACGGAAAGTGCCGCAGCCTTGGCCCGGGGGCAGGTTCAACTGGTGCGTTACTTGGACGCTGCCAAGGAACAAGGTCTTCAATCGAGGGAGCAGTCCATTCCGGAGGACCTCGAGCAACGGTTGGCCCGCGTGGGTGAAAGCAATGCCAAGTTGGTGATCGCGCAGGAATTCCTGCCCGTGGTGGCCGCCAGTCCCGCTGAGCGTGACCTGCGCATCTTCAACTGGGGCATCGCCTCCGCATTGGCCTCCGGAAACAATGATCCTACGGCCACCATGGCCCAAGCTTCCAACGGAACCCTTTCACAGGGCAGGTTGCAAGGGCGTGATCAAGCACCCCTCACCGCACAAGGCCAGGTTGCCGGAGGGGAATATGCAGCGGACCGCGATGGTGCAGGAGGTACGACCAGCGCGGACAGCCGGACCACCGATCAGCCAAGCGCAACCACGGCCAACACAGGCCAAGCCGAACTCCAGGTGCCGATCCCGGCGCCAGCGGCACGGTCCACCGTCACGCAGTCCGCGGAAGGAGATCGCACGGCGGAGGTCATGCCCGTCGAGATCGCCGTTTCCGACAGTGCAACGCAACAGCATGCCGGCGTTGACGTTGCCGACGATGCCCTTCCTGGTGGTCGCCTCGAGGTGCAGGCACCGGTGGGTGCCGCAACGGTCGCTGGCCAACAGGGGGAAGAGCTTGTTGCGTACCAAGCCACGGATACCGGCACCACCGTTGCAGGCACAGCAACTACCGTTGTTGGGAATGCCCAGGCGGAATTACCGGTGACCTTGTCCGACAGTGCCATGCCGGACCCCGGCCTGAAGCAGGAGGGGGGCAGAACGGACACGGCAACAGCACAAGCGATGGACCCTGCCGCAGTGCCGGTTGCCGATCCTTCGGGCCAGCAGCAACGGCCTGCGGTCCCGACCGGCACACAGTCAAGCCGCATCCCCGAAGCACCCGCCGATGAACAGGCGTTCATGCTGCGCAACGGCCTGGCGGAACTTGAACAATTGCGCAAAGCGGAAAAAGATCATGAGCGGCGCGATAGCTTGGACCAAGCCATAATCGCGCAGAAAGCCAGGATCCATGCGGCCCAAACAAACTCGACGTCCGGCCTTGATCCGGCCTTGGGCACGCAAGTCGACAGGTACAGCTATGTGCTGCTCGATTTTGATGTTTCCATCTTGGACCAGGAATTGATCAACGAGGTGATCCCTGATTTTGGGCTGCTCCGCGATGCCATTTACGGCGGCCCGGGAACGGACCAAGAGAAGGCAGCCCGCTTGCACGCCTTGGAGATGCGTTTGATCGACAGCATTGAGGTGCAGATGCAAGGCACTGTCGCCACCTTGGATCAGCACCCGGAGCAAGCCAATGACCTGCTGCCCAGGCTGGAACGCTGGCGCCGGTTGAAGGCCGCACGCGTGGAAGCTGCAAACCGGGTTTTGGCCGCAGCCCATCAACAATACGAGCCATCGGAAACCATTGCCTTGGAGGACGCGCAAATGGAACGTTCAGGCCTCCCGCTGCCTGAACCTGAAACGGCACCCGCCACGGCTGCCACCACCCCCCACAATGACAACTACGTGAAGCCCGAGCCGGAAATGGCACGGATCTACCACTCCCCGTTGACAGCCCGTGCGCCCAAGGTGGAAGGTGCAGTGGCCAGACTGGCGCAGGACATGGAACTGGCCGACAACTTGCGCTTGGAGATCGACAGCATGCGGCGGGAACAAGCCCAACTGGTGGAAGGCAAAGCCTTTGACCAGCTTGTGGAGCGTACCGATCGGAAGCTCGATGACCTGTTGATCCATATCGTGGACGCGGGACAGCGATCCATCTTCATCACACGGAACGAATTTGAACTGGCAAAGGACAGTGCCAAGGTGCTGTCCAAGCGGGTGCAGGCACTGGGGTTGCCGCAAAACGCCCCGCTGGAGCAAATGGCGCGCACCTATGAGGCGGAGGCCCAAACGGCCATGAACCATGCAAGTGCCATGCGCAAACGTGCGGACAATGGCAATGACATCCTCACGCGTGATTCCCTTTACCGGGCAGCCTATGCCGAAGAACTGCAGGCCTTGCGGACCATGGACCGCAGCCTCACGGTTCGCAATTACCTCCTGGCGCATGGCCATGGGGCGGATGCAACCTTGACCTACGCCGAAGTGGAGCAGCGGCTTTTCCCCGAGGACACCTCCGCCATTGCATTGGATCGTGGAGATGCCTCGAACACCGTTGCCCATGGCGAGAACGAGCAGCTGGCGAACCTGACCCCCATGGTGGCGGATACAGCTGTGGATCCCGGTGCCATGATCGATCGAGCACCAGTACGGCCGATCGATGTGCAGCACGACCTGTCAGCGGCAGGGCAGGTGCAAACGGATAGCAGTACCCTGGCGGGGTACCTGCAACGCTACTATTACCTCGATCCGCCCGAAACCGATCAGATCTTGGCCGGGCCGGATGAAAGCAGGTATTTCCTCATGAAGGGCCGCTCCATGGAGCAACGGGCGGATGCCGTCGGGGCGCGCTTGGAAGCGGATGGTGCGCTGGAATTGGCCCAAAGCCTGCAAAGTGAAGCCGACGCGGCGCGGAGCGGTCAAACGGCATTGGACAGGGTGCGAAACCTTGACCTGCGCGTTGCTTCCTTGCGCCAGCGTGCCGATTCCTTGCAACAGGCGGCGCTTCGCGCTCAAACGGCAGCGGACCGGATCGATGCACAAGCGGCTGCATGGATGCAGGGCCTGCCGCCAGATCGCTCGGCAGCGATCATGGGCCTGGAACAAACCCGCAGGCGTACGGAGCCGGTGCTGGCCCGATCAAGGCCGCAAAGCAACACGGCCGAAGCGGCAGCGCCTGCTGCCGGGGTGCAACCAGCAACCGGCAGCGCTGCACAGCCACCTGCCACAGCGCTCGTAACGGCAATCGTGGCCGGAGATACTGCCCGCCGGTCCGAAGCGGTAGTTGCGCCCGTTACTGCGGCCTCCTCCGGGAGATCAGAAGCACCGGCGTCCGCAGTACCTCCGGCGGGTGCAGCAGCTTCAACCGTGGCAACCGCTGCCGGGCCGTTGGAAAAAGACATGTTTGAGGTTGGCGCCGATGTCGGGCCCCGCCAAGGGCCTATCCCCATGGACATTCCCCTGCCGACGGGCGTGGTGTACAAGGTGCAGGTCGGAGCCTTCCGGCAACCCTTGCCTGCCGAGGCATTCAGCGATGTTGCCCCATTGGCCGGGGAACACCTTGCTGACGGGGTGGTGCGCTACTCCGCCGGGTTGTTCACCACGGCAGCAAGTGCCGCTGATGCGGGCGCCAAACTTCGGCAAAGAGGCTACCGTGACGCATTTGTCGTGGCCTACCAGGACGGAAAGCGGGTGCCCTTGCGTGAAGCCATGTTGGCCGCAAGCCAGGCGGCACTGCGGCAAGCTCCTCTGGCGCACTCGGTGGGCGGAAGCGGCCGATCGGCCGAGCCACAAGCCCAAGCCCTGCCGCCGGCACCGGTGGCCACCCGGCCGGCCAACCTTTCCGGGCAAGGTGCCACTGCGGCAGCCGAATCAGCCGTGCTTGCCGCTTACCCCCAAACCGCGCAAGCCGTACTGGAGGCCTTTGCGCCAACGCCCGATGCCGCTGCCTATTACACCGATCCTGAGGCAGCACCGGCCAAGCAAGTGGAAACCGTAAAAGGACTGTTCTTTACGGTACAAGTGGGCGTGTACAGCAAGCCCACACCATTGGACCGCCTGTTCAATATCACCCCGCTGAACAGCGAACTCACGGCCAATGCCAAGATCCGTTACACCACCGGCATGTTCCTCGAGGAGCAGCAAGCCGTGCTCCGGAAGAACGCCACCGTGGCCTTGGGAGTTTCGGATGCTTTTGTTACGGCCTACCTCAACGGCAAACGCATCCCCCTGCGCGATGCGCGGGTCTTGCTGGCCAAATTCGGCAAGGCGATCCTGGCTGATCCCGCAGACCAAGGAAAGTGAGCCGTTGCCTACCTTCGCGGACATCCCGGCAGGCAGGCCATGAACGCGCAGCGGAACTATGATCAAGACCTCTTGGAGCAACTGCTTCTGGAGCGGAAGGATACCAAGGAGATCATTCTCCACAACGATGACGTGAACACCTTTGAGCACGTGATCGTAAGTCTTATGGAGATCTGCGACCACGACCCCATCCAAGCCGAACAGTGCGCTTGGTTGGTGCATTACACCGGCAAGTGCAGCGTGAAGCGCGGCACCTTCAAGGTGTTGGAGCCCATGTGCCACGCCCTTTGCAACCGGGGACTTTCAGCCGATATCCAATGAACAGGACTTTGACCCGATCGCTCTCGCTCGCCGCAGTAGTGGCTTTGGTGGCCGCTTGCTCCAAAGTTCCCATTACGGGAAGAAACCAGTTGAACCTGCTGCCGGAATCGGAGCTCATGGGCATGAGCCTCACCGAATACCAAGGGTTCCTCAACGAACATCCGCCGCTGGCGGCCGCTGATGCCCGGGTGAAGCTGGTGCGCGGCATCGGCGAGCGACTGGCCGCAGCCGCCACGGCCTATTTAACGGAGCACAAGGCGGCCGACCGCGTGGCCAACTTCGTGTGGGAATTCAATGTGGTGGACGATCCCACGGTGAATGCCTGGTGCATGCCTGGCGGCAAAGTGGTGGTGTACACCGGGATATTGCCTGTGACCAAGGATGAAACCGGCTTGGCGCTCGTCATGGGGCATGAGATCGCCCACGCCATTGCCCGGCACGGCAATGAGCGCATGAGCCAAGCCTTGGCCATGCAAGGAGCGGGAGTTACGCTCCAGGCGGTGCTCGCCGAAAAGCCCTCCACCGCATCCAACCTGTTCATGCAGGCATTTGGCGTTGGCGGCCAGCTCGGGCTAATGGCCTATGGCCGCAAACAGGAAAGCGAGGCGGACAAGCTGGGTTTGGTCTTTATGGCCATGGCCGGCTATGATCCACGCGTAGCTCCCCAATTCTGGCAGCGCATGGCCGAGCAAGGCGGCCCCAAACCACCTGAATTGTTCAGCACTCACCCCAGCGATGAGCGCCGGATCGCAGACCTGGAGGCGTACATGGCCGAAGCCATGAAGTATTATAAGCCGCGTTGATAAAGCTGTATTATATTCGCGGCCGCTTTCGGTCAATACCGCTTTGTACCGGCAGCATGTACTGGACTCGTAGCTCAATTGGATAGAGCACCTGACTACGGATCAGGAGGTTTGGGGTTCGACTCCCTACGGGTCCACGCTTAGAGCAGCAAGGGTTCCAGCGCAAGTTGGAACCCTTTGCCTTTTCCAGCCGTGCACATCGGGCAGCAGGCCCGGCAACCTGAACGCGGGCCAACAAGCTGGTGGGCCCTCAATACAGGTCCCTCACTTCAATGAATTGGAACTCAATGGGGAAGAAGCTCTGGTAGTCCTTGCCGGTTTCCGCCATCTCTTCATCACCGGTTTCGAAATGCCAGTTCACGCAAACGTTGCCGCCTTGCTCGTTGGCTGCGCTCAACCGGTCGAAAATGTTGTAGAAATGTTTGGAGCTGCTGGTATCCATATAGTCCAACCGCATGTTCACCGTGGTCCGGTCACAGGGCTGTTTCAGGTATTCATCCAACCAGCGGTATACCCGCTCGTAGAACAATTCTCCATTTGCCGGGAGCGACCGCCCGGTAATATCTATGGTGCCCCGTTCCAAGTCCAATTGTACTTCCGGTGAGGTGGAAGTACGGCCGATATGCATCTGCTTGATCGCCATGGCAGCATCCGGTTTTGCCAATGTTAAGCGCCATGAGCTCTTTTTATTCGGGGATCGGCGGGGAATCTGCAAACAAGCGCATGTTAATGCCTGCTTGCCGCAAGGTCCCGGGCACATCGAGCAACGGTCCATGTGCCGTTAGCATGGCCTCCGGACCTCAAGCTTTCAATGCGGCTTGTGCGGTAGTCGGAAAACCCGATCGGCTGCTTTCGCAACAAAGGGCGTGATGGGCCGTGGCGGACTGTCCTGCACCATTCCCCGATGCCGGTCGCTGCTCTTGTGGCGGCCGTGGTTCAGCGGCCGGGCGTTGCGCTCACGATCTGTCCGTCGGTGGGCAGCAGGATCTCCGTGTCGTTCACCCGCCGTGCCCAATACTGCACTTTGCCGGTACCGTTGCATGCAAAGGCGGACAGCGTATCCCCATTGGCCAAGGCTTTTACGGGAAAAGTGCGCCAAGTGCCGTTCTGTTCTTCCATGGCCACCTTGACCTCCAGGATCTCATTGCAGATGTTGCGGAACTGGACCTGGTATACCCCTGAATAGTCGCGCTTGAACCCTGTGTAGGTCTCACACTTGGTGCACGGTTGTCCCCAGCTGCTGCCGGCTTTCACCAAACAGTCGGCATAGCTTTGGTCTTGCGCTGCGGCCGTCATCCAAGTTGATGCGCCGAGCACGGCCGAAAGGAACAGGATCCTCAATTGCATGGGTTGTTCTTCAGTATGATCTTAGCCTCGGCATTGCCCAACTTGCGGCTCTTGTTCCAGTCGGCGCAAGCTCCCTCCTGGTCCCCGAGGGCCTTTTTGGCCCAGCCGCGGTTGTTGTAGGCTTCCTGGTTCGCGGGGTCCAGGCCCAGTACCATATTGAAGTCGGCAATGGCCAATTCGGGTTTCCCCCATTTGCTGTAGGCACTGCCCCTGCTGGTGTATGCCCACAGGTGGTCGGCCTTGCGCTGGATCACAGCGGAGAAATCGGCGATGGCAGCCGGGTAATCCTCTTGCAGGCTGTGGCAGAATCCCCTTTGCAGGTGCGCATTCAGGTGGTCCGGTTCCTGGTTGATCACTTGGGTGAACAGGCCAATGGCGGCGGAGTAGTTGCCCATGTTGTAGGCCTTTACGCCGCTGCGGAACAGTTCTTCCGGCGCTGTGGCCGCTGCGGAGGCCATTTCCTGGGCAGGCAACATGCCGGAAATTGCGAACAAGGCGATGACGGAACTAGTGCGGATCATGTGGTATGAGCCTGAAACGGGACGGGGCCGGCGAGGGTTTCAGCGGCAATGCCGGGATGTTCGGCCGTGTGGATGATTGAAACCCCAACGGGGAGTTGGGCGTACATGTGGGAAAATCTCAAGGTCATGAACGGACAAAACAACTCGGTGGCCAAGCGCACGTTGATCATGGCAGCGGTATTGGCCGTGGGATTGGCGGCGGCCATGGTGGCCAAAGGCCTGCTTTCCACCACGGTGGTGGTTTCTTGATCGGCCGCCATGCGCGCGTGGATCCGCAGCCATACGATGCGGTGGGGCTGGGTGGTAGTGGCCTTGGTGCTCTCCACTGCAGCCATGGCGCAATCCAAGTTCGTCATCAACGGCCGCCTGAAGGTGGACGGAGGCGGGCTGGACGGCTGCCGCATGGTGGTGTACAAGGATGGCGTGAAGGACCGTACCATTTCGGCGGACCTGAACCGCTTTTCATTGGAACTGGACCTCGGGGCCAGCTATATTCTCTCCTTTGAGAAGGCAGGGTTCGTCACCAAGAAATTGTTGTTCAATACACAGGTGCCGGCACTCGCCATGCAAGGCAGCCTCACCCCGTTCCAGTTTGTGGTGTCCTTGTTCAAGCAATACGAAGGAATGAACACCGTGGTCTTCAACCAACCGGTGGGCATGATCCGCTTTAACCAGGCCTTGGGCGATTTTGACTACGATACGGACTACACCAAGAGCATCCAGAGCGCCTTGGAAACGGCCCAGGCCGAAGTGGAGCACAAGCAGAAGGAGGAGGCCCGTGCAGAAGCCGATGCGGCCAAGCAGCAGCAGCAGGCAGCCAAGGACCAGGCCAAGCAGCAGGCCGCTGTGGAGAAAGCCAAGGCCGAACAGGCGAAGCTGGCCAAGCAAGAAGTAAAGCCCAAGCCTCAACCCCAGCCGTCCGTACCGCCAGCTCCGGCGCCTGCGGAGCAGGTTGCTGCAACCCATACCAAGCCCAAGGCGGAACCGCCTCCCCGGCCGCCCGTGGCCAAGCCGGCACCTGCCCGCAGCATGGCACCCGCGATGCAGGCCTCGGATTCCCGCAGGCCAACCGCATCCCGGACCTTGGAGGAGCCCTCCAAGGTGCAAGCGGCCACGGCGCACACCCTGCATGAGCCGAGGCCGAAATTCGAGGCGAGCCCCAGCCTTGCTGTGAGGCATCAGGATGTGATCGTGCAGCCCAACGAGGTGGTAACGGTGATCAAGGTGGAAAAGGACGATGTGGTCACCGAATACCGCCGTGTCGCACGCAAGTTCAGCGGGGTGTTCTATTTCAAGAACGGCAGCAGCTGTTCCCGGCAGACGTACGAGAGCGAGGCCTTGGCCGAAAACTGAAAGGGGGGTTACCAGTAGACCTCCACGCGGCCAGCTATGGCCTTGCCAGGGGCTTTTTCGGACAACAGCCCGATCACATTGGGCATGCCTACGCCCAAGTGGAGGTGTTTCCCCAAGGCAGCTTCAACGCCCAGCAGCATGCGCAGACCGCCGAAACCGCCCGCCCCGACGCCAATACTGGCCAGCACCCGTTCGCCCAGCGCCAAGTTCCGCTCCACGGATGCCCGCGGCAGATAGCCGGTGAGGAACAGCTGCTCGATCGAGCAGCCATAGGCGTATCGGGCTTGGTAGGACCTGTGCTCCAACACGTGGCCGAATTCGAGCTTGGCAGCCACGTGGGCCGGAAGCAGCTGTGTGAGGCTGCCTGGCTTGTAGCCCAACCCAAGGCTGTCCTGCAGCCTGTGCTCATCCAAGATCAACTTGTCCAGGTCCAGCACATGGTCAACGGCCAGCCCTTCAAAATGGATAATGCTGTCCTGCTGAACGGAAAGCGTATTCGGCCCCCACACCACGAAGCCGAGGCCGGTGGCGGTGCACGTGAGCATCTGTGCACCGCCCAGCAGCCTGAGCGCATGGCGCCATTGCAGGTTCAACGCCAGGCCCAGCCCGGAGGACAGGGAGTTGGCGGCGGTGTCGCTGCGCTCGTAGCGGCCGTCCAGATCAAGTTCCACGAACCGGCCGTCCGGCGCGGTATACAGATCGGCTTTATGCACCTGGCCGGTACTGAGCCGCATGCCGTTCACCACGCCCAGTTCAACATAGGTGCCTGTGGCGCGGTGCTCCACCCCGAAGGCCAAGTGCTGAAAGCGCAATTGTTCGAATGCGCCGGGGCCGATGCTGGCCGTACGGTCTGCAAACTGCGCATTGCCGAAGAAGGAAAGATCAAAAGCATCCCGATTGAAGCGCACCCCGAGCAGTTCGCGGTGGGAAAGGCTGATGCGTGGGATCCATCCTTTCCAGCCGAATACATTCCCGCCCCAAGCCATGGTGGCGGTACCTTCCGCCAACATGCCAAAACGGTTGTTGGCGCCCAATGCGTCCGAATTACGCAGGCGCACCTCTCTGCTCAGGGCGCCTCCTTGGATCAACCCCCAAACAAGGTCATTGCCCAGCACATTCGAATCGTATCCTGCACCGCCCACCACGGTAAGGCGCTGCTGCCATGGTGCATGGGGGATGCTGGCAGTGTCCGTTTGGGCGTTGGCGATGCTCGGCAGCAGGCAAGCGAACCACCACCAAGCACTATTCATTCCCGTTCACCATATAATTGGCATCCATGGTCAACTGCAGGTCCATACGGTAGCTGTCCAAGATCTGCACGTGCTGCCCTTGGTCGGCCGTATTGAACACAGCAGTGATCTGCAGGGTGCCGGTTTGGTGGATCACCGACATCAACTCGGGGTCCACTTGAAAATCCAGTCTAGAGGAGGTGCTACCGGCCACCAGGCCGTTGGGCCCCAGTGTACCGGCCAGTACCGTGCCGCCGGTGGGCAACACGGTGATCACTTGCCCGTCGGGACCGGTGACCGCCAGTTCCACATGGGCGCTGAAGGGGAATCCGTTCTCTGCAAACAGGTGCAAGGTGCCGCTCTGCAAGGCGTGTGCATCGGCGGTGCCGGGCAGGTCCACTGCCAATAGTTTGCGCAAGGTGAGGTCGTTGGCGATCAAGCGCAACGGAATGTCCACCTCCAAGGCGGCGTTCAACCGGCTTTCGTAGTAGAGAAAATCGTGGCCGTTGCTTACATCGCCCAAGGGGTTGATGGTCAGGTCCATGGCGTACCCGATCCGGTCAGGCAGGTTTTCCAGGAAAAGGTCGATGTTGCTGTTGCCCTCGTTGAGGTCGAACACGTTTTGGGCCGCTTGAAAGGTGTGACCGAGGTCCAGCGCCCGATCAATGTTCACCGGGCCTGCAGTAATGGAACCCGTTAATTCCACGGATTGGCCGCTCGTGCTGTTCTCCGAGCGGATGTAGTGGATGTTGGCCCGGGCGTCCACGCCAATGCCGTTGGTGATCCTCAGCCGGGCGCTCACCTGGTCCAGGTCCAAGGTGCCGCTAACGGAAGAGAACAGGTCGAGGTCTGTGGTGGCGGGGTCCACAGGTATGTCATGGGTGCCGAACGAACCGCTGGCATATTGGGGAATGATGCCGTGGTAGGCCACCACGGCCAGCAAGCTGTCTTGGTCAGTAATGGTGACCGGGGCCCCGCCAGGCGCTATGGTGTAGTTCAAGGCGCTGGCCATGGCATTCACCGTGTTGAGGTCGGGGCCGCGCAGGTCGAATGCATAGCCGTCCAACGCTCGGCTGGCCGTGGTGGTGCTGGGGCTGGAGGGTGTGCCGGGCGCCGCCATCAACTGCATGTGGAACGGGGTGCCGGCCAAGGTGGCTGCCGGCAGGGTGAAATCGCCGGTAACGGGCCCGTTTATCATGTTGGTCGCCACCATTTCCAGTTGGCCCGACCGGATGATCAACTGGGTGAGCTGGAGGTCTTGCAGGTCGAATTCGGTAACCTCGTTGCTGGCATTGATGGTGGTGCCGGGTTGCAGTTGCACCGGGCCGGCGAAGGGCAGGGCGTAGGTGTAGCGGAAGCTGGTGTCCGGTGCCGTGAGCACGGTATCCAACGCGAGGGAGAACAGCTCGAAGGTGTACAGGATGCTGATGTTGCCGCCGGCATCACTGGACAAAATACTGTCCGGGATCAGGTCGCCGATGGTGAGCGAGGTCTTCACCAGGGGTGCTGTAATGTCCACATCCCATTGCGGTCTGGCGGCGTCTTTCCGGCAGGCGCCCATTCCCAAGGCCAGCGTAATGATCGCCAATTGGGCCAAAGCCCCTGGTTTCCGGATCATGGTGGCCAAGGTAAACCAACGGCCGGTTCCATGGCCGAAGGAAGGCATGTTGCTATTTTTGCCTTGCTGCCCCATACGGCAAACCGGTGTTTAGACGAAGATTCCTCGTCCCTTGGCTGCTGAGCGCGTTGGTGATGGCGGGCCTTTCCTATGTGTGGCACGGGGTGGCGCTCACGGATGTGGCCGAACTGCGTATGAGCGGGCTGAAGTATGCCGGTGTTTCCGCTGTGGTTTACCTGGTACTGGCCATGGTGCTCACCTGGACGGTGCATTTTTTCCTCGGCCGGGAATGGATCAATCTTAAGGGGGCGTTCCCGCTGAAGGCCATGGTGCTGGGAGCTGTGTTCGGTGCCGGGGTCTACTTGCTGGTGTTGTTCACGGGTTTGTCCTTCGCCGACCATGGCGTGCACCACGTGGTGGTGGACCTGATCTGGCAGGTGGTGGAACAAAGCGTGGGCGGCCTGATGGTGGGCTTGGGCATTGTGTACGACTTGCACCGCAGCTTCATGGAAGCCGAGCGTGCATCGTGACCTACCGGCCGTATTTGGTGCCCCACACTTGGGCCAGGTACGCGGCGAAGGCTTGTTCCCGCCGGTTGTCGCCCGGCTTGTAGAATGTTGTGCCGCTCAGGCCGTCCGGCAGGAATTCCTGGTCGGAATGGTGGCCGGGGGCATCATGGCTGTACTGGTATTCCTTGCCATAGCCCAGGTCTTTCATCAGTTTGGTGGGGGCATTGCGCAGGTGGATGGGCACGGGCAGATCACCGGTGCGGACCACGGCCTGCTGGGCTTCGCCGATGGCTTTGTAGCTGGCATTGCTTTTGGGGGCGCAGGCCAGGTACACGGCGCATTGTGAGAGGATGATGCGCCCCTCCGGCCATCCGATCATCTGTACGGCCTGCATGGTGGTGGTGGCCAGCAACAAGGCATTGGGGTCGGCATTGCCGATGTCTTCACTGGCCAGGATCAGCATGCGGCGCGCAATGAACAGCGGGTCCTCACCGCCTTCCACCATGCGCGCCAACCAGTAAACGGCGGCGTTCGGGTCGCTGCCCCGCATGCTTTTGATGAACGCGCTGACCATGTCGTAGTGCTGTTCGCCCTGTTTGTCGTACCGGGCCGCCGTGGTTTGCACCACCTGTTGTACCAAGGCATCGGTGATCCGCACAGGCCCCTCGCGATCGACGGCGGGCCTGGCGGACAAGGCGGTCTTCACGCACAGTTCAAAGGTGTTCAGCAAGCGGCGGGCATCACCTCCGCTGGCACGCATCAAGGCGTCGGTTTCCTGCAGCTCGATCGGCTGTGCACGCAGCTCACTGTCGTCCCGCATGGCCCGGTGCAAAAGCCCGGTGAGGTCTTCCACGGTGAGCGGTTCGAGCACGTATACCTGGCAACGCGACAGCAGGGCGCCGATCACTTCAAAGGAGGGGTTTTCCGTAGTGGCGCCCACCAAGGTGACTGTTCCTTTTTCCACGGCCCCGAGCAGGGAATCCTGCTGGGCTTTGCTGAAGCGGTGGATCTCGTCGATAAAGAGCACGGCGCTGCGTGAAAAGAGCCCGCTCCCGCCGGCTTGGGCGATCACTTCCCGGATGTCCTTCACCCCGCTGCTGATGGCGCTGAGCGTGTAAAATGGGCGGTCCAATTCCTTGGCCAACAGGCGGGCCATGGTGGTCTTGCCCACGCCGGGCGGCCCCCAGAGGATCATGCTGGGCAGCATCTTGCCGGCGATGGCCTGGCGAATGACCCCTTGCGGCCCCACCAAATGGTTCTGCCCCACGATCTGCTCCAAGGAGGTGGGCCGCATCCGCTCGGCCAATGGGGTGGTGTTCATGCTGCAAAGGCAAAAGTATCCCGCAAGCCACGAAGGTGCGTGGTTGGTGGAGGGGGGGCGGTTTCCCGGATGGTCCTGCCTGTTCAAAACTTTTATGGCACGGGAAATTGGTGGATCGAAATCATTTCTCTTAATTGCACGTCATTGCAATGACGGTAAAATTGTCAAGCGGTTACATGGGTGCGCTTCAAGCGGGCGACAAGGCCCCGGAGTTCATCGGAATTGATGAGCAGGGTGCGCCCGTGAGCTTGCGGGATTTTCGGGGCCGAAAGCTGGTGTTGTACTTCTATCCCAAGGATGATACCCCGGGCTGCACGGCACAAGCGTGCAGCCTGCGCGACGGCCATGCTGACCTGCGCAAAGCAGGCTATGAAGTGCTGGGCGTAAGTCCCGACACGGTGGCCAAGCACCAGAAGTTCGCCGGCAAGTACCGCCTGCCCTTCAGGTTGCTGGCGGATCCAGACAAGACCGTGGCCATGGCCTATGGGGTATGGGGTCGTAAAAAATTCATGGGGCGCGAATACAACGGTATTCTGCGTACTACCTTTCTGATTGATGAACAGGGCGTCATTCGGCAGATCATTGCCCAAGTGCGGACCAAGGACCACGCCGACCAAGTGCTGAAAGATGTTGTGGATCGTGAGGGTGTAACTGGCTGATAACAAGCTGGCTGTCAACAATAGTTTGACGGCTTGAAAGAACTGAAAACAAACAACACATGGCAACGGAGATCAACAAGGAGAAGCTGAAGGCACTTCAGCTCACGATGGATAAGATGGAGAAGTCCTTTGGCAAGGGGGCGATCATGCGCATGGGTGACGACGCCATCGAAAAGGTGGAAGTCATTCCGTCGGGATCCATCGGGCTGGACTTGGCCTTGGGCGTGGGCGGTTACCCCAAAGGGCGGATCGTGGAGATCTACGGGCCGGAAAGCAGTGGCAAGACCACGTTGGCCATTCATGCCATTGCTGAATGCCAGCGCAACGGGGGCATTGCCGCCATCATCGACGCCGAACACGCCTTTGATCGTTTTTATGCCGAAAGCCTCGGGGTGGATACGGAGAACCTGTTGATCAGCCAGCCGGACAACGGGGAGCAGGCGTTGGAGATCGCGGACAACCTGATCCGCTCGGGGGCCATCGATATTCTGGTAGTGGACAGCGTTGCCGCTTTGACGCCCCGTGCCGAGATCGAGGGGGAAATGGGTGACAGCGTGGTGGGCATGCAGGCCCGCCTGATGAGCAAGGCCTTGCGCAAGCTCACGGCCACCATCAGCAAAACGGGTTGCTGCTGCATCTTCATCAACCAGTTGCGTGAAAAGATCGGTGTGATGTTCGGCAACCCTGAGACTACCACCGGTGGCAATGCCTTGAAGTTCTACGCCTCCATCCGGCTGGATATCCGCCGCGCCAACCAGATCAAGGAAGGAGAAAACGTATTGGGCAACCGCACCAAGGTGAAAGTGGTGAAGAACAAGGTTTCACCGCCATTCCGCAAGGCGGAGTTTGATATCCTCTACGGCGAAGGCATCAGCAAGACCGGAGAGATCATCGACATGGGCGTGGAACTCGGCATCATCAAGAAGAGCGGCAGCTGGTTCTCTTACGAGGAGACCAAGCTTGGACAAGGCCGGGATGCGGTTCGGCAACTGTTGGACGACAATGCCGAGCTCTGTGAGGAGCTGGAGAAGCGCATCAAGGCATCCATGACCCCGGAAGCCATGGCCCCGGTCGCTTGACCTTTCCGGATCGCCCTTGGCATTCCGCCTTGGGCGGATCGGAGGGGTCGGTGTCCTTTGCCATCGTGCGGTGGTCTGAACGTATACCACCGGCCATCCTTGGCACGGAGTGGTCGGTGTGCGATCCCCGGAGTGCATTGATCCCGATTGGTTGGATGCACCTTGGGAAGTGATCACTTGGTGCGGTTGTGTGCTGCACCTTGGTGTACGGTTACTTTTGGGGCCTGCCCGAATCACCGGATACATGGTGGTGCCGGCACACGATCGATCATGGTGCTTCTTCTTCAACGCTCCAAGTACGCAAGGGCTTGGTGGGTGCTTCCTCTCGGAATCCTGTGGTGTGCCTGCGGTGGCACCAACACGCCCGCACCTGCAGGTCCGGGTGCGGCCGATCCGTTCCTGGCCTCCCTTGATTCCTTGAATGCCTTGATCGTGGAGGCGCCCAACAAGGCCGCGCTCTATGAGCAACGGGCCCGGCTATACCTCACCGTGGACAGCCTGATGGCTGCCCAGCGTGACCTGGAACGGGCGGTAGACCTGGACAGTACCCAGGTGCAGTACCATTTGGCCTTGGGCGATCTGTACTATCGCACCGTGCAGGTGGAGCGGGCAAATGACGCATTCATACGCGCCGCACGGGTGGATCCTTCCAATACATCCGCGATGCTCAAACAGGCGGAGATCCAACTGGTACTGCGCAATTACCAGCGCAGCATGACCATGGTGAACGACGCGCTCCGCAAAGACCCCCATGCCGCCCACGGCTATTTCCTCAAGGGATGGATCCACATGGAGACCGGTGATAGCGCTTTGGCACTGAGCAGCTTCCGCACTGCGGTGGAGCAGGACCCACAGGACTATTCCGCCTACATCATGTTGGGGAAGATCAGTGCTGCCCGGCACGACCCGTTGGCCGAACAGTATTATGCCACGGCCATAGCCTTGAAGCCGCGCAGCGTGGAAGCGTGGTACAACAAGGGCATGTACCACCAGGATGCAGGGCAGGACAGCTTGGCGCTGGAGTGCTACAAGCAGATCATGGAACTCGACCCACGCAACGCGCTCGCTTGGTACAACAGCGGATACATCCGCATGGAGCACATGAAGGACCTGGCCGGCGCGAGCCATGATTTCAGCGAAGCCATCCGCTTGGAGCCCGGCTACGCAGATGCATGGTACAACCGCGGCCTGGTCATGGAGCGCATCCAGGAGTTGGACAGTGCTGCCGCCAATTACCAGATCGCCCTTAGCCTGCGTCCGGATCATGTACTGGCCACCGAAGCGCTGAACCGGTTGGAGGCCAAGGGCGTGCGCATCAAGATCCGCGAAAGGCAAGGACCACAATAAGAGGCGTTCCAAGGTGCAGGCCGGCCCCGTGCGGCAAACGGCCTACGCTACATTCGCCCGGCAAACCCGAACCATTGTGCAGCTCACATTCCTGGGTACTGGCACCAGCCAAGGCATTCCGGTGATCGGATGCCGGTGTGTGGTGTGCCAAAGCCGCGACCCGCGTGATCACCGTACCCGTTCCGCCGTGCTGCTCGAACATAAAGGTGCCCGCCTGCTGATCGATGCAGGGCCGGACCTGCGGCAACAGATGCTGCGGGAAGGGGTAGGCGAGCTGGGCGCGGTGCTGCTCACCCACGAGCACATGGACCACATCTCCGGCATGGATGACCTGCGGGCGTTCAGTTTTGCGCACGATCCGCCACGAGCCGTGCCGGTCTACGCCGACGAACGCACTTTGGGCGCAGTGCAGCGGGTATACGCCTATGCCTTTTCCAACCATACCTACCCGGGCCTGCCACAGTTCAACTTGCACACCATCGGTGATCGGCCCTTCAGGGTGGATGGGGTGGAGGTGGTGCCCGTGGAAGTGATGCACCACAATTTGCCCGTGAAGGCCTTTCGCATCGGCAAGCTCGCCTACATCACCGATGCCAAGTTCATTGCCCCCAACGAACGGGACAAGCTCAGGGGGCTGGATGTGCTGGTGGTGAACGCCTTGCGCATGAAGCCGCACTATTCCCATTTCAACGTGGCGGAAGCCTTGGCGCTGGTGGAGGAACTCGCCCCGGCACAGGCCTACTTCACCCACATCAGCCACCTGATGGGGCGCCATGGCGAGGTGCAACTTCCCGCCGGAGTAGCGTTGGCCTACGATGGATTGAAGGTGGACCTATAGAGCTGTTCAGGATTTCTTTGAACTCGTCCTCCGGTCTCTTTTCCGCCCATGCTTCGCCGGAAAAAGATCCCGTAGCCACTACTACGCAATGATTTTCCGGCTGCGCCTGAGCGAAAAATAGCCTCGGAGTTCTTCGTTCACGAAATCCCGAACAGGCTCTTAGGCGGCCGCAAGTTGCATCTTTGCGCCATGGCCCTCAGTTCCGCCCTCCTTGAGCAAGCCGTGGACCAGTTGGCCACGTTGCCGGGCATAGGAAGGCGCACGGCCATGCGCCTGGCCTTGGACCTGCTGCGCCGGGAGGTGCATGAAGTGGCCCGGTTCAGCGAGGCCGTGCGGCGGCTGCGCGAAGAGGTGATGTATTGCCGCGAATGCTGCAACATCAGCGACAGCCCTTTGTGCAGCATTTGTGCCGACCCACGCCGCGAACGGTCATTGATCTGCGTGGTGGAGGACATCCGGGATGTGATCGCCATTGAGAATACCCTCCAGTTCAAAGGGCTTTACCATGTTCTGGGCGGGGTGATCAGCCCCATGGACGGTGTGGGGCCGGATGACCTGCACACTGCCGAGCTGATGCAACGCCTGGACCAGGGTGATGTGCGGGAAGTGGTGTTGGCGTTGGGCGCCACCTTGGAAGGGGATACCACCAGCTTCTACCTGCATCGCAAATTGTCCGGCAAAGGGGCCGTCGTTACCATGATCGCACGCGGCATCAGTATTGGCGGCGACTTGGACCAGGTGGATGAAGCCACCTTGGGGCGCAGCATTTTGGAGCGCAAACCCTATCAACACGCCATGGGGCAGTAGCGGCAAGCCTGAACCCCGCAACTGCAGCACCTCTGCCGGTCATTCTCCTTTCCATGAAGCTCAGCATCGTCATCGTCAACTACAACGTGAAGGCCTACCTGGAGCAGTGCCTGCGTTCGGTGCAGGAAGCATTGAAGGGCCTTGACGGGGAGGTGTTCGTGGTGGACAACCAAAGCACCGACGGCAGCGTGGAAATGGTGGCCCGCCTGTTTCCCGGAGTGCGGCTCATGGCCAACTCGGTCAACATGGGGTTCAGCCGGGCCAACAACCAGGCCATCAAGGAGTGTGTGGGGGAGTATGTGCTGCTGCTCAATCCGGATACGGTCGTGGGCGAGGACGTGTTCCGCAAGGTGATCGCCTTTTTGGACGCGAACCCCACGGCCGGCGGCCTGGGCGTGAAGATGATCGATGGCACCGGCAGGTTCCTGCCGGAGAGCAAACGGGGCCTGCCCACGCCCACCGTGGCATTCTACAAGATCATCGGCCTCTCCCGCGTGTTCCCGCGCAGCAAGCGCTTCGGGCGCTATCACTTGGGCCATCTGCCCGAGAATGAGAGCGCCCCCATCGAGATCCTCTCCGGAGCCTGCATGTTCCTGCGCAGATCGGTATTGGACCAAGTGGGCCTGTTGGATGAGAGCTTTTTCATGTACGGCGAGGACATCGACCTGAGCTACCGGATCCGCTTGGGCGGCTATGAGAACTGGTATTTCCCCGATGCCCCGATCATCCACTACAAGGGCGAGAGCACCAAGAAGAGCAGCGTGAACTACGTGATCGTGTTCTACAATGCCATGGTCATCTTCGCCCGCAAGCACTTTACGCGGAGGCGCCCGCAGTTCTTTTCCGCCCTGATCCGCGGCGCGATCTACCTCAGTGCGGCAGCAGCCATTGTCATGCGCTTCCTCCGCGGTGCCCTTTTGCCCTTGGTCGACCTTGCCCTGTTGTTCGCCAGCTTCAGCTGGATGGCGCAGGAAACGGGCTTGCCGGTTGATTCCCGCATGGAGGTGCTCCTTTATTGCGGAGGCGTGCTGGCCATCCTGGCGGCCTTCGGCGCCTACGACCGCCCCTTGAACCTGTGGAACATTCCCAAAGGTTTCGGGGCATTGCTCCTGGTAGTGCTGCTGGCCCAAGGATGGACACCAGGCGGTCCGCTGGCCATGCTGCAGCTCTTGGCCATGGCCATGGCCGCGCTGCTGTTGCCCCGGGTGGTGGTGCGTGCCCTGCGCGGCAACCAAAGCACACCGATGGCGCCCGAACCGGCCACGGTGCTGGTGGTGGGCTCGCAGCGCGAATCGAAGCTGGCCTTGGGCTTGTTGTGGCAAACCCATTTCGGCTTGAAAAAGGAGGTGACCATGGAACCGGAGGTGGCCATGGCCGCTGACGGTGTCCAAGCCTTGCAGGCAGCCATCAGCAAGGAACATGTGGATGAAGTGGTGTTTTGCGCCAAGGACATGTCCATGCGCCACGTCATCGGGCTGCTCGAACAACTGCGCTCCACCGGGGTGGTCTTCAAGATCTCACAGCCCAACGCAGCCTTCATCATCGGGCCAGGCACCACCGAAAGCCTGCGCGACCTGCTGGTGCTCCCCGGCCATGCCGTGAACAGTTCAGCCTCCTTGCGCCGCCGCAGAACCTTGGACGTGGTGCTCAGTCTGCTGTTGCTGGCAACGTTGCCCTTGGGCATTTGGTTCATCCAGGACAAAGGGGGAGCGGTGCGCAACTGTTTCGGCGTGCTTGGCGGGAAACGGACCTGGGTGGGCTACGCGGCCACCGCGCCCGACCGCAGGTTGCCAAAGATCCGGCCGGGCGTGATCAGGCCCTCCAATGCCTTGCGGGCTGTGCAGGGGAGTACCGGAGTGCAGCGCGCGGACCTGGAGTACGCCAAGGACTACAGTGCCTGGAACGACTTCTGGCAGGTGGTGCAGCAGTACCGCACCTTGGGCAACCTGGTGGCTGCCAATTGACCACCGGTCCACCCCAGGTATTTCCACCGGTGCATGGTCGTTCCCTTTGGGCGGATAACTTCGCAGCCCATGGGCAACCCCGCCCTGAAGCCTACCGAATGTCACAGATCGAGATCCTCCTGCCCAAGATGGGCGAAAGCGTGGCGGAAGCCACCATCATCAAGTGGTTGAAGAACGAAGGAGAGCGCGTACAGGCGGATGAACCCTTGGTGGAGATCGCCACGGACAAGGTGGACAGCGAAGTACCTGCCCCGCAAGACGGTGTGTTGCTCAAGCGCTTGGTACAAGAGCATGATGTCGTGCAAGTAGGCCAGCCCATTGCCTTGCTCGGCACGGCCGCTGGTGCTTCCGCACAGCCCGCGCCGGCAGTTTCCCCGGCACCTGCTGCCGCCCCGCGCACCCAAGCCGCAGCGGCAGCCCCTGCGGCACGGGCTGCACAAGCGGAAGAACCCGTGGCACGCACCGGGCCGGGCGGCAAATTCTACAGCCCCTTGGTGCGCACCATTGCACAGCGCGAAGGCGTGACCATGGCCGAATTGGAAGCCCTGGAAGGCAGTGGCCAAGGCGGCCGCGTAACCAAACAAGACCTGTTGGCCTACCTGCCGCGAAGGGGCGATGGCACCCGGCCACAACCTGTGGCCGATCTGCAGGTGGCGCCACCGGCACAAGCACCGGCTGCGGCACCCGGGCCCAAACCGGCAGTTGCCGCTCCTGCTGCTCCGGCCGAGATCAAGCTGGCCCCAGGGGATGAGCTGATCGAAATGGACCGCATGCGCAAGCTCATTGCCGAGCACATGGTGATGAGCAAACGCACCAGCCCGCATGTAACCAGCTTTGTGGAGGCGGATGTGACCAACTTGGTGCTGTGGCGCAACAAGGTGAAGGCTGCATTTGAAAAGCGGGAAGGCGAGAAGATCACCTTTACACCGGTCTTTATCATGGCCCTGGCCCAGGCGATCAGGGAAATGCCCTTGATCAACGTGCAGGTGCAAGGAGACAAGATCATCAAGAAGAAGGACATCAACATCGGCATGGCCGCCGCCCTGCCTTCGGGCAACCTCATCGTGCCGGTGGTGCGCAACGCCGACCGCCTCAACTTGGTGGGCTTGACCAAAACGGTGAACGACCTGGCCAACCGCGCCCGGCAGAACAAGCTCAGTGCGGACGAGATCAGCGGCGGTACTTACACGCTGACCAATGTGGGCACCTTCGGCAACGTGCTGGGAACCCCCATCATCAACCAGCCGCAGGTGGCCATCATGGCGGCCGGTGCCATCCGTAAAAAACCCGCCGTGCTGGAAACCGAGGCCGGCGATGTGATCGCCATACGCCACATGATGTACTTGAGCCACAGTTACGACCATCGCGTGGTGGATGGTGCGCTTGGCGGAAAGTTCGTGCGGCGCGTGGCCGACATCCTGGAAGCGTGGCCGATCGATACCGAGATCTGACCGGCCATCCCTTCACCGCAAAAGCTACATTGCACCGCCGCGATCCACACCCAGCGCCAACGGCGAACTATCCATACCCATGATCCGACCCTTACAACTAACCGCTATCGCCATCCAGCTCCTGATGGGCGCAACTGCCCTGATGGCCCAGGAGCCCGTGCATGTCGCCACCTTCGATGAAGCCAGCCGTCTGATGGAGGAAAAGCTCTACGGACAGGCGGCCGAAACATGGAAGGCACTGGTGGAACGGGACCCCGACAACGCCAACCTCAACTGGAAAACGGGCCAAGCCTACATGCTTTCGTACAATGCGAAGGCCAAGGCCCTGCCTTTTCTGCAAACCGCTGCCGCCAAGCGCAGCAACCGCTATGGAGGGGTGAACACCTCGGGCTACGACCCCTTCGACCCCAAGGAACGAAATGCCCCGGTAGAGGTGGACTACTGGCTGGGCCGGGCCTACCACCTCAACAACGAGTTCGACCGGGCCGATAGCAGCTACCGCAAATTCCTGGCCGGGGCCGCGCAGCGCAACGACTTCAAGCAGTTGGCCACCCGCGGCCTGGAACAGACCGCCAATGCCCGCAAGCTCCAAGCGGAACCCAAGGAATACCAAGTGAGCAATATCGGTCCATTGGTCAATTCGGACCACCCGGATTTCAGCCCGGTGGTGAGCGTGGACGGCAATGCCCTCTTCTTCACCTCCCGCCGCATCCGCCCGGACAGCTCCAACAAAGGCGTGCTCGACCCGCTTGCCGGGCTGCCGTATGAGAACATCTATGTGAGCTACAAGGACCGCAATGGCAAATGGCAGGCGCCCGAACTGCTCAACATCAATCCGCCGTTCGGCCACCTCGCCAGCGTGAACGTTTCGGCCGATGGCCAAACCCTGATCACCTACAAGGATGATGACGGTGACGGCAACTTGTATGAAAGCAAGCTGGTGGGTGAACTCTGGAGCGACCCCGTGAAGATGGGCAGCGACATCAATACCAAGGCCTGGGAAACGCACGGTGCCCTGAGCGCCGACGGCAACACCTTCTACTTCGTGAGCAACCGCCCGGGCGGATCCGGTGGCCGTGATATTTACCGCGTAGTAAAGCTGCCCAACGGTGAATGGAGCAAGGCCCAGAACCTGGGTGCCACCGTCAACACCCCCTATGAGGAGGATGGCGTGTTCATCCACCCCGACGGCCGCACCATGTATTTCGCCAGCACGGGCCACAACAGCATGGGCGGGTTCGACATCTTCACCACCGAGCAGCAGGCAGACGGCTCCTGGAGCGCTCCCCTCAACATCGGCTACCCGTTGAACACCGTGGATGATGACGTATTCTTTGTGACCACCGCCGACGGGCGCCGCGGTTATTTCAGTTCCGACAAAATGGGCGGTTACGGGGAAAAGGACATCTACTTCGTGGATTTCCCGCAGGAAATGGAATCCGAAGGGCTCGCCGTGCTCAAGGGCTTCATCATTCCGCCCCCGGGTGAAAAACTTTCACCCTCCACCATCCTCTATGTTACCGACAAGGCCACGGGCGAGGTGAAAAGCTACAAGCCCCGCCAGCGCGACGGAGTGTACGTGGCCATCCTTGCCCCCTGCAAGAACTACAACTTGGATTACCGTGTGAATGACAAGACCGTGCACACGGAAGACATCTTCGTGGAGTGCGAAAGCGCCTACCAGGAGATCAACAAGGAGGTCTACCTCAACCCGGTGGCCCTGGCCGGTGCCGCCAGCATTGTGGACATGCCGGAAGGCGCCCCGCCCGGAAGCAAGGAGCCTGGCGTGCCGGTAAAGGACGGGGTTGTGCAAGCCGGGGAGGAAACAACAATACCGCCGGCAAAGACCGATGCGCAACGGCAGCAGCAGGGAGAACACCATGTTACGCCTGATGCATCCTATGCCGCGGAATTCGTGAAATACCACGGATACAACGAGAAAGGCATCGATATTGGCACTGCTGAGTGGAAGGACTTCGTGACCAAGGTGCTGGCCCTGGTGGATCAGCAGGCCACCGTGGACATCACCATCGAGAGCAGCGCCTCCCACGTACCAACCCGTACCTACGGAAACAACGACAAGCTGAGCACCTTGCGCATGGAGGAGGCCAGCACCCGGTTGATCGATGCCATAAAGGCCGCCGGCAAGGATCCCGCCAAGCTCCGGCTCGTATCGGTGAACCACCTGGTACAAGGACCCAAATACCGCGGGGACTACAAGGACACGGCCAAATACGGCAAATTCCAGTACGTGAAGCTCAAGGCCCGGTGAGCAACGATCGTTCAAAAAATGAAAAGGCCCCCGCAACAACGGGGGCCTTTTTGTGGCCAACTTGCCCCTATGCAACTCGAACTGCAGCGCCCATTGGCCGTTTTCGACCTGGAGACCACCGGTACCCGCATCGGCCACGACCGCATAGTACAAGTGGCCGTGGTGCGGTTGATGCCCGACGGAAGCCGCAACTCATGGCAAACCTTGGTGAACCCAGGGATCCCCATTCCGGCGGAAGCCTCGGCCGTGCATGGCATCACCGATGCGGACGTGGCCGATGCACCCGCGTTGGAACAGGTCGCCCGCCACCTCATCGACCTGCTCAGCAGCGGTGACCTGTGCGGGTTCAATGTGCTGCGTTTCGACCTGCCCTTCCTCAGCGAGGAACTGTTCCGCGTGGGCATGCACTGGGACACTGCGCACATGCGCGTGGTGGACGCCCTGCGCATCTACCATCACTATGAACGGCGGGACCTCAGCGCAGCGGCACGGTTCTACCTGGACCGTGAACACCAAGGAGCACACAATGCCTTGGCCGATGTGGAAACCACCGCTGACGTCCTGCTGGCACAGCTCGAACGCTACCACGACCTGCCGGCCAACGTAGAGGGGCTGGGCGACTTCTGCGGCGACCGCAAACGAAGCCCCGATGCAGCCGGCAAGCTCGCCTTTGACGACCACGGCAGCTTGTGCCTGACCTTCGGCAAATACCGCGGATGGACCTTGGAGAACATCGGGCGCAACGACCCCGGATACCTGCAATGGCTAATGACAAAAGCAGAGCTGCCGGCCAGCTCTTTGGCCATCATGCGGACAGCCCTTTCCGAGATGCCATCCTGAGGTCAACCTCCCGCACAACCGCGCTGAACACCACCGATCCACCACCATCCCATGAAAGTCATCTGCATCGGACGCAACTATGCCAACCATGCCAAGGAGCTGGGAAACAAAGTGCCGCAAGAACCCATCTTCTTCCTGAAGCCCACCACGGCCTGCCTGTTTCCCGGGCAGCCCATCCAGCTGCCCAACATTCCCGGTGTGATCGAGCACGAGCTGGAGCTGGTGGTGATGATCGACAGCTACGCCAAGGACGTGCCCAAACCCATGGCCTTGGGCATGATCGCATCCTTTACCCTGGGGCTCGACCTCACCGCGCGCACCCTGCAAAACCAGTTGAAGGCACAGGGGCTGCCTTGGGAAAAGGCGAAAGCTTGGGACGGATCGGCGGTGCTGGGGGAAGTGGAATTGCCCATGACCGCCTCCACCGATCTGCAGGCGTTCGGCCTGGAGCTGCGCAAGAATGGCCAAACCGTGCAAAAGGATTCCACGGCCAGCATGATCTTTCCCGTGGCCGACTTGATCGCCCATGTTTCCCGCTACATCACCTTGGAGCCCGGAGACCTGCTGTTCACCGGTACACCGGCAGGCATAGGGCCCATACAGCCGGGCGATGTGCTGGAAGGTTTCTTGAATGATAAGCGCCTGCTGCACGCAACCGTGGCGAAAGGGTAGATTTGCACCTGCATTTCAGCAAGCCCAAAGCCCATGACCAAGATCGTGCAAGTTGGCCGGATCGCCTGCGGTTCAGACCAGCTCTTCCTCATTTCCGGTCCCTGTGTGATCGAAACCGAGGACGTGATGCTGCGCACAGCGGAAAAGCTCAAGGAGGTGAGCGAGCGCATGCAAGTTCCCGTGATCTACAAAAGCAGCTTTACCAAAGACAACCGCAGCAGCGTGGATTATTACCAGGGGCCCGGGCTGGAAGAGGGGTTGAAGGTGCTGGCCCGCATCAAACGCGATTTCGGCTTCCCCATACTTACCGACATCCACTATCCCAGCCAGGCAAAGCCTGCCGCGGAGGTGGTGGATGTGATCCAGATCCCCGCCTACTTGGTGATGCAGACCACCTTGGTGACCGAGGCCGCCAAGACCGGCGCCGTGATCAACCTCAAGCACGCCCAGTTCCTCGCCCCGGAGAACATGATCAACCCGGCCAAGAAGTGCGAGAGCGTGGGCAACGGCAACGTGATCCTCACCGAACGCGGCTATACCTTCGGCTACAACGACCTTGTCGTGGACCCGCGTGCCTTTTACCACATGCGCCGCACCGGCTACCCGCTCGTGTTCGACATTACCCACAGCATCCGCAAGTACGGCATCCCCAGCGCCGACCCGCGCGGCGGCAACCGCGACGTGATGCCCAGCATCGCCCGTGCGGGCGTGGCAGCTGGCGTGGACGGCGTCTTCATCGAAACCCATCCCGACCCCAGCAAGGCCAAGTGCGACGCCGCCAGCCAGCTCTGCGTGTACGATCTGGAAGAATTCCTCAAGCCCCTGCTGGACATCCACGCCGTGGAAGTGAAGCACAGGAACCAACCGGTGAATGCCTGATCGACCGGACGGGCAGCCGCCTGCGGCCAACTTCAATAAATTCCGACATCACCCCCGCATTTTTAGCGCTCTTTGCGTTCTTTGCGGTAGATAGCCCAACCATGGAACTTTACCTCGACAGCGCTGACATCAAGGAGATCGACGAAGCCTTCAAGCTCGGCTTCCTCACCGGCCTCACCACTACCCCCACCTTCATGCACCGGGGAGGGGTTACGGACATCGACAAGATGATCCTGGACCTCGCCAAGAAGGTGCCCATCCTGCAGGTGGAGGCTTTGGGCGAAACCGCCGAGGAAGTGGTCAAGGAAGCCAAGCGCCAGCTGAAGATGGGGCTGAAGAAGGAGACCACCGTATTCAAGATCCCCGTGAGCCTGGAGGGCTTGCGTGCCTGCCGTATGCTGCGCAACGAGGGCATCATGGTGAATGTGCACCTGGTGTACACCTTGCAACAGGCCTACATGGCCATGCAAGCCGGCGCCAGCTACGTGTGTCCTCTGGTGGGCCGCCTGCAGGACCAGGGCCACGACGCCCTCGCCTTGGTGGAGCAGTGCGTTCGCGCCGTGAACTACTACGGCTATGACACCAAGATCATGTTCAGCAGCGTGCGCACCGTGGAGCACGTGCGCAATGCCGTGGAGCTCGGCGTGCACACGATCACCGTGCCCTGGAAGCTGATGCGCCAGCTTACCGACAACCACTTCACGGCCATTGGCACCAAGCAGTTCTACGTGGATACGCGCCTGATCACCATGAAGGTGAAGGATGTCCTTTCCCGCAGCAACCCGGTGGTGAAGGACAGCAAAACAGTGAGTGAAGCCTTGGTGGAAATGACCAAGCACGGCTTTGGCGCGGTGATGGTCACCGATGCCAAAGGCAAGAACCTGGGCGTGTTCACCGATGGTGGCCTACGCCGCGGCCTGGAGAAGGAAGGCAATAAGTTCCTCACTAAAAAGCTGAGCGCGCTGAAGTTCAACGCGCCCTTCACCATCAGCCCGGAAGCCTTGCTGGACGAGGCCCAGAAGGCGTTCAAGGAACACAAGGTGGACACGCTGAGCGTGAGCGAGAACGGCAAGCAGCTCGGCATGCTGGACATCCAGGACCTGATGAAGGCGATCGCGGGGTAGTTGTCAGTTGATAGTTGTAAGTTGTTAGGACGGATCTTGGGAATTCAGAGGTAAACTGCCAGGCCATTGGAGTGCATCTCGCGACATGTGTCGGCAGCCTGACAACTATCAACCAACAACTTCAATGTACCAACCCCGCACCTTGCAAGACGGTCCGGAGCTCCAGCGCCGTGCAGGGAACATCAAGGCCGTACTCTTCGACTGGGACGGCGTGTTCAACGACGGGTGGAAGGGCCTAGATGGCGGCAGCCCGTTCAGCGAGGTGGGCAGCATGGGAGTGAACATGCTGCGCTTTGCCCTGTGGCTGCGGAACGGCTCGAACCCGCCTGCAGCGGTGCTCACCGGCCAGGTAAATCCGCTTGCGGAAAAATTCGTGCAGCGGGAGCGGTTCAATGCGATCTACATGGGCTACATCAACAAGCCCGACGCGTTCACCGATTTCTTGGGGGCGCATGCATTGAAGCCCGATGAAGTGGCCTTTTTCTTTGATGATGCCATCGACCTGCCCGTGGCGCGCCGATGCGGCTTGCGCGTGCTTATAGGGCGCAGGGGAGGGGAGCGTTTTACGGAACATGTGGTGGCACGTGGCGATGCGGACATCGTGACGGCATGCAGCGGGGGAGAAAACGGCTTGCGCGAGGGCACCGAAGCAGTGATCAGCCTGTTGGGCAATTTCGCCGACGTGTTCGATCAGCGCGCGGCATATAGTGAAACCTACCAGCGTTATTTGCGCGATCGGAATGCCACTGTGCCCGCCGTAGGCAACGGCGCGCGCTGATTGGCAGCTCACCGCACCAGCACGCGTGCGGTGTTCCTTCCGGGAGCAAGTTCCACTGCCGCCAAATGGAAGGGCGGCCCGGTATTGACCGGGGCATCGTTTCCGTAGCCCACCGGCTCTTTGGGCCAACCAAGCCAGCTCCTGTTCAGCTTGCCGTCGGCATTGGTGTCCTGGAACACCTTGATCGCCCAGGTCCCGGTTGACAAGCTGTCCATGTCGCACGTGGCGGTATGGCCCTCCGCCACAACGGTCCGGATGATGCAACCTTCCCCGCTGATGTACGCATCTCGATCGGGGCACAACGCAACATGAAGCGTGCCGCCAAGCCTGGCCTGTTCCAGGATCATCACCACGCGCAAACTGGCCTGCTGGCCGTTGGCGGCCATTGGCAGTGCGCACAACAGGATCATCAAGGCGCGCATGGGATCAGAAGGATACCGGGGCGATCACCGCCACGGCCAACCTGTCCAAGAATTCCCGGCGCGGTATTTCCACCGCCCCCAAGGCGCTGGTGTGCGGGTTGGCGTATTGGGTGTCGAACAGCTGAAAGCCGCGATTCCGGAGGTGGGCTGCCAAATGGTGGAAGGCTGCTTTGCTGGCGTTGGTTTCCAGGCTGAACATGCTTTCCCCGAAGAATGCCGCCCCGATGCCGACCCCGTAGATGCCGCCGACCAAGCTGCCGCCATGCCAAGTTTCCACGCTGTGGGCATGGCCGGAGCGGTGCAACTCCGTGTAGGCGTCCACCATGCCAGGGCTGATCCAGCTTTCGCCATGCACCGTGGCGCAGTGCTCCATCACGGCCTGGAACGCGGTATCCAAGCGCATGTCGAAGCTGGCGCTGCGCAAGTGGCGCTGCAACCGGTTGTTCGGCCGGATGCTTTCCAACGGAAAAACCGCGCGCGGGTCCGGGTTGTGCCATTCGATCGTACCGTCGTCGGCGGTCATCGGGAAGAACCCTTGGCGGTAGGCGGCCAGCAACAGAGAGGGAGTGAGCAGCGGTGCGGCGTCCTTGCCCAACATGGTTCACTCGGCCTTCACCACGCGGCGGGCGATCCGCGAATCCCCGACCTGGACGGCCAGCAGGTATGCCCCGGCGTTCAGGCGGCCCAACAGGTCGTTCTGGATGCGCACGCGGGCGTAAACATGCGGTTCCAGCGGGGTAGTGGTGGTCCACACCACGCGGCCCAGCATGTCGTGCATGTCCACGGTCATGGTGGAAGCACTGCCGGCGATCAGTTCGATGTCCAGGAAATCAGTGAACGGCACGGGCATCACGCCCAGCGCTTGCGGGGCCATTAGGCCGGTGAGATCGCGGCCGCCCAATAGCAGATGGGCACGCCAGAAGTCCGGGATGCCGTAGCCCAGGTCGCTGTTCGGGTTGCCGTATTGCGAGGCGCTCTGGCGGATGGCGGCCATCACGTCATGCGCGGAGCGGTCCTGGTGTAGTTGCCACAGGCACGCGCTGAGACCCGCCACCAAGGGACCGGAGAAGGAGGTGCCGCTGATCGGGCCCACATTCCAGCCACCTCCGTCCAAGCCTATGGTATGCAAGCCCATGGCGCTGACATCGGGCTTCACGCGGCCGTCCGCGCTGGGCCCGCGCGAGCTGAAGTTGGTCACCTGTCGGGCGGTGTCCACGGCACCCACGGCCAAAATGTCGAAGGCATCGGCCGGTGCGCCGATGTAGTGCCAGGCTTGCGCCCCGCTGTTGCCGGCGCTGTTCACCACGATCATGCCCTTGCGCGAGGCGATGTCCGCTGCGAGGGTCATGCGGGAAGTGAGGCCGTTGAGGTCCGCGTAGGTGTGGTTCTGCGTGCTGTCGTCGAAGGTGGTATAGCCCAAGGAGGTGTTGAGCACATCGCAGCCGATGCTGTCACAGAGCTCGGCGCCGCTCACCCAGTTGTCCTCTTCCACGAGGTATTCGCTGTTTACGTCTTCGGTGCGCACCAGCACATAGTTTGCCAAGGGCGCTGTGCCCTGCAGTTTGCCTTCCACGTGGCCGGCCATCACGCTCAGCACGCTGCGGCCGTGGTAGTGCTCGCCGTACACGTTACCGCCGGGGTTCACCACATCGCGGGTAAGTACGATGCCATCCCGCGCCCTCAAGTCCGCCAGGCCCGGAAGGATGTCGGCTTGCTCAAAGCCGGAGTCCAGCACGCCGATCAGCATGCCTTGCCCTTCGGCACCGCCCACCTGGTGCAGCAGGTGGCCGTTCATCATTTCGATCTGCCGGAACGATCCGCCGTAGAGCTCCCCGTAGGTGGCTTTGGGTTGCGTGAACTTGGATGCATGCAAGGCGGGCCTGGCTTGGCCATCCTTGGTGCGCCGGATCTGGAGCACAAAGGGCAACGATCCCAAACTGTCCAACGCCAGCGTGTCGGTACTGCGGATGGTCACGGCGTTCATCCACTTGCTCACGCTCAATAGCTCAATGTCACCGGCGGCGAGCAATTGGCCGATGTAGGCGGGATCCACGGGCAGGTCCAACGGATCGATGGCGATGCCTTGGCGTGCGCGGCGTTCCAGGGCGCGTGGCGAGAGGTAGGCCTCCGGATGTTCCAAGGTATAGGGTGTGGCATCCTTATCGGTGAACTGCACCCAGTAGGTGGCCGGGGCGGTTTGTGCCCGCAACGGGACCTGTGCACTGAGCACGGTGCAGGCCAGCAACGAAAGGATGGCTGCGGGCTTCATCATTGCCCGTAGCCTGTGATGACCTGTTCATACCACGTGCCCCGCACCTGTTGCACGCCGTTGGGGTATTGGGTGTTGGTGCTGTCCACCTGGCGGTATACCAAGCCCACGTGTTTGGCGTAGCGCTCCCAGTACGTGTTGGACACCACGGCGTTGTTGGGGTAGGTGGTCTTCACCAGGATGGTACTGTCGAAGCTCATGCCGTTGATGCTCCACGGCACATCCACCTCCTCATAGGTGAGTTCATAGGCGCTGCCCGTGTTCAGGGCATTGGTGTTCCAGTACTGTCCCGTGCGCGGGGGGAAGATGAGCTTGATGCGGCGCTGGTTCTCCTCGGCGCGTTCGGCCTGGGTGGTGGTGCGTACCTGCCACCACACGTCTTTGGGCACCCATTCGCCGCTGGCGCTGTCCAGGGTGGACCGCAACAGGCGTTGGGCCGGCCTTCCCTCGGGGTCCAGGAAGGTCTCGGTGATCATTTCGCGCAGGGCGTATTGTGCACTTCCCGTAACTCCGGTCTGGTCGTTGCGCCACGCGGTGTCCACCGTGTAGGTGATCCAGCGCCCGGTGTCCGTGGGGAAGTAGGCATGGCCCAGATCACTGTGGGGCACCGCCTCATCCTTCTTGCAAGCCCCAAGGCCTGCCAGAAGCACCACCAAGCCAAGGAGTGCTTTGTTCATGGATGTTCCTTTTCCCGGTCGATGAACCCGCCGCCGATCACATCGTCGCCATCATAGAACACGGCGCTTTGGCCTGGAGCAATGGCGGACACCTTGGCGTGGAAGTCCACGCGCACACGGCCTTGGTCCATGGTGATGATGGATGGGGTGCCCTTGTCCTTGTAGCGGACCTTGGTGGTAGCCTCCATTTCACCGGTGAGCGCGGGGATCTTCTGGAAGTTGGGTTGACGCACCCAAGCGGTTTGTTTGTCCAGGTCCTCCTTGTGGCCCAGCACCACGGTGTTGGTCTCGGGGATGATCTCGGTGACGTACATGGGCTCGCCCAAGGCAATGCCCAGGCCCTTACGCTGCCCGATGGTGAAGAAGGGGTAACCGTCGTGCTCACCCAAGGCGGCCCCGTCCGTACCCAGGAATTTGCCATGGGCCAACCGCTCGAATGCGGCGGGGTCCTTGCGTTTGAGGAAGCCGCGGTAGTCGTTGTCCGGAATGAAGCAGATCTCGTAGCTGTCGCTCTTCTTGGCCAGGTTGGGGAAGCCGCTCCTGAGGGCCATTTCCCTGATCTCGCTCTTCTTGAAGCCCCCGATCGGGAAGCGCGTGCGGGCCAGATTTTTTTGTTCCAGCCCCCAGAGCACATAGCTCTGGTCCTTGCTGTGATCGGTACCCTTGCTGATCACATGGCGGCCGCCTTCCTCGCGCACCTTGGCGTAGTGGCCGGTGGCGATCAGCTCGCAGTCCAGCATGTCGGCGCGCTTCAGCAGGGCCTCCCACTTGATGAAGGTGTTGCACAGCACACACGGATTGGGGGTGCGCCCGGCCATGTATTCCCCGGTAAAGTTGCCGATGATGGCCGGGCCGAACTCCTCGCGGATGTCGATGATCATGTGGTGGAAGCCCCGGCTCACCGCCATTTCACGCGCATCGTTGATGCTGTCCAGGTCGCAGCAGCCGGTGATCCGTTTGCCCGTGCCGCCAGCGGCATAGTCCCATGTCTTCATGGTCACGCCGATCACCTCATAGCCTTCGTCGTGCAGCATCAGCGCGGTCACGGAGCTGTCCACCCCGCCGCTCATGGCCACCAGTACCCTGCCGTGCTTGCTCATCGGTCCGTTCCGTCGGTCAGGGGCTCGCCTCCTTGGTACAACACGGTGCTCACCAGCTTGCCCTGTTCGTCATAGCTCTTCAAAGGGCCTTCGAGCGCATCATTCCGGTAGGTGCCTTCGCGTTTTTTGGTCTGGCCCTTCAGCACCCGGTTCACATCCGGCAGTTGCTCGCCGGTGGGCCCCAGTTTGGTGGGTTCCGTGGTCCACGTGCCGTTGGCGTACCATTCGGTGAAAGGCCCTTCGAGCTTGCCGTTCTTGTAGGTCATCTCGCTCTTGGGCTGCTCGTTGTCCCAGTATTCGGTGAACGTGCCGTTCTCGTATTTCTGCTTCACCAGTTTGCCTTGGGCATAGAGGAACTGCATGCGCACGGTGCCGTCCTCGTTGTAGTACATCCAACCGCCATCGCGGAGGCCGTTCACGTAGTTCCCCTGGATCTCCTTGTTCCCGTTGGGGAAGTAGTAGGTCTCCTGGCCATCGGGCTCGCCGTTCACGTAGGTGGCCAGGTAGCGCGGTTTGCCGTTGGGGTGGTACTGTTCGGCCTTTCCGGCGGCCTTGCCGTTATTGAACATGCGGCTCTCGGCCACTTTGCCGTCCGGGTAGTAGGTCACCATCGGGCCGTGCAACTGGCCTGCTTTCCATTGCTCGGTGCTGCGCAACACGCCATCCTTGTCGAAGTAGTTCCAAGTGCTGTCCTTGTCCTGGCCCAGGTAGCGGCCTTCGGCCATCAGCTTGTCGTTCGGGTGGTAGTGCCTACCGTGCGATGCAGCGCTTCCGGGGTAGTGGTCGATGCGGCTTTCCACCTTTCCATCAGTGCTGTAGTACACGAAACTGCCCACCGGCTTGTCGTCCTTGAACTGGCCTTGGTAACGGGGCTGTTGGCTTCCGGCCCAGGTGCGCACCCAGGGGCCCTGTTTGCGGCCTTGGGCGTCGGTATGGTTCAAAGCCGGGTTGGCGGGTTGGGCCCATGCGCCGGTGGCCAGCAGGGCCAGGGGCAGCATGATCAAAGGGCGGAAATTCATGGAGTTGGTCGGCGCCATGGGCGCCGCGCAAAGGTAACAACGGGCCATGGGCCACTATGGTGCCGGGCCATAGCCCGGCTCAGGCCTCCAAGATCCGCCGCAAGTAGTTCACCTGGCCCAGGTGCAGGTTGAAATGACCGTACAGGTGCAGCAGGAAGTGCCCGGTGGAGCTGGCCTCCACCGGCAATGGAACAGGGAAGGAGCTCCCGAGTGCCTCTTCGCCCACCAGGGCCAAACCGCGCTCCACGGAGGCCATGGTGCGGTCGATCTCCTCCAGCAAATGCGCTTTGGGCAGGTCCTTGGCGGAGAATTCCCGGGGCCTGTCGCGCACATAGTCCTCGCCGCCGAGCACGTGGCCAAGGTAGTGGCGCAGGTTGCCGCACAGGTGCAGGCAGAGGTTCCCCGCGCTGTTGGTGATGCCGGGCAGGGTGCGCCAGAGGTCGGCTTCACGGGTGAAGGAGCCGATTTCCTTGCGCAGGATATGCAAGTCGCGTTGGAAGAGGGCAAGCAGATCGGTGCTGGGCATGGTGAGGGTATTGGGGCCATGAAGGTAGCCGCCAAGCAAAAAGCCCCGCGTGGGGCCTCTTGCATATGTAATGGAAGTAAGAAGCTAGTTCAAGCCTTCTTCTACGGGTTCAATGGTGAAAACCAACTGGGGCTGCCCGCCGTTCCTGCCGGCCACGGACCGGATGTTGAAGCTGTGCCGTTGATCCACCAAGGGAAGGATGGCGGCCAATTGTTCCGCTGTGGTCAGTGGGTCCACCGGGAGCAGCTTACCCGGGTTGGCCGGGTCCGGCTTTTCCGGCACGATGGAAAATTCAAGAACGCCCTTGTCGCCTGGTTGGTCGTTGGTGTTGCACACCTTCAGCACCGTGCCTTGGCCCAAGTGGGGGAGCACGGCCAGCAATTGGTTCTCGAAGCGTTGGTCGGTTGCTTCCGCCACGGGTTCCTGTGTCCGTGAGCAGCCCAACAGCAGCAGCGCAATACCGCCGCAAAGGAGGATCGGGGTTCTCATCGCTTGGTTGATTTTGGTTGTACCGAAGGTAGTTCGATTGACAGCTTGATCCTGATCGATCTGCTGTTGGCAACCAGGTGGGAGCAGCTGGGTATAAAGGAAAAAGCCCCTTTGGCAGGGGCTTTTATGCGGACCGGACGGGACTTCCTTCGCTTCGCTCTGGATGAACTTCTCGTCCCGTCGGTCTCAAAGGAAAAAGCCCCTTTGGCAGGGGCTTTTATGCGGACCGGACGGGCCTTCCTTCGCTTCGCTCTGGATGAACTTCTCGTCCCGTCGGTCTCAAAGGAAAAAGCCCCTTTGACAGGGGCTTTTATGCGGACCGGACGGGACTCGAACCCGCGACCTCCGCCGTGACAGGGCGGCATTCTAACCAGCTGAACTACCGGTCCGTTGGCTTCGGTTTTTCGCCGAAGCGGCTGCGAAGGTAATCCGAAGTTTGAGATTGACAAGTGGGTGGAAAAAGTACCCGGTTGTCGGGGGCATGCGCTGACAACGAACAACTGACAACCGACAACTGACCACCGGCAACCGACAACAACCAACCAAACCGAACTGTAACCTCCACCTACCCCTTGCCACGCTCCAACAGGGCCAACAGGCGCTTGTTCATCTCATGGAGTTCCTGGACATGCACATCCAACCGGTCCAACATGCGGCGCATGAACTCCTCGGGGAAATGCTGGTCCACGCGCTGACATCCATTCGCACCGCCCGATATCGTCTGCACATGGAACACGATGGAGTCGTTGTTCAGCAAGTCCTCCACCGGTACCTCCAGGATCTCCGCGATCTTCCTCAGGCGCTCCACATCCAACTTGATCTCCCCTTTCTCCAAGCGGCTGTACGTGCATTGGGAAATGCCCAAGCGCCCGGCCATGTCTTCATCGCGCAGGCGACGCAGTTCACGGAGGTGGCGGATCTTTTCGTGGATCATATCGGGTGGGTTGCTCCGGCCCGAAACAAATGCAGGGATCGCATTCACTTATGCGGGAATAGGGTTGGATATGCGCTGCCGGCGTGTTCGTTTTGACCGCGTAGCACGATCTACGCAACCTGATCATCCACCTTCACCATGTACAAACCACCTATGCCACCCTTGGTCTGCCTTGGTCGTGCTGCCGCATGGCTTTGCATCAGGGTATTCTTGTGCCTGCTGCTGCCCGCCTTGCCGTTATCTCCCGCACTGGCCCAGACCCCGCTTTCGGTCACCCTGCAGTCGAACACCTTCAACGGGTTCCATATCAAATGCTTCGGCAAGCAGACCGGAAGCATCAATGCCACCATCTCCGGCGGCACGGCACCCTACCAGTACAGTTGGACCAACGGGGCCACCACCGAAGACCTCGCTGCCCTATCAGCGGGCTACTACAGGCTCACCGTGCTGGATGCCGACTCCACGGTGGCCGTATCGGACATCACCCTCACCGAACCCACGCCGCTGATCGTAGTGGCCGAGCCCTACACCTATTCCAACGGCTACAACGTGAGCTGCACCGACTGCTACAACGGCAGCATTGATGTAACGGTGGGGCAGGGGGTGCCGCCGTACAGCTACCTGTGGAACGACAGCACCACCACCACGCAGGACCGTAGCGGGCTGGACGCCAAGAAGCACTTCGTGGTGGTCACCGATGCCAACAACTGCTGGGTGAAGAGCGAGAACGTGATCCTCACCCAGCCCGAGCGCAGGGTGTGGGACCGCGCGGGCAACAGCGGCACCGACCCCGCCACGCAATACCTGGGCACGGCGGACAACAAGGACGTGGTGATCAAGAGCAACGGGCAGGAGCGCCTGCGGATCAAAGGCACCGGGGAACTCAAACTGTGGGGAGCCGACACGACACAAGGGCTGCTCGTGCGCGACAGCCTCGGGATCGTGCGGCCCACCATGAACGCCGCACTCCGTGAGCTCTTGATACCGGTAGGGAACGGGCCGGAACCCTGCACGGGCGGAGAGGGCGATGGCGTGCCCTACTGGCGGGTGTACGGCAACGACTTCGAGTACCTGTGCGACGAAGACCCCTTACCTTGGCTGGGTACAGCTAGCAACCACTACCTCTCGGTACGCACCAACGGGGTGGAGCGCATGCGTATCACCGCAAACGGCAAGGTGGGCATCGGCACAGCTTCACCAACCCAACAATTGGATGTGGCCACAGCGGATATGAGCGGCGGCATCAACATCACCAACATCCGCAGCGATGCCAATGCCCACACCGAGATCCGCTTTATGAAGAACGGTAACCAACGCTGGGGCTTGGGCTGCGATTTCGAGAAGAACGGCGGGCAGGATTTTTTCCTGTGGGACCACCAGGCAACGGCCAAGCGCTTGGCCGTGGATGATGATGGTCGGGTCCTGATCGGCAATGCGCAGCCGGGGAACAGTGCTCTGTACAAACTCTATGTGGAAGGCGGCATTACTTGCCGGGATGTGAAGGTGACAATTGACCAGTTTGAGGACAGAGTGTTTGAATCCGATTATACCCTCATGTCCCTGGATGAACTGCGCACCTACTTGGCCAGGAACAACCACCTGCCCAACATGCCCAAGGGCAGCGAGGTGGAAGCTGCGGGCGGCATGGAAGTGGGCGACCTGCAATTGCGTCTGTTGCGCACCGTGGAGGAACAGGCGCTGTACATATTGCAGTTGGAGGAACGCATCAAAGCCTTGGAGGAACGGAAGGACTGAACCACAACCAAGCCGCGCCATGCGCACCCACAGCGTCTTGTTGTTGATGGTCGCCAGCAGACTCCTGTTGGCAGGTACGCCTGCCCATGCCCAGTTCGTCATGCTTGAAGGGAAGGACTTCAAGCTGGAGGTGGAGAATTTCTACCCGGTGGTGGTGAATTTCAGTGTTGGTTACCTCCACCCCACGAGCCTGAATGACCCGATCGATCCCGAAGACCTGTTCTTCTCCATGGACGACTCCTGGGGGCGGACAGGGAGCTACGATTGCCTGGGCACGGCGGGCTGCGGCACCGAACTGCTGGGCGCTTTCCAAAAGGTGGCCAGCATGGGCTTCAACGCCATCCGGCTGGTGGGCGACATGGTCCCCTGCTACACCCAAACAGACCCGGCCACGGACGAGCGCCGGTTTATGGTGGAGGTGAAAAAATACCCGACCACGCAATACCGCAAGCGGCTGCCGCTCCAAGGACCGGACTATGAGGACGACCTTTCACTCAGGCATTTCTCCATGATCCGGGACATACTGGACATCGCGGACGAGGCGGGGCTCAAGGTGATCCTGCTCACCGGAGGCAGGAGCAAACAGGACCCTACCACCACGCCTCCTACCAGCTCCATGTACCCGACCTTTGACCAGCGGGCCGTGGACGACTACGCGGACTACCTGGCCCGGCTGGCCGAGGAACTGGCCGACCACCCCGCACTGATGGCCTACGACCTGTTCAACGAGCCGCACTACAACAACATGGAACGGCAGGGCTGGGACGGGTTGGGAGAGAATGATGAACCCAAGTGGCACAAGGAGGACATCTGCGGGTTCACCGCGCAATGGTACGGCGCCATCAAGGCCAACGCCCCGGACCACTTGGTCACCCTGGGCGGGTTGGGCCTTGAAGACCTGGAGGTGTGGGACCCCGCTGCGCTCAAGCTCGATTTCTACTCCTTGCACGCCTACCCGGATGCGGGATACCTGAACGAACAGGGTCCCATGGACTTCGCAGCCATGCTGCAAAGGCATCGCGGCGAGCTCCATTGGTTCGGGCAGGTGTGTCCCATGCCGTGGATCGTCGGTGAAACGGGCTTCAGTGCCAACCAGACCCCATCATTGACTTGGCCCAGCATGCATGGCACCGAGGCCCAGCAGGCGGCTTATGTCCAGGCCAGCCTGGAATACACCCGTGCCGCCGGGGGATCGGGCTGGTCCTGGTGGGCATTCCAGAACTTTCGGTGGTACGATCCCTTTACTGCCACGCCCAACGAAGCACGCGAGAACTACTTCGGCCTGCTCCGCCAGGGCGACCAGAACGAACCTTGGTATGACAAGCCCGCTGTGGCCGAGGTGCAGAACTATGTGCCCGCCCCCATGCCCCAGCCGCCCGGTACCCAGCCCTCCAACTATTACAACCCCAACAACCTGCCTACCGTGCCCTGGCTCACCGGTACGGTGGAAGACCAGCACGGACTGCCTCTTAAAGAGGTGAACGCGAGGATATGGTGTATGAGTGATGATGAGCTCTTTCCAGGAGTTGAGGAGTATAAACTAAGGACGTTCCACAGCACTTACACGAACGCCGAAGGGGACTTCACTTTCTTCTTGGAGCCCACAACCCTTGGTTACACGGCCCCATCCATGTTGCACCTGCTGGTGATCGGGGTGGGCACGGACCAAGTGGACTATGGTGTGTGGAACTGGCCCGAGAATATGGACATTCCCAACGGCGCCACCCACGTGCTGGAGACACACCCTTTCCTGTTCTCCGGGCATCTGGCCGATCGGGACATATACAACACCACGCAGGAGCCCGTGCAGCAATACCACGCGTGGACGGACCTGACCGTGGAGGACGTGACGGTGCATGCCGGTCCGGACCCTGGCGCATCGGACGTGGAAATGGCGGCTCGCCGCAACGTGCATATTACAGACGAGTTCCATGCGCAATTTGGCAGCACGCTGCACATCCGCACCTTGGAGACCTTCCCAGAGTGCGGCGCCGATGCCTTCAAATCACTGCTGATGGAGCCCCAGGCCGCAGCACCACTGGCATTGAAGGAAACGCCTGCCGGACCCTCGCGTCTTGAATTGCATTTCCTGCCGGTGGAAACCGGAAACACAGTGCGGGTATTCCCCAATCCTTTCCGTGACGCGGTGGTTATTTATACGGATGGCTTTGATGGCCCGATGCAAATGGAGGTGCTGGATGGCTTGGGCCGGGTGGTGTATCGAGAAAGCTCGGAAGGCCCACGCACCGTGCTTTCCCTCCCACAGCTGGCACCCGGCCCCTACCAGCTTCTTGTCCAACAGGGGCAGCAAAGCCGGTCCCACACCCTCATCAAACAGCCCTGACCATGAAGCGTTTCTTGTTCGCACTATCAGCTTGCGTGTTCCAATGCATATTGCTTAGTTCCACAGCTCGCGCCCAAGGGACGGCTTGGGCCAAGCACATTAGTGACAACTACACCGCTGGCCTAAGCAGGCTATGCAAGGACAACAATGACAACGTGTATGTGACCGGGCAGTTGAGCGCAAACGGCCAGGTGGACGGTAACGTTATCGAAGTGCAAGGGACGTACGATATGTTCCTGATCAAGTTCAACTCGGCCGGTGAATTCCAATGGGGTCAACGTGGAGGAGGAGATGGTGGCTCGTTCAATTTGAGCGAGGGAGATGCGGGGTCGGGTGTGATCTACGACAGCGCATCGGATGCCGTGTATGTTTGTGGGAGCTATGAAGGTTCGCCAGCTACTTTCGGGAATGGCATCAGCTTCTCCGGTTATGGAGCTTTCCTGGCCAAATACAGCACCGACGGTGAGTGTTTGTGGGTGCGCCGTACAAATTATGGAGCAGCGGTCAGCATTCATCTGGATGCGACAGGTCATGTGGTCATCACCGGTGCTGAAACGAATTGGCCTCCAGATTCAATGATCTTCTATGGCGACCCGGACATACAGATTGTTACAGGACCCTTTGTTGCCAAGTATTCTGCGGATGGGGGTCTGGTGTGGGCCAAGAGCTTGGGAAAGGGCCTTGCACCTTGGGCCGTGTCACAGGGGCAACGGTCCATCGTGTACGGAACGGCGCGCAACACCACACCGGAGCTACTTGGTACCGCGATCCCGTTGGAGGGTGCGCTCAATTTAGGTTTCATTGCCGCTGTGGACAGCTCTTTCTCACAAGTCGAATGGATCCATCGCTTCATCTCATCGAACCGCAGTTTGCTGACCAACCAAGCATTCGTCGGACAGGGCGATCACCTGCTGAGCGGGGCTTTTTCAGACTCGCTTTTTCTGGATGGTGACACGTTGCAAGGGCCGATAGGGCAACTGCGTCCGTTCATCCTCCGACTGGATAGTACAGGTACGACCGAGCAATGGGTGATGGACATGGGGACCAACGCCTACCGGGCGCCGCGCTTTTCCAAGTTCACTGACGGCACCCTTGCTCTGGCCACGCCCTTCGTGGATTCGGTACAGGTGGGCGGGCAAACCTTTCATGCCGCTTCGGAGATCGATTTTTTGGTGGCACGGATCGATGCCGATGGCAACCTGATCAATGCGGTCAATAACGGCCCCATCACCATGAGCAACATGGACGTGGTGGCCCTTTCCGACGACGACGTGGTACTGGGCTCCACCTTCAGTGGCACCATCGACCTGGGCAATGGCCACGTGCTCACCGGCGGTGCGGACCTCTTCGTGGCCAAGATGGGCCTGGTCACCAGCGTGCCCACGCTGATGACCTCGGCCAGTGGATCGCTGATGATCTACGCCAACCCCAACAAGGGCACCTGCACCATAGAGCTGCCGGAGGACCTGATGTACGAGACAGACTTGGTGCTGCGCATTCTCGATACTCAGGGGCGTGTGGTGCAGCAAAGCAACCTGCACATGCACGAGGGTCGGATCCAATTGGACATCCGCGCCCAGGCCAGCGGCACATACGTGGCCGAGGTGGTGAGCGGGAACAAGCGGTACACGGGGCGGATCGTGTTTGAGTAACTGAAAGCGGGATGGGAACCAGGTACGGGCGGCTGCAATGGCCAAAGTGCCGGAACATGGCAAGGGCCTTGGCGTGCTGCGCCCTGGTCCTTGCTTCCGCCATACCCCTGTCCGCCCAGCAAGGCCCGATCACCCTGCGGGGCGACCAGATCTACGATGAGCAGGGCCAGCCCTTTTTCCCCATGATCATGAACTATTATGTGGACTACGCTTGGGCCGGTACCGCACCTCCTGACGAACATCCCACGACCGCCCAGTTGGCGAACTGCCACCTCAGCCGCTCCAGTTCATACACCTACCAAGGCGCATTCAACTACAGTGACCCCGCCCAGGGCCAACAGAAGATCTACCAGGACCTCTTCGAGATGAAACTGCTCGGTTTCAATACCATCCGATTGATCATGACCCCGACCAAACAACAAGGAACAGGCTTCTCGATCACCGTGAAGAAATTTCTCGAGCCCGGAAGCGGGCAAGCCGATGGCTTCATCCGGCTGGATCCGCCTTACGATCCCGTCACCAACATCGTAGCGAACTTCCACTTCAACAACGTCCTTGCCGTGTGCAGCTTGGCCGCAAGCTTGGACATGAAGGTGATGCTCATTCCGGCGGACAGCCCCAAAAGCTATCCCGAACTGATCCGCGGCAACGTGGGCGATACACAGATCGCCGATGGGGGTGATTTCTTCACCGCGTTGGCTGCTTTCCTGCACGACCATGGCGTTACCAATATCCTGGCCTACGACCTGCTCAACGAACCCTCCTTGGCCGAGGACAAGATCAAGACTTTGGCTGGAGGCGACTACCAGGCCATGCACACCAAGGCCCAAGTATGCGACCTGGTGCAATACTTCGCAGATCGGATCCGGCAGGTCGATCCGGGGCGTTTGATCACGATCGGCATCTACATCAGCCGGGATCCCTTCCGGGGTGGGTGGGACCCCCTGCTCAACGCGGCCGATTTCGCCACCGTACACCTCTATCCCGACCTCACCGAACGGGAATTTGCCATCGACCCGGCCATGGCCAAACAGCGGGCCATAGACCGCTACAACGACCAGATCTACATCGCGGACCGGACCATCCGCAAACCCTTCATGATGGCCGAGACCAGTTTCTCCGCGCACAACAACGATGGGGGCAACCATTTTTACTTCCCCATGTCCGTGCATGGCAGCGAGGCGGACCAGGCGGATTTTGTGGCCCAGACCTTCCCTGCCATCCGGGACTCCCGCGCTTGCGGCTATGCCTGGTGGGACTTCGAGGACAAGCATTGGTTCAGCGATCCCTATCATTTGTCCGATCCCGACCAGCATTCCTTCAATTCCTACAAGGAAGATTTTTTCGGCCTCCACGTGTGGTGCAATCCTGCCGAGCCGGACTACGCCAATGGCATCAGCGGCTACGAGGCCTACCGCAAGGATGCCGCCGACCTCTTCGCCGGTTGGGTGGCCGACACGACACAAGGGCTGCTCGTGCGCGACAGCCTCGGGATCGTGCGGCCCACCATGAACGCCGCACTCCGTGAGCTCTTGATACCGGTAGGGAACGGGCCGGAACCCTGCACCGGCGGAGAGGGTGATGGCGTGCCCTACTGGCGGGTGTACGGCAACGACTTCGAGTACCTGTGCGATGAAGATCCCTTGCCCTGGCTGGGCACGGCCAGCAACCATTACTTATCGCTCCGCACCAACGGCACCGAACGCATGGTGATCACCACCACCGGCAAGGTGGGCATCGGCACCATACCGCCCGGTGGGGCCGTGGGCAACTACCGCCTCTATGTGGAAAGCGGCATCTCCACCCGTGATGTGCTGGTGAAGCACGGAACCTGGCCGGACTTTGTGTTCGATGAGGACTATGCACTGATACCCCTCGGTGAGCTGCGCCACTACCTGGCCCGGCACCGGCACCTGCCGGGGATGCCTTCGGCCAGCGAGGTGTTGGACAAGGGCGGCGTGGAAGTGGGCGACATGCAGCACCGCCTGCTGCAAGTGGTGGAGGAGCAAGCGCTGTACATCCTGCAACTGGAGGAGAAGCAAAGGCAACTGGAAGCGCGCTTGGAGGCCTTGGAAACCCTGCAACGCTGAACGCCATGGACCGCATGCACCCATCGGCCTGGGCAACATCCACCGCCTTCCTGCTGTCTGTGTCCTTGATGGGGCAAACGGCTTACCCGGACCATGTGGTGCAGGGTGAAACCTGGAGCGACGGTGTGCACCACGTCGCGGTCACGCAGAAGATCCTCTCGGCAGGTGATGTCCATGAGGATATGCTGATCACAGGCACGGCGGATGCCGAATTTGTTTCCGGCACCAGCATCCATCTGACCCCGGACTTCCATGCCGGGGCATTCACCGGAAACGGCCTGTTCCATGCGTATATCAACCCCGGCTTGGGGCCCGACGGCGACGTGGTGCTCATTGCGCCTGATCCGGCCACGGCCGTTGTCGGCAACCTGTTGCAGGTGCCCAAATGGGAGAAACTGGAGATCGGCCTGCAACTGCCGCAGGAATATCAAGATGCCATCGACCGGTTCTTCGCCCACTATTATTCCGATCCGCTCAATTCTTTCATCGCCACCCCCGGCAATGTGGATCCCGTGCACGACTTGAACCCCTACGCGGACGACTCCCTGCAAGTGGTGATGACCCTCACCCGGCCGGACGGCACGCAAACCATGAGGTGGGGATTCTTCATGCGCGAGGCCAAATGGGCGGACACCAGCGCTACCGCACAGGTCATGGAGGACCTGGCCGACCCCTTACACCCCTACCACATCCGTTTCCGCCTGGCGCCGGACATGGAGGGGCCGTGGCAATTCACCCTCGCGATCAAGGCCCCACATACCACTACACTGGGCAATACCCCTTTGAACGATCTGCACTACACCGGATACAGCTTTGTATGCGAACCGCCATTGCCCGATAACCACGGGCCACTGCATGTGAACGAAGCCAACCGGCGTACCTTGCAATTTGAGGACGGTATCGGCTTTTTTGGCTTGGGCGTGAACATGCACACCAATGGTTACCACGACCCTGGATCACCATTGGCGTCCTGGGCGGACACCAACAGCTACCGCTATGTGCGGAAAAACCACGACAACCTGTGGCAAGCCATGGAGAGCCTGCATGGCGTGGGCGGCAACTTTATGCGGATGTTCCAAATGGACAAGGGTTTTGCCCCGGAGAACGTGAACCTCGGCGTGTATGACCGGTTCATTGACGGGTTGATCTGTTGGGCAGAGCTCCCGCTCACCGGCAACGGCCAGTACCAATGTTGGGCGTTCGACCAGTTGCTGGACCATGCCCGCAACTTGGATCTGTACATCCAGCTTTGCCTGGTGCCCTACCCGCCGATCATTGATTATCAGAGCTTCACCTGGGGCGGAGATGCCTACCTGCACAGCTTCGTGGCTCCCCGTGAGGCCAGTGGTCTCTACAACATGAAACGCTACTTCTACTCCGAAGGGGATACGGCCAACACCACCAGTGGTGCCTTCTACTACTGGAAACGCAAATACAAGTACATCCTCTCCCGCTGGGGCTGGTCGGTGAACATGCCCATCTTGGAGCCTTTCAACGAGATCGACCAAATGCTCACCTACCGCGATGTGAACCTCATCGATACGGAGAACGCCATCTGCGACCAGGACAAATTGCATTGGGTGCAAGACACCGCCCTGCCCGCCACCTACAGCCAGTGGCTCACCGACATCATTTCCTACGTGAAGAGGGAGCAGGACCTCAACAACCCCGCGCATTCGCCCCTGGGATACGGCGACAAGCTCTTCCTCACCGGCACGGGGCCGGAGGACCATGACAACCCCAACTGGGAGAACACGACCAACCCCAATTGGAACCTGCCCAACAAAAACCCGCATGTGGACCTGGTGGATGTACACCACGGCATGTTCTGGGGCGATGACCAATTGGCCAAGAGTTACACCACCGGCCGATCCATTCGAGACGCCTACACCAACAGCGCCAACGGCGCCAAACGCCCCTTCCACCAAGGGGAGTACAATTACTACCAGTTGGTGGACATCAACCCTATCGATACGGTCACGGATTGGTACGATGCGGGATTGATCTTCTGCAACTACGACATTTCCTTCCACAACGAGCTTTGGGCCAGCACCTTCTTCGGGAACTTCGCTTCAGGCACCACCTGGCAAATGGGCAGGGTGTTCTGGTGGGAGGATGCGCTGCCGCAGATGTATGGCAGTAATCACATCCCCTATGACATAGGGAATATCTACGATACGTATCATTCTGGTGTATATGGGGCTACCAATTTGTTGAAGGTGGGGCCACAGTATACAGACACAATCAGCGTGAGGAACCTTCCGGTCTTTCACAATCTCAAGCCCTTGGCCGATTTCCTCTTCAACCCCAACCTGCAGGCGCTTGGGTTCTTCGATGGCGAGATCACGCCGCACAAGCAGTTTGATGCAACCAGTGGGTTGGAGACGTACTACCTCACCAATGCGGACAGCACCATGGCCATTGGCTGGGTACACAACCTGAACGCCTATTGGGAGAAGCAATATTACGTCACCAACGTGTTCCAGAATTTCTTCGGATGCACAGAACCGGACACGCAAGAAGTGGCACTTCCCGGCTTTACCACCGGTCTGGACTACCACATCACCTGGTTCCCCACGCGGATGAACGACACCATCTACCCTCCGGATGCCGTGGATACCTCAGGCACGGGCACGGTACTGCTGGACATGAACCTGGTGCCGTTGGGCGATACGCTGAACAAGTATTTGGACACGCTGCACGTGGACTATGCCTTCATCATAGCGCTTTCACCCGTGCTGCGAAATATGGTTGCCTCCACCGAAACGGGATCGACCACGGCAGCCGCTTGGGATTTCAGCCTTTACCCGAACCCTGCGCGTGAGCGGATCAAGGTGGCCTTTCCGGATACTGAACCCAGGGCCATCACCATATTCGACCTTCAAGGGCGGAAGGTACTTCACTTGGATCAAGCGGTAGGTCCCGTTGTGATCATACCCACAAGCGGTTTAGGCCGTGGCACCTACTGCGTGCACGTTTCCGATGGGACCCTTGCGCGGAACAAGCTCCTCGTAATACAGTAAGCCATGGGAAAGCAAGCTGCGCTGCTCATCGGTCTCCTTGGATTCATCCCCGCGGGTGCGCAGGTGACCTTCGAGAAATACTATGAAGCCGCCGGCACGTTGCACGGCAACCTGCACGAGTTGTCCAGCGGCAACCTATTCACCGGCATTGCCTTTATGTACGGTACATCCCTTATGGATCCACAGGGGAACATCCTGCATACGCAGTGCCATTTGGTGGATACCGTGCTGGTGGTCCAGTCGGTGAGAAAAGTATCGGATAATGAGTTTTACTTTGCTACATTTTATGCAATTGGCGCCAATGGTTCAAATCCAGGTGGACATCCGCTGCTCGGCGAAATGGATTCACTGGGGAATGTATCCATCCTTCACTACTTCCTCTTGAATGCCATTTTTCCAGGTGGTGGGAGCGGTATTGGGGATATTGAGGTGGTCTCAGACAAGTGCGTAATCGCATGGGATCGGGACAATCGCCTTTTTCTCATGAAGGCGGATTCCAACTTGATGCATGTTTGGTCCCGCGCTTTCGACCAGGAAGGGACTTTCCATTTCGTGAAGGAACTGCCCAATGGCGATTTGCTGGCAGGTTTCGACCTTGCTGGTACCGGGGCATCCCTGATGCGCATGGACGCCAACGGCAACACCCTTTGGAGCAAGCGGTATTTCGGCCCTGGCAGCAGCATGCACGATGCCGTGATCGCTTCGGATGGCTCGGTGGTCACGGTTGGCCAAGTCAACGGCATGGGCCAAAAGCTGTTCATGATGAAGGTGGACGGCAACGGCATGGTGCAATGGTGCAAAGGGTACACGGGTTCGGCCTGGTGGGCTTCTCCGCCACGCATCGAAACAGCCTTGGACGGTACTTATTCGGTGCTTTCCAGCACGGGGTCATACTTGACGGGCACGGGCCGTGCGGTATTGTTCAAAACGGATACCAACGGTGATACACTTTGGGTGCGCCGATACGGGGTCAATGGGGTGGGGTATAGTACATTCGATCTGCTGGTGTGTGCCGATGGGGGTTATGCTTTTTACGGTGAAGGATATCCCGAGGGGACCTACATCTTCAAAGCCGATTCATTGGGCCATGTACCGTGCAGCGGGGCCCCACCAGCATCATTCACCATTTCCGAGCTCTTCCCTGTGGACAGCTCCATCACGCTAACCTCGGTTGACGGGGCAACCACCCACACCGGCTACATCACGAGCACCCCGTGCCAACCATTCAATGTGGGCGATGGCTGCACTACGCCAGGCGTGTTGGATAGGGGTGCTATTGCGCACAAGCCGCGCATCCGTCCCAACCCCACCACGGGCCGCATCACGGTGGAGTTCCCCGATCCCCTCGCTGCCGACAGTTTCTACTCGGTGTATGATGCCGTGGGCAAGTTGCTTTTCCAGCGGCCGCTGGCAAAAGGCACGGAGAGTGAGGAAATCGACCTTTCGCACTTTGGGAAAGGCACGTACCTGGTGCGGGTTACCAGTAGAGAAGGCGTGTGCAATGAACGGGTGGTGGTGCAATGAGGCAGCTACGATGATGGATGCCGGAACGATACTTAGGGCCATGAAACAAACCGGATCGAATTCCCCGGAGTTTGTGATCGTTGCTTACTGTATGGCAATTACCGCTGCACAGGCCCAGCCGGTCCTGGACAGCAGCAACTACGGTCCTGTACCAGGGGTGGCGTACATGGCTTACATGGGTGGTCAGCAAGAATTGCCTGCCATGGGGAACGGCATAGTATGGGATTATGGTGGAGCTTCATTTGCAGCAGAAGGGACAGCAGTAACATTTGGTAGTCCAGGGGGAGAAGCTCCTGCCAATTCCACAGTTGCCGAGATGAGTACCTTCTTCTTTGAAACCTATTTCTACCGATTGGATGCAACAGGGTACAAATGCACGGGAAGGTGGTATTCTGAAATGGTGAACGCATCCTGCTCCGGCTCCGCCCTGCAAGTGCCATTCCCGTTTACGGTTGGCTCATCGGTGTACAGTCCCTTCAATTGTCCCGGTGTGGAGATGGGATTGGCGTTCGCCGAACAAGGACAGGTGCAATGCGATGGTGTCGGGTTCGGAACGTTGATCCTTCCAAGCGGCAGTGTGGATAGTGTACTGTTGATGCACCGCACGGAGTACCTGAACCATTGGACACTTGATTGGCACTCACCCATACAATTCAACTTTGCCTATGGTCTGGAGCAATTCGTTTTTCTTAAACCGGGGACAAGGGTACCTCTGTTGCGAATTGAACTGCAATATGATGGCCAGGACACGCTTTACTCTTCCATGCTCATGCAGGATTATACCGTGGACATCCGGATAGCCAATTCCCGGATCCTTGGCATTGGGCTGCACCCCAACCCCAATACCGGCCATTTCACCCTGCAGTTCCCCGATCCCCTCGCTGCCGACAGTTTCTACTCGGTGTATGATGCCGTGGGCATGTTGCTTTTCCAGCGGCCGCTGGCAAAAGGCACGGAGAGTGAGGAAATCGACCTGTCGCGCTTTGGCAAGGGCACCTACTTGGTGCGTGTAACCGGTAAGGATGGGGTTTGCAATGAGCGGGTGGTTGTGCAATAACGGCCTTGAGTGCATTCCACGGTGGACGCAGGGTCCCCGAGGCGGGAGACCCTCATCTGTTTGAACCGTGACCCAGTGGACGAGCACCTGAAGGAAGTGGCGCGGCTTGCGGGACACAACGCACAACTAACAACGTAAGCCTCCTGCCAACCACCCCTTGCAAAGCTGAACTACTTTGCTAAGGGCTGCCAGTTCTGAGGCAGCAGTTGGGAGAGCCTATTGGCCTTGTGCTCCGGGATGCGTGCGATCACATCGCTGAG
>WBZN01000128.1_pt1 | contig 110735 bp, 91 predicted proteins | sample 5204281 | NCBI WGS metagenome assembly WBZN01 (sample SAMN12344347, study PRJNA552823) | activated sludge metagenome | biome: Activated sludge suspended growth; feature: Nitrification reactor; material: Wastewater; isolation source: activated sludge from nitrification reactor of wastewater... | reverse complement strand
CCGAAAGCTCGCCCTGAACGTGCTCAGAACCGCACGGCCTAAAATCTCTGTCAACCGAAAGCGCAAGCGATCCGGCTGGTCCGGCGAATTCGCCAGAACCGTCCTTGGCCAAATGCGATAGCCCTGGCGCGCGCCCGACTGCGCCTTGACGTCGTCGCCGATGAAGAGCTTAGTCCCGGCCGATGGAGGATTGGCGGCCGCACCCGCCTCTCCTATCTACGAGGCGGCGGGCACGGCCTCCGGGTTGGCCGCCCGCGTCCTCCGGAGGATCGAATGGCCGAAAAAATACCCGTAACCGTTCTGACCGGCTATCTCGGCGCCGGCAAGACGACGCTCTTGAATCGGATTCTCTCGGAGGACCACGGCCGGAAATTCGCCGTCATCGTCAATGAATTCGGCGCGATCGGCGTCGACAACGACCTTGTGGTCGGCGCCGACGAGGAAGTTTTCGAGATGAACAACGGCTGCATCTGCTGCACCGTGCGCGGCGATCTCATCCGCATCATCGAAGGCCTTTTGAAACGCAAGGGCAAGTTCGACGCCATCATCGTCGAGACGACGGGCCTCGCCGATCCCGCTCCGGTGGCCCAGACCTTTTTCGTCGACGCCGACGTTCGCAACGCCGCGCAGCTCGACGCCGTGGTGACGGTCGCCGACGCCAAATGGCTCGCCCTGCGATTGAAAGACGCGCCCGAGGCGAAAAGCCAGATCGCCTTCGCCGACGTCATCATCCTCAACAAGACCGATCTCGTTTCAACCGACGAGTTGCGCGAAATCGAGGCGCGCATCCGCGCCATCAACCCCTACGCCCGGCTGCATCAGACCGTCCAGTGCGCGGTCGCAATCGGCGAAGTGCTCGGCCGCAACGCCTTCGACCTCGACCGCATTCTCGAAATCGAGCCGCAGTTCCTCGAAGCCGAGGAAGAGCACGATCATCACAACGGCCATGATCATCGTCACGAGCATGACGATCATCATCATGAGCATGACGGCCACGCACACGAGCACGGCCATGAGCGGCGCGCCTCGCATGGGCTGAAGCACTATCACGACGAGGACATGCAGTCCGTCGCGCTGACGATCGACGGCGATGTCGATCCGGATAAATTCATGCCTTGGATCAATGGCTATATCCAGACCGAGGGCCCGTCGATCCTGCGCTCCAAGGGCATTCTCGCGTTTAAGGGCGAGCCGAAGCGCTTCGTCTTCCAGAGCGTCCACATGATCCTCGACGGCGATCTCCAGCGCGAATGGAATCCGGACGAAAAGCGCCTGAGCCGCATCGTCTTTATCGGCCGCAATCTGAAAGAGGACGAAATCCGCGAGGGATTTCTCGCCTGCGCCGCCTGAGCCTAGCATGGCCTCTCAGTCATCGCTTACGTCACAATCGCTCACTTCGAACGTCGCCGCGATCGATGCAGGAGCGCCGGTCACGGCCGCGAACTTCCTCGGCGCCGAGCCCGTGCTGGCGCTTGGCGACGGTCACGTGCTCTTTGCCGGAAGCGGCAAGCGCGCGCAGGCGCATCCCGACGCCGCCATTCTCGTCGCCGCAAAGGCCGGCGACGCGCTGGCGACGGGCGGCGACGACGGCAGGATCACGCTCATCGCAGCCGACGGCTCGGCGCGCGAGCTGGCGCACGAAAAAGGCAAATGGATCGACGCACTCGCCGGGCGCGGCGACGGCGCCCTCGCCTGGTCCACCGGCCGGCAGGTCTATGCGCGCGATCCGAAGGGCAAGGTGAAGACCATCACCGCCGCCTCGACCGTGCGCGGCCTCGCCTTTCTGCCGAAAGGCTACAGGCTCGCGATCTCGCACTATAATGGCGCGACGCTGTGGTTCCCGAACGCCGCCGCCGCGCCCGAGGAGCTCGTCTGGAAGGGCTCGCATCTTGCGATCACGTCCTCGCCCGACGGGCGCTTCGTCGTCACCGCGATGCAGGAGAACGCCTTGCACGCCTGGCGCCTCGCCGACAGGAAGGATCTGCGCCTCAGCGGCTATCCGGCGAAGCCCCGTTCGCTATCCTGGTCATCCGAGGGCGCCTGGCTCGCGACCTCGGGCGCGGAGGCCGCCATCGTCTGGCCCTTCAGCGCAAAGGACGGGCCGATGAACAAGGCGCCGCGCGAATGCGGCGTCCGGCAGTCCATCGTCAGCTGCGTCGCCTTCCACCCGAAAAGCCCCGTGCTGGCGCAAGGCTATGAGGACGGACTCGTTATGCTCTGCCGCATCGCCGACGGCGCCGAACTGGTCGTGCGCCGCGAGACCGGCGCCGCGGCGACGGCGCTATGTTGGGACGACGCCGGCCGCCACCTCCTCTTCGGCGATGCGAATGGCGAGGGCGGCGTCCTTGCCATGCCCGCGTGAGGGCATGGCCGCCGTCCTGTTTTGATGAGACTGAGAACCGGTCAGGAGGCGTGCGCCGAGACTGCCCCGGCGGGCGCTATGGCCGCAACGTCTCCCGGCGCAGTGGGGCGCGGGCGTTCATCCGCGTCGCGATGGTCGCTCCGCCAAATCGCGGCGCGCTGCCTTTCAATGGCGTAACGGGCATGGGCGATCGCGACGGAGAAGGAGCTGTTTTCTCCGCCGGCAGCATGTTTTTTGACAAACCAGCCGACGAGGTCGTTGAGCGTCGCTTCGAGCGCATCGATCTCCGCGCTGCTGCGAGTCTTCAGCGCTCGATCGGCGATGCCGATGAGCTCATCCATCTTCATGAGCTCCGCGCGCGACTTCCGCCGGCTGAGCTGCCCGATCACAAGCGCTGTAACCGAACCGACGGCGCTCAGCCCCATTGCGCCCATGTAAATGTATTGCTGGAACTCGTCGAAAAAGCTCTGCTCGCCATTGTTGAGATAGGCGGCGACGCCAGGGTGGACAGGCAGCACCGGATTCTTGTCGTCGGGATCGGGCGCCTCGATCTGGGCCGCGACCGGCGTCAACTGCATCAGTCTCGTCTTGGCGGTGAAGATCGCCTGGGCGATCGCGCCCGCCACGATGTCGAACATCGAATTCGACGCGACGAAGCGGTAGCTGACCGAGACTGTCGTGACCGTGTCGTCCGGAATCGGCGGGCGGCCCCGAAAGGCGCCGGCGGGAACGTCGATCGATTCGAAGGCGGGGAATCGCTTGTTGACGGCGTCCGCCTCATCGACGCCGATGATTTTCGGAGCGCCTTTCCTTGCCGCCATGACGGCGCTGACGACGTCGACGACCTCGCCCGGTCCGATCGGGCCGATGGCAAGGATCGCGGCGATACGTCTCTCCGCCAAAGCATGGCCGACTTGCTCAAGGGGCAGAAAAACCCGGCGAACGCTGTGCGCCGGAATATCATAATAGCTGAGCAGGGTGTCGAGCGCCTTCGAATTGTAGTCCTGCGCCGGTCCCTGGACGAGGCCAACAGTCTCGTTGGCGAGACCGGAAAATTTGTCGATCGACGATTTCGCCGGAACGACCAGCGCGACGACATCGCGGCGCAAAATGGCGATGGTCGCGCCATTGCTCGGAACCGCAGCGTCGGTGCGAATGATGGCGAGATCGGCCGAATTGGTTTCGATCGCCTTGGCGCTCGCCGCCAGATCGGGAACCTGGACGGGCTGGATGCGCACGCGCGGATGCTGGACCGCCATGGCCGCGGTGAAGGCGCCGACCAGGCGATTGGCCGGGCCGCCCGACACCCCCGTCGTGACGCGCAAGTCCACATGAGGCAGGATGTAGCGATAGGTCGCAAGGCCGGCCGCAGCGAGCAGCAGGATGCCGGCAACGACGAGCAACAAGGGACGCAAGATCAAGCCTTCTTCTGCTTCGCCTCGATCCGGCGGCGCGATCTGTTGCGAGATCACGCACTGAATGGGACGCCTGCGCTATAGTCGTTTTTTCCCAATCCGTGAAGCTCTTTCCGCCCGCGCTGATCGCGGCCAACGGTCGGGAGGCCAATTGTCAGGCGGACTCTTCGCCGAAGCTCCGGAACAGCGCAGCCAGCACTGGCGGGAGAGTCTCGGGGATATCCTCGGCGACGAGACCAGGCCCGAACCGGCGGCCGGCGGCTCCGTGCAGCCAAACAGCGGCGGAGGCCGCCGCAAAATGCGGCATGGACTGCGCGCAGAGGCCCGCGATCATTCCGGCGAGAACGTCGCCGGAGCCCGCCGTCGCGAGCCAGGGCGGCGAGGTCTCGTCGACGGTCGCGCGCCCATCCGGAGCGGCGACCACCGTGTCGGCTCCCTTAAGGAGCACGACCGCCCCTGTGAGGCGCGCAGCCGCTCGCGCCCGCTCCAGTTTCGAAATCGAGCGAAGACTGTCGAGGAGCGCCGAAAGCACGTCGCCGTCGGGCTCGAGCGAGAGCCAGCGGTCGCGTTCGGCTGCGGTTTCGCCGAAAAGCCTCGCGAATTCGCCGTCGTGCGGCGTCAGCACGACCGCCGCCCCGGAGGCCCGGATCGCCTTCGCAAGATGAGCCGCCTCGCCGGCAAAGCTCGACAAAGCGTCGGCGTCGAGGATAAGCGCGCGGGGCTTTAAATCCGCGCACGGCCGCAAAGCTGTGAGGGCCAAGGATCTGGTAGGCGCGCCGACGCCCAATCCCGGGCCGATGACGAGCGCATTCTTGCGGCGGTCTTCGAGGATCGCCGCGAGATCGGCCGCGCCGTCGCAGACAGAAGTCATGACGGCCGTCAGCGCCGCCGCATGGGCGGCGAGCGCCTCCTTTGGCGTCGCAATGGTGACGAGGCCAGCCCCGGCCCGCAACGCTCCCCGCGCGGCGAGCCGTGCGGCGCCCGTATGAGCAAGGCCGCCCGACAGAACAAGCGCGTGGCCGCGTGAATATTTATGGCCCTCGATGCGGGGAACAGGGAAATCCTTCCCCCAGACGTCCGGCCCATTCACAAAGGTCGCCGGCTTGATCGCATCGAGAACCGAAGCCGCAATGCCGATCTCGGCGACAACCGTATCCTTGCAGAAAAGACGGCCGGGCAGAAGAAGATGTCCGGGTTTGCGGCGGAAGAAGGTGATCGTGCGAGTCGCGCGGACGGCGGCGCCGCGGATCGCGCCGCTCGTTCCGTCGACCCCCGAAGGAACATCGACGGCGAGCACCGGCCTTTTTTTCGACTGCGACAACTCATTGAGGCGCTCGACCGCAGCCCGGGCGGGCCCATCGAGGTCGCGGGCGAGGCCCGCCCCGAACAGCGCGTCGATGACGAGATCGGCGGCGTCGAGATCGAGCGCCTCGACCGCCACGATCTCTCCGTCCCAGGCCCGGGCCGCCGAGGCTGCGTCGCCGCGTAGCGCCTCGCGGGGGCCAAGGAGGCCGAGCGAGATGAAAAAGCCCCTCGCTTTCAAGAACCGCGCCGCCACAAAGCCGTCGCCGCCATTGTTGCCGGGGCCGCACAGGATCACGATCCGTCCGCGCCGCGGCGCGAGCCGCGCCGCCTCGGCGGCGACCGCCGCTCCGGCATTCTCCATCAGCGCCGTCCCGGCGATCCCCGAGGCGATCGTCAAGCGGTCCGCCTCGGCCATTTCCGAATTGGAAAGAAGCTCGGGAGCGGGAGGCGGAGTCAGGGCGGGCGTCATCAGGAAGCCTTCGGGACGGCGCGCCGGTCACGTTGCGATTGACGTCGGCGGCGCCTGACGGAATAATTACGTCGCGATGCGTCTTGCAGCGGGATTCCGCCGGCGGGCGATCGTGACGGCGGACGAAGAATTATGAAGCCTTTGATCGCGAAGTTTGGCATAGGCCAGGTGGTGAAGCACCGGAAATATCCCTTCCGCGGCGTTATTTATGACGTCGACCCGGTCTTTTCCAATACCGAGGAATGGTGGCAATCCATTCCCGAAGAGGTCCGCCCGCGCAAGGATCAACCCTTCTATCATCTCTTCGCGGAGAATTCGGAGACGGAATATATCGCCTATGTCTCCGAGCAGAATCTCTTGCCGGACACCTCGGGCAATCCCATCCGCCATCCTCAGGTCGACGAGATTTTCGTGCGCGTGCAGGACGGCGGCTACCAGATCAAGACCGGCCGCAAGAACTGACTCCTAGCGCTCCCTGGGATCGCTCTTGGCCCCCTTGCGCACGTGGCGATCCTCAAGTTCGAGAGTGACGAGCCGGGCGAGCAAAGTCGCAGGGAAGAGCTGACCTATGATGCCTTCGACATTGGCGAGGGCTCGAGCTATCGGATGCACCGGCACGATGTCTCCATAGCCGACCGAGGTCAGCGTCACGAAGCTATAATAGATGGCGCTACTTACATATCGCCGATCTTCGGAAACGGAGAGGCCGGAAAACGCCTGTGGAGAGCTCAGGCCGACCAGGGTGTAGAGCCCGACAAAGGTCATGCCGGTGGTGAGATAGAGAAGCACCGCCCCGTGGATGCGGTGGTAAGTGATCGGGCCCGGCGCAAAGACGGCGCTTGCGAAGACAAGGATCAGCGTCACGCTGATGACGACCCAAGCGATCGCGTCGAGATAGAGGTCGAAAGAGGATGGAAGGCTCGCCCGGAAAATAGCGGCCGCCCCGCCCAGTCCAACGCCGATGACGAGGGCGATGATCGCCAGCCAGTGCGTCGACTGCATCAGGACGCAGCTAGCAAGCAGGACAATCGTCACAAAGCCATAGCCTTCGGCTGAAATCGCGCCGGCGGCGTGCAGCGGCGCGACGACAAAAACAACAATGAGCAGGATAAATGTCAGCCCGGACAAGAGCGGATCGCGCAAATTTTCCCGCGCCGCGTGAAAGCGCGGACGCGCGTTCAAGCCCGCCATTGCCGGCCTCGCGCAGTCAGCGCACGAACATCGTGCGTGCGCTCGAGTATGCTCGGTTCTTGCGCCATCGCCGCCGTTCCCTGACAATTCACTTCCGGCTTCGCCGGTCAGACCTCGCCCGGCTGCGGCGGCTCATCCTCGGTTTCGGTGCGGGCGGCGTCTTCCTCGGTAATCCTCTCGACAGACACGACCTGCTCGCCTGCTCCGGTGTTGAAGACGATCACGCCTTGCGCGCCGCGTCCCGCGACGCGAATGCCGTCGACCGGACAGCGGATCAGCTGGCCGCCATTCGTCACCAGCATGATCTCATCGCCGTCTTCGATGGGCATGGAAGCGACGAGCGGGCCGTTGCGTTGATTGACGGCCATGGCGACAATGCCTTTGCCGCCGCGCCCTGTAATTCTGTATTCATAGGAGGACGTGCGCTTGCCATATCCCCTCGAGGACAGCGTCAGGATGATCTCTTCGTCCGCCGACATCCGCGCATAACGCTCCGGGCTGAGGCTCAACGCGGGCGCTTCGTCGGCGCCATCCTCCGCCGGCTGTTCGGCCGGGCCTTCGAGGGCGGTCTCGCCGGCGACGGCGCGGCGCATCTTGAGATAGGCGATGCGCTCGCCGCTGTCCGCCTCGATGTGACGCAGGATCGCGAGCGAGATGACGCGGTCGCCGTCGCTGAGCGAAATGCCGCGCACGCCCATCGAGTCGCGCCCCTTGAACACTCTGACGTCGGTGACCGAGAAACGGATGCACTGGCCTTTCGCGGTCGTCAGAAGAACGTCGGAGTTGTCCGGCGAAATCTGCACGTCGACGATTTCCTCGCCGTCGTCGAGCCGCATGGCGATTTTTCCCGCGCGATTGACCTGCGCGAAATCGGAGAGCTTGTTGCGTCTCACCGTGCCTCTGGTCGTCGCGAAGACAACGTCCTGACCGGCCCATTCGGACTCGTCTTCCGGCAAAGGCATGATGGTCGTAATGCGCTCGCCCTGCTCGAGGGGCAGGATGTTGACCAGCGCCTTGCCGCGCGCCTGCGGCGCCGAAAGAGGCAGTCGCCAGATCTTTTCCTTATAGACCTGCCCGCGCGAGGAGAAGAAAAGAACGGGTGTATGCGTCGAGGCGACGAACAGGCGCGCGACAAAATCCTCATCGCGCGTCTGCATTGCGGCGCGTCCCTTGCCGCCGCGCCTTTGCGCGCGATAGGTCGCAAGCGGGACGCGCTTGACGTAGCCGAGATGCGAGACGGTGACGACCATGTCCTCGCGCTGGATCAGATCCTCGTCCTCGACGCCCGGCGCGCTGTCGAGAATGACGGTGCGCCGCGGCGTCGCATGCGCCGTCTTCGCCGCCAGCATCTCATCCTTGATGATGCCGAAAAGCCGCGCCCGCGAATGCAGGATTTCGAGATAATCGGCGATCTCGGCGGCGAGCCTGTTCAGCGCCTCGGCGATCTCCTCGCGTCCCAGCGCCGTCAGCCGCTGCAGGCGCAATTCGAGGATCGCCCGCGCCTGAGCCTCCGAGAGCCGGCAAAGTCCGTCCTCCGACAGGACATGCCGCGGATCGGCGATGAGGAGGATGAGCGGCGCCATGTCGCGGGCGGGCCAGGCGCGCGCCATCAGGGCCTCGCGCGCGGCGGCCGCGTCGACCGAAGTGCGGATCAGCCGGATCACCTCGTCGATATTGGCGACAGCGATGGCGAGGCCGACCTGAAGATGGGCGGCGTCGCGCGCCTTGGCGAGCAGATGCTTGGTGCGCCGCGTCACCACCTCTTCGCGGAAATCGATGAAGGCGACGAGAAAATCCTTCAGCGTCAGCATTTCCGGCCGACCGCCGTTCAGCGCGATCATGTTGCAGGCGAAGCTCGACTGCAGCGCGGTGAAGCGCCAGAGCTGGTTCAGCACGATGTCGGCGACGGCCTCGCGCTTCAGCTCGATGACGATGCGCATGCCGTCACGGTCGGATTCGTCGCGCAGGTCAGAGATGCCCTCGACGCGCTTGTCGCGAACGAGCTCGGCGATCTTTTCGATCAGCGTCGCCTTGTTCACCTGATAAGGAATCTCGGTGACGACCAGCGCCTCGCGCTCCTTGCGAAGAACCTCGACCCCCACCTTGGCGCGCGTCAGGATCGATCCGCGGCCAGTGTGATAGGCGGATTGCACGCCTGCGCGGCCGAGGATGGCGCCGCCGGTCGGAAAATCCGGGCCCGGCACAAAGGCCATCAATTCGTCGATCGTCATCTCCGGCCGCTCGACCAGCGCGACCGCGGCGTCGATCACCTCGCCGAGGTTGTGCGGCGGAATATTGGTCGCCATGCCGACGGCGATGCCGCCGGCGCCATTGACGAGAAGGTTTGGAAAGCGCGCCGGCAGAACGACCGGCTCCTGTTCCTTGCCGTCATAGTTCGGCTGGAAATCGACCGTGTCGGAGTCGATGTCCTCGAGCAGGGCCATCGCCGGCCGGGCGAGGCGCGATTCGGTGTAGCGCATCGCCGCCGGCGGGTCGCCGTCGACCGAACCGAAATTGCCCTGCCCGTCGATCAGCGGCAAGCGCATGGAAAACGACTGCGCCATGCGCACCAGCGCGTCATAGATCGCGGCGTCGCCGTGCGGATGGTATTTGCCCATCACGTCGCCGACAATGCGGGCGCATTTGACGTAAGGGCGGTCAGGCGTGTGGTTGTTCTCGTTCATCGAGAACAGGATGCGGCGGTGCACCGGCTTCAGCCCGTCGCGGACGTCGGGCAGCGCGCGGCTGACGATCACGCTCATCGCGTAATCGAGATAGCTGCGCTGCATCTCCTCCGAGATGGAAACGGGTCTGATGTCTGATCCGGGGGCGCCGGGCCCGGCGTTGTCAGCGTCGGCCAAGTGAAATCAATCCAGAATGCGATGGGAGCGGCGACATTAGTTCCGCCCGCGAGGAAACGCCAGGGCTAGACGGGATTGGCAAAGTGACGGGCCCGAAAAACGTCCTTACGCGTCCCGCGCGCGCCCTTCTCTGACTTGGGCTAAACGCGCCGCCTCTCAAAACGGGATGTCGTCGTCGATGATGTCCGCGGTGCGCCCGGCGCCGACCCCGGCCGGACGGCGGTCCGGCGCACGCTCCATCGGCGATGACCGCCCGAAGCTCGAACTCGAATCCTCATAGCCGCGATCGGAATCAGGCTCGCCGCGGCTTCGGCTGTCGAGCAGCGTCAGCTCGCCGCGAAAGCGCTGCAGCACGACTTCCGTGACCTTGCGCTGATTGCCGTCCTTGTCGGTATATTCGCGCGTCTGCAGCTGTCCCTCGAGATAGACCTTCGAGCCCTTGCGGCAATATTGCTCGGCGATCTTGCCGAGATTTTCGTTGAAAATCACGACATTATGCCACTCCGTGCGGTCCTTTCGCTCCCCGCTCGCCTTGTCGCGCCAGGACTCCGTCGTCGCCACGCTGAAGCTCACGACAGGATCGCCGGAATTCATCCGCCGCACTTCCGGATCGCGGCCGAGATTGCCAATGAGAATAACCTTGTTGACGCTCCCCGCCATCATTCCGCTCCTAGAGACCTTGAGCCAATGTCGAGTCACCATAGCCGTTTTGGCGAAGCCGGCGACAGCGCAAAGGGATTATCCACACCACGCGAGTGTTCTATGTATGTTCTAGCATGTCGCCCGACTGCAGGCAAGTCCGCGGCTGATGAATTTTATCAGCCGGTCGAAACGCCAGCCTTGATGTCGGACACGTCGATTTGCCGCGCCAGCCCGGTTTTGAGCTTTTCGCGGTCGAGCTCGCCTTCTGACCAGGAAATCACGACGGTCGCGACGCCATTGCCGATGATATTTGTCAGCGCGCGACATTCGCTCATGAATTTGTCGATGCCGAGTACGATCGCCATGCCGGGCACGAGCCGCGGATCGACCACCGCGAGCGTCGCGGCCAGCGTGACGAAGCCCGCTCCCGTCACGCCGCTTGCGCCCTTCGAGGTGAGCATGGCCACGATCAGGATCGTCATTTGCTGGCTGAACGACAGATGGGCGTCGAGCGCCTGGGCGATGAAGAGCGTCGCCAGCGTCATATAGATATTGGTGCCGTCGAGGTTGAAGGAATAGCCGGTCGGCACGACAAGCCCGACGACGGGCTTCGAGCAGCCGAGCCGTTCGAGCTTCTCCATCAATGCCGGCAGAGCGCTCTCAGACGAGCTCGTTCCCAGCACGATCAACAGCTCGGATTTGATATAGCTCAGGAATTTCAGGATGTTGAAACCGGCGATGCGGGCGATCGCCCCGAGAATGAGGAAGATGAACAGGGCCGCCGTGAGATAGAAGGTCGCAACGAGGCCAGCGAGATTCCCGAGCGTTTGCGGGCCATATTTGCCAATGGTGTAGGCCATTGCGCCGAAGGCGCCGAGGGGCGCGACCTTCATCACGATATTGATCACGCCGAAAATGGCGTGCGCCACCTCGTCGATCATCCCGAGGGCGGTCTTGCCGCGATCGCCGAGCGCCATCAGAGCGAAACCGAAGAGGATGGCGAACAGCAGCACTTGCAGCACGTCGCCCTTGGCGAAGGCGCCGACGACGCTGTCGGGGATGATTCCGAGCAGAAAATCGACCGTCGAGTGGCCTTCCGCCTGCTTCTCATAGGTCGCCACGGCGGCGGCGTCGGGGTGGCCTGAAAAGCCTCGCCCCGGCTGGATGAGATTGCCGACAAGGAGTCCGAATCCGAGCGCGAAAGTGGAGACGATCTCGAAATATATCAAAGCCTTGACGCCGACGCGGCCAACTTTTCTGGCATCCGAGATGTGGGCGATGCCGGAGACCACGGTGCAGAAAATGATCGGCGCGATCAGCATCTTGATCAGCTTGATGAAGCCGTCGCCGAGCGCCTTGACCCAGGGGCTGGTGGCGTATTCCGGCGCGAGCCAACCGAATACGGCGCCGATCAGAATTGCGAACAGGACTTGCACATAGAGGATCTTGTAGAATGGTTTCGCCGGGGCGCTGAGGCCGGAACTCCCCGCTATCGTCGCCATGGGCTCCCCCCTTTTTTTGGCTCCGCGAGAAGGCGGATCGCCAATTGAATTCTGAGCCGACGGCCAGCAAGGGTTTCAGGATTCGACCAAAATGCAATGGCAAAATGCGCCGGGGCCGCTAAATTGAGGAGCGCGACGCCGCTGCGCGCCGCATCGAGCCGTCCTCTCTGCGCCCCGCGCAAGCCGGCACGGCGATCACGGCAAGGCCGATCGATTAAGGTCACACGGATTAATGAAGAAGCCCAAGCCGGCCGCCGGGCCGAAGGCGGCGTCGGCCTCGCCCAAGTCTGAGCCACGGCGCGGCTCGAGCGCGCCAGCGACGGCGCCCAAGTCTGAGCCGGCCTCCGCCACTTCCGCTCGGCGCCCTGAGGCGGACGGCCGCGCCATCGTCATTCGCGGCGCGCGCGAGCATAATCTCAAGAACATCGATCTTACCATCCCGCGCGACAAGCTCGTGGTCTTCACGGGCCTTTCGGGCTCGGGCAAATCGTCGCTCGCCTTCGACACCATCTATGCCGAAGGCCAGCGCCGCTATGTCGAGTCGCTCTCGGCCTATGCGCGGCAGTTTCTGGAGATGATGCAGAAGCCGGACGTCGACCAGATCGACGGCCTTTCGCCGGCGATCTCGATCGAGCAGAAGACGACGTCGAAGAACCCGCGTTCGACGGTCGGGACCGTCACCGAGATTTATGATTACATGCGCCTTCTCTACGCGCGGGTCGGGATTCCTTATTCGCCGGCGACGGGCTTGCCGATCGAAAGCCAGACGGTCAGCCAGATGGTCGATCGCATTATCGCTCTGCCGGAACGCACGCGGCTCTATCTGCTCGCACCGGTCATCCGCGGGCGAAAAGGCGAATACCGCAAAGAGATCGCCGATTTCATGAAGCGCGGCTTCCAGCGCCTGAAGATCGACGGGCAGTTCTACGAGATCGCCGACACGCCCGCGCTCGACAAGAAGCTGAAGCATGACGTCGAAGTCGTCGTCGACCGCATCGCAGTGCGGGCGGATATCGCGCCGCGCCTCTCGGAAAGTCTCGAGACTGCGCTCGAACTCGCCGATGGCGTCGCCGTCGCCGAATATGCCGACGAAGCTGACGAAAAAGGCGCGCCGAAACGGATCGTCTTTTCGGCCAAATTCGCCTGTCCGGAATCGGGCTTCACGATCCCCGAGATCGAGCCGCGCCTGTTCTCCTTCAACAATCCCTTCGGCGCCTGCCCGCATTGCGGCGGCCTTGGCTTCGAGCAGACGGTCGACCCCGAACTGATCGTCCCCGACCCGAAGCTCACGCTTCGCAAGGGCGCCATCGCGCCCTGGGCGCGCTCGAGCTCGCCCTATTACATGCAGACGCTCGAAGCCCTGGCGAGGCATTTCAAGTTCCGCCTCGACGCTCGTTTCGAGACGCTGCCGCAAGAAATCAGGGACATGCTCTTCTACGGCTCCGGCAAAGAGAGCGTGCGCTTCTCCTATGAGGATGGCTTCCGCTCACATGAGACGCAGAAGCCCTTCGAGGGGGTGATCCGCAATCTCGAGCGCCGCTACCGCGAGACCGAAAGCGAATGGTCGCGCGAGGAGATCGGCCGCTATATGACCGCGACGCCGTGCAGCGTCTGCCACGGCGCGCGGCTGCGTCCCGAAGCGCTCGCGGTCAAGATCGACGGCCTCCACATCGGCGAGGTCACGGCGTTCTCGGTGCGCGCCGCTCATGCCTGGTTCGAGGCGCTCGCGGACAGGCTTGACGCCAAACGGCGCGAGATCGCCCATCGCATCCTGAAGGAGATTCGCGAGCGGCTCTCGTTTCTGATCGACGTCGGGCTCGACTATCTGACGCTCGGGCGCGCCGCTGGCACGCTTTCGGGCGGCGAGAGCCAGCGCATCCGTCTCGCCTCGCAGATCGGCTCCGGGCTCACCGGCGTGCTCTACGTCCTCGACGAACCGTCGATCGGTCTGCATCAGCGCGACAACGCCCGCCTGCTCGACACGCTGCGGCGCCTGCGCGACCTCGGCAACAGCGTCATCGTCGTTGAGCATGACGAGGACGCCATTCTCGCCGCCGATCAGGTCGTCGACGTCGGTCCGGGCGCCGGCATCCATGGCGGCGAGATCGTCGCGCAAGGCACGGCGGCCGAGATCATGGCCGACCCCAATTCGCTGACCGGGCAGTATCTCACGGGCGCGCGCGAGATCGCGCCCTTTCGCACGCGCCGCAAGGCCGATGCGAAACGCCGCCTCGAGATCGTCAAAGCCAGCGGCAATAATCTGAAGAACGTCTCGGCGTCGATTCCGCTCGGCCTCTTCACCTGCGTCACCGGCGTCTCGGGCGGCGGCAAGTCGACGCTCATCATCGAAACGCTCTACAAGGCCGCCGCGCGGCGGCTGAACGGGGCCGCCGAGCATCCGGCGCCCTATGAGCGCATCGACGGGCTCGATCACCTCGACAAGGTCATCGACATCGACCAATCGCCGATCGGCCGCACGCCGCGGTCCAACCCCGCGACCTATACGGGCGCCTTCACCCCGATCCGCGAATGGTTTGCCGGCCTGCCCGAGGCGAAAGCGCGCGGCTATCTGCCGGGCCGCTTCTCCTTCAACGTCAAGGGCGGCCGCTGCGAGGCGTGCCAGGGCGACGGCGTCATCAAGATCGAAATGCACTTCCTGCCTGATGTCTACGTCACTTGCGACGTCTGCAAGGGCAAGCGCTATGACCGCGAAACGCTGGAGGTCAAATATCGAGGCAAGTCGATCGCCGACGTCCTCGACATGACTGTCGAGGAAGCGGGGCAGCTGTTCAAGGCCGTGCCCTCGATCCGGGACAAGATGGCGACGCTTTCTCGCGTCGGCCTCGGCTATATCAAGGTCGGCCAGCAGGCGAACACTCTGTCGGGAGGCGAAGCGCAGCGCGTCAAGCTCGCAAAGGAACTCTCGAAACGCTCGACCGGGCGCACCCTCTATATTCTGGACGAGCCGACGACGGGCCTGCATTTCCACGACGTCGCGAAGCTCCTTGAAGTGCTGCAGGAGCTCGTCGATCAGGGCAATACGATCGTCGTGATCGAGCACAATCTCGACGTCGTCAAGACCTCCGACTGGATCGTCGATCTCGGCCCCGAAGGCGGCGATGGCGGCGGCGAGATCGTCGCCGAAGGAACGCCCGAACAGATCGCCCGGACAAAACGCAGCTATACCGGGCAATTCCTGCGGGAACTGCTGGAGCGGCGACCGCCGAACGTGAAGGCCGCGGAATAGGCGCGCTGTTCGAAGGCGAACGGCATGGCCGAGGAAAACGCGCGAAAGATGGAAGGTATTGTCGGCGTCTATGGCGCGCCGCCGGAGGAGCTGGCGGAGGCGCCCGCGCGGGCGATCCAGTTCTCGCCGCTTGTCCCGGGCGCGGCATCCCTCGAGGCCTGCGCGCCGGGCTCGCTTGCTGCGATGGTCGTGCTGGCGCCGCCCGGCGCGTTGGAGCGTCGTTATACGCTGGCGCTGGCCTTGCGCGCTCTGGCGGCGGGCGCGCCGCTCACTGCCTTGGCGTCGAAGACCAAGGGCGGATCACGCCTCGCGGCCGAGCTCGCCGCCTTCGGCTGCACGGTCGAGGAGACATCGAAGCGCCATCATCGCATCTGCTCCTGCCGGCGGCCCGAGACGCTCGATCGGATCGAGGAGGCGCTTCAGGATGGCGCGCCGCGCTGGATCGAAACGCTCGGGCTCTGGTCGCAACCCGGCGTGTTCAGCTGGAACCGCATTGACCCCGGCAGCGCGCTGCTTGCCGAACGCTTGCCCTCGTTTGCAGGCCGCGGCGCCGATCTCGGCTGTGGCGTCGGTTATCTGTCTCGCGTCATTCTATCCGCACCCAAGGTGGCGGAGCTGTCGCTCGTCGATATCGACCGCCGCGCAATCGAGGCGGCGCGGCGCAATGTTGAAGACCCCCGCGCGCGCTTCATATGGACCGACGTCCGCGCCCCGAACGACGATCTTTCCGCGCTCGCCGGCCTCGATTTCGTCGTCATGAACCCGCCGTTCCACGACGGCGGCGCGGAGGATCAGAGCCTCGGCAAGGCGTTCATTCTCCGCGCGTCGAAAATGCTTCGCAAGGGCGGTGTGCTCTGGCTCGTCGCCAATCGCCATCTGCCCTATGAGGCGGCTATGAAGCCGCTGTTCCGGCAGATCGCGCCCATTGCTGAGAGCGGCGGCTTCAAGATTTTCGAGGCGCGGACATGAGCGCGCCCGGCGCCTCGAGGCTCGACAGGCTGCTCGGCAATCTCGGCTATGGCGCGAGATCGGATGTCCAGCGCATGGTTCGCGCAGGCCGCATCAGGCTCGACGGCGCCGTGCTGGAGGACGCCGCGGGGCGCATAGCTGTAACGCCGGATCTCCCGCAGCGCCTCAGCGTCGACGGCGAGCCGCTCGACCCGCTTCCCGGCCTCGTGCTCGTGCTGAACAAGCCCTGCGGCGTCACTTGCTCGCACAAGGAAGCGGGGCCGCTCGTCGATGATCTTCTGCCGCCGCGATACCGCCTGCGGCAACCGCCGCTTTCGACCATCGGCCGGCTCGACAAGGAGACCTCTGGCCTGTTGCTCATCACCGATGACGGGGCGCTGCTGCACAAAATCATCTCGCCAAAAAATCACGTGCCCAAACGATATCTTGCGACGCTTGCGCGGCCCTTGCGCGGCGACGAGGCGCGGACATTCGCCGCCGGCGCGCTAATGCTCGACGGCGAAGACAAGCCTCTGCTGCCCGCGAGCCTCGATATCCTGTCGCCGACCAGCGCTCATGTGACGGTGACTGAGGGACGCTATCATCAGGTCCGGCGCATGTTTGCAGCGGTCGGCAATCACGTGACGGCGCTGCATCGCGACCGGATCGGCCGCTTGGAGTTGCCGAATGGTCTATCCCCGGGGAAATTCCTTGCGATGGACAAAGCGGAGGTCGCGGCTCTCGTCTTTGCGAAAACAAAATGAGATTCAAACCGACGAAGGCCGTCGGCGCGCTTTCGCGGTAGAGCCCGCGCTGCGTCTCTGGCGGCAAGCCGCTTGTCGTGGGCTTCGCCGGCTGCGCGAGCCGCACGGCAGGCCGTTGGTATCGGCCACTGCATGACTCCTGCTGGTCAGCCAGCCCCGCGCCCTGCCCATAGACTGCCTGTTGTTTCCGACCATGCCTCCTGCACCACAGGCGTCGAACTCGTCGTTGCGATGGCGGCCACGCGCGGCTCTAACTAACGACCCTTGCCTTTTTTGCCAAAAGCCTCGCGCAGCTTGTCCTTCGCGGCTTCCAGCGTCCTGCGGCGCGCCGGCGTCAAATTGCTCCCGGCGCGATTGATATAGAAGGTCAGCATCGACATGGCGGACCGGAACGGCTCCGCCTTCCGGCGACGGCTCTTCTCCGCCGATCGCTTCAATGATTGCGCGATCGCTTCGGGATTGTCCGAGGCGAAGATATTCGCCTCGAGGTCGAGCGCATTGCTGTTTCGCGTCACCTCGGCGGACCATCGCGACCCGCGGCCGTCATCCCTTCGCGCTTCGTCCTTCATTGCGGTCAAGATTCTGCGCCATCGACAAATGCGCCTCGGCAGAGGGGTCGAGGCCCATTGCTTCAAGGCGTCGTTGTCGCCTCCCTTGGAGTAGCGCTCGAAAAGATCGACAGCGCTTTTGTGCGCGTCAATCTGGCTCCTGTCACGAAGTTGATGCGACCGGATCAACACGGCGGATCGGGAGCGGTTCCTTTGGGCGTCGACGAAAAAGCAAACTCCTTCGCTCCGGGTCCGCCGTCTCGGCCTGCCCCGGCGCAACAAGCGTGCGCCGGCGCTCCTGCTTCAAGGCGGCGTCACTCCACGCTTTCCACCTTGAAGCCTTCCCGCTCGAAAAGACGCAGGAGTCCATTTTCTCCGGGCAGATGCGCCGCCCCGACCGCGATGAAAGCGCCGCCCTTCTCGGCAAGCGGCAGGGCGCGATGAAGCATGCGCCGGTTGCGACGCGCGATCAGCCGGTCGAGAAAGGCTGGCGGGGTGGCGGCGAAGGCGACGCCCGGAATGAGCGCCGGCGACTTCATCCAGGCAAGCAGCCCCCCGATGTCCTGGTTGGCGTAGCGCGCGAGCGTCGTCTCGACGACATCCTCGGCGTGGGCGGCTTGCCGCAGCGTCGCGATCAGAAGCTCGCGCTCCACGGGCGGCGAGAGGCCGTCGAGACTGTCGAGTTGCTCGACCATGGTTTCCAGGCCGACGACTTCAAGTCCCGCCGCCCGCGCCATATTGCCGAGCGCCTCGTCGCCGTAGGGATGCGTCTTCCCCCCGCGCGCGCAAGCCGGCAGGTCGAGGAGCAGCGCGAGAACCGCCGGCTTCAACTCGTCCGCGGCCGCGGCCTTCAGGCCTGCGTGCGCGACCAGCGCCTCGAGCTTTCTGAAATCCTCTTGATCGACGAGGGCGCCGGCCCGTTGATCTTTTCGCGCGAGCAAAGCGGCCCGCAAGGGCCACGGATCGTCCTGCATCGCTTGCGCGAGCCGCGCTCCGGTCTCGACCGATTCGAGCACGAGCGTCTTCGATCCTTCAAGCGCCACGACGACGGACGGCCGGAAGGTCGTGCCGCGCGGATCGTTGAGATGAACCGTGCCGAACACATAAGAGGTTTCGCCGTCGCGCGAGAGGCGGAACAAGGTCCCTTGCGCGAAGGGAGCCGCCGCCCGCGCCGTCTCGATGGCGGCGAAGGCTTCGGGCTCCTGCGCCGCAATGATCGGGAACAGATCGCGCCCGGCGCAGGCGGCGCCGCTTTCATTCGGGACCGCCGCGCAAAGAAGCACGACGATCAGAAACGCCAGGCGGCGCGCGACGGCAAACGCCGGCAAGGCGCAGCGCGTCTGCGGCCTACCACTGGTAGCGGACGCCAGCCTTGCCCCCGGCGCCGAACAGGCCCTTGCCGCCATGCACGCCGCCCTGAACAAAAGAGGTGAGACCCTGGCCGAAATCGAAGTTGAAGGCAAGAATGCCGCGACCGCGGACCTGGCCGCGATCAGCGTCGGCGAGGATGTTGTTGCCATTGAAGCCCGCGCCCGGGATGAACCCGCCACTGACGACGACGTCGTCGTAGGCAAGGCCGGTCAGGGTCGTCGTCATCAGGATGTTGTTGCTGAAGACCGATCTCGTTCCGATGCGCGCGCCGCCCTGGACCATGACCTGGGTGCCGTTCGCGAGGCCAAGCGCGGCAGCTCCTCCGCCATAGTTGAGCGCCGTGAACTGGGCGCCGACCGTCGGCTCGAACCAGAAATTTGGGTAGAGGTCGAAACGGTAATTCAGATTGGCGGCGATGGTGGTGTCGAGAAGGCTGGTCGAATTAGACCCAGAGAAGCCAAAGGCAAAAGGTCCCGCCGGGCCGCCAAACGCCAGATTATCGGTGAAATTCTGATTGAGGCTCAGTATGTCGAATTTGGCGAGGACATCGGTCGAGAAGCCGCCTGAGAAATAGGTGGCGTAGAGGCCTAGAGTGGGTCCTGACATGGTTGCGGTGAGGCTGCTGACGCTGTTGCTCACGACGCCGGGATTCGTTGACACGCCAACCGTGTTCAAAGTGACGTTCGAAGACAGATAGCCGACCAGCACGCCTGCGATAAGGCCGTCATTGTTGACGAGCAAACCGCGTGAAGTGAGGTCAAGGCCGGCCTGGAAGCCGACCGTGCCCATGCGGCTTTGAACGCTGACATCGACCGGCGCCACAGGCGTGAGGCCGCCCGTCGCGATATTAATAAAATCGGCGCTCGATAGCGTGACGACCCCGGTGGCGTCGCGCTTCTCATATTCGCCGAAGACCTGGCCCCACACGCCATAGCGCCAGGGCGCCTCGACCGGCAGAGGAGGCGGTGCGACAGGGGCGGGCGCCTTAGGCGCATAGACGATCTTTGGCGGCGCCTCCGCCGGGATTCGAGCTGCGGCCTTGGTCTTTTTCGCTCTCTGGACCACGCGAGGAGCGGGGACAGGCGGAGCGGCTTCCTCGGCGGCCGGCGGCGGATTGCGCTCGCAGACCCCGTTGACGCGCGAGAAGCCGGCCGCGCAGCGCTGCTCTTCCTCGTCGCGCCGATTGGCGATCGAATGCTCCGCGCTGCGCGCCGTCTCCTGCGTCGTCGATTGCGAAAGTTCGCTGAGCGCCTGGCTGGCGAGCGCCGCGCCCGAAAGGGCGGCGGGGTCAGTCAATTGTCCATTGTTGGTGCAGGCGCCGTTCTGTAGCCGAACGCCTGAAAAAACCAGGGTCTCGCCGTAACCGAGATTTTGCGTGACGACGGAAGGACAGAGTGAATCGGCCTTCGCGCCCATTGCGCCGCCAATCCAAAGCACGCCCGTCAGAATTCCAAAAGCGGCGCCCTGAGCCGCCGGTAGAGCGCGTTTGCGCATGATGCCAAGCCCCCCGTTTCCCGATCATTACCAGATAGCGAGATGATGGTCTGTGGCGGCTCTGCGACAACCCGCAGCTATGTTCGCGCCGGACGCCGCCGGCTTCACCACTGATAGCGAACGCCGGCCTTGCCGCCGGCGCCGAACAAGCCTTTGCCGCCACGAACCTCGGCCTGCACGAAGGAACTCACGCCCTGTCCGAAATCGGCGTTGAGGGCCAGAACGCCGCGCCCGCGCAGCTGTCCTTCGTCGGCCTGCGCCAGAATGTTGTTTGCAAGAAAACCGGCCCCGGCGACAAATCCGCCTTGCACCAGCACGTCGTCATAGGCGAGCCCGGTCAGCGTCGCGGTCATGCGGACATTGTTCCAGAAGAAGTTGCTGCCGAGACGCGCGCCGCCCTGGATCATGACGAGCGAGCCGTCGGCGAGGCCAAGCTCCGCGGCGCCGCCGCCATAAGTCGAATTCGTATATTGCACGCCCACGGTCGGCTCGATCCAGAGATTGGGCTGCAGATCGAAACGATAGTTCACATTGGCGGCGACGGTCGTATTGAGGAGACTGGTCGAGCCGCCGTTCAAGACCAGAGCCTGGCGATCGAGCACGGGGATCGCGCCCGGACCGACGCCCGGAGCAAACAGCGTGACCCAATTGTCGAAATTCTGGCTGAGGTCCAGCACGTCGACCTTGAGGCTCAGATCCGTCGAGAAGGGACCGTTGAAATAGGTCCCGTAGAGACCTGCGGAGGGGCCGGTCGTCCTTGCAAAAGTGTGGCTCAGCGAGTTGCAATTGCCTGTGCACCCCGACACCGGCGTATTCGGGACTTGGGTGGTCTGCAAATTGAGATTGGCGGACACATAGCCGGCCATGGCGCCCGCGATCACCCCGTCGCCCGCGGCGAGAACGCCGCGGGAGGTGAAATCGCCGCCGGCGAGAAAGCCGACCGTGCCGGTCTGGCTGTGCACGTCGGTGTTGAGGCCGACGAACTGAATTGCCACGCCGGGCGGCGGCGTGACCACACTCGTGAGAATCGTGGACGCGTCGCGCTGTTCGTAATCACCGTAGACCTGGGTCCAGACCGCGAAGCGCGCCTCCGGTTCGACCGGCGGAGGCAGGGGCAAGGGCGCGGGGACAGCAGCAGGCTTGCGCGCAACGACCTCGGCGGCGGGCGCAGCCTTGGGCGCCCGCTTGGCGGCGTGGACGACCTTGGCCCGCCTCGGAGCCGGCCGTTCCGCCCGGGGCGGCGGCGCGGCCGCCGGAGCCTCGGGCGCCGGCTTCGCAATTGGCGTACATGCCCCGTCGACCATCGAGAAGCCGGGCGCGCAGCGCTGCTCCTCCCGCGCGCGCCGCTCGACGATGGTGGATCCCAAGGTCCGGTTGGTTTCCTGCGTGGCCGATTGCGAAAGATCGCTCAGAGCCTGGCTGGCGAGGGCCGCGCCCGAAAGGCCGGCCGGATCGACGACGCCCGGATTGGACGTGCAGGCCCCCCCGTAGAGCGAAAAACCATCCGGGCAGAACAGATTTCGATTTTGCGCATGGGCTTCGCCCGGATGCCCAAAAAAGAACGACCCCGCCAGAATGCTAAAGGCCGCGCCGTTCAAGAGCACTGACAGAAAATTGCGCACATCGCCCCCCGGCCGCCGCAGGAATGTCCCATTCTAACGAATGTTGGGCCGGCAATCTGTGTTGTATCTGCAACGATTGCGAATTATCGTTCGCTCTGATCCGGACAGGCCGCGAGCGTCAAGACCGCCACGCGCTCAGGGATAGCAGTCCCGAGGCGCTTCAGACCGTTGCCGCACAGTGCAGCACCGCACATCTATTTGCGTCCGCTCGGTTAATTTTCGCGATCGAACGAGGCGACACGCCGTTTTTGGAGATGCCCGGACCGACTTTCCGACGCGCGTCGCGCCATCGTCTTCCGTTGGAGAGCATCGACATGGCCCGCAACATGGCCCGTCACCTGACCTTCGCCCGGATTCTTCTTGTCGCCGCCGCAATGCTCTCGGCGCCGACGCTCGCCCCGGCCGCGGGCGGCGCTGACGGCCGCTTCGGGGCGCCCCCGCGCTCCGTCCATGGCACGCTCGCCCCGCCCACGCGCGCCGTCGATGGCACCGTCGGCGCGCCCACACGCTCCATCGACGGCGATCTCGATCTTTGCAACCACTCGATCGCCAATCCCGACGCCGGCATTCCCGCCTGCACAAGGCTTCTCGACAACGCAAGGGACGAGCCGGCCGCGCAAGATTTCTTCAACAACCGCGGCGTCGCCAAGGTGCGGAAAGGCGATCTCGACAGCGCGATCAAGGACTTCACCTCGGCGCTCGACCGCAATCCGAACTCGATCGACGCCTACAAGAACCGCGGCCTCGCGCGGCAAATCCAGGGCGACTATGACGGCGCCCTCGCCGATTACAATCAGGCGATCCGCCTCGACGGCAAGACGCCGGACCTCTTCAACGCGCGCGGAACGGCGCTCCTCAACAAGGAGGAATATGACCGCGCGATCGCCGATTACGACAAGGCGATCAAGCTCAACGCCAAATTCGCAAAAGCCTATTACAACCGCGGGCAGGCGCTCTATCTGAAACGGCAGTTCGACCGCGCCGTCGCCGATTTCGACGCCTATATCGGCCTCGCGCCGACCGACGCCAGGGGATATGTGCAGCGCGGCGACGCCCGGCTCGCCAAGGTCGACGTCGAAGGCGCGCTGCGCGATTACGACGCCGCGATTCGGGTCAACGGGAACAATGGGGAAGCCTACAGCCACCGCGGCGAGGCTCGCCGGCTGCATGGCGATCTCGACAAGGCGCTCGCCGATCAGGACAAGGCGATCGAACTCGCCGCCACGCCGGAAGCTTATGTCAATCGCGCGCTCGTCCTTGCCGACCAGGGCAAGCTCGCTCTCGCCGTCGCCGACTGCGACGAAGCCATTCTCCTGAAGCCGAAATACGACCTCGCCTATGCGACGCGCGGCAAGCTCAAGCGCCTCGGCGGCGATCTCGAGGGCGCGGTGAGCGACCTCGACAAGGCAATCGCCCTTAATCCGCGCTCATTTCTCGCGCTGAATTTCCGTGGCGAAGCCTATCTCGCGCGGGAACAGACCGACCGGGCGATAGCGGCCTTCAGCGAGGCGGCTCGCATTCAGCCGGACTTCGTCGCAGCTTACGCCGGGCGCGGCCAAGCCTATGAAAAAGCCGGCGCGACCGCCAAGGCGAAAGCTGATTATGAAAAGGCCGTGAGCCTGCCGGGCGCGGCCGACGCCGGATTGGCGAAGCCGGCGCAGGATCTCTCGCGCGCGCGCCTCGCTGCGCTCGCAGCCGCTGACGCCACGCGCGCGAAGAGCGCCGCGGGCGTCGCTATGGCGGACGCTTCCGACGCAAGGGCCCAAGCGGAAGCAGACGCGAGGGCCAAAGCAGAAGCGGAAAGAACGGCGGCAGCCGTGGAAGCGCGGATCAAGACCGAAGTGGAGGCGCGCACCAAAATTGCGGCCGACGCCGAACGGGCTCGCCTTGAAACCCAGGCGGCGGCCGACGCCCGCGCCCGGGCCGAGGGCGACGCCAAGACGAAAGCTGCGATCGAGGCCCGCGCCAAGGCCGAGTTCGACGCCCGGGTAAAGGCGGAAGCCGAGGCTCGCGCGAAAGCTATCGTCGAGGAGGCGCAGGCCAAGGCCGCCGCTCTGATCCCGCCGGCCGGCAATCGCGTGGCGCTCGTCATCGGCAACTCCAATTATCGCGAAGTCGCGACGCTTCCCAATCCGCAGCGCGACGCGCAGGCGGTGGCCGCCGCCTTCCGCCAGGTTGGGTTTCAAACCGTCTTCGCCGAGCAGGATCTGACGCGCGAGAAACTCCTCGCGGCGCTCCGGTCCTTTGAGGACAAGGCCGAGACCGCCGACTGGGCCGTCGTCTATTACGCCGGGCACGGCATCGAGATCGGCGGCGTCAATTATCTCATCCCGGTCGACGCCAAGCTCCGAGCCGACCGCGACGTGCAGGATGAGGCGATCACCCTCGACCGCGTGCTCCTCGCCACCGAGCGGGCCAAGAAGCTTCGCCTCGTCATTCTCGACGCCTGCCGCGACAATCCTTTCGTGCAGCGCATGCAGCGCACCATGGCGTCGCGCTCGGTCGGCCGCGGCTTCGCGCGCATCGAACCCGAAGGCGGCACGCTCGTCGCCTATGCCGCGCGCGACGGGCAGGTCGCCCAGGACGGCGACGGCGAGCACAGCCCCTTCACCCAGGCCTTCCTGCGCAATGTCGTGAAGCCGCAGCTCGAGATCAACATGCTGTTCCGGCAGATCCGCGACGAGGTGAGGGTGGCGACGAAACAGCGGCAGGAACCCTTCACCTATGGCTCGCTGCCCGGCGAAGGCTTCTATTTCGTCGCCAAATAGACGGCGCCCGGCTTTTCGGGCGACGGAGGACTCGCATGGCCTATGAGCTCTACTATTGGCCCGGCATCCAGGGCCGTGGCGAATTCATTCGCCTCACCCTTGAAGACGCCGGCGCCGATTATGTGGACGTCGCCCGCGGGCCGAACGGAATGGACGCCCTTCTCGCTCTCCTCGAGGGAGAGGAAGCCGCGCATCCACCCTTCGCCCCTCCTTTCCTGAGGGACGGCCAGCTCCTGATCGGACAGACCGCCGCCATTCTGCTTCATCTTGGCGAACGCCTTGGCCTCGCCCCGAAGGATGCGGCGGGGCGGCTCTGGGTTCACCAGATCCAGTTGACCATCGCAGACGCCGTCGCCGAGGCGCATGACGCGCACCACCCGATCAGCGTCGATCTTTATTACGAAGACCAGAAAGCGGAGGCCCTGCGCCGCGCCGAATCCTTCCGGAACGCGCGCATTCCGAAATATCTCGCCTGGTTCGAGGCCATTCTGGCGCGCAATCCGAGAGGAAAGGGCTGGCTCGCCGGAGACGACGTCAGCTACGCGGACCTCTCGCTGTTTCAGCTTGTCGAAGGCCTCTCCTACGCTTTCCCGATTGCGACGGAGCGGGCGCTGAAGGAGGCGCCGCGGGTTGCGGCGTTATGCGCATCGATCGCCGCGCGCCCGCGTATCCGCGCCTATCTGGCGAGCAAGCGCCGCGTTCCCTTCAATGAGACAGGGATTTTTCGCCATTATTCCGAACTCGACGCGTGAGAGTTCGAAAAATGCGGCGATCTTGCGTTGCAACGCAAGGACCCTCCCCGTCCTTCAAGGACCCTCCCCGTCCTTGAACTCTCGGCCGCCCGTGAGTATGAACGGCCCGCTGCCTCGCGAGCGCCCGGGCTGAACTCTTGCGGAGGCGCTCGCCGCCAAGACGCGCATATTGCCTCCCTGCGGAATCGCAAGGCGATTTCGGTGAAAGAAGCTTCATGTTCGAAAGCGTCACCGTGATAGCCCCCGCCCGGCTGCATCTCGGATTTCTCGACCTCAACGGCGGTCTCGGTCGGCGTTTCGGCAGCATCGGGCTCGCAATCGACCGTCCGCGCACGCGGCTGACGCTCCGCCGCGCCGCCCGGCTCTCCGTCGAAGGAAAGGACTCGGAGCGCGCGGCCGCGCACCTTGCCGTTTTGACTGAGCGTCTCGGCCTCCCTTCGACCTACCGCCTCTCCATTGAGGAGGCGATACCCGACCATGTCGGCCTTGGCTCGGGCACCCAGCTCGCGCTCGCCCTTGCGCACGCTTTGAGGCGCCTTGAAGGGCTCGGCCCCGATATGGCGGCCGACACGGCTTTGCTGCAACGCACCAAGCGCTCAGGCGTCGGCGCCGCGGTCTTCGAACATGGCGGCGTCATCGTGGACGGCGGCCGCGGCGAGCGCACAGTAACGCCGCCGATTCTCGCGCGCCTCGATCTGCCGCAGGCGTGGCGAATTCTTGTCGTGCAGGATCCAGAGGTCAAAGGCCTGTATGGCGCGCGCGAGACGCAATCCTTCGCGGCGCTCGGTCCTCTTGACGCCGCCTCCGCCGCCGAAATCTGCCGTCTCGTTCTCATCCAGGCGCTTCCGGCCGTGGCCGAAAAGGATCTCGCCGCTTTCGGCGCCGCGATCTCGCGCATCCAACAAATTGTCGGGGCTTATTTTGCGCCCGTGCAAGGCGGCGAAGCTTATACGAGCGCCACGGTCGGCGAAGCGCTGGCCGAGCTGCAACGACAGGGCGCGACGGGGGTTGGCCAGTCCTCCTGGGGGCCGACCGGCTTCGCTTTCGCGCAAAGCGTCGAGGAGGCGGAGCGGCTCCGCGACGTCTTGCGCACAAAAAATAGTGCTTTAGGACTAGACATCACGATCTGCAAAGGACTGAATCAAGGCGCGGTCGTGACAGCCACCTGAAGGCGACCAAAAAGAGGGGAAACGCTGGCGCGGCGCAGCCGTGAAAGTCCCCTGAAAGCGACGGAAGAGGGGGAAAACGCTTGGCCAAGACGATTTTGCACATGTTCAGCCCGTTAAAGCACATGAGCCCGTTCGACGTGAACATGGCGCTCGACGCGGGCTATGATTCCGTGACGCCCTATACTGACGTCACGCTCGATGAAATCACCGCCTTGGTGCAGGACGCGATGTTTTCGCGCTCGCCGAAGGACGCCGTGCGGACCGGCGTCTTCATTGCCGGCAAGGACGCGGGGCTTGCGCTCGATATGCTGGAGCGCTTTCGCGCCACGCTCCTGAAGCCGTTCGAGATTTCTGCATTTGCCGATCCGGCGGGCTCTTTCACCACCGCCGCGGCCATGGTCGCCTGCGTCGAAAAGCTCCTGAAGGACAAGAAGGGCAAGGGCCTCGCCAATACGAAGATCCTGATTTTCGGCGCGACCGGCGTCGTCGGCTATGCGGCGGGCGTGATCGCGGCCCTCGAAGGCGCCAACGTGGCGCTTGCGGGCCATGACGGGCCAAAGCGCGTTCAGGAAAAGGCCGACGACATCAAGACGCGCTTCGGCGTCGATGTGCGCGCCGTCGATGCCAGCACGGAGGAAAAAAAGCGCGAAGCGCTCGCGGGGGTCGAGGTCGTGTTCTGCGCCGCCGCCGCGGGCGTGCAGGTGCTTTCCAAGGAGACGCTCGCCGCCGCCAAGTCCCTGCTCGTCGCCGCCGACGTCAACGCGGTGCCTCCTGCGGGAATCGAAGGGCTCGAACTGTTCGCCAAGGGCGCGGAATTGACGGGCGGCGCCCTTGGCGTCGGCCCGCTCGCCATCGGCGACGTCAAATACAAGACGGAGTCGGGTCTGTTCCAGCGTATGGCGGCCTCGAACAAACCGCTCTGTCTCGATTTCCGCGACGCTTTCGCTCTGGCGAAGGAAATTGTCTGAAGCGAAAGCGCCCGAGTCGGGCGCGGCGATCCTCATCGCCGCGTCCTCGGGGCGGGCGCTTGCCGCCGCCGCGCGCCGCGCCGGCTACCGGCCTCTCGTCGCCGATTTGTTCGACGACGACGACACCCGCGCCCTTTGCGCGGACACGCGGCGCGCCGGCGATCCGCAGACGGGATTTGTCGCAGAGTCGCTTCTCGGCGCGCTGAAGGAGCTCGCGCAGGACCATGCGGCCGCAGGCCTTGTCTATGGCGCCGGATTTGAAGACCGCGTCGAGCTTCTGGCCGAGATCGCGCAGTGCTTTGCCCTTTTTGGCAACCGGCCGGAGACGGTTCGGCGCGTCAAAGATCCGGGCGCGCTGTCCGCACTTTGCGCGAACGGCGGAATTCCTCACCCCGAAATCCGCTTCGCGGCGCCGGAAGACCCGGAAGGCTGGCTCGTCAAATGCGTCGGCGGCGCGGGCGGTGGGCATGTCGCTCCGGCCGGAGCATGGCGCGCGAGCAATGAGAGCGTCTATTTCCAGCGCATCGCGCCAGGCGAGCCGGTCTCGCTCCTGTGCCTCTGCGGCGAAGGCGGCGCTGACGTGCTGGGGGTGAGCCGGCAATGGGCGGCGCCTGCGCCCGGCGAGCCGTACCGTTTCGGCGGCTGCGTTCGCCCGGCGCAGCTTTCGCGTGAAGCCGAAAAAGCCATGGGCCGCGCCGCCGAAACGCTTTCCGACGCTATCGGGCTTCTGGGGCTGAACAGCTTCGATTTTCTGGTTGAAGGCGATGCCTTCGCTCTTGTCGAGATCAATCCGCGGCCAGGCGCGACGCTCGACATTTTCGAAGACCGCAGCGGCCTTCTGTTGAAGGCGCATATCGTCGCATGCCTTGGCGGCGCCCGGCTTCCCGTCCGCGGCTTCGAGGGCGCGGCGGCCGCGGCGATCGCCTATACGCCGAAAGCGGTCGCCGCCATGCCGGCGCTGGACTGGCCCGCCTGGGCGGCGGACCGGCAGAAGCCCGGAACGACGCTGGGCTTGAATGATCCGCTCTGCACGATTAAAGCCAGCGCGGCGGATCCGGCGACGGCGCGAAAGCTCGTCGTGCAAAGGACCGCGCTGATCCTAAATGAAATAAACGACCTCGGGACGGGAGCGACAAGGTGAGCGAGACGGCATTGAGCATCAACACGCTGGCAGGACGCCTCGTTGACCGCATGGTCGCTGAGGCCGCGCAGTTGCGCGTCTCGGTCTCCAAGGGCCAGCGCGGCGAGACCATCATCGACGCCGGCAAAGGCGCGCGCGGCGGCATAGAAGCTGGCCTGCGCATCGCCGAAATTTGCCTCGGCGGCCTTGGCACGGTGACGCTTTCTCCGACCGGCTCCAATCGGCTCTGGCCTTTCGAGCTGTCGGTCCGCAGCGCCGATCCGGTTATCGCCTGCCTCGCCAGCCAATATGCCGGTTGGGCTCTCTCACATGGCGAAGGCAAGGGCGCTTTCTTTGCGCTCGGCTCGGGCCCCGGCCGCGCGCTCGCGCGCAAGGAGCCGCTGTTCCAGGATCTTGCTTACGCCGACAAGGCGACACGGGCGGCGCTCGTTCTCGAAAGCGACCGACCGCCGCCGCCCGAAGTGACGGACAAAGTGGCTGCGGCCTGCGGCGTCGCGCCCGAAAACCTCGCCTTCATCTTTGCGCCGACGCAAAGCCTCGCGGGCGGCGTGCAGGTCGTCTCGCGCGTGCTCGAGGTCGCGCTGCACAAGACGCATGAGCTGAAATTTCCGCTGGAGCGCGTCATCGACGGTCTCGCCTCGGCGCCGCTGTCGCCGCCGCATCCCGATTTCATAACCGCGATGGGCCGAACCAACGACGCGATCATCTATGCGGGGCAGGCGCATCTCTTCGTGACCGGCCCGGCTGAGGACGCTAAAGCGCTGGCCGAGCAATTGCCAAGCACGACGTCGCGCGATCACGGGCGGCCTTTCGCGGAGATCTTCAAAACCTACAAAGGCGATTTCTACGCCATCGATCCGATGTTGTTCAGCCCGGCGCGCGCCATTGTCACCGCCGTCGAAAGCGGCGAGACCTTCCACGCCGGCCGAATCGATCATGGCCTGCTCGACGCTTCCTTCTCTTGAACAGGATCGCGTCCGAACGAGCATCCACGGCGCCGCGAATCGCAGTGGCGGTGGATCTTTATGATTGGCATGCGCGCGAGCTGATCGCCGCCTTTGCGCGCGCCGGCGCCGTGGCGACGCCGATCCGGCTCGCGCTTTGCGGCTTTGACCTGCGGCGCAGAAGCGGTCTCGTGATCCCTGGCTTCGGCGCCGAGTTGCCCGACGGCGTGTTCATCCGCGCCGTCGGATCCGGCACGTTCGAGGGCGTCACCTTGCGACTGAGCGTCCTGCACGCGCTGGGCGAAATCGGGGTTCCCGTCATCAACTGCGCGCGCGCGGTCGAGGTCTGCGTCGACAAGGCGGCGACGAGCTTTGCGCTGAAGCGAGCGGGCATTCCGACCCCGCCGACCTTCGTCGCGCAGTCCCTTCAATCGGCGCGGCAGATCGTGCGGCGCGAGACGCCGCGCGGACCGCTCGTGCTGAAGCCGCTGTTCGGCGCGCAAGGCTTCGGGCTGAGGCTGATCGCAAGCGAGGACGATCTGCCGCCAGTCGAGGCGGTCGAAGGCGTTTATTACCTCCAGCGCTTCATCGGCCGTGAACGCGACGTCTATTCCGATATGCGCTTCTTCGTCTCGGGCGGCGAGGTCATTGCTGCGATGACACGCCACGCCGCGCATTGGATCACCAATGTCAAGCTCGGCGCCCGGCCTGAATGGCTCGAGCCCGACGCCGCGATGATCGATCTCGCCTTGCGTTCAGCCGCTGCGGTCGGCGCGCAATTCGCCGGCGTCGACATGATCTTCGACGCGCGCGGCAACCCGCTGGTGCTCGAGGTCAACAGCATGCCGGGCTGGCGCGGCCTGCAGAAGGTCGCGCCCTTTTCGATTGCTGACCGTCTCGCCCGCGACTTTTTGGCGCGCATGGACGTTGGATCGAGCGCGGCATGGGGCGCGGGAGTGAAAGCTCTGCGCGAATCTGCGGCGGGCCTCGCGGAATGAGCGGGACGGCTTTTTCTAAAGAGGCCTTCATCGCTGCCTTCGTCGTCGAAGCCTTCATCGCCTCTTGCCGCGACGAGATCGAAGCGCCGAAGCCCGGCAATGTGCATGTCTTCGCCGAAGGCCACGGCATGACGGTCGATCACTTCCTGCAAAGCGCCGAAGCCGCCGCCCTGCCCTTGTGCCGCGCTGGCGCTGGGGTTGGAGCGCGCATCGAGGGCGCGATCGAAGCGACTGCGGCGAAGGTCGGCCTCAACACCAATCTCGGCATCGTGCTTCTTTGCGCTCCGCTCGCCGCGGCGGCCGAACGCGCGGCGCTGGCGCGAGCGCCGGACACCGATCCTCGCGCGGACCCCGCCGTGTTCCGCGCCGCATTGCAAGCCGTGCTGCGCGAGCTCACGCGCGAGGACGCGCAATCGGCGTTCAACGCCATCGTCCGCGCCTCGCCTGCGGGCCTCGGCAAGTCCACTCGTCATGACGTTCGCGACGCGGCCGACACGACGCTGCTCGAAGCGATGCAGGAGGCGGCGGGACGCGACAGGATCGCTTACCAATATGCAAGCGACTATTCCGACGTTCTCGGAACAGGCCTTGGCGCTGTTGACGCAGCGCGCAAAAAAGCTTGGCGTGCGCCCTGGCCCGCGGTCGCGGTCTACATGACTTTTCTCGCCGGGATCTTCGACACCCATATTGCGCGCAAGAACGGTCTCGACGCCGCCGAGGTCGTTCAACAAGCGGCGATCGCCGTCCGCAACGATTTGATGACGAGCGATGATCCGGCGCAGTCGCTCGACCAGCTTCTCGACTTCGACCGGCGGCTCAAGGCGTCGGGCATCAATCCTGGAACCAGCGCCGACCTAACCGTCGCGACGCTTTTCGCCGATCGGATAATCCTGCCGGGCCCGATCATGAATCGTTAACCTGCGCCCGCCTCGTGGGCCCAGGCCTGAACAAGATGCAGCGCGCCGGTCCCGTCCGCGTCCTGCCATGATTCCGCCCCGACTTAGAGCCGCGCACGGTCTTGCCGTCGATGGCGATGACGCCGCGGTTGCGCCCGGCGAGGCTCTTCACCCAGTCGGCGAACGCCATCTCCAACTGTCGCGGGTCGAGCCGCGCGAGCGTCCGCTTCAAGGTCTGCGCCGGCGCAATTCCGCGCTCGAATGGCAAGATGCGCCTGAGCCAGTCAAGCAGTTCGACGCCCACGTCCTCGATCTCGTCGAAGTCCTCCGCTCGGCACAACAGGCCGACCAGCGCAGTCAGCAGGATCTCGCAGCAGGATCTCGCAGCAGGATCTCGCAGCAGGATCTCGCAGCAGGATCTCGCAGCAGGATCTCGCAGCAGGATCTCGCAGCAGGATCTCGCAGCAGGATCTCGTCGAGCCGATAGACCGCCATTCCGGGGACACGAGGGTCTTCGACCTCGCTGACATGATCGAGAAAGCTTGCGCTCATGGCCGGTCCTCCCTGTCCCGGCCAACAGAATCCCGATTGGCTTCCGGCACGCTAACGATTCATGATTCCGCCCTAGATAATCCTGTCTTGATCCTCGGCGCCAATAATGATTGAGTGCGCGCCGCGGACGAGCGCCGCTTCTATCCGGTTAACCGGCCCGGCAAAAGATGGGTGCTGAAAACAAGGATCGAACCTTCATATCCGTCTGACCCTTCCGGAGTTCTCCGCGAAGGGTTCTCTTTTTGGGAGGATTTTACTTGACGAAGATCAACAAACTGCTGGTCGGCGAGTCGCTCGTCGGCGAAGGCAACGAAGTCGCCCATATCGACCTCCTCATCGGACCGCGGGGCAGCGCCGCCGAGACGGCTTTCGCCAATGCGCTGGTCAACAACAAGGACGGTTTCACCTCCCTCCTCGCCGTCGTGGGTCCGAACCTGCTCACGAAGCCCGCGACCGTCATGTTCAACAAGGTGACGATCAAGAACGCGACCCAGGCCGTGCAGATGTTCGGTCCGGCTCAACGCGGCGTCGCCAAGGCCGTGGCCGACAGCGTCGCCGACGGCGTGATCCCGATCAAGGAAGCGAGCGACCTGTTCATTTCGGTCGGCGTCTTCATCCATTGGGAAGCCAAGGACGATCAGAAGATCCAGGATTACAACTATCAGGCGACCAAGGAAGCGATCGCCCGCGCGGTCAACGGCGAGCCGACTCCGGAAACCGTCGTCGCCGAACGCAACACGATCAAGCATCCTTTCGCGCCGAACTGAGATTTCGAAATCGCGACCAGATAAAGGGGGCCTCGGCCCCCTTTATTCATGGCTGCATGACATCGAGCTTGCAGCTTTTTAGCGGAGCACTCCGGCGAGATCGGCGCGCGTCAATCGGCCGTCGTGCAGCGCGGAGGCGATGAGAACGCCGCGCGCGCCGGCTTGCGCGAGAGCTTCGAGATCGGCGGGTCCGCGCACGCCGCCGGCGGCGTAGACCGCGGCCTTGGTCACAGCCACGACAGAGCCAAGGCGATGCAGATCCGGCCCTGCGTGACCCCCGACGCGGCCAAGCGTCATGGCAATGACTCGCGAAGGCCAGAGGCTCGGCGCCGCAAGGAGAGCTTGCGGTCCGAGAAAATCATCCCCTTGAAAATCGAGCGAAAGAATGAGTCTCTGTTCGCTTCGCAGCTCTTCGAGGGACGCGGCGTCCGTCAGCGACTCGCTGCCGAGGACAAGCGTTGCGCGCTTATGCCGCGCCAGCCAGGAGCGCGCCTGCGCCGCGTTGGCGACGCCCGCGTCGACCCAGAACGCAAGCTCCGGGAAGGCGGCGCCGAGCGCGTCGAGCGTCGCGTGATGATCGCCGCGGGACGCGATCGCATCGAGATCCGCGACATAGAACGTGCGGAACGGATAGAGCGTCAAAAGCCCTGCGACGACGTCGGCCGGCGCGCTGGTGGAGGCCAGCGGCGTCTTGATCGGCGCATAGGATTCGCGAAGCCCGAGCCGGGCGCGCACGACCGCCCCGCGCATCAGGTCGATAACCGGGATGACGTCCATCTTGGCTCCCGCGGCTTTGCGTTCTCTGCGCCTCATTCTATGCGATGAATCCGCAATCATTCAGCATCGCCGTTCAGGATTCGCCACAATGCAGGACATCATCGGCTGGGACATCGGCGGCGCGCATCTCAAAGCCGCGCGCGCAAAGGACGGAATGATCGTCGCGGCCGTGCAGATCGCCTGCCCTCTCTGGCTCGGCCTTGGCGAACTCGACCGCGCCTTCGCGGAAGCGGCCGCCATGATTGGAACCGCGCCGCTCAATGCCGTCACCATGACCGGCGAATTGTCCGACGCTTTCGCGACGCGGGCTGAAGGCGTCGCCGGGGTTGCCGCAATTACGCAACGCCTGCTCGCGCCAGAGCGCGCCGTGTTCTACGCCTCCCGCGCCGGCTTTGTCGAAGGCGACCGGGCGGCGGCGCATGCCGGCGATATTGCGTCGGCCAACTGGCATGCGAGCGCCGCCCTCGCCGGAGCGAGACTGCACGAAGCGCTGTTCGTCGACATCGGCTCGACGACGACCGACATCATCCCCATCGCCGACGGAAAGCCCCGGAGCCGCGGCTTCAGCGACGGCGACCGCCTTGCGCACGGCGAGCTTGTCTATACCGGGCTCGGCCGTACCTTTTTGATGGCAGGGCCCAACCATGTTCCCTTCGCCGGACGATTGACGACGCTGATGAACGAATGGTTCGCCGATATGGCCGACGTTCATCGCATTCTCGGACAATTGCCGCCGGGCGCCGACATGATGGAGCCGCCGGACGGGCGCGAAAAGACAGTCGCGGCCTCGCGCGCGCGGCTCGCCCGCATGATCGGACGTGACGCGGACGAGGCCGACGAGGCGGCGTGGAAAAGGCTCGCTCAATTCTTCGCCGAAGCGCAGCTTCGCAGCATCATGGACGCCGCCGCGCTCGTGCTGTCTCGGGGGCTCATCGGCGAAGAGGCGCCGGTCGTCGGCGCAGGCGCCGGACGCGACGCCGCCGCGCGGCTCGCGGCCCGGCTCGAGCGGCCCTATGTCGCTTTCGAGACGCTGATCGAAGCGACGCCCGACGCGCGCGAGAGGGCGGCCGATTGCGCGCCCGCCGCCGCCCTAGCGCTCATCGCAGTGCGTCACTTCTCAGCGTAGAATTTATCGCGCGCCTCGATCAGCCAGGACCATGCCTCCCGCTCGCGCGGGCCGGCCGTCTTCTCGATCGCGATCGAAAGATAGGCAATTTCGGCGTCGATTTTTTCACGCGGCAGGATCTTCAGGCGCGTGATCAGAACGGCGGCTTCGAGCACGGCATTGGCGGCGCGATTCAGTCCCTCGAAGGGCGCGTGCATTTCGATGCGTCCGCTCGCGCAGTGGAGCTTCGGCCGCTCGACATGATCTTCAACATGCAACACGCTGAGCCGAGCGTGGGCCAGCGCCGCGGCAAGACGCGGCGGCTCGCCCGGCGCCGTCGGCTCGAGCGGCCAATCGCGCCGCCCGGTGACGAGGCCTGCGAAGACGCGCGGATCGTCGACATAGTTCACGACCGCGACGGGAACGCTCGAGAGATTGTCGAGCGTCGTCGAAGGCCGGAAGGGAGCGATGATCCATCCTCCCGCCTCTTCGATAAGTCCGAGAGGAGCGAGATGGGCACGGCCCGAGGCGTCGATTGTCGATACGACCACCTCCCGAATCATGGTCGCCTCTCATTTCTCATCTCCCGACTCCTTTCGCCGCAGCGTATGCCCAGCTTCGCGCAGCCGGTCACGATCCTCTTGCGGGCGGTCCGCGCCGACGCCCCAGTCGAGCAATTCATCCTGGGCGTAACGTTTGCCGAGCGTAAAAGCGATTTCGGCCTTGGTGAGCTCCGCGCCAAGATAGAAGGCGTGAGCGCCATCGGTCTCGACGCCAAGACGCGGAAACAGCGAGAATGCGTCGCGCGCAATATGATGACCATCACGATTATAGACATGGACGCCGTCGGCGCCCGTGGCGATGCGAAAATTGCGGTCGCGCACCTCGGCCGCCATTTCGGCGATCTCCTCGAGCGTCGACGGATAAGGAGCCTTGTCATGCAATTGCAGAAGCCCGCCGCCATAGCCCTTGGGCAGCGCGCCGTCTGTGGCCGCGGCGAACATGAGGCGGCGCGCGGCGTCATGCTCCTCGATGGTTCGGCGCGTATGCGGGCTGACCTGAACGGTCAGCACATTGCGGATTTGAAGTTCCGAGCAGAGGCCAAGGAGCACGCCCGTGAGTCCGCCGGAATCGACTTCGGTCAGCTCGGTCAGATTGCCCGTGCCCATCATCATCTCGGCGTCGGGCAAGCGGCGTCGCGCCTCGACGTAGCGGACGATCGAGGCCGCAAAGCCGAAGTGAATGGGGTCCAGAATAGGATCGATGATATAGCGCATGCCGCGCCGCTCGGCCGCCGCTGCGGCGCGCGCCAGCGAGTCGAGATCCTGCGGCGGCGAGCCGACAATGATCGGCGTCGTTCCCGTGTCCGCCGTGATGTCGAGCGTGCGTTCGTCGAGACTCAGGACAAAATCCGCGCCCGCCTCGACGCCGCGACGCAACTCCCCCGCGTCGAAGGAATCGACGCTGACTTTCAACCCCATGCCTCGTAGCGCGCGCACACTGTCCTCGAGGTGCGGAAACGGCGTGTCCGGCAGGCAGCCGAGGTCGATGACGTCGGCGCCGGCGGCGCGCAGTTTTTCGGCGCGCGCGCAGAGCGCGTCAACCGCAAGAGACGACGCATCAACGATCTCGGCGAAGATTCGAATGTCATAACGAGAAAGATCCGGCGCCTTGCCGCCGCGGCCGAGATACACGGGCAAATCGCTGATCTCGTCCGGCCCGCGGACCACCGGCGCGCCAAATGCGCTCGAAAGCATTTCGAGATTGCCGCGGAAGCGGCCGGGCAGGATCACGCGGTCGGCATTCAGCGGGCGCGACAGGCGCCGCAGGATGATCGCCTCCGTCATCAGCGCAGCGACCTTGACGCCGATATCGGCGATCTCCCACGCGAAAGGCGTCTCGCCCAATGAGCGCATCATGCGCTCGAGGCGCGGATAGGCGAGGCGCCCCGTAACCAAGAGAAGGCGTTCGCTCATGCCGCTCTCTTAAGACGATGGCCTTCAATGACGGCGGTCATGCCAAGCCCCTGATCGACGCCGACTGCCAACGGCCCTCGAGTTGTTCACGACGCTGCGCCGTGTCGCACTCTGCGCGCATCGGCGTTTGGAAAGGAAGGCGCCTCGACGGCGACCTCTACGCCCGGCGCTCCGCCGCCTGAAAAGATAGTCTTGGCGCCGCGCAATGCGGCGGGTCCGGCGATGGAGACCAAAGCGCCGCTTTCAGCGGCAAAACGCGGGAACAATGGATCGACGACGCCTTGCGCCGCAAGTTCGCCGAGCGAGACCGGCGGATTGACGTCGCAGGATTTGATGAGCACGATCTGCGAGGCCACAACGAGCCCGGCGAGCCAGGCGGCAAGACTGTCCGACGTCGCGTCCCATGACGCCGGGATGTCCGCGGCCGCAAGCGCAAGCTCCGAAGGACGCCAGACCGGAATGCTTTCTGCGGCGATCGCCGCCTTGATCTCGCGGAGCGACGACGCCGCAACGAACCGCCTCGAATGCGCCTCTATAATCGCGCCAAATTGCTCCATCGCGAGGAGAGCCATGCGATGGGCCGCGCCGTCGTCAAATCCCATGCGGGACTGGGCGGCGCGCACCGCCTGCGCGAAAGGGCCGCCTCCCGGAACAAGAATCAAAGGGCGCGTCGAGGCCGCGAGCGCATCAAGCCAGGCCTCGCGCTGCGGCTTCTCGGCGAGGCTGCCGCCGAGCTTGGCGACGATGAGGCTCAATGATCTCTTACGCTCCTCGAGCCTTTCGCAGCGGCGCCCTCGGCGGCCGGAAACAGCCGGTCGAGCGCGGCGATCTCGCTCGCGCGCTCGCGCCTGATCTCGACGCCGACCGTGCCTCGAATGACGTCGAGCTTTTCGACGCGAACGCAGACATTGACGACGCTCGGATGGGATAAGGCGGCGTCGGCGATCTCCCGCGCCACCGTTTCGATCAGCTCGATATGGCCGCGGCCGGTGATGATCTTGATCGCGTCTATGACGAGATCGTAGGAGAAAACGTCGCGCATGTCGTCAGCATTTGTGCGCTCGCGAACAACGCCGACGTCGATATTGAAGCGCACGTCCTGCAGCTTGCTGCGCTCGAACTCATAGACGCCGATCGAGCAGGGCACGACGAAGTCATGGACAAAAATGCGGTCCGTCTCGGTGCCCTCATTGGCCGGAATATAGCCGCGTCCGAGCAGCCGCCAGTCGACGCGCGATCCGTCGCCGGCAGGCAGCCGGCCGTCGACATGTGGAATGAGGTCGCGAATCATCGCGACCGCCGCCGGGTCGAGGGCCGCGCCTCGATCGCCGCCCCTGCACAGGCTGCCGCGAAAGCCGAGGTAGTCCGGCCGCAGCGGAATGAGGCGCGGAACGTCGGGCGCCTCCAGCGAGCCGGCAAGGCCGCAAAGCAAGCCGGCGGCGCGGCACCGCTCGACGAAGAGCGCGATGGCGGCCACGTCCATATGGTCGAGAAGGCGGCCCTGGCCTTTGATCGAGGTGTCGAGCATGGCGCCGGCGAAACCGGCTTCCGCCATCAGCTTCAGCATGTCGAAGTCAGGGCTTTGGTCCGCGAAGAGCACCCCGACGAGTTTTGTTCGGCCGGCGATTGTGGCGAGGGCGCGGATGGATTCCGTCCCGGCGCCGTCCGCCGGCAAGCCTAGCTTCACATAATCGGCGCCTGCGTCGGCAAGCCCGCGAGCCGCCTCGACGGCGGCTTCGGCAGAAGCGAAATCCTCGCCCGCCACCGCGCTGACAGGTTTGCGTCCAGCGACTACGGCGACAATTTCTTCGATGATCGGTCGATCGAGCGCGCCGAGCGCGCCTTTGGCCGGATCTTTCAGATCGATCATGTCGACGCCGCTCGCGAGCATAAGCTCCGCCTCGGCGCGGTTGACGACGCTCGCGAGCATCAAAGTCATCTCAATTCCTCCGGCGACGGCTGTGCGGCCATCGGGGCAAAAGCCCGCTGCAGCGCTTTTCCGCGCGCGAACGCGCCGCTCGCGGCCGCCCTGCGCATCGGGCGCCGCTTTATGAAGCGTCTCTTTGGCCAATCGGACGACAAAGCGCAAGTCGGCAAAGGCAAATCAGGGCGGTTCGGCCCGAACCTGCAAACGCGGCCTTTGGCGCAGCGTCATGGCGAGGCACTATAGGAAGCCGCGATACAAAGACAATCGGCACCCGCGGTGCGGCTGCGGCGCGGCGCTTCAGCCCGCGGCGCGCTGTTCGGCCCGGCCCTCGATCAGCCTGAGAAAATTCGCAAGGAGCCGGTGGCCGTGCTCGGTCAGGATCGATTCGGGGTGAAACTGGACGCCATAGGTCGGATGACGGCGGTGCTGCAGCGCCATGATCTCGCCTTCCTGCGACCAGGCCGTCGGCTCGAGCGGCGAGTGCGGATCGTCGATCTCGACGATCAGCGAATGATAGCGCCCGACATTGAGCGGTTCCGGCAGCCCTTGCAGAATGCCGCGACCACTGTGGCGGACGGCGCTCGCTTCGCCATGCATCGGCCGCAATGCGCGCGTCACGCGTCCGCCGAAAACCTGTCCGATCGCCTGATGGCCGAGGCAAATGCCAAGGATCGGCAGACGGCCGGAATAGCGGGCGACGAGCTGCATCGACATTCCGGCTTCATTCGGCGTGCACGGCCCGGGAGAGATCACGATCGCGTCAGGCGTTTCGTCCGGGGGCTCCGCGTCGTTGCGTACGACGACCGGCGTCTCGCCAAGCTCGCGCAGATAGTTCGCGACTGTATGAACGAAGGAATCGTAATTGTCGACGACAAGGATCATTACGCAAATTCCTTGGCGCCAAAGGCCTCGAAAATGCGCCGCGCCTTGTCCAGCGTCTCGACATATTCGCAGGCGGGATCCGACGCCGTCACGATGCCGCCGCCGGCCTGGACGACGCAGGCGCCGCCGCGAAAGCTTGCGGTGCGAATGACGATGTTCAGATCCATCGCCCCGTTGAAGCCGAGATAGCCGATGGCGCCGCAATAGGGGCCGCGCGCGTGGCCTTCGAGCTCGGTGATGATCTCCATCGCGCGAAGCTTCGGCGCGCCTGTGATCGAGCCGCCGGGAAAAGCCGCGGCGATCAGGTCAACCGGCCCGCAGCCTTCGGCGAGACGCCCGACGACGATCGAGACGAGATGATGCACCGTCGCATAGGTCTCCAGCCGGCAAAGCTGCGGCGCCTGAACAGTGCCCGGCACGCAGACCTTCGAGAGGTCGTTGCGCAGGAGATCGACGATCATCACATTTTCGGCGCGGTCCTTGCGGCTTTCGCCGAGCGCTTTCGTCTGCAGCATGTCGACCAGCGGATCGGCGAAACGCGGCCGCGTGCCCTTGATCGGCCGCGTCTCGACGAGGTCGCCGTCAACGCGCAGGAAGCGCTCCGGCGAGGCCGAGGCGATGGTGAAGTTCTGATGGTCGAGATAGGCGGCGAAGGGCGCCGGATTGACGCGGCGCAAGCGCCGATAGAAGCCGAAATGATCGAAGTCCGCCGGAACCTGCGCCTCGAAGCGCTGCGACAGATTGGCCTGGAAAATATCCCCGGCAAGGATGCGCTCGATCACCTCGGCGACCGCGCGTTCGTAGCTTTTGCGCGTGAAATTGCTGGTCCAGCCGGAAATGGAGATATTGCCGGTCGAGGCCGGCGGCGCGTTGGCGAGCGTCGCCTCGAACTGCAACGCGCGAGCCTCCGCGCGCTCGCGTCGCCTCGCCGGCTCCATCTCCGGCAGCCCGGTCGAGATGATGAAAGCGCGCCGCTCGTGAAAATCGAAAGCGACAACGACGTCATAAAGCCCGAGCGACAAGTCGGGAAAGGCGAGATCGTCGCGCGCGGGCTGCGGCAGTCGCTCGAGGCTGCGGCCGAGCTCATAGGAAAAAACCCCCGCAGCGCCGCCTTGAAACGGCGGCAGGCCCGGCAAGGGCGCAGTCCTGAACTCCGCCAGAACGGATTTGAGGCGCGCAACCCAGCCGGCGTCAGCCTCCCTGCCCTGGATGGTCGCAAATGGATCGGCGGCGATGAAACTGTAGCGGCCGAGGTTGTCATCGAGCATCGCGCTGTCGAGAAAGGTCAGGAACGGCAAGCGCCGAAAGGCGTCGGCCGCCGCGACCGGATCCCCGAAATCGATCTCGATGACGTGCATAGGTGCGCCCGTGAACCCTCGGCCAGCCGAAATAAAGCGCTCGCGCCCGCGGAGATCCGATCGGCGGCAATTTAGATGCTAAATGGAATTGCGCGGCCGTCCTTGCAATGGCCTTGCCAGCGTCCTCGGCGCAGCAGCCGCGCTCAAGCCGGTCGCGCTGCGACAGCGCCTGGCCGACGCGCAGCTCGCCGCAAAGGCGATCCTTGAAAATCCGGTGCGCGACGGACCTATTTGTCCTTTTTCGCCGGTCCGGGAGACTTTGCGGGCTCCTGGGGCTTTGCCGGCGGTTCCGACGGTTTCGGAGCGTCCTTAGGCTGAGGCGGCGCGGACGCGGGCTCGACCGGCCTCGGCCTGCCCTTATAGGCGTAGACGCATCGGGCGAATGCAAAGGGCGAAATCGAAACGGTCGGGTTCTGTCGCGCTACGGCTTGGTCAAACAAGGGCTTTCCTCCGACGCTCTGTACGCGGGCATGAGCGACCAGAAGAAGGCGCTTTGCAAGGAGCGTTTTACATCCCGATAACCAGTTATCGGCGACCGCGTCAACCGCGATCCCGAGTTGCGACAGTTTGACTGCCGCCGCGCCAGCCGCGGGCACAGACAAAAAATGCGCGACTCGGCTTGCGCGGCGTTTACGCCTAACGTAGCATCCCGTCATGCGTCGGAAGCGTCGGCGCGTTTGCGATCCTCTGTTTCGCCGCTCGGCCGCGCCAGGCTGTGGCGGACGATCCCTACCTCATTAGGAACATGACGCCTTCATCGCCCGCATCGACTTGTCCCTTGTCGCGGCGGACCGTCCGCGCGTCTGGCCGAAGCGCCCGCGTGCTCGCCTATAAGCGCCGCGACACGTGGACTGAAAACTAGAACGCCGCAGTCGTCCGACGAGGCTTAGCAGCGTCGGGACACGCGCGCTTGCGCCGCAAGCGACGCCGCGGCATTGAAGGAGGAAACATGGTTGAGGCCCGCATTGAGGGGAAGGCCGCCTCGCTCGCGGCGGCCGCCGAGCGATCGGCGGAGATTTTGTCGCGGGCGCGCTTTCCGGTCATCGCCGGCCTCGGCGCCGACGTCGCCGGGGCGCGCGCGGCGATCCTCCTCGCTGAGCGCGTCAGAGGCGCCTATGATCATATGCACTCCGACGAGATCTTTGCCGATCTCAATGTGACGCGCCAGGCCGGCGCGATGGTGACGACGCCAAGCGTCGCGCGCCTCAGGGCGGACGTTCTCCTCTTGATCGGCAACGATCTGACGCTGATCTGGCCTGAGCTGTTCGAACGGCTTGCTCTCGAGAAGGCGCCGCTCTATGCCCTTCAACCGGCGCCCAGAAAGCTCATCTGGATCGGTCCCCCGGCTGGCGCGGCAATCGCCGGCGTCGCCGTGGAGACGATCGAGACGCGGGACCTTCATGCGACGCTCGCGTCGCTTCGTGCGCGCGTCGCCGGCCGGCCGATCGCCGCTCCGGACGATCTGAAACAGAAGCTCGACGCCGCCGCGGCAATTTTGAATCAGGCGCATTTCGGCGTCGCCGTCTGGGGGAGCCGCCAGCTCGACAGCCTTGCCGTCGAAATGGCGACCGGCCTCATCATCGACCTCAACAAGACGACGCGATTTACCAGCCTGCCGCTCGGGAGGGCCGACAACGCGTCGGGCGTCGTGCAGACGTCCGGATGGAGCACCGGTTTTCCGGTGCGCACCTCGTTCGGGCGCGGCTTTCCCGAACATGACTCATGGCGGTTCGACGCCGCCCGACTGATCGAGAGCGGCGAGGCCGACGCCGCCCTCTGGATCTCGGCCTATGGCGCCGAAGCGCCGCCGTGGAAAAGAAAGGCGCCGCTCATTGCGCTCGCGCCGCATGGAACGCGGTTCCTGAACGAGCCACAAGTCTATGTCGAAATCGGGCGACCCGGCGTCGACCACGACTGCGTCGAATTCGCCCGCGAGGTCGGCGCCCTTGTCGCGCGCGAGGCCTCGCGCCCCAGCGAAAAAATTTCGGTCGCCGCCTTTCTCTCCAGCATCTCCCAACAGATCGGAAACGCCTGAATGCTGATTCTTCTGAAGGGCGGCCGCATCGTCGATCCCTATCATCAGCGCGACGAGATCGCCGACCTCTGGATCGAGGACGGCCGCATCGCCGCCGGCCCGCGCGGCCGCCAGCCGGACGCGACGCATGACGTCACGGGCAAGATCGTCATGGCCGGCGCGATCGACATCCACTCGCATATTGCCGGCGGCAATGTGAACACGGCGCGCCTGCTCCTGCCTGAACTGCACCGCGCCCGCATGGCGCCCATGCTGCCTCTCGGCACGGCCAAATGGTCGACCTATGAGACCGGCACCATTTACGCGGGAATGGGCTTCACCACAGTGGTCGAGCCGGCGGTCGCGCCGCATCAGGCGCTGCAGGCGCATCTGGAACTCTCCGACATACCGATCATCGACAAGGCGACGCTGACGATCCTCGGCAATGACGACTTCCTTCTCGGCCTCCTGCGCGACGACGAGAGCCCCGCGGCGATCGCCGATTACGTTGCGGCGACGCTCAACGCCACCAACAGCCTCGGGCTCAAATGCATCAACGCCGGCGGCGCCGAAGCTTTCAAATATAACGCGCGCACCTTCGGCCTCGACGACGTCGTGCCCTTCTATGGCGTCACCTCGCGTAAGATCGTCGAGAGCCTGCAGCAGGCGCTGACCGATCTCAAGGTGCCGCATCCGCTGCATCTTCATACCAACAATCTCGGCGTTCCCGGCAATGTCACGACCGCGCTCGCGACGATCGAAGCCGCCCGCGGTCTGCCGCTGCACCTCGCGCATCTGCAATTCTACGGCTATGGCTCCGAGGGCGAGCTCGGCTTTTCGTCGGCCGCCGCGACGCTCGCCGCCGCGGTCAACGCCGCGCCCAATGTCACCGTCGACATCGGCCAGGTGATGTTCGGCCAGACCGTCACGATTTCTTCCGACGTCCTGCGGCAATTCGCCGCGGCCGGCAGCGCCAACCCGAAGAAGTCGGTCATCATCGACGGCGACGCCAATGGCGGCGGCATCGTGCCGTACCTTTATCGCGAGGGTGATCTCGTCAACGCGATCCAATGGGCATGCGGCCTCGAGCTGTTTCTGCTCATTACCGACCCCTATCGCATCTTCTTCACGACCGACCATCCGAACGGCGCGCCTTTCACGGCCTATCCCGATATCTTCGCCCTTCTCATGAGCCGGGAGCGCCGCGCCGAGGTGCTTTCGCGCGTGCCGAAGGGCGTGCTCGCGCTCACGACCCTGCCGTCGATCGACCGCGAATATGACGTCAGCGACGTCGCCACAATGACACGCGCGGCGCCGGCCAAACTCTTCGGCTTCAAGGATCGCGGCCAGCTCGGAGAGGGCGCCGTCGCCGACATTGCGGTCTATTCGCCGGGCGACGATATCGCGAGGATGTTCCGCCACGCGCATCTGCTCTTCAAGGACGGCGATCTCGTCGTGCGTGACGGGCGCATCAGCCATTACCGCTGGGGCAAGGCGCTGAAGGTGACGCCCGCCTATGACAAGGCCATCAACCGACGCCTCAGCTCCTATTACGACCATCATTACGGCATTACGCACAATATGTTCGCAGTTCCCGCCCATGCTTTGCCGCACCCGGATCCGTTCAAGGAGGTAGCATGCGCCCGATGATCGCAAATGGCGTTCGCATCGACGAATCCTTCGCCGAAGCGTTTCCGATGCGCGGCACGGCCATCGTCCTCACCGCCCCCACGCTGAAATGGGCGCGGCAGGCGGCGACGACCATGACCGGCTTCGCCACTTCGGTCATCGGTTGCGGCGTTGAGGCCGGAATCGATTGCGAAGTGCCGCACGCCGAAACGCCGGACGGGCGTCCGGGCGTCCGCGTCCTTCTCTTTGCCATGTCGACCGACATGTTACAGACGCAGCTTGTCAATCGCATCGGCCAATGCGTGCTGACGTCGCCGGGCTCGGCCTGCTTCGCCGATCTCGACGGTCCCGACCGCCTCGCAATCGGCGACTCCCTGCGCTATTTCGGCGACGGCTGGCAGGTCTCGAAGAAATATCTCGACCGCCATTTCTGGCGAATCCCCTGCATGGACGGCGAGTTCCTGTGCGACGCGACGACCGGCCTCACCAAAAAGGCCGTCGGCGGCGGCAATCTTCTGATCATGGGCGCAAGCGTCGAGTCGACGATGAACGCCGCCGAACATGCCCTCGAGGCGATGAACGGCGTCGCCGGCGCCGTCATGCCTTTCCCGGGCGGGATCGTCCGCTCGGGCTCGAAAGTCGGCTCCAAATACAGTGGCGTTCCGGCCTCGACCAATGACGCCTATTGCCCGACCTTGCGCGGCGTGACGAAAAGCGTGCTCGACGAGGACGTCGGCTGCGTCCTCGAAATCGTCATCGACGGGCTGACGGAAAGCGCCGTGGCCGACGCAATGCGCGCCGGCCTCGCGGCGATCGTCAAGCTCGGGCCAAAGGACGGCGCCGTTCGCGTCGGCGCCGGCAATTATGGCGGCAAGCTCGGCCCCTTCCACTTCCATCTGAAGGATCTCTTGCCGTGACCCTCGTCCTCAGGCTCAAACACGAGCCCGATCAGCGCCTCGATCTTTCGCCGCTCGTTCCGCATCTCCTCGACGGCAAATCGGAAAAAGAAATCGCGGCGACCGAACTGCAGACCACGCGCGAGACGCGCACGGTCGGCGACGTCTTTTCAATCACGGCCGGAAGCGTCGAGGCGATCCGCTTCGAAGGCGGCTCGACCCGCCTCGACAATCTGGGCCATGGCCTCAAAAGCGGCGAGATTATCATTGAAGGCGCCTGCGGCCATGCCGCCGGACATGCGATGAGCGGCGGAAGCCTCGTTATTTCCGGCGACGCCGGTCCATTCGCGGGCTCTGGCCTCTCGGGCGGCCGACTCGAGATCAAGGGGAACGCAGGGGATTTTCTGGGCGGCCCGCTCGACGGCGAAATGGAGGGAATCAGCGGCGGCCTCGTCATCGTGCGCGGCTCCGCGGGGCAGCGCGCGGGCGACAGGTTGCGGCGCGGCACAATCATCATCGAAGGTCGGGCGGGCGATTATTTCGGCAGCCGCCTCATCGCCGGGACGCTCATCGCGGTTGGCGGCGCAGGGCGCCTGCCGGGGTTCCTCATGCGCCGGGGCACGATCGTTCTCGGATCGACCCCAACTTTGGCGGCGACCTTCGTCGATTGCGGCGTCCATCGCCTCGCCTTCGCCAGCCTCTTTTCGCGCCTGTTGGCGAAGGACAGCAAAGGCGCAGCCGATCTTCTTCGCAAACCGCTACATCGCTTCGGCGGCGACATGGCCGCGCTCGGCAAGGGCGAAGCCTTCTTTCCCGCCTAGGGCGTAGTGACGATTTACCTGGGCAATATGGCGATTGCGGCGAGGATGACAAAGCCCCGGTAGTTGGCGAGGAGCTTGCCATACCGGGTGGCGACGCGCCGGAACTGCTTCAGCGAAGCCGGCTTGGGGCTCCAGCAAGCGCAGCGCGCCCTGTCGTACGGGAGCGCGGCGCGGCGGTTGGATTTTGGTGGGATGACCGGCTCTGCGGCGCGGGCGAGGACAGCCTCGCGCAAGTGATCGGCGTCATAACCTCCTGAGCTTGCCGAAGGGGTCGGCAATGACCGCCTCGGGCTCAAGGTCTTCGATCAGCGCGTGCGCCTGCGTGATGGCCGCTGCCCCGAGCTGAACAGCAGTCGGACGGGATTGCCGAGCGCGTCCGTCGCAGCGTGAATTTTCGTGCTCAGGCCGCCGCGGGAGCGGCCACGGCCTTGTGAGCATCAGCCCCTTTGGCGATCCTGGCGCCGGCGGCGTGCCGATGAGCCCCAACGATCGTCGAGTCAATCATCAGCCACTCAAGATCGGCCTCGGCCGCGAGCGCTTCGAGAGATCCGTCCAGCGCGCCGCGCTCGATCCAGCGGTAGTAGCGGCGTTTCACCGTCGCCGAAGCGCTCAGGCAGATCGCGCCAGCGGCCGCCCGAACGGGCCATCCACAACAACGCGTCGACGAAGCGTCGTCGCAACGCGGTCCGCGCTGGCGAGCCCTGCCGCCCGGCGCAAGATCGCGCAACCGCTCCCCCTGATCGTCGCGCAGCGCGCCGACATCCCGAATCATCAAGGCCGACCTCCAAAAATCAGCCTTGAATCACGGAAAACCGCCGACGAGAATCCTCCCGACGCTGAAATCGTCACTACAGCCCAGGTAACAGAACTCCTCTGGGCGCGCCTTTCAGGAGTCATATTTGATATAGGCGAAGCGCGCGTCTTTTTCCGGCGTTCCTTCGAGCGCGCCGCCGGCCTTGCCCGGCTGCCAAGCGACCATCTCCTCGATCTTCTTCGCGAGCTCGAAATCCTTGTCCGTGATGCCGCGCGCATTATGGTTTTTGAGGCGCACCTCGACCCAGGCGTAGGACGCGGTGATGTCCGGATGATGCCATGCAGCCTCGGCAAGGTGGCCGACGGCGTTGATGACCATCAGCGTGCCTTTCCAGCTATGCGTCTTGTATTTGCGCCGAATCCAGCCATCTTCGAGATGCCAGTGCGGCAGTTCGGCTTTCAGCCTCGTCTCGACTTCCTGGTCGGGATAAACGTGCTCTTTCGGCTCGGTCATGGCGATGTCCTCGATGCTTTGGCGCGGCTCGGGTCGGCGCTGCCGCGCCAGCATAACCCTATTCTGCCCTCTTGTTTCAACTTTGGAGCGACGTCCATTGACCTTGAGCGTCGCACGGCGCTCAGAGCCTTGCCCCGGACCCAAAAACCGCAACGACGCCCGCGTTGAAAAGCCATGACAAGCAGCATGAAGATCGGACCGCGTGACGTTCTTCTCGCGGTTGATTTGCAGAACGACTTCTGCCCCGGCGGCGCTCTCGCGGTCCCGCGTGGCCACGAGACGATCGACGCCATCAATCGCCTCGCGGGGCGGTTCGAGCATGTCGTGGTGACGCAGGACTGGCATCCGCGCGGTCATAGCTCCTTCGCCTCGACGCATGGCCGCACGCCTTATGAAACGATCGAGCTGTCCTACGGGCCGCAAATTCTCTGGCCCGACCATTGCGTGCAGAATACCCTTGGCGCCGCTCTGCATGACAGGCTTCAAATCCCTCATGCCGAACTCATCTTGCGCAAAGGTTTTCATCCTGCGATCGATTCCTATTCGGCCTTTTTCGAGAACGACCGCGCAACCCCGACGGGCCTTGGCGGCTATCTGCGCGAACGTGGATTGACGCGCGTTTTCATCGCCGGCCTCGCTTTTGACTTCTGCGTGCGCTATTCAGCCGAGGACGCGAGGACGCTTGGCCTCGCGGCAATCGTCTTCGAGGACGCCTGCCGCGGAATCGACGTCGGCGGCTCGATGGAGGCCGCGCGCGCGTGCTTCGTAGATCGCGGCGTTGCGATCATCCGCGTCGAGTCGATCGCTTGACCGTTCGCGCGAATCGCTTTTCCGGGACTGTCCTTTTGAAGCCTATCATCCAAATTTCCAATCTAACCAAGACTTACGGGTCGGGCTTCGAGGCGCTGAAGCGAATCGACCTCGACTTTCATTCGGGCGAGATTTTCGCGCTGCTCGGTCCGAATGGCGCCGGCAAGACGACGCTCATCAACATCATCTGCGGCATCGTCAACCCGACGAGCGGCGTCATCCTCGCCGACGGGCATGACATCAAGCACGACTACCGCGCCGCGCGAGCAAAAATCGGCCTCGTCCCGCAGGAATTAACGACCGACGCTTTCGAGACCGTGCTCGCAACTGTTTCTTTCAGCCGCGGCCTGTTCGGCAAGGCGCCCAATCCGGCGCTCATCGAAAAGCTCCTGCGCGACCTCTCCTTGTGGGAGAAGAGGAATAATAAGATCATGACCTTGTCAGGCGGCATGAAGCGCCGCGTGATGATCGCCAAAGCGCTGTCGCACGAGCCCCGCATCCTCTTTCTCGACGAGCCGACCGCGGGCGTCGACGTCGAGTTGCGCCGCGACATGTGGGCGATGGTGCGTGCGCTGCGCGAGAAGGGCGTCACCATCATCCTGACGACGCATTATATCGACGAGGCCGAAGAAATGGCCGACCGCATCGGCGTCATCCGCAGGGGTGAGATCATCCTTGTCGAAAACAAGACCACGCTAATGCGCAAGCTCGGCGCAAAGCAATTGACCGTCACGCTGCAAGGCCGGCTCAAGAGCCTGCCGAGCGAGCTCGAGCCCTTCCGGCTCGACCTCTCGGAGGACGGCTCGGAGCTTGTCTACTCGTTCGACTCGAGCGCGGACGAGAGCGGCGTCGCCACATTGATGAAGACGCTTGGCGACCTCGGCATCGCCTTCAAGGATCTGAATACGCGCGAAAATTCGCTCGAGGACATTTTCGTGAGCCTGGTGAGGGAGCCGTCGGAGCCATGAATCTTTACGCCGTCCAGGCGATCTATCTGTTCGAGATGGCGCGGACCTGGCGTACGCTGCTCCAGAGCATCATCTCGCCCGTCATCTCCACCTCGCTCTATTTCATCGTGTTCGGCGGCGCCGTCGGCTCGCGCATGGCCGCGATCGACGGCGTCAGCTACGGCGCCTTCATCGTGCCGGGGCTGACCATGCTCTCGGTGCTGACGCTCAGCGTCGCCAACGCCTCCTTCGGCATCTATTTCCCGCGATTTGCCGGCACGATATACGAGATCCTTTCCGCGCCGGCCTCGCCTCTCGAGATCGTTTGCGGCTATGTCGGCGCCGCCGCCAGCAAATCCGTGCTGATCGGCGTCATCATTCTGATCACAGCGCGCTTCTTCGTGCCTTTCAACATCGCCCACCCCCTCTGGATGGCGGGCTTCCTCATTCTGACCGCGCTCGCCTTCAGCCTCGCCGGCTTCATCATTGGCGTCTGGGCGGACGGATTCGAGAAGCTGCAGCTCGTGCCGCTCCTCATCGTGACGCCGCTGACCTTTCTTGGCGGCACGTTCTATTCGATCGACATGTTGCCGCCGTTCTGGCGCAGCATCACGCTCTTCAATCCAGTCGTCTATCTCGTCAACGGCTTCCGCTGGAGCTTCTTCGGCGCCTCCGACGTCAGCGTCGGCCTCAGTCTCGCCATGACCTTCGCCTTTCTCATCCTCTGTCTCTGCGTGGTTTCATGGATTTTTCGCACCGGATATCGGCTGAGAAGCTGAGCGGGCGTCGTCTCCCTCGCCCTTGCGACAACTCTGGCGATAGGCGCGGCGCGCCGGTCCGCATCTTGCTGTGACGCTGCGCAATTCCTGGACCGCCGAGCGGCTGCGGGCCTGCAGGTTGGCGACCGCCAGGAGTGCGGCTTCGACATCGAGCCGGTCCGCGGCCCGGATCGGTTTGCGCGATCATGGCAAGAAGGTTGGCGACAATTGCCCCCGAGCGGCGGCGCTCTGAGGGCTCAAGCGCGATCCCGCATCATCGACATTCTCTGCCGACGTTTGATCGCCGCGCGATAAAGTGTAGCTTGCCGCGTCTCCAGCCGAGCGGATGCGCTGCATGCAAAGGACCTCGACCCACGCCGGCTTGCTTCCGCTGGCGCTTCTGTCAGTCGTCGCGGGCGCTGGCGCGTGGCTCGTCTGCGGCCTCTTTCGCATGGCGCTCGATGCGGCTGAGCGGTTTCGTGACGCATTGCCCGCGGCGTGGAGCGCCGAGCCGATCAAGGGCTGCCTTGTCATGATGGGTCTTGCGGCGGCCGCGGCGGCGGCGGCGGCCTTCATGGTGCGCCGCATGTCGCCGGTCGCGAGCGGCAGCGGCATTCCGCATGTCGAGGCGGTGATCGCCGTCGAGCTCCCTCCGGCGCCCTTCTCCCTGCTGCCGGTCAAATTCATCGGCGGCGTGCTGGCGATGGGCTCGGGGCTGGCGCTCGGCCGCGAAGGCCCTTGCGTGCAGATGGGGGCGACGCTCGCCCATCTTCTCGGCGCGCTGTTCCGGCGCGATTGGCCGGACCGGCAGGCGCTGCTCGCCGCCGGGGCCGGCGCGGGCCTCGCCGCCGCCTTCAACGCGCCATTCGCAGGGGCCGTCTTCGTGCTGGAGGAGCTGCTCAAGCGTTTCGACATGCGCAACGCGGTCGCGGCTCTCGGCGCCTCGATGAGCGCGATCGTCGTCGCGCGGCTGCTGACCGGCGCAGCGCCCGATTTTTCGCCCGCCGCGCTGCCGACGCCGGACGCGCGGGCCAATCTTCTGTGCCTCGGCCTCGGCGTCGCCGCCGGCGTGCTCGGAACGCTTTACAACTATCTTCTGCTCGACGCTCTCAACATCGCCGATCGCCTGAAGCTGTTGCCGGCGGAACTGCGCGCCGGGCTCGTCGGCGCCGCCGTCGGCGCGCTCGCCTGGTTCGCTCCGCCTCTCGTCGGCGGCGGCGATGGACTGACGCAAAGCCTTCTCGACGGCGCGACGCCTTTTGCTCTGCTGCCGCTTCTTTTCTGCATCCGCCTGTTTCTCAGCTGCGCCTCCTATGCGGCTGGAACCCCGGGCGGCCTGTTCGCGCCGCTTCTCGTGCTCGGCGCGCAGATCGGATTTTTCTTCGGCGCGCTGAGCTACCCGGGCGCCGCGGAGCCGAACGCTCACGCCATCCTGTTTGCCGTGGTCGGAATGGCCGCGCTTTTCGCCGCAGTGGTGCGGGCGCCGCTGACCGGCATGATCCTCGTCACCGAGATGACCGGCGGCGCGGTCGCCCTGCTGCCGATGCTCGCGGCCTGCTTTACCGCGATGGCCACGGCGATCATGCTCGGCGGCGCGCCGGTCTATGATTTGCTGAAGGAGCGAACCTTGCGGGGCGCAGCGAGCAAAGCCCAGGCCGCCGTCGAGAAAGCGGATGAGCACGCGCTCAAAGAACGAGAAAAGCGACGCTCGCCGCCGCCATGACCGGCGCGGCGAGAACGCCATTAAGCACCGCGCTCCAATAGAGCGCGCCCTGATTGGATCGACGCCAAGAACATTGAGAGCGAGGCCGAGCAGGGTCGCAACGGCGATGACCCCATAGAAGGCGCGCGCGTCCTGCCGCGCCGGTGATGAAGCCGGGATCGAGCGCTCTGGCGACTCGCCAGAGGACCGGCGGTTGCGATGTTTTGGGCTGGTCCTCGACGCCGTCGATCATTCCGGGCCTTGGCTGCTGGTCCACAGCGGTCGCGCCGCAGAATCGACTCGCTCAACGCTCGACCTGCGGAAGCGTTCGCCGGCCTGTTCAAGACCGCGCCCGAGGCGCCGCGCCGCGCTGTCTATCGCGAGCGGCGCGCCTTCGCCTATCGTCGCTAAAGCGCCGTCCCCGCTTCGCCGTCGCTGATCAGGAAGTTTGTCTGCGAGACGGCGCTCTCGGCGGGCAGCGTCCGCATGTCCGCCTCGTCTTTGAGGTCGACCCCGGAGAGCTTTCGGCGCCGCGCTTCGATCAGAAGATACATCAACCGGTGCGCGGCGGCCGCAAAGCTCTGACCATCCGGCCGCACATTCGAAATGCAATTGCGCGCGGCGTCGGTCAGGCCCACACGGGGAGCATAGGTCAGGTACAAGCCGAGACTGTCCGGAGAGCTCAAGCCCGGCCGCTCGCCGATCAGGATGACGACGATCTCCGCGCCGAGGATTTGGCCGATCTCATCGCCGATCGCAACCCTTCCCTGCTCGACCACGGCGACCGGCGCCACATGCCAGCTCGCCTCGACGAGCTTCGGCCGCACGGCCTCGAGCATCGACAGCACATGTTGATTGACCGCAAAGGCGGAAAGTCCGTCGGCGACGACAAAGGCGACGTCGAAGCCGCGCGCGCCCTTCGCTGCGAGCGTTTGCAGTTTTTCGCGCGAGGCATCGTCGAGACGCCGACCGAGATCGGGGCGTTGCAGATAGGTCGACCGGTCATGCGCGGCGCTGTGCAGCTCGACGACTGGGAAGCCGGCAGCCTCGAGCCGGGCGACGACGCTTTCTCGGTCCATCGGCAGATGCACGGCGTCCTTCGCGCGCGCATGGGCCAACTGGAAATCGAGCAGCGGCTTCGTCGGGATGCTCACCCCGGCGCGGCCGAGCGCGATCCGCGCCTGAGTGAAGCGGCGCAGGCCCTCCCAGGGGTTGGCGGCGACAAGCTTGCTCATGACGAACCCTCCAAGCCTGATCCGAAAAAGTGGATACGCTCTTTCGACTGTGCATCCGGCCACAAGAGTCAGGCGATGCGCGCCAGCGCCGGACGGAAAAGCGCCGAGAGACCTTCGCGCGGGCGGAGTTGCTCCTTTCCTTCGAACACGCCCATGCGGATGAGCCAGTTCTCGAACTCGGGCGCCATCCGCAAGCCGAGCACCTCGCGCACGTAAAGGGCGTCGTGGAAGGAGGTCGTCTGATAGTTCAGCATGACGTCGTCGGAGCCCGGAATGCCCATGATGAAATTGCAGCCCGCGGCGGGAAGCAATGTGAGCAGGGTGTCCATGTCGTCCTGGTCGGCCTCGGCGTGATTTGTGTAGCAGATGTCGCAGCCCATAGGCAGGCCGAGGAGCTTGCCGCAGAAGTGATCCTCCAATCCGGCGCGGATGATCTGCTTGCCGTCATAGAGATATTCAGGACCAATGAAGCCGACGACAGTGTTGATGAGCAACGGCTCGAACTTGCGCGCCACCGCATAGGCGCGCGCCTCGCAGGTCTGCTGATCGACGCCGTGATGCGCATTGGCCGAAAGCGCCGAGCCCTGGCCTGTCTCGAAATACATCACATTGTCGCCGACCGTGCCGCGCTTCAGAGCGAGCGCGGCCTCACGACCCTCGCGCAGCACGGCGAGGTCGACGCCGAAACTGCGGTTCGCCGCCTCCGTGCCGCCGATCGACTGGAACACGAGATCGACGGGCACGCCGCGATTGATCGCCTCGATCGAGGTGGTGACATGGGTCAGCACGCAGGACTGGGTGGGGATCTCGTATTTACGGATAACGCCGTCCAGCATGTCGAGCAGGGCGCAAACCGCCGAAACGCTGTCGGTCGCCGGATTGATTCCGATCACGGCGTCGCCGCTGCCATAGAGCAGGCCGTCAAGAATGCTCGCCGCTATCCCCGTTGGATCGTCCGTCGGATGGTTCGGCTGCAGCCGCGTCGAAAGGCGCCCCGGTAGGCCGATCGTGTTGCGAAAGCGCGTGACGACGCGGCGCTTGCGCGCGACGAGGATCAGATCCTGGACGCGCATCAGCTTCGAGACTGCGGCGACCATCTCGGGCGTCAAGCCAGGCGACAGCCTCTCCAGCGCCTCGGCGTCCGCTTCGGCGCCGAGCAGCCAGTTGCGGAAATCGCCGACGGTGAGGCTTGCGACCGGGGCGAAGGCGGCCGGGTCGTGCTCGTCGACGATCAGCCGCGTGACTTCATCCTCTTCGTACGGGACGAGCGCCTCGTGGAGGAAGGCCGCGAGCGGCGTGTCGGCGAGCGCCATTTGCGCCGCGGCGCGCTCGGTGTCGTCTTCCGCCGCGACGCCCGCGAGATAATCGCCCGATCGCGCAGGGCTCGCCTTGGCGAGCAGTGTCCTCAAGTCGGGAAAACTGTAGGTTCGCGTTCCTACATTATGCGCATAGGTCATCGCGCCGGCTCCGGTGGCAGGATCCCTTCGGCTTTGAGCTCTTCGGTCGATTCGATGAGATCGTCGATCGGAGCCTCCTCGCGGCGCTTGGCGGTGGTGAGGAAATATGCATAGCCGATCGCGAGCATCACGACAAAGATGACGAAGATCAGAAGATTGAAATAGATCATCGCGATCATGCAGACCGTCGCCCCGAACAGGGCGAAAGCGGGGAAGAACGGATAGGCGGGGGCGCGGAAGGGCCGGGCCATGTTTGGCTCGCTTTGCCGCAGCCTGAACAGGCTCGCCATGCTGATCATATACATCAGGATCGCGCCGAACACCGACATTGTGACGATGTTCGCAGTCAGAGGCTGGCCGCCGATCACGATGAGATCATCGCTGAATATCGCGAGAATGCCGATGGCGCCGCCGGCGAGGATCGCAATCCAGGGCGTCTGGAAGCGGGGCGCAATAGCCGCCAGAAAGCGCGGCAGATAGCCCGCCCGCGCCAGCGCGAAGATCTGGCGCGAATAGCCGATGATGATCCCGTGGAACGAGGCGACGAGGCCGAAGAGACCAAGCGCCACCAGCATGTGCAGCCAGCCGCTCTTTTCGCCGACGATGAATTTCATGGCTTGCGGAAGTGGGTCGTTGATGTTCGAAAGCTTGGTCCAGTCTCCGGCGGCGCCCGCGAACAGCATGACGCCGATGGCGAGGGCGAGCAGCGTCAATATGCCAGTAATGTAGGCGATGGGGATCGAACGCTTCGGGTCCTTCGCTTCCTCCGCCGCCATGGCGACGCCTTCGATCGCGAGGAAGAACCAGATGGCGAAAGGTATGGCCGCGAACATGCCTCCAAAGGCGGCGAAGCTGAACTGATCCTGGCCCGACCAGCCGCCCGTGACGAAATTCACCAGCGAAAATCCGGGGCTGACGACGCCCATGAAGACGAGCAGCTCAAAGATCGCGAGGAGCGTCACCACCAGCTCGAACGTGGCGGCGATGGCGACGCCGAGGATGTTGAGCGTCATAAAGACAAGATAGGCGCCCACCGCGGCGACCTTGGGATTGAGCTCCGGGAACTGCACGTTGAGATAGGCGCCGATGGCGAGCGCGATGGCCGGAGGAGCGAAGACGAACTCGACGAGCGTCGCCGCGCCGGCGAAATAGCCGCCGCTCGGGCCATAGGCGTGCCGCGCATAGGCGAAGGGGCCGCCGGCGTGGGGGATCGACGTGGTCAGCTCGGTAAAGCTGAAGATGAAGGTCGTGTACATCGCGGCGACGAACAGCGCCGTGACGGTGAAGCCGAGCGTGCCCGCGCTCGCCCAGCCGTAGCTCCAGCCGAAATACTCGCCTGAAATGACGAGGCCGACCGCGATTGCCCAAAGCTGCAGCGTGGTCAGAGTCTGTTTCAACTCGTGATGCGTGACGACGCCGACGTGATGTCCGTGTGCTTCCTCGCCGAGATGATGTCCGTGTGCCTCTTCCATGGCAGATCCTCCCAAGTAGACGCCCGGCTTGGCCAAGGTTCGAACTATTGAGAATGACAATGATGCAAGATGGAGATCGGGCGGCGCCCGCGCAACAGGTTTTCGAGCTGTCTAGCGCACTCGGCGAGGCGGTCGCGCCCATTCGCTGAGATGCGGCCGCAATTCGTCGTCCGGCACTTTGATCAAATCCTTGGCGAGCGCGCCACGCAGCTTGTCGGCGACAGGCTTGTAGAGCTCGTCTTGCATCTCGGCCAGAACGTGACTTGGCGCGACGAGGACGAGCTCGTGCGTCCGCCCGTGAGGACTTCTTGATCCATTGTCCGAGCCGCCTGGCGAAGCGCGTCTTTTCCGCCTCGTGCGGATCCGTGCGCAGCTCGGCGGCGTGGCGGGTCGGCGAGGCGCTCTCCCGCACCCGCCCGGCGCCGTCGCTCATGAGATCGGACGTGCGCAGGCGAGCGTGCTCAGCATCGAACCGTTCCCGCGTTTCGAGGACGAAATCCTCACGGGGCGTGACAAGACGCGCATGCTCGCCGTCCGCTATCACGATCCATAGTTTGATATGCTTGGCCATTGTCGTTCTCGCCTACATGCAGCCGTGAACGCCTTCGAACGCCATTGCTTTGGTCCTGCGCCTTGCCGCGCTGGAATGCAATCCGCGAAGTCGCCAAATGGCTGAAAGGGTCGAGCGCAGATAATGGCCGGCGCCGGCCTGGACGTCTCGGCGGGTCAGCCGAGCGAGGATCCAAGCTAAGCCCTGGTCGAGCTTCAGTTCGAATTAAGCATTTGGAGCGAAAAAGCCGCGCGACCGAAGATGTTTCGGCAATAAATTAACTGCGACGATTCGAGCATAGCTGTAACGGGCTCGGAGCGACGTCATGCTCCAGCCTTGCAGAGACGCGGATTTGAGGCTCGGGCGGATCGGGGCGCTTCCCGAAGCTTTGCGCCGCCAGCGTTTCGCCGTGCAAAAAAATGCGCGCGGATTGCGGACTCGCGCTCGACTGAAGGACGGCAAAGATCAGCCACAATTGAATTTCTTAATGGGCGTAAAGGATTAAGGCACAGCTTTGGCTGTCGCCGCGACTTTCAGCCGAGTCAGTTTTGCCATGAGCGTTTAGTATCTTGAGGGGTCCGAAGCATGAGCGAGCCAGTTAAGAGACGGCAGCCACTGATCGATCTGGACGAGTTCGAGCGCCGGATGCGCCGTTCCGACGCGTCGCCCGAAAGCGGAGGCCAGGCGATCGTCGATCTGCTGCGTCTCGTCGGCGCCGACGAGAGCGAGCCGGCGCGCCAGACCGTCATTTTCCAGCATCTGCGGGATGAGCCGTCCCGGTCCGCAGAAACAAAGCCGGAAGCCTTGGACGGGCGCGTGATCGACGGTGATTTCGCCAAGATCGAAGCAGCCTTGCTTCGCGCGGCGCACGAGGCCGGCGTTCTGCCGGAGACCACCGACGTCGCCAAGAAGGCGCATCGGCCCGATCCGGATCAATCCGAGCCTTATTCGCCCGAGCCGCAGGTCGAAAGGCCTGCGAAAGACGATCGGCCGATCGTGTTCTCCGCGCTTTCCGATGAACTGTCGGAGACCTTGAACGCTTCGGCGCCGGCCTTGTTCGCGACGAGAGACGAGCCCCGTCTGTCCGGCGACGAGGCGGCCGAAGGCCTCCTGCTCGTCGATGACGCCGCCATTTCGGGCGAAGCAGCGCTTGCCGATGAGGAGAAAAGATCACGTCGGCCGCTTTATATCCTGGCCGCGCTCGTTCTGGCCGGAGCAGCCGGCATAGCCGCAAGCTCTGCTTTGAAGCGGGAGAGCTCTCCCTCTACGCAACAGGCCGCGTCGCAGCCCGCCGAGATCAAGCCCGCCGGGACAGCGCCCGCGCCGCAGACCGCCGCCGCCGAGCCTTCGGGCGCGTCTACGCCGGAACAGACCACGGCGTCGGCAGAGACGAAGAGCGGCCCCGAGAGCGCCGCTTCTGCGCCGGACGCCTCGCCTCGCGTCATTTCGCTCGGCGAGGCGGCCGCTCCGGCCGCCGAGACCGTCGCGCCCGCGACCCCTAGCATTCTGGCTCCGTCTCCGCTCGCCCGCACGACCACGCTGGCCGAGGCTGCCGCGACTGCGGTCGCCGAGCCGAAAACGGTGAAGACCGCGGCCGTGCGGCCCGATGGCTCGCTCGTCCAAGCCCAGCCGGCGGACGCCGTCGAGCCAACGGCTACGGCCGCGCAGGTCAAGGAAACCGCGGCAGCCCGCGCCAAGCCGTTGGCAAAGGACGTGGCCGCTAAAGCTGCGGCCAAGCCAGCTCCGGCGAGCGCAGCATCGACGGGCTCGACGAAGACGGCCGCTCTGCCGCCGCCGCGTCCGGCCACAATCGCCAAGAACGCGGCGGCAAAGCCGCCCGGCTCGGCCAAGACCGCCGCTCTCGAACCGGGCGTCCACGCCAAAGCTTCCGCCAAGGCTTCCGCCAAGAAGACCGAAGCCCCGCTGGACATCCAGGCGCAAGCCGCGCCTGCCCCCGCGGAGCAACCGGCGGCGCCCCAGCCGGCCGCGCCGAGCGGACCTCTTGCCTTCGTCGATACGGCGATGAACTCGATCACCGGCGCGACGAGCAAGCTGTTCGACTGGGGCCACAACACAACGGGCCCACACAACTGACCGCTGGGCGCGCCAGGACGCAGCGCGTGCCCGCCGACCTTGGCCTATCTTGACCATTGGGGCGCCGCCGCATATGGCCGCGCCGCCAAAATGGAACTCCGGACAAGCATGATCGCTGCGGCGATCATGCTTTTTTTCGCCCTGGCGCCGGAAGCATCGACAACGGCGGCGCGACACCCCTCCCCCGAGGCCTTCGATCCGAAAACCGGGCGCAGAGCCCGGCGCGATGCGCAAGCTGCGCCGACGGCTCCCGTCGCGGCTACGCGGACGCCGAAATTCGGAGACTCTTTCCAAGCAACGGCGCATGACACAAGGGAGCGGGTGGCCGCTCCAGCTTTTTAATCACCATCATGGACGACACGACCCAGGCCATGGCCGGGGCGCCAAACAAGACTCCCTTGCTGCGGCAGCGCAACTTGCAGCTTTTCATCGGCGCGCGCATGGCGATGGCCTTTTCTCTGCAGATGCAGCGCGTGGCCATCGGCTGGTCTGTCTATGCGTTCACCGGCGATCCCTTGAGCCTCGGCCTGCTCGCGCTCGTCGAATTTGTTCCGGCGGTCCTTTTCGTCCTGGCGACGGGCCATGTCGCCGACCGGTGCGATCGCCGGCATGTGGTGGTCGTTGCCGCCGCCGCGCAGACTTTGGCGTCGATCGCGCTGCTGTCGGCGGTTCTCGGCCCCTCGCCGAAGCTCTGGCTTATCTACGTCATCACTTTCGTTCTCGGGACGGCGCGTTCTTTCTCGCAGCCTGCGCTCTCGGCGCTGTTGCCGGATCTCGTCGATCTCAATGATTTCTCCCGCGCCGTGGCTTTGTCGAGCTCGTCGCTCCAGACCGCCATGATTCTCGGCCCGGCGGTGGGAGGATTGCTGCTCGCCTGGAACGGCGCGGCCTTGTTCGCCTTGGCGGCGGCGCTCAATGCAGCCGCGGCGCTGATGATCGCAGGCGTCAAGGCTCGTCCGGCGCGTGACGTCGCGAATAAGGAAACCGGACTGAAGAACCTTCTCGCCGGCTTCTCCTATCTTCGCGGCAATCGTTTTCTGCTCGGCGCCATCTCGCTCGACCTGTTCGCTGTGCTGTTTGGCGGCGTGACCGCGCTTCTGCCGATTTTCGCCCGCGATATTCTGCAGGTCGGCCCTACAGGCCTCGGCCTCTTACGCAGCGGTCCGGCTATCGGCGCCGTCGCCGTCGGTCTCGTCCTCGCACGCTTTCCGCTGCGCCGGAACATCGGCGCGATCATGCTCTCATCGGTCGCGGGCTATGGAGTGGCGACGATCCTCTTTGCGCTTTCGACAAGACTGCAGCTCTCCCTCGCCGCGATGATTGCGCTTGGCGGCTTCGACATGGTGAGCATGGTCATCCGCCTCACCATGGCGCAGATCGGCGTGCCGGAAGCCATGCGCGGCCGCGTCAGCGCCATCAATTATGTTTTCATCGGCGCCTCGAACCAGCTCGGCGATTTTGAGTCGAGCGTCGCCGCCTCTTTGCTTGGCGCGGTCGGAGCGTCGATCTTCGGGGGCTTCGCAACGCTCGCCGTCGTCGCCTTCTGGGCTTGGCGCTTCCCGGAGCTTCGCAAGGCCGATCGCCTCGGATGACGCAAGCGGGGCAGAAAAGAAAATTCATCTATCGACGCGCCGGGCCCCCGCGCTTACATAGCGGTTCGGACCAAAGCAACCGGCCGGGCGGAGTAGCCGATGGGAAGTCACAAAATGCCGAGATTGAGCAGGGCCGGCGTTCGCACGACGCATTGGAATATCAAATCCATCGTCTCCGAGTTGCGCGACATCCGCGCCAAGGATCATGAGCGGCGCGCCGGCCCTGTCCGGCTGCCCTCGCGCAAGGCGCTGGCGGACGTCATGGAGGGCATTGCCGCCGCTTTGTTCCCCCATCGCCTCGGCCAGCCGGACCTCGCCGAAGACGCCGTGGATTTCTTCGTCGGACACACGCTCGACTCGACGCTGGCGGAACTCGAAAGGCAGCTCAGGCTCGAATTCGAATTCGAATTCGACTCCGGCATGGCGCCTTACGTCGATGGGATGTCCGATCTCGCAGGCGGCGTCGTTTGCGCCTTCGCCAAGCAGCTGCCGAACGCCCGTGCTCTGCTCGACACCGACATTCATGCGGCCTTTGACGGCGATCCGGCCGCGCGAAGCATCGACGAGGTGCTGATCTGCTATCCTGGCGTCACGGCGGTCATCCATCACCGGATCGCGCATATTCTCTACAAGCTCGGTGCGCCCCTTCTCGCGCGGATGATCGCGGAAATCGCGCATTCCGCGACGGGGATCGACATCCATCCGGGGGCCGAGATCGGCGAGCGCTTCTTCATCGACCACGGCACCGGCGTCGTCATCGGCGAGACGACCATCATCGGGCGGAATGTGCGCCTCTATCAGGCCGTGACGCTCGGGGCGAAGCGCTTTGCGACGGACGAGCACGGCGCTCTCGTTAAGGGCGGCGCGCGCCACCCGATCGTCGAGGACGACGTCGTCATCTACGCCGGCGCGACCATCCTCGGTCGCATCACCATCGGCCGCGGCTCCTCGATCGGCGGCAATGTCTGGCTGACGCGCAGCGTGCCTCCCGGCAGCTCGATCTCGCAGGCTCAAGTCCGCAACGAGGATTTTCACGACGGCGGCGGAATCTGAGCAAGGCGAAAACCTGCGCTCTGCGCCCGTCAGCTCAATGATTGCTGAGGTAGAGAAACCGACCCCAAAGCAGGAACGCGCAGACAGCTTCCTGACGCTCGTGGTTGGTCACAGGACCCGAAACATCACCAGCGCGTCGACAAAACCGTGTGTCGGATGCCGAAAAGCGAGCGGCAGGCGGGCGAGGATTTCGAAGCCCAGCCCCTGCCAGAGCCGCACCGCTCGCTCGTTCGTGCTGACGACGAAATTGAACTGCATCGCGCGGTAGCCGCGCGAGCGGGCATGCTCAAGCGAATGCACGCACATGCTCCGCGCCACGCCTCGTCCGGCTGCGGCTTCAGCAGTCATGTAGCCGCAATTGCAGACATGATCGCCGCCGCCCGCATGGTTTGGGCGCATGTAGTACGTGCCCAGGATTTGCCCGTCGTCCTCCGCAACGAACGTCTCGCGGTCCCTTCCCGTCCAATAGGCCAGCGCGTCGGCCTCGCTCATGTCGCGAGGGAGCGCATAGGTTTCTCCGGCCTTGATTATGGGACCGATGATCGACCAGATGGCGGTCTTCTCGTTGTCCCTCGCAGGCCTGATCAGCATAAGACGCCTCCAGAAAAGGGGGGGAAGCGTTAGGCGAACGCTCGTCGCAAGTCCAGACGCAGGTGGCGGAACCAAGCGCAATGGATCGAACCCCTGCCTTCCTCGGGGCCGCAATGCGCCCCTCTCGCGATGCGAGACGAACCCCTGAAGTTCGGCCTTTCGGAACGCTTTGACCATCTCTGCCCCCCATGCAAGAGTTCGCGTCGTAGCGCCCTCGAAGAGGTTCAGCCATGGCCGCCGCCCCTGATTATGTTCTCGGCCACTCGGATCCGGAACTCGAGCGCCTGCAATTTCAAGCGCGCCTCATCGCCGGCGTGACCCGCCGGTTGATTCGCGAAAGCGGCGTCGGGCCGGGGATGCGCGCGCTCGATCTCGGCTGCGGCGTCGGCGATGTCTCGATGCTGCTCGCGGACGCGGTCGGCGAATCCGGCGTCGTCGTCGGCATCGATCGCGAAGCGCGCGCGATCGAGACTGCGCGAGCGCGCGCTGCGACGGCAGGCTATCGGCAGATCGATTTCGCCGTCGGCTCCGACGAAGCAATTCTGGAGTATCCGCCGTTCGACGCCGCTTTTGGCCGTTATGTTTTGATGCGTCAGACCGATCCCGCGGCGATGGTGCGTCGCGCCGCCTCGGCTGTCAGGCCCGGCGGAATCGTCGCTTTCCATGAACTTGTGCCCTACAATCCCGGCGGCGATCTGTTCGTTGGCGATCTCCATCGCCAAGTCTTCGAGGGCGTCGCCGCCGCCTGCCGGGCGGCGCTGCCGAGCCACGACGTCGGCCTCCGGCTGGTCGCCTGTTTCGAGGAAGCGGGGTTGGGCGAACCGCAAGTCATCTGGGAATCGATCGCCGGCGGCCCGTCGTCGCCGATCATTCAATGGTTGGCCATGACCTGCCTGGCTTTCTTGCCAGTGATCAAGCGACTGGGCCTCGACGACGCGATCGGCGATCCCGCGACGCTGGAGACGAGGCTTGCCGCGGCGGCGAAGGCCTCGCGGGCGCAACTCGTCTCGCCGCCGCAAGCCTGCGCCTGGGCCAGGCGCGCTGGCGACTAGCGAGCGGGGCCGCTGGCTGCGGCGGATACAGAGTTCGGGGGAGATCCATGGGCAAGGTGATCGCCGCTTCGGCCTATAGCTCGGGCCGCAAGATCGCGGACATCGCACTTGAAAATAGCGGGGAATGGGCGACGCGCCCCGGCCATTTCGTGTGGATCGGCATCGAGGCGCCGAGCGAACACGATCTGCGACAGCTGCAGGCGCAATTCGGCCTGCACGAGTTGGCGGTCGAGGATGCGCTCAACGCGCATCAGCGGCCCAAGGTCGAGATCTATGGCGACACCACCTTTCTCGTGCTGCGCACCGCCTTCCTGATCGACGGTCATGTCGCGCTGGGCGAGACCGAGATGTTCATCGGCAAGGGCTATGTCATATCGGTCCGCCACGGCGCCTCCGCGTCCTACGCAAGAGTGCGGAAATGCGCCGAGGCGACGCCGAAGCAGCTGAGCCACGGCGAAGACTACGTCGTCTACGCGATCGTCGATTTCATCGTCGACAATTATCTGGTCGTTGTCGAGAAGCTCGCGGCCGAGGTGGAGGCGCTGGAGGACCACGTTTTGGAGCCGCTCGACGAGACGCGCGTCGCCCGCATTTACGAGCTGCGGCGCGAGTTGCAGAAGCTGCATCTCGTGGCGGCGCCCGCGGTCGAGGTCTGCCGACGGCTGGAGCATACTGAGCTGCCCGGCATCGACAGCGACTTCCGGCCTTACTTCCGCGACATCGGCGACCATGTGAATCGCGCGCTGGAGCAGATCAACGCCTTGCGCGAAATGTTGGGTTTCGCCTTCGAGGCGGGCCTTCTCATGGAGTCCTCGCGCCAGGGCGCGATCGGCCGGCGGCTCACCGGCTGGGCCGCAATTTTGGCGGTCCCCACAGCGATCGCCGGCATCTATGGCATGAACTTCAAATTCATGCCGGAGCTCGAATGGCAATACGGCTATTTCGCCGTGCTCGCTGTAATCGCCGGCTCATGCTTCTATCTGTTCGTGCGCTTCCGCCGGGCGGGGTGGATTTGAGGGCGGGCGGCCGCCGGAGCCCCGCGCCGTTGGCGGCAATCATGTTAGCGACGCCTCAGGCAAGGGGCTCGGGAGACGAGGCGAGCGCCGAGGAGCGGGCAAATGCCAAGTGAAGGTACGCGGACCATCAAGGATAGAGCCCTGAGCGAGGCGAGGAAGTTCGCCGTGATGTTCCTCTATCTCTGGGTGGTGCTCAGCCTCTTCGCGCTCCACAAGTATGTCATTGTGGAGGACTCGGAGCTGGCCGTTAACCTCGGCTTCGCCTTTGTCAACGCGTTGGTGTTGGCCAAGGTCATGCTCACCGCCGAGGTCTTGCGGCTGGGGGATCGGTTCAAAGGAAGGCAGTTCGCCTATCCGATTGCCTACCGGTCGGCGATATTCGCCCTCCTGTTGATCGGCTTCAGCGTGCTCGAGGACGCAGTCAAAGGAATGTGGCGGGGTGAGACATTCGTCGCCAGCATCGAAGGCATCGGCGGCGGGCGGCTCGGCGGCATCGTCATCGTCGCGGCGATCATGTTCGTCGTGTTGATTCCGTTCTTCGCCTTCAAGGAAATCGCCGGACACATCGGCGAAGATAAATTGTATGAACTCTTTTTCGTGCGGCGGACGCAGTAGGATTCGCCTTTTTAGCGGCTTGCCCATTCAGCTTCAGCCGTGATCCAGGCGGCTATCTGCGGATATCTTCGCGCATTGCCAAAAACAAAGCTTCAAACGCCTGCGCGCGATTTTTGCTGTAGACGTCTGCGCTCGTCTCTATGTAGGCTTGTGCGGCTTTGATCACCTCGGGGCTGCCAAACAGTTTGCAACGGTTGGTCCAGTTTCCAAACGCCTTGGCGGTTTCTTGCGATGGATGAATATCGCATTGGTGCATCGCTTCAATTAATCCCAGGTAAGTTTCGCGCTTTGCTTGATACAAGCGATCATCCGCCTTCGACCTATTCGCGAGAAAATAGTCAACGACTCCCTTGAGCAGAGAGCCGATACCAAGTCCGCCAACCAGCGGTAGGAGCCAATCCATTGGTAATGTTCGCCCACGTTCGTTTTACAATGGCGGCAAAATTCCCAATTTTCAGCGAAGCGTCCGCCGCTTCGCCGCACCTGCTGACGATCGAGGCGTGCGCGTAGGAAGCTGCGCTATCTCCGGTCCGGCCTTTTCTTCGGCGATGCGGATGTCATATAAGCCCTCAATCATTAAACTCCCGTCCGGCGCGCACCTCTTTCACATAGCCGGCGCGGATGGTGAAATCGCCGAAATGCTCGCCCGGCGCGCGGTCGCGCGCGTAATGCGCCGCGACCTCGCTGACGGCGCCCAAAATCGCCTCCTCGCCGACGTTCTCGAGGTACATCTTGTTGAGGCGCTGGCCGAAAAAGCCGCCGCCGAAATAGAGATTGTATTTGCCCGGCGCGCGGCCGGTCAGCGCGATCTCGGCGACATAGGGGCGCGCGCAGCCGTTCGGGCAGCCGGTCATGCGGATGGTGATCGGCTCCTTCTCGAGGCCATTGCCCGCCAGGATTTTTTCGATCTTGGTGACGAGATCCGGCAGATAGCGCTCGCTTTCCGCCATGGCGAGGCCGCAGGTCGGCAGCGCGACGCAGGCCATGGAGTTGAGCCGCAACAGGCTCTGATCGTTGCGCTGGTCGAGGCCGTATTCCTTCAGAATGGCGGCGATCTTCGGCTTCTGCTTGGCCGGAATGTCGGCGATGATGACATTCTGGTTCGGCGTCAGGCGGAAGCTTCCCCGATGAACTTCGGCGACCGCACGCAGCCCGTCGAGCAGCGCAAGCCCTTCGCGATTGACGATGCGCCCGTTCTCGATGAACAGCGTGAAATGATGCCTGCCATCCTCACCCTTCGCCCAGCCGAGCGCGTCGCCATTCGTCGAAAATTCGAAAGGCCGCGCGGGCTCGAGCGGAAAGCCCATGCGCCGCCCGACCTCTTCCCTCACCCAATCGACGCCGAGATCGTCAACCGTATATTTGAAGCGCGCATGCGCGCGGTCGACGCGGTCGCCATGATCGCGCTGAATGCCGAGGACGGCGTCGGACGCGGCGAAGAGCTTGTCGGCCGGAATATAGCCGATCACGTCGGCGAGCCGCGGATAGGTCTCGGGCGCCTGATCGGTGCGGCCCATGCCGCCGCCGACCGCGACGTTGAAACCCTTGAGCCTGCCGTTCTCGGCGATGGCGATGAAGCCGAGATCCTGCGTGTAGACGTCGATGTCGTTGATCGGCGGAATGACGAAGCCGATCTTGAATTTGCGCGGCAGGTATTGCTTGCCTAGGAAAGGCTCCTCGGGTTCTGACGAGGCGACGCGCTCCTCGCCGTACCAGATCTCGTGATAGGCGCGCATATTGGGCAGCGCGTGGTCGCTGAGGCGGCGCGCCGCGTCATAAACTTCCGCATGCAGCTGCGAGAGGTTTGGGTTGACCGAGGCCATGACGCCGCGCACGACGTCGCCGCAGGCCGCGATGGTGTCGATCAGAATCCCGTGCAGACCGAGAATCGTCTCCTTGAGGTCGGCCTTCAGCACCCAGTGGAACTGGAAGGTCTGGCGCGTCGTCGCTCGCAGCGAGGAACTGCCATAGGCGCGGGCGAGCTCGTCGAGCTTCAGCCATTGCTGCGGCGTCACGACGCCGCCCGGAAGCCTGAGGCGGATCAGGAAGGAATAGGCGGGTTCGAGCTTCTGCCGGCGGCGCTCATCGCGGACGTCGCGGTCGTCCTGCACATAGATGCCGTGGAACTTCATCAGCTTGGCGTTGTCATCGCCGCTGACGGCGCCGGTGATGGCGTCGAGAAGCCCTTGGTTGATCGTGCCGCGCAGCTGGTCGCTGCGCACCTTCATCCGCTCGTCAGGGCCTAGCTTGTCGAGAGGCTGTGACAGATCGTGGCTGCGGTCCGGGTGGGACAGGCTCTTCGTCATCCCGAAATCCTCAATAGACGTCGCGCTGATAGCGATGAGCGGCGGCAAGCTCGCGCACATAATCCTCGGCCATCTCACGCGAGCGCGCGCCATGCGTCTCGACGACCGAGATCAGCGCCGCGTTCACGTCGGGCGCCAGCTTCGCCGCGTCCCCGCAGACGTAGAAATGGGCGCCCTCCTCGAGCCACGCAAACACCGCGGCGCCGCGTTCAAGGAGGCGGTGCTGGACATAAGCTTTATTCGTGCGGTCGCGCGAGAAGGCGACGTCCATGCGCGAGAGGATCTTGTCCTTGAGGAATTGCTGCCACTCGATCTGATACAGGAAGTCGCTGCGGAAATTGCGCTCGCCGAAGAAAAGCCAGGACCGGCCTTGCGCGCCGCGCGCCTCGCGCTCCTGCATGAAGGCGCGGTAGGGCGCGACCCCGGTGCCGGCGCCGATCATGATGATCGGAACGTCATCGGCCGGCAGGCGAAAATGCGGATTGGACTGGATATAGACGGGCGCTATGGCGCCGGGCGACGCCTGATCGGCGAAAAAGCTCGAGGCGACGCCGGCGCGCGGCTCGCCATGCAGCTCATAACGCACGGTCGAGGCGGTGAGATGCGCCTCGTCGGGATTAGCGGCAAGGCTCGACGCGAGCGAATAGAGGCGCGGCTGCAGCGGCCGCAAGCCGGCGATGAAAGCCTCGGCGGAGACGCCCGGAACCGGAAACGCGCGGATCACGTCGATGATATGGTGGCCGCGCAGATAGGCGGCGCGCTCTTCCGCCTGCGCCTCGCCGATCAGCCGCCTCAGCTCGCCCGCGCCCGAAATCTCGGCCCAATGTTCGAGAAAACGCGGCGTCGCGGCGGTGATCTCGAATTTCGCTTGGAGCGCTTCGCCGAGAGGCGCCTCGCCGCCCTTGAGCGAGAGCGGCGCCGCGGCGTCGAGGCCGAGGACCCCGACGATCCTCTCGACGAGAGCGGGATCGTTGCGCGGCGCGACTCCGAGCGCGTCGCCGGGCTCATAGGCGAGCCTCGAATCTTCGAGCGAAATTTCGATATGCCGGGTCTCCTTGGTCGAGCCACGGCCGGTCAGGACGAGATTTTCGATGACGCTCGCCGGAAAGGGACTACGCTTGTCATAGGCGGCGGGCTTAGGCGCGGCGCCGGTCAGGGCCCGGGCGATCGCCCGCTCGGCCGATTTGCCCTCGCTGAGGGCGAGCCGGGCCAGCGCGTCGGCGATCCAGGCGGCGGCGGGCTCGTCGTAATCGACGTCGCAGTCGACGCGCGGCAAAAGCCGCTCGGCGCCGAGCTCCTCGAAGCGGCGATCGAGCCTCTTGCCCGCCTCGCAATATTTCTCATAGGTCGAGTCGCCAAGCGCCAGCACGCCGAAGCGCACGCCTCGAAGCGCCGGCGCCTTGCGGCCTTCGAGAAATTCGAAGAAGGCCACGGCCGGCTGCGGAGGATCGCCCTCGCCATAGGTGCTGGCGACGAGGAGAATGTCCTGCTCTTCCTTCAGCCGCCGCGGCTTGTAGTCGGCCATGTCGACGACGGCCGCTTCGAGCCCGAGCGCCTTGGCTTTGGCCGCAGCGGTCCTGGCCAGGGCGGCGCTGTTGCCGGTCTCGGACCCGTAGAGGATCGTCAGCGTGCGCGCGGACGGCGCGGCGGCTGTGGCCGGCGCGGGCGGCGGCGCCGAAAGAACCCCCGAAGCGGCGAGCGCCGCAGCTTCGGCGCGGGCGCTTTCGACCCCGGCGAAATAGCCGCTGAGCCACAAGGCCTGACGCGGGCTCAGCGTCGCCGCGAGAGCGTTGATCTGCTCCCATTGCTCGGCGTTCAGGTGGCCGGGGCCGGGAAATTCGGAAGGGTCCACGCGTTGCAATTTGCCGTCCTGATTTAAACGCAAAATTTCTGTTATTTGCGCTAATTTGCAGATTTGTTCTGTCAGTTCTTCTCTTATCGACGCGACCGGCCGAATACAAGACGATTATCTGACTTCCTGCGCCGAATCCATCATAGCGCCCAGCCGCGGGCCGCATGGTTTGGGGCGATCTTTGTGCCTCCACAGCCGTCGATCCTGGGGTGAAATCCGCGCTAAATCCGCGCTTCGATCCCTTGTCAATGAAAGGTCCATTGAGTACGCTCGACGCGGGGTTCGTGCGCTTCCAGTGAAAATATAAAAGCCTGCTCAAAGAGTTGTCGAAGACAAGACAGCCCGGCGAAGCTTCGCAGGCGCGCGAGGAGCCGCATCGCTTCGCGCGAATGAGATGGCGGCGCGGAAGTCCAGCCGCCCAAACACACGCGACGGGCAGATCAAGCCTGATCGCATTGGGAGGGAAAACCATGTGGCGGCAGGTTTACGATCCCTTCAATAATGCCTTTCTGTCGACGCTCGTCGCATGTCTGCCGATCGTCACCCTGCTCGGGCTCATCGCCTTCACCAAAACCAAGGCCCACGTCGCGGCGCTGACCGCGCTCGCGGTCGCTTTCATCGTCGCCGTGTTTGCCTTCACCATGCCTGCGCGAATGGGCGCCGAAGCGGCGTTTCTCGGCGCGCTGACCGGCCTTTTCCCGATCGGCTGGATCGTGCTCAACGTCATTTTCCTGCATCGCTTGACGGTCGAGAACGGCTCTTTCGCCATTTTGCAGAAGTCGATCGCCGGCGTGACCGCGGACCGACGATTGCAGCTTTTGCTCGTCGCTTTCTGCTTCGGCGCCTTCTTCGAGGGCGCGGCGGGCTTCGGAACGCCGGTCGCCGTCACAGGCGCCATTTTGATCGGGCTCGGCTTTTCGCCGCTCGCGGCGTCCGGTCTCTCACTCATCGCCAATACGGCGCCGGTCGCCTATGGGGCGCTCGGCACCCCGATCGTCGTCCTTGGCCAGGTCACGGGGCTCGATCCGATCGCGCTCGGCGCGATGGCCGGCCGCCAATTGCCGTTTTTCTCGGTCATGGTTCCGTTCTGGCTGATCGTCGTTTTCGCCGGCTGGAAGGGGATGCTCGAGATCTGGCCGGCGGTGCTGCTTGCCGGCGTCGCTTTCGCCGTGCCGCAATTTCTGGTGTCCAACTATCACGGGCCGTGGCTCGTCGATGTCGTCGCAGCGCTGGTGTCGATGGGCTGCCTCGCCCTTTTTCTCAGATTCTGGCATCCGGCGCGGATCTGGACCAGTCCGTCGCTCGTCCACCATATGGAGAACGCCGCGCCGCAGCCTTCGCTGGTCACTGCCGCCGGCGAGGCGGAGCCGCGCGGCTCTGGCGTCGCGCAGGTCTCAGCGGCGGAGCGCAGCGCGGTCATCAAGGCCTGGACGCCATGGATTATCCTTTGCATCTTCGTCTTCATCTGGGGGACGGAAACCTTCAAGGCGCCCATCAACTCCCTGTTTCTGCCCAAATTTGAAGTGACTGGGCTGCACAAGCTCGTCGCCAAGGTTCCGCCCGTCGTGCCGACGGAGTCGGTCGAGGCCGCCGTGTTCAGCTTCAATATTCTCACCATGACCGGAACCGCAATTTTGCTCGCCGCGATCGTCAGCGGCTTCGTCATGGGTTATGGCCCGTGGCAGCTGATCAAGAGCTACGGGCGCACGCTCCTTGTCGTTCGCAACTCTCTGATCACCATCGCGGCCATGCTCGCGCTCGGCACGCTGACCCGCTACTCGGGGCTCGACGCGACGCTCGGCCTGACTTTCGCCCGGACGGGGTTTTTATATCCGTTCTTCGGCGCCCTGCTCGGCTGGCTCGGCGTCGCGCTGACCGGTTCGGACACAGCATCGAATGTCCTCTTCGGCGGGCTGCAGAAGATCAGCGCGCAGCAGCTCGGCCTCTCACCGATCCTCATGGCGGCGGCCAATTCGACCGGCGGCGTCATGGGCAAGATGATCGACGCGCAATCGATCGTCGTCGCCTCGACGGCGACCAACTGGTTCGGCCATGAGGGATCGATCCTGCGCTTCGTCTTCAAGCATTCGATCGCGCTCGCCTGCCTCGTCGGCGTCCTCATAATGCTGCAGGCCTATGTGCATCCCTTTACCAGCATGGTGATCCATTAGCGCCGTGCCCAGGGTCGGACTTTTCGTCACTTGCCTCGCCGATTTGTTCCGGCCCCGCACGGCGTTTGCCGCGCTGACGCTTCTCGAGCGCGCAGGCTGCAAGGTCGAGGCGCCGCGGTTGCAAACCTGCTGCGGCCAGCCCGCCTTCAATTCAGGCGACCTCAGCGACGCGCGCGCGATCGCCAAAAAGGTCATCGCTATCTTCGAACCTTATGACTATGTCGTCGCGCCGTCAGGCTCCTGCATGGGCATGATCAAGGCGCATTATCCCGAACTTTTCGCCAGCGATCCGGTCTGGCTGCCCCGCGCGGAAAACCTCGCCGCGCGCGGATGGGAGCTCTTGAGTTTTCTCGCCGACGTCCGCGGTTTCAAGCCGGAAGGCGTCGAGCTCAGCGCCAGCGCCACATACCACGACAGCTGTTCGGGCCTGCGCGAGCTGAAGGTGGAGCGCCAGCCGCGCACCCTCCTCGCCTGCGTTACGGGATTGCGCCTCACGCCGCTTCCCGACGTCCAGTCCTGCTGCGGCTTCGGCGGAACTTTCTGCGTGAAATATCCGTCGATCTCCAATGCGATCGTCGAGGAGAAAGCGAGGAACATCGAATCGACCGGCGCCGAACTGCTCCTCGGCGGCGATCTCGGCTGCCTGATGAACATGGCCGGCAAGCTCAATCGCCGCGGCTCGCGCGTGCGCGCCTTCCATGCCGCGGAAATCATCGCCGGCATGGGCGACGGGCCGGCGATCGGCGAGGAGGAGTGAGCATTGTCCGCTGACGCCGCGACGGCGGCCGACACGTTCAAGGCGCGCGCCGACGCCGCGCTCGCCGATCCCGATCTCAAGATCGCCATCCAGCGGACGACGCGCACGGCGCGTCAGAAACGCGAGGCCGCCGTCGCCGACTGGCCGGGCTTCGCCAAGGCGCGCGACCTCGGCCGCCGCATCAAGGACCATGTCGTCGAAAATCTCGACCATTATCTGATCGAGTTCGAGCGCAACGCGCGCGCCTCGGGCGCCATCGTCCATTATGCCGCGACCGCCGACGAGGCCTGCCGGATCGTCATCGGCATCTGCCGCGAGGCCGGGGGCCGCACGGTCACCCGCTCCAAGTCCATGCTCGGCGAGGAGATCGGCCTGCCGCACGCGATGGACGAGGCGGGACTGGCGCGCGTGGAAACCGACCTCGCCGAGCATATCGTGCAGCTCGCGCATGACCGGCCCTCGCACATCATCTGGCCGGCGATGCATCACAAGCGCGAAGACGTCGCCGAGCTGTTTCGCAAGCGCCACAAGGAGCCGCAAAACAGCGACGACATCCCCGCCATGGTGGCGAGCGCCAGGCGGGAGCTGCGCGGCAGCTTCCTCGGCGCGGACGTCGGGATCAGCGGCGCGAATTTCCTCATCGCCGACCAAGGCTCCGTCTGCACGGTCACGAATGAAGGCAACGCCGAGCTGACGACCACGATCCCCCGCGTGCATATCGTCACCGCCGGCATCGAAAAGCTTGTTCCGAGCCTGACCCACGCTTTCACTCTGCTGCGTCTGCTGGTGCGCTCGGCGACCGGGGCCGACATCACCCAATATACGACCTTCCATTGCGGTCCGAAGCAGCCGGGCGATCGCGACGGTCCTGAGGCGTTCCATATCGTCCTCGTCGACAACGGCCGCACGCGAATGCTGGAACAAGGGCTCGGCGCGATGCTGCGCTGCCTGCGCTGCGGCGCTTGCATGAACCACTGCCCGGTTTTCAATGAGATCGGCGGCCACGCTTATGGCGGCGTCTATCCGGGGCCGATGGGGTCCGTGCTGACGCCGGTTCTGGACGGTCTCGCCAATTCCCAGGACCTCCCCAAGGCCTGCACGCTGAACGGCCGCTGCCAGGAGGTCTGCCCGGTCGACATCCCCTTGCCGACCATGCTGCGCGGGTGGCGCGACAGGAGCTGGGCCGAGGGGCTCGAGCCAGTCACGCAACGCAGTTTCCTGCGGGCCTGGGCCTTCGCCGCCAACCATCCGTTCATGTATCGGATCGGGACGAGCCTTGCGATGCGCGGCGTCCGGCTTTTCGCCAAGGGCGGCTGGATCTCGAGCCTGCCGCTCGCCTCCGGCTGGACGCGCTATCGCGATTTTCCAAAGCCTGCTCGCCGCACCTTTTTCGAGGAATACCGGGCGCGCGGCGGCAGGACACGCTCATGAGCGTCCGCGACGACATTCTCGCTTCGATCCGGCGCGGCCTCGGCCGGCCAGCCGCAGACCCCATCGAGATTGCGGCGGAAGCGAAGTCGCTCGCTCTTGAATCGGCCGATAGCCGGCCGCAGCTTCCAGAGACCGATCTCGTCGAGGCCTTCGCCAAGCGGCTCGTTTCAGCCAAGGTCGTCGGCGCCAGCGTCGATCGGATCGCCCGCCTTGAAGAGACGCCCGAGGCGGTGCGGCGCTATTGCCGCGTGCAGGGTCTCGATCTCGCGCTGGCGCTGCAGCCAGATCCCGATCTCGCCCGTCTCGATTGGAGCGGCTTTACGCTCAAACCCACGATTTCAGGCAACGAGACCCTCGCCGTCGCCAAGGCGCGCTGGGCCATCGCCGAAACCGGAACTTTCGTGTTCCACTCAGGGCCTGCGTCGCCGACCCTCCTGTCCTTCCTGCCGCTCCACCACATCTGCCTCGTCGAGCGGGCGCGCATCCTGCCCTACCTCGAGGATTACGCGCTGGCGGAAGAGAGCGAACGAGCGCCGCGCAATGTGAATCTCATCACCGGAGCGAGCGGCACGGCCGACATCGAAGGCGCGCTGGTGAGAGGCGCGCATGGGCCGGCCTTTCTCCACGCAATCATCGTCGATCCGCAGGCCCGCGGCGGCTGAAGCCGCACAGCGCTCCGTCGCATCAGCCCTGATAGCGGGCCAGAAACAGGCTCACGGCCTCCTGCGCATGGGCCCGTATTTCTTCCTCCGGGAACTGCGCCGACCCGATGAGGTTCAGCACGTGATAATGGGCGACGACGGCGCCGAGGAAGAGCCGTGCAGCGAGCGTCGGGTTGGCGCAATTCAGCTCTTTCGCCGCGACAGCCGCGCTGAGATAGGCGGTCAGCCGGCCGAGGAGGCGGCCAGGGCCCTGCTCATAGAAGATCCGTCCAAGCTCGGGCTCGCGCGGCGCTTCCGCCGCCACGACGCGCAACAGGCAGACGGAATCCCCTTGGGTTACGAAGCGCAGAAAGTTGAGAGCAAAGCCGAGCAGAACGCCGGCGGGCGGACCCGACCAGTCGCGCTCGTCGTCCCCGGCTATGCGAAAGGAGCGGCGGCGCACGACTTCGGAAAACAGCGCCTCTTTGCCGCCGAAGTGCCGATAGAGCGTCTCTTTCGACGCGCCGGCTTGTTCGGCGATAATCTGCATCGTCGTGTCCGCATAGCCGCGTTCGAGAAACACGGCTTCCGCGACGCTGGCGATTTCGTCGCGGCGCTTTTCGCCGCGCGGCACCCGTCTTGACGGACAAACCATCGACATCATTGACTCGCACGTTCGCGCGCTGTAACCGTACCATCTGGTTCGGTTTACTATGCACCGAATGAGGCTCGCCGCGCAAGTCGAAGTCGGAAGCCGACCCAGAATCGCCAAGGCTCGATCGGATAGCGCCATGGATCCGCACTCAGGAGCCGAACTGCCGGAGAGGGACAGGATGCTGGAGGCCGAATCGCCTTTGCGGGAACGGCCTGACAAGGAAGCGCCCTACAAGGAAGAAAGGCCGCGGCAGGACGAGCAACGGTTCGCGGATCGAGGCCCCGAATACGGGGACGAGGACTCGGAGGACGAGACATCCGGGGAAGCGGCAAAATCTCCGCCGAAAAAGAAGCGCTCCTTCCTGCTCGTCGGCTTTCTCATCGTCGCGGCGCTCGCCGGCGGCGGGGGCTATCTGTATCTCTCGACGCGCGACATCCAATCGACCGACGACGCCTATACCGACGGCCGCGCTGTGACCATCGCGCCGCAGGTCTCCGGGCAAGTCGTCTCGCTCGACGTCACCGACAATCAGTTCGTGCGCAAGGGCGACCCGCTGATCCACGTCGATCCGCGTCAATATGCGCAGGACCGCGATTCAGCTCGAGGCGCGCTGGATCTCGCCAATGCGCAGCTCGAAGGACTGAAGCTCGGCGCCGAGGTGGCGCGCAAGAATTTTCCGGCGCAACTGGCGCAGGCGCAAGCGCAGTTGACCTCGGCGCAAGCCGGCGCCGCCAAAGCCGAGGCTGACTACCAACGCCAGCGCAGCCTGCCGAGGCAGGCGACGACCCAGCAGGAGGTCGATGCGGCAACCGCCGCTTTGCGACAGGCGCAGGCGCAGGTGGCGCTGGCCCAGGCGCAAGTGGCGCAGGCGGAGCCAGTGCGACAACGCATCGGCCAGGCCGACGCCGAGGTCGGCCAGCTGACCGGCCAGGTCGAGCAGGCAAAGGCGAAACTCGACCAGGCCAATCTCAATCTCGAATGGACCGTCGTCAGGGCGCCGCAGGACGGTTGGATCACCAAGCGCAATGTCGAGGTCGGCAACTATGTCACGCCGGGACAGTCGGTCTTTTCGATCGTCTCCCCGGAAGTCTGGGTCACAGCCAATTTCAAGGAAACGCAGCTCGATCGCATCCGTCCGGGCCAGAAGGCGGACATCGAGATCGACGCCTATCCGCACCTCGATCTCAAGGGGCACGTCGACAGCATCCAGCTCGGATCGGGATCGAAATTCACCGCCTTCCCGCCGGAAAACGCGACCGGCAATTTCGTCAAGATCGTGCAGCGCGTTCCGGTCAAGATCGTCATCGACAGCGGTCTCGATCCCAATCTACCCTTGCCGCTCGGCGTGTCGGCGCAGCCGACGGTCAAGCTCAAATGAGCGCCGCGGACGCTCACGCGCATTGGCGGCCGTCCGGAAATCCCTGGGCCATCGCCGTCGTCGTCACGCTTGCGGCGTTCATGGAGATTCTCGACACGACGATCGTCAATGTCGCTTTGCCGCACATCGCCGGCAGCCTGTCGTCGAGCAATAACGAAGCGACCTGGGCGCTCACCTCCTATCTCGTCGCCAACGCCATCGTGCTGACGATCTCGGGCTGGCTTTCGTCGGTGATCGGCCGCAAGCGCTACTTCATGATCTGCATTTCGATGTTCACGGTGTGCTCGTTCCTGTGCGGCGTCGCGAACAATCTGCCGCAACTCGTTCTCTTCCGCCTGCTGCAGGGGTTTTTCGGCGGCGGCCTGCAGCCGAGCCAGCAGGCGATCATCCTCGACACCTTTCCGCCCGAGAGGCGCGGCGCGGCCTTCGGCGTCACAGCGATCGCGACAATCGTCGCCCCGGTTCTCGGGCCGACGCTCGGCGGCGTCATCACCGACATCTATGACTGGCGGTGGATCTTCTTCGCCAACCTGCCAGTCGGCCTGATTGCGGTGTTCCTCGTCTCCGTTCTCGTCGAAGATCCCCCATGGCTAGAAAAGGCGGCGAGCAAGCACATCGATCTCATCGGCCTCGGCTTCATTGTGCTCGGCCTCGGCTGCCTGCAGGTCATGCTCGACCGCGGCGAGGACGAAGACTGGTTCGGCTCGTCCTTCATTCAGCTTATGGGCTTCCTGAGCTTCGTCGGCATCGTCGGCGGGATCATCTGGCTCAAGACCGCGAAGCATCCGATCGTCAATCTCGACGTCTTCAAGGATCGAAACTTCGCGATGGGGTGCATCTGCATCTCGGCCGTCGGCGCCGTGCTCTACGCCGGCGCGGTGGTGATCCCGCAGTTCGCGCAAACCGTCATCCATTATACAGCGACATGGTCCGGCCTGATCCTGTCGCCCGGAGGACTTGCGGTCATCGTCCTGATCCCGATCGTCGGCGTCCTGATGCGCTTCGTCCAGACGCGGCTGATCATTGCCGCCGGTTTCTTCATCATGGGCTCGGCGTTCTTCTATTCGAGCCGGCTGACGCAGACGATTGATTTCACGACGCTCGTCTCCATGCGCGCGGCGCAGACGATGGGCCTCGCCTTTCTTTTCGTGCCGATCTCGACGATCGCCTACATTACATTGCCGCGCCGCCTCAACGGCGACGCGACCGCGCTCTATTCGATGTTCCGCAACGTCTTCGGATCGATCGGAATTTCGATCGCGACGGCGCTCATCACGGAACGAACGCAGACGCATCAGGCGCAGCTGTCGAAATGGGCGAGTTCATTCCATCAGCCCTTCAACGAGCTCGTCGCAAATTATGAGAGGGCGCTCGTCGCCATGGGGCACGCGGCGAGCGCCGCGCATGACGTCGCCGTTGGACGCGCCTATCAAGTGTTCCGGACGCAGGCCGAGATTCTCGGCTATTCGGACGTTTTCTTTTACACCGGGATCGTCGCCTTCTGCGTCGTGCCCTTCTGCTTCTTCCTTACCAAAAAGAAGGCGGGCGGCGGTCCGGCCGCGGCGCACTGAACATGACGAACGACATCTTTAGGCGCTTCGTTCCATTCGACAGCGTGAAGGGAGAAAGCCGCGCGGACATGATTTATCCGTCGGTCGCGCGGTCAATGACAGATCATCCGACAACCCGCCGCGAGACCGCCGGACGCTTCATGATCGAGAGACGCGCCAAAGAGCTCGCGGCGACGCTGGCCTTTCTTCTGACGAGCGGCTGCTATTCGGTCGGGCCGGATTTTTTGCCGCCCGATCCGCTGCTGCCGAAAACCTCCTTTTTCGGCAAGCCCGAGCCCCGCGCCCCGGGCGAAGCCGAGGCGGTCGCCCAGCCTGCTGCGAGTGAACCGGCCGCCGACTGGTGGCGGAGCTTTCGCGATCCGACGCTGACCTCCCTCGCGGAACGCGTGGCGGGGGCCAATCTCGATGTGACGACCGCGTCTTTGCGGCTCGGCGAGAGCCGGGCGCAACGCGGCGTCGCCGCCTCGGCGGCGCTGCCCTCGATCAACGGCAACGGCTCCTATCAGCGCGAGCTTTTCAGCAAGAACGGCGTTTTGAGCCTCGCCGGTCCAAATCTGAACGTTCCGCCGATCAGCGTCTGGCAGACTGGCTTCGACGCCTCATGGGAACTCGACATCTGGGGCCGCGTGCGCCGTCAGGTGGAATCGGCCGACGCCACGATCGAGCAGTCCGAGTATCAGCGCCGCGACGTCCTTGTCGCCGCGCTCGCTGAGCTTGCGCGCGACTATGTGGCCTTGCGCGGCGCGCAGGCGCAGATCGCCGTCGCCAACGAAAATCTGAGAAGCGCGAGCGAAATTCTGGAGCTGACGCGCACCCGCGCAGCAAAAGGGCTGACGAGCGGCCTCGACGTCGAAAATTCGGCTGCGCTCGTCGCCGACATTCGGGCGCAGATTCCAAGCCTCGAGAATGAGGTGGACGTCAACATCAACGCGATCAGCCTGATCCTCGACGAACGGCCCGGCGCCCTCAAGGCCGAACTCGGGCGCGCAAAGCCGGCGCCGCCAATTCCGCCGCGACCGCCGCTCGGCGTTCCCTCGGAACTCGCGAGGCGGCGCCCCGACATTCGAGCGGCCGAGGCGCAACTGCACGCGGCGACCGCCAGCATCGGGGTCGCCGTCGCAGATTTCTACCCGAGCGTGAAGCTCAACGGCTCCGTCGAATTGAATGCGCTCAGCCTGAAGGAGCTCTGGAAAGGGAGTTCATTGCAGTATCAGTTCGGCCCGACCGTCTCGCTGCCGATTTTCGAAGGCGGGCGCCTCAGATCCACGTTGGATCTGCGTACCGAGCAAGAGCAGGAGGCCGCGATCAATTACCACAAGACTGTGCTGCAGGCCTGGCACGACGTCGTCAACGCGCTCAACGCCTATCGCGCGGAGCAGCGCCGCCGGGATGCTCTGAAAGTCGAGGCCGATCATTCGCGTGAGGCGCTCGCCCTCTCGCGCACGCGGTACGACAATGGCGTCACCGACTTCATCACGGTGCTGAACGCCGAACGCACTTTGCTGCAGGCGCAACAGCAACTCGTGCAGAGCACGACCAATGAGTCGACCGACCTGATCCAGCTCTACAAGGCTTTGGGCGGCGGCTGGCAGACGAGCTTCCCCCAAACGCCGCCGCAACCGGTCGAAGCAGCGCTTTTCCTGAAGTAGGGGGTTATCAGCCGACGCGGCGGCCGAGGGTTGCGTGAGGCGCGGCATGGTGGGCGGCACCGATACGAAGATCGCGCGCCATCGCCCGGCGCAAAGCCTCGGAAAGCACTTGTTCGAAGGCGCGGGCCTCGGCGTCGCCGTCAGCCGGCTGAGCCCGTTCGGACAGCCGGCGCCAGGCTTCGTCGGCCGCGTCGAGAGCAAAGCCCGCAAGCGCCTTGGCGAGGAAGCTCTCAGCGCTCTGGCCCCTATGTGCGACGACGGCGTGGATTTCGTCCGCGAGGTCCGGATCGAGGCGATCGAGGACAAGCGACGCTGAGAGCGCGCCTGACCCCAGGCCTGCTATCAGGTCACGCAGTCGCAACGGCGCGTCGTCGTCAAAAGCGAAATGGGCGTCGATCGAATGAAAATCGAACATCAGCATGACCGTCGCCCTCCATTTGAAGCATTGGCTAAGCCGTCTTACGCCGGTACTATACCATCAACCGCATGAGCCGCCCAAGGTTCATAAGCCGCCGATGATCAATTCTGTGAGCAAAGCCGTTTCAATGCCGACCAGAATCTGTCTCGTCCGCCATGGTGAAACGGACTGGAACGCGCAAGGACGACTGCAGGGCCATTCCGATATCGCATTGAATGCGGAGGGGCGGGCGCAGGCCGAGGCTGCGGCCGAGCGGCTGGCGCCTTACAGTTTCGCGGCGCTCTACAGCAGCGATCTGACGCGCGCGCTGGGGACGGCGGCTCCCATCGCTGCGCGGCTTGGCATCGACATCGAGGCGCGCAGCGATCTGCGCGAACGGTTCCTCGGCGATTTTCAGGGCCTCACCCACGCCGAGGCGGCGGCGCGCTACCCAGAGGACTATGCCGCCTATCGCAGCCGCGACCCCGAGCGCTCCCCGCCGGGCGGCGGCGAAAGCCTCGGCCGTTTCGCCGCCCGCATCGAGGCGACGCTCTTAAGCCTCTCGCAGAGGGGCGGAGGCTCCCTGCTCATCATCACACATGGCGGCGTGCTCGACGTCGTCCATCGCGCGGCGACCGGCCAGAGCCTGCAGGCAAAGCGCAATTTTTCGCTGCTCAACGCCGCGCTGAACTGGGTCGAGCGGCGCGACGGCGCCTGGCGGCTCCTGAGCTGGGCCGACACGGAGCATCTCGACCGCGCGAAAGATGAAACCCTCGACGCCTCATTCGGCGCCGGCTGATCGCGGATCACGAGGCCGAAACGGAAAGGCCCGGCACGAGCACGGCCGCTCCGGACATCCGGCCGTGCCGGAGATCGTCGAGCGCCTCATTGGCGCGCTCCAGCGGATATGCGGTCGTCGAGGTTTTCACGGGGACTTTCGGCGCGAGCGCCAGAAACTCCTCTGCGTCGCGGCGCGTCAAATTGGCGACGGAGCGGATGATCCGCTCCTGCCAGAGGTCGGCATAGGGGAAAGACGGGATATCGCTCATGTGAATGCCGCCGCAGACGACCGAGCCGCCGGGCGCAAGCGCGCGAAGGGCCGCGGGAACAAGCGCGCCGTCGGGCGCGAAGATCAGGGCGGCGTCGAGCGGCTCGGGCGGCGGCGTCAGCGAGCCGCCTGCCCAGAGCGCGCCGCATTGGCGCGCGAAGGCCTCGGCCGCGGCGTCGCCCGGCCGGGTGAAGGCGTAGATCTCCCAGCCCTGGTGGTTTGCAACCTGCGCGATGATATGCGCCGCGGCGCCGAAGCCATATATGCCGAGGCGCCGGCCTTCGCCCGCGAGCCGCAGCGTCCGATATCCGATCAACCCCGCGCAAAGCAGCGGCGAGACCTCGACGTCGCCATAGGCGGCGGGCAGCAGAAAGGCGAAGCGCTCGTCGGCGACTGTGAACTCGGCATAGCCGCCGTCGATGTCATAGCCGGTGAAGCGCGCCTCGGCGCAGAGGTTTTCGCGGCCCGAGCGGCAATAGACGCAATCGCCGCAGGTCCAGCCGAGCCAGGGCACGCCGACGCGGTCGCCGATCCTGTAGCGCGAAGCCCTCGCGCCGAGACCTGCGACAACTCCGGCGATCTCATGGCCAAGGATCAACCGCAGTTTCGGCCGCGGCAATTCACCGTCGACGACGTGAAGGTCGGTGCGGCAGACCGCGCAGGCTCGCACCTCGATCAGGATCTGATGGGGCCCTGGCTCCGGCTTCGGCGCCTCCCGCAAGGAGAGCTTTTGGCCTCGGCCCTCGAAAATCATGGCTCTCATGACGCGATTCCATTAAAATCCGCGACATTTTTCCAGCGCGCAGCTTCAAGTCCGGCGCGACAGGTCGAGCTGAAACAGCTCCATGATGCGGTCGCTCAATCGCCGGGCCGAGTGATCGACCCGGTCAGGCTCGTCGGCTTCATCACGGGCCTGCATAGCGCGGCGCAGGGCGAGAGCCCGTCCGAGTTCGTTCGAGAGGCCAGGCCGCTCGCGCAGGATCGGGGCGAGGTCTTCGGCGTTGATCTCATAGACGACAGCGCGCGTGAGAGCGCGGACCAGACTGTGCTGCGGCTCGCCCAGAAGCAGCCCGCCCTCGCCGAAATAATCGCCCGGCGCAAGCCGCGTCAATTCATGCTCGCGACCATCACGGCCGTGGTAGAGGGCGAGTGCGCCCTCTTGCAGGATGGCCAGCGTCTGCGAGACCACGCCGCGGTCGAGCACGAGATCGCCCGCCGCATATTCCTTGCGCTTCATTCGCGCCGCGAGCAGCGCCTCTTCCTCAGGATCGACGCAGGAGAACAAAGGCAGCTCACGGAGGATGCGTTCGGCTGCGCTGCGCAGCTCGGGGGCGGCTCGCGCGGCGCCTGATCGATCGCCGTCGCCAGGAGAAGGCGCGAATCTGAGGCCGGCCGCGGCGGCGTGCCTGAAGACGCGATCGAAGACCTCGTTTCCCGCGTCGTCGAGCTCCGAGCGGTGGCGGACGCGGTAATGCAATTCAAGCTCGATCGCGGAGGCGTCGAACGATTTGATCGCGACCGTCGGCGGAGGATCGTGCAGAATGCGGTTGCAGCTTGCGAGCGAGTCAAGGGCCATGCGGACAAAATGGTAGGGCGCCATCGTCGGCTGCAGCCTGATCGCGATCTTGCCGTTGCGCGCCTCGTCGGGCCAGCTCAGATTCGAGAGCCTCGCCTTCGCGAGAATGCTGTTCGGTATGATGGCGAGATCGTGGCTTGGCGTCAGAAGATGCACGGCCTGCCAGTTGGCCTCGACGATCTTGCCCTCGAAACCTCCCTCGATCACGATCCAGTCGCCGATGCGGTAGGAGCGGCCGAGACTGATCGCGATGCCGGAGAAGACGTCGGCAAGCGTGCTTTGCAGCGCAAGGCCAAGGATGATCGCAACAGCGCCCGAGGTGGCGAATAGCGCGCCGACCGGAAGGTTGAAGACTTCGCCGACGATCGCAAGACTGACCCCGAGATAGATCAGTCCGGCGATCAGCTGCTGGAAGAGTCGGCTTTCCTGCGGCTTGCGCTCGAAGATGACGAAAGCGTCGACGACGCCGACAAGGCAGCGGGCGAGCGCGATCCACCACAAGATCTCGAGCGCGTAAACACCGATCTGGAGCGCCCCTCCCGTCGCCGTCTCGTTGCGCGGGGCGTAGGGCTCGATCCCATTGCCGACGAGCGCCGTCGTCAGGGCGACAAAAAGACCAATGCGGCCGGAGAGACGCCACATGGGGTCCCGCCGAAGGGCGAGCACTATGAAGGAAGCAAGCGCGAGACCCAAAGCCGCCAGCGTGACGGCGATCTGCGGATGTTCGGCGATCGGCGCAGGCAAGAATGGCACTCGGTCTCCTCCGGCCATGGCGGACGGCTGCTACAATTTTGCCGGCGCTTCCACGCCAGCCCCGGCGATCTGCGCGTCCCGCGAGGATTGCACGCCCGACACTCCGATGGCGCCGACGATTTTTCCGCCATTCAAGAGGGGCAGTCCACCTTCGATCGGCGTCGCTTGCGGAAGCGTCAGCATCACCGTGCGTCCGCCGGCGGACAACTTCCTCGATAGCCTTGGTCGGCTTCTTGAACAGAAAGGCGGTGCGGGCCTTTTCCTGTGACACAATGACCGGGCCCACCGGGGCGTCGCCGAGGCGTTGCAAATAGAGAAGATTGCCGCCGCCGTCGAGCGCCGCAATCGTGACGCTCCAGGAATTGGTGAGAGCCTCCGCTCCGGCCGCCGCCGCGACGACGGCTTTGGCGCCGCCGTGCTTGAAAATTATCTGATCCATGCCAGCGAGCCCGAGGATGACATTATCGAGCGCAGCAATCGGTTCTACGCGTACCTGAAGTCGAGGGCGCGGACCATGCATCGATCAAGAGCTGCTCGAATTTCCCCGGCAAGCCGCCGATATTCATTCCGATGCCGCCGCATCAGCTGGCTTCTTCACGGCGCAGCCATTGAGGAACTGGGTGACGGCGCCATCGACGATCGCCCTGATCTCGGCCTTGTCCGGCGGCCCACGCACGCCGATCAAGCATTGAAGCCTGATGGTCCCGGACAGAAGATCGAGAAAGTGATTTGCGCCTGTGCGGCTGTCCGGCATGTCAAGCGTCTCGGCCGCGATCTGGCGCTCGAAGAACCGGGTGAGGAATTCCCTGCTTCGGCCAGGACCGAGCTTCCAATAGCGCTCTGCGACTTCCGGAATGCGAGGGGCCTCGGCGATGATGAGGCGGTTGATGCTCATGCAGGCCGGCGCGGTGATGATCTCAAGGTAGCGGCGGCCGAACTCCGTCAGCGCGCAGCGCGGATCCTGCGGCGCAAGAACCTCGAGCTTCAGCCCTTGGAAGATTGTCTCGCAGGTCTCGGTAATCAGCGCTTCGAACAGGCCCTGCTTGCCGCCGAACAGCGCATAAAGCGTCTGGCGGGAGCCGCCCGACAGCGCGATCACGTCGTCAAGCGTCGCCTCGGCGAAGCCTTTCTCCTGGAAGACCCGGCGTGCGGCGGCGATGAAAGCCTCCCGCCGCGCGGCGAGGCGCTTGCTCGGGACCGCCGCAAGCTCCGCGTTCTCAGCGCTCGAACTCATTCACAAGCCGGTGAAAAATGAATCATGGGGTTGATATGTACTGTACGATACAATACGTCAAGACGGGATCCCGGAGTTTCTGATGGGCATTGTCGGCTTTGCGCTACGCTACCGCCACACCTTCTACGTGCTGGCGTTGATGATGCTGTTCCTGGGCGGCGCCGCGATCTTTGCCGCGCCGAAGGACATTTTTCCCAGCATCAACATCCCGGTCGTGACCGTCATCTGGCAGTACACCGGCCTGACGCCCGAAGAGATGGAGGCGCGCGTCACGACCTACAGCGAATATTCGATCAGCTCCAACGTCAGCGACGTGCGCAATATCGAAAGCCAGACGCTGTCGGGCGTCGCCGTCGAGAAAATCTATTTTCAGCCGAACGTGAACATCGACCTCGCCATCTCGCAGGTGGTGTCCGCGTCGAACTCCATTCGCGCCCTGATGCCGGCGGGAATCCAGCCGCCGGTCATCGTCCAGTTCAACGCCTCCTCGGTTCCGGTTCTCCAGCTGAGCCTGAGTTCGGATCGCCTGAACGAGCAGCAGCTTTACGACTACGGCATCTATCAGATGCGTCAGGCGCTGGCGCCGATCCCCGGCATCACTTTGCCAACGCCCTACGGCGGCAAATACCGTCAGATCATGGTTGATCTCGATCCCGACGCGTTGCGGGCGCGCGGCATTTCGCCGACCGACGTCCTAAGCGCGGTCAATGCGCAAAGCCTGACGCTTCCCTCCGGCGACGCCAAGCTTGGCGACCAGCAGTTTATCGTCAAGGTCAACGCCACAGCGCCGTCGATCGAGGCCCTGAACCACATTCCAATCAAGAAGGTCGGCGACGCTACGGTGTTCCTCTCCGACGTGGCGCATGTCCGCGACGGCTGGGCGGTGCAGCAGAATATCGTCCGCGCCGAGGGCAAGCGCTCCGTTCTTCTGACCATCATCAAGAACGGCAACGCCTCGACGCTCGACGTCGTCAACAGAGTCAAGGCGGCGCTGCCCGAGATTCAAAAAGCCGCGCCTCCCGGAATGGACATCGAGCTCTTATTCGACCAGTCGGTGTTCGTCCAAAACGCCATCGACGGGGTGTTGCACGAAGGCGCCATCGCCGCCGCCCTCACCGCCCTGATGATCCTGATCTTTCTCGGGTCGTGGCGCTCGACCATCGTCGTCATGGTGTCGATCCCGCTGTCGATCCTGACGTCCATCGCGGTCTTGACCGCGCTCGGTCAAACGATCAACACCATGACGCTCGGCGGCCTTGCGCTCGCGGTCGGCATCCTCGTCGACGATTCGACGGTCACCATCGAAAACACACACCGCCTCCTCGAGGAGGGGACGGATTTCGACAGGGCTGTCCTCGAAGGCGCGGCGGGCATTGCCCTGCCGACCCTCATTTCCACGCTTGCGATCTGCTGCGTGTTCGTCTCGGTCTTCTTCCTGCAGGGCGCGGCGCGCTATCTGTTCACGCCGCTTGCGATGGCCGTGGTGTTCGCGATGCTCGCGTCCTACTGCATCTCGAGGACGCTGACTCCGATCATGATCGGACTGTTGATCCGCAAGGAGCACGAAAGCCATGGCGAGCCGACGGGATGGCTGCCCCGATTCCATGCCGCCTTCAATGCGAGGTTCGACCGCTTTCGGGATTTCTACGGCTGGCTTCTCGCCGGCGTTCTGCGGCGGACGATCGTGACGCCCTTGGTCGCCCTCGCCGTCATCGCCGGCGCCGTCGCGCTGTCGTTTAATGTCGGCTCCGACTTCTTCCCGCGCGTCGACGCAGGCCTCATCCAGCTGCACGTCCGCGCGCCGGCGCGCACGCGCGTCGAACGGACAGAACAGATTTTTCAGGAGATCGAGGACAAGATCCACGCGGTCGTGGGGCCGAAAGACCTGAGGCTCGTTCTCGACAATATCGGCCTGCCGCAGCGGACCTATAACCTGGCCTTTACCGATGGCAGCGCCATCGGCGTGAACGACGGCGTCATTCAGATGGAGTTGAACGAAGGCCACAGGCCAACTCTCGAGATCATCAAGAAGCTGCGCCAGGAGCTGACCATCGCCTTCCCTGACGTCCTGTTCTATTTTCAGCCGGCCGATCTCGTGACCCAGGTTCTGAACTTCGGCGTGCCGATCCAGATCGACGCGCAGATCCAGGGCCGCGACCGCGAAAACAACAAGAGAGTTGCGGCGCTGCTGCAAGAGCGGATGTCCAGGATCCCCGGCCTCGTCGACGCGCATATCCAGCAGGAGCTGAACGCTCCGGCGATGTATTACACGGTCGACCGCACCCGCGCGCAGCTGCTCGGCCTCAACATGCAGGCCGTGTCGAACAATCTCAACATCACGCTGAGCTCATCGGAGCAGGTGTCGCCCAATTTCTGGACCGATCCGAAGAGCGGCATTCCCTATTACATGCCTGTGCAGACTCCGGAATATAGGGTGGCCTCCAAGAACCAGCTGGACAATACGCCGCTCGCCGCGGGCGTCGATCCGAACGGGACGCCTATCCCGACTGTGCTCGGCAATCTCGCGACTTCGCAGCGGATCGCCGTTCAATCCGTCTACAATCACTCGAACATCCAGGCTGTTTACGATGTCTACGGCAGCGCCCAGAACCGTGATCTTGGCTCGATCTCTGCGCAGCTCCATAAAATCGCCGCCGAGCTTCAACAGGAGCTGAAGCCCGGCAACAACATCGTCATCCGCGGCCAGATCCGGAGCATGGAGGACGCCTTCCAGAATCTCACCCTGGGCCTCCTCTTCGCCGCGGTATTCGTCTACATGCTGATGGTGGTGAACTATCAGAGCTTCCTCGATCCGCTCGCCGTGATCCTGGCGCTGCCGGGCGCAGGCGCCGGCATTCTCCTGATGCTGTTCGTCACCGGCACAACGTTGAGCGTGCCTTCCCTGATGGGGGCGATCATGGCGGTCGGCGTCGCCTCCGCGAATTCGATCCTGCTCGTCACCTTCGCCAGAGAGCAGCGCGAGGCCGGGATGAGCGCCTTCGACGCCGCCCTTTCGGCGGGCACGACCCGTTTGCGTCCCGTGCTGATGACCGCCGCCGCCATGATCGTCGGCATGATTCCAATGGCGATCGGCGGCCCGGGCGAAGAGCAGAACGCCGTGCTGGCGCGCGCCGTGCTCGGCGGCGTCGCGGTCGGCACCATGACGACGCTCTTGTTTGTGCCTTTCCTCTATTCGATCATCGGCCGCTTCGAGCGACTGGAAGCCAGGGTCCCCCGCAGCCCCGCCGGAAGTCCGGCGCCAGAAGGATCGCCGTCATGAACCTCATGCCGTCGCGTGACGACGCTTTCAAAACGCACGCTCCGCACGAGCCCGGCAAACAGCCGGAGCCTCGTGAGCGGGACGAAGCGTTGGAGCGCAAACGCCGTAAGACCGCGCGCCTCATCGGCTTTTTCGCGCTCTCTGTGCTGACGGCCCTCGTCTGCTTTGGGGTCTGGAGCAAATCGAGCCGCGAGGCCGACGCCGACGCCGTTCTAAAGGCGCGTCTCAACGCGGTCCCGACCGTCCGCACATTCACCGCCAAGCCGGACAGCACGCCGCGGTCGCTCGAACTCACCGGCAATATGGCGGCCTTCGACAGCGCGACGCTTTACGCGCGCGCGACCGGCTATGTCAGCGTCCGCCACGCCGACATCGGAACCAGGCTCAAGAAGGGCGACGTGCTGGCGGTGATCGCCGCGCCCGATCTCGATCAGCAGCTCGAGCAGGCGAAGAGCCAGCTTCTGCAAAATCAGGCGGCGGTGCAGCAGGCCGAGGCCAGCGCCGATCTCGGCCGCGTCACCGACCAGCGCACCGCGCGCCTCGTCGCCAAGGGATGGTCGAGCGAGCAGCAGGGCGACACGGACCGCCTGACCCTCGCCTCGCGCCTCGCCGCCGTCGCCGTCGCCAAGGCCAATGTCGCCGCCCAGCAGGCGGCGGTGAACCGCTTGCAGCAATTGACCGATTTCGAGCAGATCAAGGCGCCCTTCGACGGCGTCGTCACCGGCCGCTTCATCGACGTTGGCAGTCTTGTCGCCGCCGATTCCGCCAGTGGAACGCCCGCCTTCTCGATGGCGCGGACCGATGTTCTGCGCGTGCAGGTCTTCGTGCCGCAGGCCGCGACCTTCGGCCTCGCGGATGGCGATCCGGCGACGATCACCGTCCAGGAGCTGCCGGGGCGCACTTTCACGGGCCATGTCGCGCGCAACGCTGAGGCGCTGTCGCCTGGCACGCGCACGCTTTTGATGGAGGTCGACGTCGACAACAAGGAGGGCGTGCTGTCAGCCGGCCTTTACAGCGTCATTCATTTGCACGTGCGACGGCCCTATCCGGTGATCTCGGTTCCCTCGCAGGCGATGATCTTCGACAAGGACGGGCTGAAGGTCGCGGTCGTTTCCGATGGGAAAGTCTCGCTGCGCAAGATTGATCTCGAGCTCGACAATGGCGCCACGGTGGAAGTCCGCTCGGGGTTGAACGACGGTGATCAGATCATTCTAAGCCCGCCCGCCGGTGTGTCCGACGGCATGAAGGTGACCGTCGCCTGACGATCGCCGAGCTGGAGCGAGCCGATGAGCATCGAGACCGCCGGGATCAAGGGGACCTCGCTGAAGCCGTCGCGGATCGGCCTCGGCGCCTGGGCGATCGGCGGCTGGATGTGGGGCGGCAATGACGACGCCCAGTCGATCGAGACGATCCGCGCGGCGGTCGGCCGCGGCGTCACCCTGATCGACACGGCGCCGGTCTATGGCTTCGGCCATTCCGAGGCGCTTGTCGGGCAGGCGCTCGACGGCGGATTGCGGGCGAAGACCGTCCTCGCCACCAAGGTCGGGCTCGAATGGAATGACGGCAAGGTGTTTCGCAACTCCAGCCGCGACCGCATCAATCGCGAGATCGCGGATTCGTTGCGACGGCTCCGGACCGATCATATCGACGTTTATCAAGTCCATTGGCCGGACCCGAAGACACCCATCGACGAGACGGCCGGGGCGATGAAGGCGCTGTTCGATCAGGGCGTCATCGGCGCCATCGGCGTCAGCAATTTTTCGGTGGAGCAGATGGAGCGGTTCCGCGAGGTCGCGCCGATCCATGTGCTGCAGCCGCCGTATAATCTGTTCGAGCGCGGGATCGAAGCCGACGTCCTGCCCTACTGCCTCGAGAACGCCATTGCCGTCTTCGGCTATGGCGCGCTCTGCCGCGGCCTGCTCTCCGGCCGGATGACGCAGACGACGCATTTTGAAGGCGACGATCTGCGCCGCTCCGATCCGAAATTCCGGGCGCCGCGCTTCGGCCAATATCTTGCCGCCGTCGCCCGGCTCGACCGCCTGGCGAAGGAGCGGTACGGCAAGAGCGCCCTCGCGCTCGCAGCGCGCTGGGTTCTCGACCAGGGCGTAACCTCGGCGCTGTGGGGCGCCCGCCACCCCGGCCAGCTTCAGCCCGTCGAGGACGTTTTCGGCTGGTCGCTCGACGCGGAAGCCAAGGCCGCGATCAACTCCATTCTCGCGGAAGAAGTGAAGGATCCCGTCGGGCCGGAATTCATGGCGCCGCCAACCGGCGCGTGAGCCATGACGCCAGCAACCGGCGCGTGAGCGATGACGCCGCCAAGCTCCGGGCGTGGCTGAAACCGCCTCATAAGTTGACTTGTTCTGTAATCTAACGCTATTAGCCCCGATCTTTGAAATACGGGGCGGCGATGATTTCGACACAGTTCTGGCGGGGGCTCGTGGCCAGCTTCATCTTGCTGAGCGCCCTGCTCGCTGGCCTTCCCGCCACGGCGCAGACAAAGGTCAGGGTGGGCTATATTCCAGTGCTCGGCTCGGCGTCGCTCTTCGTCATCGACGGCAAGGGCTGGGCCAAGGAACAGGGGCTCGATCTCGAGCTCATCCGCTTCCAGGCCGGGACGCAGGCGATCCAGGCGCTGGCCGCGGGCCAGCTCGACGCTTACCTCGCCGGCGTCCTGCCGCTGCTCGTCGCCCGCTCCAAGGGCGTCGACGTCAAGGTCGTCGCGGCGGGCGCGATCGAGGAGCTCGAGCTTGTCGGACGCGGACCGCTTGTCGCGGCGTCTGAAGGCGTCGACTTCAAGACGGCGATCGCCAATTTCACGCGAAGCCAAGGGCGCAAGCCCAAGATCGCGGCGCAGCCGCCGGGCAGCGTTCCCGACACATTGCTGCGCTACTGGCTGCAGGTCGAGAATGGAATCGACACACAAACAGTCGACATCGCGGGCCTCGACATCGACGCCACGCAGCAGGCCTTTCTTGCAGGCCAGCTCGACGCCGCCGTCCTGCGCGAGCCGGCGCTGACCGTCGTGCGCGACCGCCTGCCCGCGTCCAAAGTGCTGGCGACCGGCCATCAATTCATGCCCGACCAGCCGGGCTCCGCTCTGGCGATCTACCAGCCGGGCTCGCCGAAAACGGCCGAGATCGCCGAGAAGCTGTTGCGGCTACATCTGCGCGCGACCGAATTCATCAAGACCCATCCTGACGAGGCTGCGCCCCTCATCCTGCAAGCGCTCGGGGCCGGCATTCTCACAAAGGCGCAGATCGAGCGCGCGCTGTCTCGCTCGCTCTCGACGTTTGTCACCGATCCGACGCGGATCATCGACTCGGTGGCGAAGCTGCAGGAATTCGAAGTCAAGCTCGGCGTCGTCAGGACAGCGACGCCTGTCGCCGATCTGTTCGATCTCGATCTCTACCGCCGCATCGCCCAATGAGTCTTGCCGCGCCCAGCGAAGCGTCGGCCGCGCGGCGGATGCGCGCTCGCGTCGATCTTGCGCATCCAAAGCTCCTCGCAACGCTTGGCGTCGCGGTCTTCTTCGGCGGCTGGGAGGCAGCGGCGCGCCTCAATCCGTCGCTTTCCGCGCTGATCCCGCTGCCGAGCCAAATTCCCGCGGCATGGCTGGAAGAGATCCGCGGAGGCTTCTGGCTTGCCGCAGTCAAGAATAGCCTCTCGCATTATCTCGTCGGCGCCGCGATCGGCTCCTTTCTCGGCGTCGGTCTCGGCCTCGTCGCCGGCGTCTCAGCATGGTTCGACGCGCTCCTCTCCGGCGTCGTGCGCATTCTGCGCCCGATACCTGGCCTCGCCTGGGTTCCTTTCGCCATTTTGTGGTTTGGGCTCACCTCCGCAGCGGCGGCCTTCATCATTTCCATTGCGGTGTTCTGGATCAATTTCTTCGCGGCCTTCGGGGCGGTCCAGGCGATCGACCGCGATCTCATGGAGGTCGCGAGCGCTTTCGGCCATGGCGGATTCTTTGGCCGGCTCTTCAGGATCGCTCTGCCCGCCGCGACGCCCGGCATTCTCGCGGGCCTCCGCACGGGTTTCGGCCAGGCCTGGATGTCGGTCGTCGCGGCTGAGCTTTTCGGCATTCCGGGCATCGGCGCCCGCATGATGCAGGCGGCGAGCCTGCTCGCCACCGATCTCGTCGTCGTCTATATGCTGACCATGGCGTTGCTTTATGCCTTGACCGACATTCTGTTCCTCGCCGTGCGGCGGAGGCTGGTCGCATGGCAGCTATAGCGGAGCTGAGTGGCGTCGGCCTCGCCTACGGACGCAGCGAGGAGCGCGTGCATATCCTCGAGAACTGCGACCTCAGCCTTGCGCGCGGCGAATTCGTCGTCATCGTCGGCCCCTCGGGGGTCGGCAAATCGACGCTCCTTCGCGTCATCATGGGGCTCGCGAAGCCGAGCGAAGGGGAAGTGCGCGTCGATATTGCGAAGGCGCGCGGGCGCAGGGGCATGGCTCTGGTCTTCCAGGACGCCAAGCTTCTGCCCTGGCGGCGGGTCGGCGCCAATGTGGCCTTCGGCCTCGAAGGACTGGGGCTTTCGCGCGGGGAAATCAACGAACGTGTCGGAGCGGCGCTCGATCTCGTCGGTCTCAAGCCTCAGGCCGCACGCTGGCCGCATCAACTCTCGGGCGGCCAGAGACAGCGCGTCGGCCTCGCGCGGGCGCTCGCCGTCGAGCCCGACCTGCTCCTGATGGACGAGCCTTTCGGCGCGCTCGACGCCATCACCCGGGCGAGCCTGCAGGACGAATTGCTGGCGCTCTGGAAACGCACTGGCAAAACCATTCTTTTCGTCACCCATGACATCGACGAGGCGATCTATCTCGCCGACAGGGTGATCGTTCTCAGCGGCTCGCCCGCAAGAGTTCAGGGCGTCTTCAAGACGCAAAAGCGCCCGCATCGCCGATCAGATCAGGATACCTACAAGCTGGCGGAGGAAATCAGGCAGATGCTCGGCGCCGACAGCGACGTGGTGGAATTCGAAATATGAGCAAGGCGCCGCGGCGGAGCGCGGACTATTTCGCTCCCGCGGGCTATTACGAAAAGACCAAGGTTATGCCCTTCCTCGGCAGGGCCTCCTCGACGGCGAGCGTCATCGAAGCCGGAAGCTATAGGGAAATCATTCTCGACTATGAAGTCGGCGCCTCTGGCCTCGCCGACGGCGCCTGGATCAAGGCGGCGTTCAAATTCTATTCCGACTGGGCGCTTTTCCAAACTTCGGACCCCGCCGGCGCCAATTATGTCTCGGCCGAATATCAGGCGGGGCCGCTGCTGCCCGGCCAGGAGCCCGCGACCGTTCAGAGCCTACTCTGCCGCTTCGACCAGAAGGGACATGAGCGCCCGTTTCAGAAGGCGATCATCGTCGATGTCGTCGACGGCTATCTCAATCCCGGCGACCACATCGTGATCCGCCTCGGCGACCGGCGTTTCGGCGGTCCCGGAACGCGCGCGCAGACCTTCGTCGAAAAGAACTTCCGGTTCCGCGTCTATGTCGATCCCGTTGGCACCTCGCGCTTTGCCGCCGTCCCGGGCGATATCGTGCTTCAGATCGTTCCCGGCGAAGCGCAGCGGCTTGTCCTCACTGCGCCGCGTCTCGTCCAGCCCGGAGCGGAGCTGCCGGTGCATGTGCGGCTCGAAGACAGCTGGGGCAACACATGCTGGAACGCCGGGGGCGAAGTCGAGCTCTCGGCGACGCTCGACGGCGCGCCCGTCTACGCCCGCACATTGGCGCTCGCCGCGGAAGGCTGGGCGATCCTGCGCGCCGACGATCTTCCGCGCGAAAGTCGCGGAGAGCTTCGGATCTCCGCGAAGCTGCAAGGCCGTGGCGTCGCGCCGGACGAAGCCTTTGTCGCGATCGACCCAGCTTCCCCCGTCCGCCGCATCTTCTACGCCGATCTGCATGTGCATTCAGACGACACGATCGGCACGAACGACACCGTCTATAACCTCACCTATGGCCGCGACGTCGCCGGGCTCGACGTCCTCGGCTACACCGCCAATGATTTTCAGATCACTGCCGAGCGCTGGCGGACGGCCGTCAAAAATTGCCGCGAGATCAACGTCGACGGCTCCTTTGTGTGCTATCCCGGCACGGAATGGTGCGGCAATTCCTGCGCCGGCGGCGACCATAATGTCGTCTTCCTCGGCGACGCCGATCCTCTATTCCCGCAGGGGCGCGACGGCGAAAGCACGCGCTCCTTCGAGTGGAGCGAGGATATGGCGACACACGAGATTACGCCCGGCGCCTGGCCGCTCGACGAGCTCTACGCCGCCTATGAGCATGATCCGGACAACCACCTGCTGATCCCGCATGTCGGCGGAAGGCGCGCCAACCTCGCCTGGCATCATCCCGAACTCGAAAAGCTGATCGAAGTCGGCTCGGCTTGGGGCCAGTTCCCCTGGATGCTGCAAGAGGCTTGCGAACGCGGCTACCATCTCGGCGCGTCGGCGGCAAGCGACGAGCATCGCGGACGCTGCGGCGGCGGCGTGCCGGGCACGGCGGTCTTCGGCGTGCGCGGCGGCCTCACCGGCGTCATCGCCGATCGCCTCGACCGGAAGACGATCGGCAAGGCCTTACGCGCGAGGAGGACCTTCGCAACCACCGGCGAGCGCAGCGTCGCGCTGATATGGTGCGACGACCATCTTCAGGGCGACGCCTTTGCGCAGAAGGGCGCGGCTCGCGTCAATTACCGCTTTCTCGGCCGCGCGGGCTTTGAGGAGATCGCAGCCTTCGATCATTCAGGGATCGTCTGGCGCCGCGACCTTGCGGAAGAAGCGGGCCTTTCGGACCACAAGATCCGCTTTCGCTGGGGCGGCGCGCGCATTCGCGACCGCTATCGTTCGGCCAATTGGCACGGCCGCATCACGATCCGCAACGCAACAATCCGCAGCTTCAAGTCGGCGGGCTTCGAGCATCAAGAAGAGGCCGCCTGGAGCGCCCGCGGAAACGAGATCGGCTTTCGTTCCGACACATTCGGCGACGCCGATTCGATCGAGATCGACCTGAGCAATCTTGCGGGCGCCGAGATTGCGGTCGAAGGAACCATCGGCTCTTATGTGAAGGTCGGCGATCCGTCGAGTCCTTCGCCCTTCGTGCATTGTCCGACCTTTGCGCTGAACGCTTCGGGCGCTGACATCCTTGCGCAAAGGCGCATCGAACAGCGGCTCGGCGGCGCCGATCTCTTCATCTCGTTGGAGCGCATCGCCGAAGCGCCGCTTCGGCGCGATGTCTCCGGCTCATTCGAGATTGCGCCCGAGAACGGCCCGCACGGCTTCCGCCAGATCTATGTCATGGGGCGTGAGGCGGACGACGCCAAGGCTTACGCCTCGCCGATGCGGATCACATTCGAGTAACGGCCGCGAAGGAGCACGACATGAGCGCCTACGATTACTCGTTCAAAACCATCGACGGCGCGCTTTTGCCGCTGTCGTCCTTCGAGGGCAAGGCGCTGCTCGTCGTCAATACGGCGTCGGCCTGCGGGCTCACGCCGCAATATGATGGGTTGGAGGCGCTCTACCGGACCTATCGCGACAAGGGCCTCGTCGTGCTCGGCGTGCCGGCCAATGATTTCGGCCGCCAGGAGCCGGGGACAGAAGCCGAGATCAAGCAATTCTGCGAGACGCGGTTCAACGTCGATTTTCCGCTCGCCTCAAAGGAAGTGGTCATCGGCGACGGCGCGCATCCTTTCTATCGCTGGGTCGCAAGCAAGCTTGGCGAGGACGCCGCGCCGAAATGGAATTTCCATAAATATCTCATCAGCAAAACCGGCGAGATCGCGGGGACGTTCGGATCGCGCACCCCGCCTCAAGCGCCCGAAATCGTCGCCGCGATCGAGGCGGCGCTTGCCTGAAATGTTGCGAGCCCAAGATGCGAGCCCAAGAGTTGCGGTCGCTCGACAAAGACGCGAGCGAGCGCTGACCAATTTTGTGGCGGACGCGGGAAGCCGTCACTCGAGCGTAAAGCCGGCCTTCAGCTTGACCTGATAGTGATCGACCTTGCCGTTCTCGATATGGCCGCGCGTCTCCATCACCTCGAACCAGCGAAGATTTCGGACGGTCTTTCCGGCGCGTTCGATCGCGACCTTGATGGCGTCTTCAATCGAGTCGGGCGACGAGCCGACCAGTTCGACAATCTTGTAAACATGATCTGACATGGCAAATCCTCGCGCCGCTGGAGCGTGCTCAGGAAATGTGGACACGCATTTCAAAACACCCCAGTGAACCGCAGTCGGCGCGCGTCCGCAAGCCGTTGATGGAGCCCCGTGGAGCCCCGCCCTTACGGCGCGACTGCGGCCCGGCGACTCGGCGCTGACGCCGCCTCGACCGCCGCGAGCGCCGGATCGCCCGCCGCTTCGAGGCGCAGCAATTCGTTCCGCGCCCACAAATAGGAAGCCTCATACACCTCCCGGTAATGCGACCAGTCCATGAAGCTCGATCCAGGAAAGGCGGGCGGCGTCAGGATCAGATCCTGCGGCCCGGCGCAGAGCCCGCCCTGGCGCGCGTTGGTGAAGACCGATTTCTGAATGACGCTGATCGGACCGGGACAACCCGGCAAGGGAGCGCGCAAGGGATTGAGGTAGCGCAGCGCCAGCTCCAGGCGCCCCGGGATACGGTCGTAGTCGATGTCGAAAAATTGGCCTTGCGGCGGGCTGAGAGAGACGACGACATTCGGTCCCGCCTTGAGTTCGGCCATTGGTTCGATCGGCACATTGTCCGCGATGCTGCCGTCGACCAGCATCGCGCCGTCCTCGCCAAAGACCGGCGGCAGAACGCCGGGAATGGCGCAGGACGCCCGCACCGCCTTCCACACAGGCCCCGACCGCAAGAGCCGCATCCTGTTCATCGACAGATCGGTCGCAACCGCGAAGAATGGCTTCCAGAGATCCTCGATTTCGGCGTCGCCATAGCGCCGCTTCAGCGCCGTGTCGAAGGGGCGATGGTCAAGCAGCGAATAGCGCGGAATAGTCATTTTCCGCAACGCCCGGCTTTCGATGAAAATGTGATGCACGCCGTCGAGAACGCTCTCCGGACTGCGCAGCATGGCGAAGGCCGCAGCCATGGCCGAGCCGACGCTGGAGCCGCCGAACATGTCGAAAACGACGCCGCGCTCCTGCAACGCCCGATAGATGCCGATATGCGCGCTTCCGAACGCGCCGCCCCCACCCGCGACGAAGCCCACCGCGCGGCTCGTCATGAACCGCGCGAGGCTGACGAAATCGGCGTCATCTTCGAAGCTGAGATGATGCACCATGCCGACGGCGCGATCATCGAGCCATTTGCGCGCGCCCGCCGCTGTGCCGTTGCGCTTGGCGTGAAGCTGCGCGAGCCTTCGCCGTCCGGGCGGAATGAGATCGAAAGCGTAATTCTCGATCTCGTTTTGTGCCTTCTGCGGTTCCTCGTCCCCGACAACGATTACGAGTTCGTCCGCCTCGCGCAGGCGCGCGCGGCCCCATTCGTCCAGAGGGCCTTCGATGATGGAGACGGCGAGTCCCTGCCTGCGACTCTCGCTGACCTGTGGCCGCGACAACAGGATCGCGTTATCGCTCTTCTTGATCGCGGCGCCGAGCCGCTGGACGAAGAGCCGGGACAACGGAGCGGCGCCCCCCGCGATGACGGCGACCGCGCTCGCCGGCGTGAGCTTTGGCAGATGCAGCAGGTTTCGCGTCGTCGCATCGAGCCTGCGGGCGAGCTGCTCGATCAAGCTGCGCTCGATCCCGGGCGCCACGGTTTTGATTCGCGCGAAGGCGGCGCGGTCGATCTCGACGACCACCGAGGGGCGCAATGCGGTCACGGTCGCTCTGCGCCTGCCGCCAGCGAAAAAGCCGATCTCTCCGATCGGCTCGCCGGCGCCGATTTCGGCGACTGCCTGGTCCCGCTCGACCGCGCGCGCCTCAAAGCGCCCGGAGAGGACGAGATAGAAGGCGTCCGCCTCGTCGCCTTCGACGATCAGCACTTCGCCGCGCGCCAGTTCTCTCAGGCGGAGAAATCTGCCGACCGCGCGAAGCGCCGCGACGGAGAGATCACCGAAGAGGTCAAGGCCGCGCAAAACCTCGATTTCGTCCGGCGCTATTCTGGACTGGCTATGCGGCATCGCAAAACGGCTTCTTGGAGGGTCCAAAAAGGCCGCCCGCCCTTCTCCCTCAGGCTCAAACTATGTCGATGAAGGCGCGAAGCGTCCACATTTTTCGATTCGGAAGCCGCTGCGATCGGCTAAGCTGACATCTTCTCCTCTCGCCTCTCGAAGCCACGAAAGCAGAAGATGACAGGCGCCAAAGCCCGAAACTGGACGACGCCGCGCGACGCGAGCCTTGACCTTGAGGAGATTGCAAATGGCGCGGGACTGGCCATCCGGGCGTTGCCGAACGGCTGCCTTTTTGCGATCGAGCATCGCGGCGAAGGCGAAGCCGTCCTGATCAATCAGATCCTCGGCTCTCCACTCAGCGGGAGCGTGATGCGGCTCTATCTGCGCGTCGCGGGAAGAGCGCCGTTCGAAGTCTGCGGACCTGGCGCCCGCGTGCGTTTCGGCGCAGGCTCGGATTGCTTCGTATGGGAGGGCGACACGGAGGGCGTTCACCATCGCGTGACGCTCGCGCTCGAGCAGGGCGCCCCGGCCTGGACATGGCGGCTCGACGTCGAAAACCGCGGCGTCGCCCCGCAGGAGTTCGACGCCGTCCTGATCCAGGATATCGGGTTGGGACCGCGCGGCTTTCTCATGAACAATGAGGCTTATGTCTCGCAATATATCGATCATTTCATCGCGCGGCATGAACGCTTCGGTTTCGTCGTCATGAGCCGGCAGAATCTGGCGCAAGGCGGCCGCAATCCTTTTGCGGCGCACGGCTGTCTCGACGGCGCCGTGGGCTTTGCGACCGACGGAAAGCAGCAGTTCGGACCGGCCTTTCGTGACGCCGGCGTCCTCGATTTTCCTTTCGGACGAGAGCTGCCCTCGATACGGCTGCAGCATGAAATGGCCTGCGCTGCGATCCAATCGACGCCCGCGACGCTCGCGCCCGGAGAAAGCGCGACGCGCCGGTTTTTCGGATTTTATGACCAAGATCATCCAAAGGCGACGAGCGCCGCCGATCTCGCGGCGATCGACGCGCTCGCGTGGCGTGACAGCGCCTCGCCCGACGTCGCGCTCGCGCAGCCGGTGCGCAGCATCCTTGCCGACACGCCGCTCGCGAGCGCCGAGCCTCTCTGCGAAAGCGAGATCGCAAAGCTCTATCCAGAGCGGCTGCAGGAAGAACAGGTCGGCGGCGTGCTCCTGTCGTTCTTCGCGCCCGATCCGCCGCATAACCGGCATGTCGTCCTGCGCGACAAGGAGCGCATTGTGACGCGCCGCCATGGCGCGCTGTTGCGCTCCGGCGCTGCTATGTTGCCGGACGATGCGACGCTCTGCGCCACTGCCTGGATGCACGGCGTTTTCGGCGCCCAGCTGACGATCGGCAACACCTCATTCCACAAGTTGTTTTCCGTCTCGCGCGATCCCTACAATGTGACGCGAGGAAGCGGGCTTCGCATCCTTGCCGAGATCGACGGCGCCTGGCGTCAGCTCGCCATTCCTTCCGTCTTCGAGATGGGCCTCGGCGATTGCCGCTGGATCTATCGCGTCGGAGCGCGGACGATTGCGATCAGCGCCATCGCGTCAGGCGAAGAGCCGGCGATGCAATGGCGCGTCACGGTCGAAGGCGAGCCCTGTCGTTTTCTGATCTTCGGCCATCTCGTCCTCGGCGAGCGGGAGTATGACCACGAGAGCCGGATCGAAATCGACAATGAGCAAAAACGCTTCGTCATGCGCCCCGATCCGAACTGGCTCTGGGGCCAACGCTATCCAGAGGCGGTCTATCATCTTACGAGCCCTGATCGCGACGCCATCGAAGCGATCGGCGGCGATGAACTGCTTTACGCCGACGGCCGCTTTCGCGGCGGCGCCTATGTCGCGCTCCGCACTGCGCCGACGCGCGTCTTTTCTTTTGCTCTTTCAGGCTCGATGACAGACGCGCGGGCCGCCGGTGTGCTTGCAGACAAATTCGCGCGCGGCGTCACGGACGAAGCGCTTCTCGCCCCCGCGCGGCGGTTCTGGCGCTTCGTGACGCGCGGCTTGCGCATCGACGGCGATGGCGCGCTCGACACGCTGTTTCCCTGGCTCGCGCAGAATGCGATGATTCATCTGACCGTTCCGCATGGGCTCGAGCAATATACCGGCGCGGCATGGGGCACGCGCGACGTCTGTCAGGGCCCGGTCGAATATCTCCTCGCCCTAGGGCATGACGCGCCGGTCAAACAAATATTGCGACTCGTCTTCGAGCAGCAATATGAATCGAGCGGCGACTGGCCGCAGTGGTTCATGCTCGACCCTTACGCGATCATTCAGGACAGGGTCAGCCACGGCGACGTGATTCTCTGGCCGCTGAAGGCGCTGAACGATTACGTCGAGGCGACCGGCGATCTTGGCTTCCTCGACGAGCAGGCGGCGTGGCGGCGCACGGATAATCTAGAGCGCACAGCGCACGAGGACACAGTAATCGCGCATATCGGCCGGCTGATTGAGACCGTTCGGGAGCGCTTTATTCCGGGCACGCATCTCATCCGCTACGGCGAAGGCGACTGGAACGATTCGCTGCAGCCCGTCGATCCCAAAATGCGCGACCTAATGGTTTCGAGCTGGACGGTCGCTCTGCTCTACCAGCAATTGCGCCGCTATGGCGAAATCCTGCGTCAGGCGGGCCGGGCGCATGAGGCGAAGCCGCTCGACGAGCTCGCCTCGGCGATGCGCTCCGACGTCAACCGATGGCTCATCCGCGACGGAACGATCGCGGGCTATGGGGTCTTCGCGGAGAGCGGCGGCGAGCCCGAGCTGCTGCTTCATCCAAGCGACAGCCGCACCGGGCTCAGCTATTCGCTGCTGCCAATGACGCGTGGTATTATCGGCGGGCTCTTCACGCCGGACCAGAAGCGTCATCACCTGCGCCTCATCCGCGAACATCTTCTGTTCGCGGACGGCGCTCGGCTGATGGATCGCCCGGTCGTCTATCGCGGCGGCCCGCAGACGATCTTCCGCCGCGCCGAATCCTCTAGCTTCTTCGGCCGCGAGATTGGCCTCATGTACACGCATGCGCATCTGCGCTATGGCGAAGCGCTGGCTGTCATCGGCGATCTCGACGCGCTCGGTGAAGTGCTCGCCGTCGTCAATCCCGTCTCGGTTGGCGAAAGTCTCGCGCAGGCGCTGCCTCGCCAGCGCAATGCATTCTTTTCGAGCAGCGACGCAGCCTTTTCCGACCGCTACCAATCGAGCGCCGATTGGTCGCGCGTGCAGGAGGGTTCAATCGGGGTCGAAGGCGGCTGGCGCGTCTATTCGAGCGGACCGGGACTTTATACAGGTCTTCTCGTCAGCCAGCTCCTCGGCCGACGACGCATGTGGGGAAAGCGTATCTCAGCGCCGGCCCCGGCCCGGCTCGCGATGCAATGGGATATCGACGAGGATTAACTCGCCGCCGCGGCGTGAAAGTTCGCCGGCGCCGCATCGCGGGTCGCCGGCGCCGCGTCGAGCCTTGCTGGCGCGACAGTGAGTCTCGAACCGACGATCGGCGAGCCGGTCGCCCGATCGACAAGGACAGGATCGACGACGCGCCCGGTGTCGCGATCGACGATCTCGCATCTTTCGCCTTCCGTCGCGAAATGGCGGTTCCCAAAGGCGAGTAGAGCGACAAGAACGGGCATGAAATCGCGGCCACGCTCGGTGATCACATACTCGTAGCGCTTAGGCCGCTCGTGATAGAGGCGCCGCTCGAGGAGCCCGTCTTCGACGAGCGCGTTGAGCCGCCGCGTCAGCATATTCGGCGCGATCTTGAGGCTGTTCTCGAAGGCGTCAAAGCGCTTGACGCCATTGATCGCGTCGCGCAGGATCAGAATGTTCCACCATTCGCCGACGCGTTCGAGGGCCCGGGCGATGGGACATTCCATATTTTCGAAGCTCTTTCGACGCATGGCTCTCACATAATTATGACGCTTCCTCGCCAGGAGGGCGCCGCCCGCGTAGCCCCGAGTCTCCCTCGTCCGGCCTTCACTTGCCTCATGCCGACTTGAGCGCGTTGGCGTCGATCGGCAGTTTGCGCAGGCGCTTGCCGGTCGCGGCGAAGACCGCATTGACCACAGCGGGGGCGATTCCCGACGTCGCCGGCTCCCCCGCGCCGCCAGGCGCCTCCTGACTGTCGATAAGATGAACTTCTATATCGGGAGCCTCATTGATCCTGAGCAACTGATAGCTGTCAAAATTTGTCTGCTCGACTCGGCCATCCTTGAGCGTAATTTCGCCATAAAGAGCCGCAGTGATGCCGAAGATCGACCCGCCCTCGATCTGCGCCCGCAAAGTGTCGGGATTGACCTGACGGCCGCAATCAAAAGCTGCGACGACGCGCTCTACCCTTACTGCGCCGTCCTTGCCGACGGCCACCTCGGCAACCTGCGCCAGATAGCTGCCGAAACCGAAGATGACCGAGACGCCACGGCCCTTGCCGGCCGGCATCGGCGTTCCCCATCCAGCCTTCTCGGCGGCGAGATCGAGCACGGCCCGCGCGCGCGGCGCGTTGCCGAGCAAAGCGCGGCGATATTCGACGGGATCCTTCTTCGCCGCCGCGGCAAGCTCGTCGATAAAGCCCTCCACCATGAAGGCGTTGTGCGTCATCCCGACGCCGCGCCACCATCCCGTCGCGAGACCTGCCGGCGGCTCGTGCCGGACGTAATCGACGAGAAGATTGGGAAAGCTGTAGGGACCCGACGCGCCGTCGACAGCGTCGAAGTCGAGGCCGTCCTTGAAAAGCGGCGGCGCCCAGCGCGCCAGTATCGACGAGCCGACGACGCGGTGGCTGAAAGCCACCGGCGCGCCATTGTCGTCGAGCGCAGCCGCCATAAGGTCGTAGTAGTACGGGCGGTAGATGTCGTGCTGGATGTCTTCCTCGCGCGACCACACGACCTTCACTGGTCCGTCGACCTCTTTCGCTATCCTGACCGCCTGGGCCACGCCGTCGACCTCGAGCCGGCGTCCGAAGCCGCCGCCGATCAGATGGTTGTGCACAATCACCTTGTCGAGCGGCAGACCGGCGACCTGCGCAGCCACGGCCTGCGCGCGCGACAGCACCTGACTGCCGACCCACACCTCACAGGCGTCCGGGCGCACATGGACGACGCAATTCATCGGCTCCATAGCGGCATGGGCAAGGAAGGGCTGCTGATAGACCGCCTCGATTTTTCGGGCGGCCGCCGCGATCACCTTGGGCGCGTCTCCCGTTTTCGAGGCGACGACCGCATCCGATTTCGACGCCGCGGCCATTTGCGCAACGAGATCGGCGTTGGAGAAGCGGGCGTTCGGCCCGTCGTCCCATTCAATCGCGAGCGCGGCGAGGCCTTTTCGCGCCGCGCCAGTATGGTCGGCGATCACCGCGACGAGGTCGTCAAGCTTCACGATCTGGCGCACGCCCTTGACCGCCTTCGCCTTGCTGTCATCGACGCTTTTCAGCTTGCCGCCAAAGGTCGGGCAGGCCGCGACGGCGGCGAATTTCATACCCGGCAGGATGACGTCAATGCCATAGATCGCCGAGCCATCGACTTTGCTCGGGGTGTCTACGCGCTGGGCCGGGGTTCCGACGAGCTTGTAATCCTTTGGATCCTTCAGCGGAACGTCGGCCGGGACTGGATAGGTAGCCGCCTTGTCGGCAAGCGCGCCATAGGAGAGCTTGCGGCCTGACGCCGGATCGACGACAGCGCCTTTTTCCGCCCGCAAGGAGCTCGGATCGACGCGCCAAGTCTCGGCCGCCGCCTTGATAAGGAGCGTGCGCGCCACGGCGCCGGCCTCGAGCAGCGGCTTCCACAACGCGCGCACGGAGGTGGACCCGCCGGTGGCCTGAAAGCCGAGGAGGGGGTTGGCGTAGAGCTTGTCGTCGGGCGGCGCCTGCTCGACGCTGATGTCGGCAAGATCGACCTCGAGCTCTTCGGCGATCAGCATCGGCATGGCGGTGAAGGTGCCCTGGCCCATCTCCGCCTGCGCGACAATGAGAGCGACCTTGCCATCGCGGCCAACGCGCACAAAGGCGTTGGGAGCGAATTCTCCGGCGGCTGCGGCTTCGTCCGGCGACGACAGCCGAAAACCGAGCAGCAACCCGCCGCCAACCGCTGCGCCAGCCTTGAGAAAGGCTCGGCGCGAAGGGCCGTTCGGGGCGAAGGAGCGAGCGCCACCCTTTGCAGCATGATCGATCAACATGGCTCAGCCTCCCTGCCTAACGGCGGCGGCCCCGCCGGACGCGGCCTTGATCGCTGCGCGGATGCGCGGATAAGTTCCGCATCGGCAGATGTTGCCTGACATGGCTTCGTCAATGTCGGAATCCGTCGGATGCGGATTGCCGGCGAGCAGCGCCGCCGCCGCCATGACTTGCCCCGATTGGCAATAGCCGCATTGCGGAACCTCGAGATCGATCCAGGCCTTCTGGATCTTCGCGCCCGCGGGCGTCGCGCCGATCGCCTCGATGGTAGTGATCGAGGAATCGCCGACGCTGTCGATGGAAGTGACGCAGGATCTGATCGGGACGCCGTCCTGATGCACCGTGCAGGCGCCGCAGAGCGAGGCGCCGCAGCCGAACTTGGTTCCGGTCATTCCGAGAACGTCGCGCAGCACCCACAGAAGCGGAGTGTCTCCGTCGACGTCGGCGGTGCGTTCAACTCCGTTGACTTTGAACTTATAGGCCATGGGCATCTCCCGGGCGTCTTGTCAGAACTGCCGCCGCACTTTGCTCGCCGCTGAAGGTCTTTGCCGAGACCGGCGCCAAAGCGAGCCGCGCGCCATCGAATGTCGCCCGTCATCCGGACCATTCTGCCGACTCTGACGGAGCGCGGGCGACATTGCTTGCATTATGATAGCTTTATCCGTCGCCAGATGCAAACCGGCGCGCGCGATCAAAATCGCCTGACGCGGCCTCGCACGCCGCTTCGAGGCGCGGCCAAAGCCGTATCCGGCGGCGTGAGGCGACAATATAAGGGCGGCTGCGCCCCCGCCGGCAAGGGGCGCGCGCGATGACGGTTGAAAGAATGGATCGATGAGGCGCCCGCGCCACGAGCGAGCCCCATGGCGATTTTGGCGCCGCGCCGGCGCGGACGACGCTGGAACTGCCGCGCTGGCGCCGCCGAAAGCCTGCTCGACCGGCGGCAGGAGGAGGACTCCTTCGTGCTTCGCGCCGCCTTGATCGAGGCCGTCGAGCGCGCGGGTGAGGCGATTGACGATCGTGGCGGCGGATTCTTCGGGGCCGTATCGTTTTCGGGAACTTTTGTCGGCAACGAGCGTCCAATGATCCAAGAGGAGTCATCATGCGACGCCGGCAACTCGAGCCACAAACCGGATCTCCCGCCGCTGCTCCTGCGGAGGTCGATCTCGTCCGGCGCGCGCTCGCCGGCGACGGCGACGCGTTCCGCACAATCATGACTACGCATAATCGCGGGCTCTACCGGGTCGCAAGAAGCATTCTGCGCAACGACGCCGAGGCCGAGGACGCGGTTCAGGAATCCTACCTCAGCGCGTTCAGAGGCCTTGGCGCCTTCCACGGCGAGTCGAGCCTTCGGACGTGGTTGACGCGCATCGTCATCAACGAAGCGATGAGCCGCCGGCGCAAAGACTCCAGGCGGCCGTTGGAGACCTCTGATCCACAACGCGAAGCCGAGATCATCAACTTCCCGCTCGCGGCCTCCGCCGACCCGGAGCGAACGATGGCCCAACGTGAGATTCTTCGTCTCGTCGAGCAGGCGATCGACGACCTGCCCGAGGCCTATCGCACCGTCTTCATTCAACGGGCGCTCGAAGGCATGAGCGTTGAGGAGACTGCTGACCTGCTCGACCTCAAGCCGGAAACCGTCAAGACGCGGCTCCACCGCGCGCGGCTTCTGCTGCGCGAACGGATCGACGAGCAGATAGGGGTGGTTCTCCTCGACGCGTTTCCTTTTGCAGGCCGGCGTTGCGAGCGCATGACGCGCGCCGTGATGCGGCGTCTCGGATTTTCTGATTGATCGCGGGAACCTTTCTTGTCGCGCGACATCCAACAGGAGTCAGCGTAACGGCGCCGGATCACCGCGCCCGCAATGAGGAGTTCGACAGATGTCAATCCGGTTGAATGCGGCCATCGCCGCGACCTGCCTGTTGTGCGGCCCGGCCTTCGCGCAAGGCGGCGCCAAGCCTACCGATCCGCAGATCGCCCACATCGCCTACACCGCGGGCGTGATCGATATCGCCGCGGCGAAACAGGCCCTCGAAAAATCCCACAACACGAAGATCGTCGGCTTCGCGAAGGACATGATCCGCGACCACGAGGCGGTTAATCAGCAGGCGCTTGCCCTGGTGAAGAAGCTCAACGTAACGCCGGAGGACAACGACACGAGCCGCGCCCTCTCCAAAGCCGCCGAGGCCAAGCAGGGCGAACTCGGTAAGTTGAGTGGCTCTGCGTTCGACAACGCCTATATTCGAAACGAGGTCGCCTACCACAAGCTCGTCAACGGCGACCTCGAAAATCTCCTTATCCCGTCCGCGACCAACGCGGAGCTGAAGAGCCTGCTGCAAACGGGCCTCAAGGTTTTCAAGGGCCATGAGCAGCACGCCGAGAATGTCGAGGCGGAACTCAAATGAAAAAGCCAGCCCGCTTACCAGGACGAAGCCATGTCGCCGTCGCTTTGCTCACGCTGACGGCGGCGACAATTCCGGCCGACGCCAAAACCGTCCAGGTGACGATCAATGACCTCGTCTTCTCACCGGCGGAAATTCACGCCGTGGTCGGCGATACGATCGAGTGGATCAACAAGGATGCGCTGAAGCACACGGCCACGGCAAAGGGCCATTGGGACGTGCCGATTCCGGCCGGCGCTACGGCGAGCGTTCGTCTGAAAACGCCGGGGTCGGTCGATTATCTTTGCCGCATTCATCCCACGATGACGGGGCGCATTGTCGTCGCGCCCAAGTGACCTCAGAACTTTGACCTGAGAACTTCGATCGGGCGGACGCCGCCCGACAATTTCGCCGTGTGCGTGGACTTATAGCCGTTACGGCCTGGGCTCCTTGTTGGTCTCCGCACTGGCGCTTTTTCCCTTTTTCGGAGAGCCGTGCGTTTTGTCTCTCTCCTCGAACTCCGCGCGCAGGACGATTCCCCGCGCCTGGGTCATCCTGAGGGCGCAAAGGCCATGCGTCTCCTCTTTCGCGTAGTTGCGGCAGACGACCTCGCGCACGGAGGAGAACCCCGCCTGTTCGGCGGCGATCCTTTTCACCGCCTCCTTGTCCTTGCCGGCGCTGGCGAGCAGCGCGCGGAAGTTGGCGCGCATCGCTGTTTCGGCGCGGCCTCTTGCGCCTTCGAACTGCTTGATCGCCTTGTCGTCGATCGTCGCCGCGTCCGGGCCCCAGAATCCCGAAGGATCGACGCGGCAGTCGGCGGCGGCGAACTCGCAAGGCTTGGCGTCGCGCACGACAAGGACCGCGCCATCGAGAAGCGTGAAAGTGAACGGACACGCCTCGATTTCAACGCCATAGCTTAAGAGACCATTCGCCCTGCCGAGCGGTTTCGTCTCGATCGGCGACCCCGCAACGACGTCGATGCGGCAGGCCTCGCCCGGATTCGAGATCTGCTCGCCGGCCATCGATAGGGCCTTGATCTCGAGGCCCTTTGCGGCCGAGCGATGAAACGAGACCAATCCGTCCTTGCCGTTGCGCAGAAGATCGCGGTCGACGATCGCCTCTTCTCCGGGCGGTTTTGCCGCCGCCGGCTTTGGCTTGGCGGCCGCCGCGCCATTGGGAGCGATCGGAGCTGGCGCCTGCGAGGTCGAAGGCCCCGCCTTCAGCGCGCCAGGCAGCATCAATTGCGCCGACGCTCTCGAGGCGACGAGCGAGATGACGAGAATTGCGGAGAAGGAAGCCGTCAAGGAGGGTTTCAAGCAAGCCTCGAAATCACTGGGTCGGCCCACCCTAGCCGTTCGGAACCGCAAAGCAAACGCCGGCGCTCACGACCCCGGCCGCGGTCCGCTGCGGCCCCTTGTCCGAGGCTGCCGGATCGGCTTGCGCCGGCCGATCCTCCTCTTATATACGGGCCATCTTGCGCCTCATCTTGATCTTGCGCTCCTGCGCTGCAATGCCAATGTGGTGACTGTCGGGGACCGGGCGGCGAGCCGTCCGCCCATAAGCTGGATCGCTTCGGGGTCCGGTGGTCTTGCGTATCGAAAGGAAGAAAACTCATGGGTAAAGTAATCGGCATCGATCTCGGCACCACCAATTCCTGCGTGGCGGTGATGGAAGGGACGACTCCCAAGGTGATCGAGAACGCCGAGGGCTCGCGCACGACGCCCTCTATCGTGGCGTTTACGGACGACGGCGAGCGCCTCGTCGGCCAGCCCGCCAAGCGCCAGGGCGTCACCAATCCGGAGCGCACCTTCTTCGCCATCAAGCGGCTGATCGGCCGCACCTTCGACGATCCGATGACCAAGAAGGACATGGGCCTCGTTCCTTACAAGATCATCCGCGCCCCGAACGGCGACGCCTGGGTCGAGGCCGACGGCAAGCAATATTCGCCCTCGCAGATTTCGGCCTTCATCCTCCAGAAGATGAAGGAGACCGCCGAGGCCCATCTCGGCCAGCCCGTTTCGCAGGCGGTGATCACCGTTCCCGCCTATTTCAACGACGCGCAGCGCCAGGCGACGAAAGACGCGGGCAAGATCGCCGGCCTCGAAGTTCTGCGCATCATCAACGAGCCGACGGCGGCCGCGCTCGCTTACGGCCTCGACAAGCGAGGCTCGGGCGTCATCGCGGTCTATGACCTTGGCGGGGGCACCTTCGACGTGTCGATCCTTGAAATCGGCGACGGCGTCTTCGAGGTGAAGTCGACAAATGGCGACACCTTCCTCGGCGGCGAGGATTTCGACACCCGCCTCGTCGAATATCTCGCCGACGAGTTCAAAAAGGAGAACGGCATTGACCTCAGAAGGGACAAGCTCGCACTCCAGCGGCTGAAGGAAGCCGCCGAAAAGGCCAAGATCGAGCTTTCATCTGCGGTGCAGACCGAGATCAACCTGCCTTATATCACGGCGGACGCCACCGGACCGAAGCACCTCGCCCTGAAGCTTACCCGCGCGAAATTCGAGGCGCTCGTCGACGATCTGATCCAAAAGACGGTCGAGCCCTGCCGCAAGGCCCTGAAGGACGCCGGCTTGACTGCCGGCGAGATCAATGAGGTCGTCCTCGTCGGCGGCATGACGCGCATGCCGAAGGTGCAGGAGGTCGTCAAGAACTTCTTCGGCAAGGAGCCGCACAAGGGCGTCAACCCGGACGAGGTCGTCGCCATCGGCGCCGCGGTTCAGGCCGGCGTGCTCCAGGGCGACGTCAAAGACGTGCTGCTCCTCGACGTGACCCCCCTGTCGCTCGGCATCGAAACGCTTGGCGGCGTCTTCACACGGCTAATCGACCGCAACACGACGATTCCGACCAAGAAGAGCCAGGTGTTCTCGACCGCCGAGGACAACCAGACCGCCGTTACGATCCGCGTGTTCCAGGGCGAGCGGGAAATGGCGGCCGACAACAAGATCCTCGGCCAGTTCGACCTCGTCGGCATCCCGCCGGCGCCCCGCGGCGTCCCGCAGATCGAGGTCACCTTCGACATCGACGCCAATGGCATCGTCAATGTGACGGCGAAGGACAAGGCGACCAACAAGGAGCAGCAGATCCGCATTCAGGCGTCGGGCGGCCTCAGCGAATCCGACATCGATAAAATGGTGAAGGACGCTGAGCTTCACGCCGCGGAAGACAAGAAGCGGCGCGAATTGGTCGACGTCCGCAACCAGGCGGAAGCAATGATCCATTCGGCCGAGAAATCGCTGGCCGAATTCGGAGCCAAAGTGTCGTCCGCCGACAAGAGCGCGGTCGAAGGGGCCGTCGCCGCGTTGAAGGGCGTCGTCGAAGGCGAGGACGTCGAGGCGATCAAGGCGCGGACCAACGACCTCGCGCAGGCGTCGATGAAGCTCGGCGAAGCGATGTACAAGGCAAGCGCGGAAGACGCCGGGGCGCACGGCGGCCACGCGCCCAAGGACGACGTCATCGACGCCGACTTCAAGGAAGTCGGCCCCGACGAGAAGAAATCGGCCTGAGAGCTATCGCCGGCGGCGCCTCGGCTGGACGCCTTGGATATGGCTTGCGATATCGATTGTTGACGGAGGCCGGGCGCGAAAGGCGGCCGGCCGGCCCGGTTTCCGGCAGGGCGGCTTTTCTCGCGGACGATTGCCGACGCCATTTGATTGCGCTACGCCAGCATGTATCTTGCTTGGGCTCGGCGTCATAGTCTCGCGCAGGCCCCGGCGAACGCTTTCCGGCGCAGGCTCCGGCGATGGCCGGGGTCGCGCACGCCGGCGGCGAGGCGCCAAATGAAACGCTCCACGCCCTTTTTACTGGAACTCGAAGACCGATGGCGAAGCGCGATTTTTATGAAATTCTGGGCGTTTCACGGACCTGCACGGAAATCGAGCTGAAGGCTGCCTTCCGCAAGGCCGCGATGGAGCATCATCCCGACCGCAATCCCGGAAGCACGGACGCTGAAATCAAGTTCAAGGAAGTCAACGAAGCCTATCAGACCCTGTCCGACGCGCAAAAACGGGCGAGCTACGATCGCTATGGCCATGCCGCTTTCGAGCATGGCGGCTTTGGCGCCCACGACGGTTTCGCGGCGTCGATGTCCGATATTTTCGACGATCTTTTCGGCGACGTCATGAACCGGCGCGGCGGCGGTCGCAGCGGCCCTGCGCGCGGGTCGGACCTTCGCTACAATATGGAAATTTCGCTCGAGGAGGCGTTCAGCGGCAAGGTGGCCTCGCTGACTCTGCCGACCTCGGTCACTTGCGAGGTCTGCTCCGGCACCGGCGCCAAGGCCGGCGCGAAGCCCCGCGTCTGTCCGACCTGCGGCGGCCAGGGCCGCGTGCGGGCGCAGCAGGGGTTTTTCGCCATTGAGCGAACCTGCCCGCATTGCCATGGACGCGGCGAAATCATCGACGATCCCTGCGCGGCGTGCGGCGGTTCCGGCCGCGTCACGCGCGAACGCAGCCTTTCGGTCAATATTCCTCCGGGGGTCGAGGACGGCACACGCATCCGGCTCAGCGGCGAGGGCGAGTCCGGGGCCCGCGGCGGACCGGCCGGCGATCTTTATATTTTCGTCGCGACAAGGCCGCATCCCTTCTTCCAGCGCGACGGAGCCGACCTCTTCTGCCGCGTGCCGATCTCGATGGTCCAGGCGACCCTCGGCGGGGAGGTCGACGTGCGCACGCTTGGCGGCGGTTCGGCCAAGATCAAAATTCCTGAAGGCACCCAGACCGGCAAGCAGTTCAAGCTGAGGCACAAGGGCATGCCGATCCTGCGCTCGCGCGACACCGGCGACCTCTACATTCAGGTCAATGTCGAGACGCCGCAAAACCTGACCAAGCGGCAGCGCGAGCTTCTCGCCGAATTCGATGCCGAATCGTCGAACAGGACGCATCCGGAGGCGTCCGGCTTCTTCGCCAAGATGAAGGATTTCTTTGAAAATCTGAGCGGCCAATAGACTTCCCGCCGACCGCTGCGCCCCGGAGAAAACTCCAGGGGAATCGCATTTGAGCTCTAGGTCTTTGTTGCGCGGTTGAGGGAATGGGATTCTGTTGTCGATTCCTTGCGTGGAGGGATCGATGCGAGTGCTGTTCACGATTTTGCGTCAGGTTCCGGATC